>Ga0307968_1000900_pt1 | contig 23170 bp, 27 predicted proteins | sample OrgLakmetagen650_FD_201834 | JGI IMG/M metagenome (GOLD analysis project Ga0307968, IMG submission 201834) | Saline water microbial communities from Organic Lake, Antarctica - #650 | ecosystem: Environmental > Aquatic > Non-marine Saline and Alkaline > Saline | place: Antarctica: Organic Lake...
CCTTGTCTCTTTTTCTGGTGTCTTGTTCAGTCTGGCCTCCTTCTCTTCTTGAAGCTGCCTTTTTTTTTTGCTATAGCTCAACTGCCCTCGCTGGCGGATACAGCTGTGTAACCCTTACCCTTACCCTCGACTGTCAACTAACTGCTTGTCACACGATTCGTCGCTGCCGACAATTGGGCGTGGCAGCCTGTGACTTGGCTTTGCCTATTATTATTATTATTATGTAAAGCGCGTCTTCTTTTGATTACCTACATACTCGTAGTCTCATGGTATACTACTGATAGTACATACTCATAGTACTACTGATAGTACTACTAGTAGCTACAAGCTTACATGATTGAGTGTTCAGAGAGCTTGGCTTTTAGTGTTTTAGCCATGTATATTTATTCTGTTGTAGATCTAGATCTGAGAGAGGTACTCTCAGATCTACTCAGATCTGAGAGAGGTACTCTTTTAAATGGTGTCCATTACTACACCGGTCAACACCACTTGGAGTTTCGTGTCCTTGTCTTAAAGTTTGGTCACAATGACTTTGCTGCAGACACCAATCATCACAGAAAGAAGCTCACAGCCTTTCACACGGTAGCATCGCAAGCGGATGCTCGGGCCAACGCAGACCACCACCTTCACAACAGGCACATGGCACATCGTCCTCACGAGCTCAAGGAAAAAATTTTGCATCACCCAAGAAATCATGCAACACAATTTCTAAGGGTCAGTAGGCACAAGCCCCTGCAACGGGATAATAGTCGACGACGCTTTCCGTAGCCGGTTCATGACAGCGGCCCCCGCATCCTGTTCCATCACCCCCTCAACCACAATAGCATCAACGCTTAAAGTGTCCATCACTCGCAACGCTGTGAAGAGCTGCTGCCCCACTTCGTTCGGACACATGAAATCTCCCAGCACGTACTGCACTACCTCCACCCCCTGCACACACCCCACGTTGAGGCTGTCAATGTTGCTAAAAGGTTCACATAAGTAAGGTACCTCCCCTTGTGTGGATATACACAAACAATCTTGGAGGCCCTGCTGCAGCAGCTGTGGCCGTCCTTGCTCGTTCTGTTGCTGCTGCCACTGCGCTGGTTGCTGCTGTAGCTGCTGGGTCTGGTCGTCCGGCTGGTGTGGCCTCAACATGTGAGGTGGCTCCTCATTTACTGCAGACAGAAGAGGATGCTGCTGCAGCAAAGTCTCTCTTTTTTCATTAGTGCTATGGGGACCTGCAAGGAGCCCTGGTTGGACATCAGGCCCTAGCGAAGTGCGCAGCACACCCAAGCGAGGCTTGCGTTGTTTGCCGCTGGTCCAATGGGGCTGGCTGCTACCCTGCTGGTGTGCTTTATCCTGCTCCTGCTGTTTCGACTGCTGCTTGTGCTCCTGCTGGCGGAAGTGCTGCTGCTGTCCCTGCTGCTGCAGGCATTCCTGCTCTTGCTGTTTGGGCTGCGGCTGACTTGCGTGGCCGAGCCTGTGAACTTCTGATTCCACTATTTGCTGCAGCTGCTGTGCAGCAGCACTGCGTAGGAGGTGCAAGGGCCCTCCTGACCAGCCACTGATTTCCAGGAGAGTGACCTGCATCGTGGAGAGGCGAAGCATGCTGGTCTTGTCAAAACAGCTGCAGTTGCAGCAAAGACAGCATGGTGGAAATGTACGGATTTGTTTTGTGTTTTTCACTTTTATGCAAAAGCACCAAGAAGAGGGCTGTTAAATGCAAGCAATGCTTTGTGCATGAGTGTGGTGTGTGTGTGTGTGTGTGTGTGTGTGGTGTGTGTGTGTGTGTGTGTGTGTGTGTGTGTGTGTGTGTGTGACGTGAAGAATAAGATTTGGATGCAATTTACATCATGAGCGCTTTGCACCCACTTCGCTGTAGCTTAGTAATGCAGGTTCACGCGCTGCAGTCGATTCAATATTGTAAATTTGTGCAGGCTCCCACAAACATTGAAGTGCACAAATATCGTTAAGGTCAACTCCCTTAAATAATCATGCATCACTTGATTATTGCCTTGTCCATACCAGACATGCCCTTTCCAGTACTGTTATCAACTCTCATCAGGAGCCGGTTTCAGGCTAAGCCTGCAACCCTCCTGATCCCCATTGATTCTTCCTTTCCTTTTCGCGGTGGAGGAGCTTTACGATACTCGGTACCAAAGTGGCTCCTTTTCCTTAATTATTGTGGGGAGTGGCTTTCACTGCCTGCGTAGTTTTCTCTTTTCTTTTCTTGATTAATGCATGCTTCGAAAGCTGCATGGGGGCTGTAGTGCTTGCAGCTCATGCCAACATTTTGTGCCGTCTACAAGTTAATACACAACGGCCAAGCTTGTCACTCACAGCTGCATTGGAGCTGTAGTGTTTGTACATTACATGCGAGCATTTGTGCAACACTAAGCAACAACTCATATCAAATCCATTCAAATTGTCACTCACGGCTGCGTTGGGGCTGTAGTGCTTGTACTTCATGCCAGGTGTGGTGGGCGCGGCTTCGAGGGATGCATCCACAAAATCCTTCTTGTACACCTGTAGATTATTACAAGGAGTACACCAGTAAAATATTATAAGGAGTTAAGAAGTCAGCATTTTTCTGTCGCCCCATTGAGAGGGGGCCGTGTCCTTGCCCTGGAGGATAACCACAACTCTTGTTGCGGCATACATCTGACGAGTAGACCAAGAAAGGATGCAAAAGGAGCTTTATCACGATCAAGTCGATTAAAAATAAATCACAACTGTATAAACATCACCCAAGTCCACCACACAGACACAAGGAGTCGTCACCCTTGTTTTGGGCGTAATTCATCGCCTTGTGGCATAATCCAGTCCTCATACTTTACAAGATGCTAGGGTAGTCTCTCCCCTTCTGCACTGACCTCCGTAACCAAACCAACCTGCAATTGCTGCATGCTTGGGTACTTGAGCAGCTGCTCGTAGGTCACACTTCCAGGCCTCAAAATCACAGGAGGGGATCTCAATCCGTCCAACACCTGCAGGAGGACACACAAGCATACAGCTCTGACGCATTGCAACTCTCGTAGAGCTGTCAAGCACTACGATCAACACAACCTTTTGGTGATTGTGTTTGTGTTGAAGTGTTTCAGATGCAGCTGCTTGCAGGAGGCAAGCGTTCGACAAGAACTAAGGATCCTCACTAGTTTTGAAGCAAAAGTCTTCCTTCTCACGCAATTCCCCAGTTTCTACCAGACTATTGAGCATGCAATTATCCCGCAAAGAGTTACTCCCTAAAATTGAAGGACTTGGTGCATGGTTAAATATGTATCATCTTTAAAAGAATACAAATGCACGGTAAACGCTCCAGTGACTTTAGCTGGTCTGTGCATCCATCTTGACAGCATAAGTTCAGTGTAGGAGTTTCAAACACTTTCTTGTGTAATGCCAGCACCGTTTCTACACTGATAACAAACGACTTTTCCTAATCTGGGCATCTATTCATTGTGACAGCGTGATCCAGTGTAGTCGTCTAAAACACTTATTGTGTGATGCCAGCACCCTTTTTAAACTGAGAACAAGCGACGCAAGGCAATAGCGACCACCTTTTACGCCCTCACCTCATTCCGTTGTGCACCTACACCTACATCCATAAACTAGCCAAACTGCAATATGATGAATCCAGAGCCACATTATGCTCATACCTCTTACATCTCACATCAAATGGGAGCCTTTAGAAATCATAACCTTGCAGCACATGGTCCATGTGTCTGTGTTTTGCCTTATAGCACACACGCATGCATACACTCACACACACACACACAAACACATACCGTGGATTCCACTCCCCATTGGCAAGGGCCCCCATCCACAACCAGCTCCACTCGACCCCCTAGATCTTCTAGCACATGCTGTGCCCGTGTGGGGGAGGGACGACCACTACTGTTGGCACTGGAATGAGCAGCAACAATTCAAACAAGAGAGTGCTCAACATGTGAGGCTTTTGGGGGAGGTCGACCACTACTGTTGGCGCTAGAATGAGCAGCAGCATTTCAAAAAAGCCAGTGTGCAACATGTGAGGCTTGTGGGGGAGGGACAGCAACTGATGTTAGCGCTGAAATGAGCAGCAGCATTTTAGCCAACAAGTGCTCCACGTGTGAGGCTCGTGGGCAGAGACGTTCACTGCTGCTGGTGCTGAATGGAGGAAAGAGGGTAATCCTTTCCAAGTCAATGTTAATCCTTTGGGACGATTACTTTCCTAGGTAGTAGAGGATTACTGTTCAACCGGTGCTGCCACAGACATATTCCAGGAAAGGTTGTGACTATCTGGAAACAGGGAAACCACACAGCCTGTGGAAAACCATCATAATGACTGCTTCCCCAAAGTGTATGAATAGAGAGGGGTTGTTCGACCAATGCTATTAACAAAACAATTTGTTATCCTTGATTCATTAGTCCTTTTAAGGCGCAGGACTCGTACGTCAGCTCCAATGACACAAGTTCGAAATTTACACTGCCATACTGGATTATTTACAACCAGTGTCAACTCTCAGTCTCAAACATTTAAGCCTCAGGGGCAGTATAGGTACCTGGGAGCAGCCAGAGGGCAGCCAGCAAGGGCAATGATGGCTCGTGCTACAGGGTGCGCAGGCATGCGTACAGCCATGGTGCCCAACCCGCACGTCACTACGTCTGGCACCTGTTACTGACAAAGTTTGTATGTGTATGTGTAATTTTGTGTATGCGAGTGCGTGCTCAGTGCATGCATGTTGCCGCAAAATATGTTGGTTTCAACACACAGGCGCTGCGTACAGCCATGATGCCCAACCCATACATCACCACATCAGGCACCTGCAATTAATTAGTCTCAGTATGCACTCGCATGGTGTGGGTGTTTATAAAATAATGTGCTGAGTGCTAAGATAAAACAGGATACTTGTGCTGATTGCTAGGCTAAAACAAAACTTGGGGGAGGCAAGTCAGGTTGGCATGGTAGCTGAATTTGTTACCAGATCTGTTTGTCAACGATCAACAACCGCCATGAGTATATTCTTGTGTGGAGCAGGGACTGGCTCAAGCTTTACTTGGGCAAATTGGTCAGCACCATACATGTACAGGGCATGTAGTTTCTAAGTGAGGAAATCCGTAGGTTGTGGTGCAAATTAAAACCAACGGTGCTAGCAAGAACAGTGGCGGCAACCAGCAGATCGCGCAGGAACTGACGCACTCGATCATGTCGACCACACCAAATGTATACGGCACCAAAACACACCACACATCACACATCACATACACACATGCACACACATGCACAGCAAATACATCTACACACGTACCAGGGGGCTCCGTGGCAGCAAGATGGTCAGAGGGCCAGGCCACGCATCAGCCACCACCCGCTCGTACACCTGCGGCAGCTGCCAGTCGGGGCCATACAAGCTAGCAAGCATCTCCTGCACGAGCACGACAAGCACCTTGTACCGTTTTAGTACAGCACGTGTCTTACAGTATGCATGTGAAGTAATGTGAAGTAAGATAAAAGGGCAAGTAGGAGCAAACTAAGGGGAGGGATACTGGCGAGGAGTGGGCAGATGGAAAGGGACATAGCACAGTTGAACTGGGGAAGGCCTTGCCAGGCATCATTGAAAACGACAGTCATGTCACCAATGCCATGTCAACACACACACACACAAACACACACACGTGCGTGCACGTTCACTCACAACCCACACACAGGCTCAGCAGCCGTCTACAAACGCCAGATCATCGCACTGAGGGCCCAAAAGGCACGCAGGATAAGCAGGAAGAGTCCTCCAAAGCACGGTTGTATTTAGAGGCTCATGTATATGCAGCTTAGGCCGGCCATAGTCGTGCATAACTAGAGTTGGCCAGGACCGTATATTCCCACCGTATATGACCGTATGTGTGGTGATTTCCCTGAAAATACCGTATGTACACCGTATATACGTATAAATATATGGTTCTGGCCCACCCTATGCATAACGCACCAATGAGGACACGTGCACAATGAGGGGGTTGTCAGCAGGGCGGCCCTTGGCTGTGTAGATGGAGGACACAGCATCAGCGTTCAAGGCACTACCTGCGAGCCCGTAGACTGTCTCCTGCGAGGGTATGAAGTATTGCTTGGTGATGTATGCTTTGACGGAACTGTGGTCGGGCGGTGTGTGTCCGTATGCATGCTTTTGTGTGTGTGTGTGTGTGCGTGTGTGTGTGTGTGTGTCTGTGAGTGTCTGTGTGTGTGTCTGTGTGTGTGCATGCAGGGTACGCAGCGCTGTTTGAACAAGCATCGACACGCCAGTGAACCAGCGCTAGCACAAAAAAAATATTGCTCGTGAAATGTTCCTGGCAGAAATCCTGAATTCCCGCTGAAATTTGGGGGTAAGTTCCCAATCGTGATCCGTTTCTTATTATAAGATAAGATAATCATAAGTAGGTGCATTTTCAAGCGTTGCACTCAGCAAGGTCATGACTGCATACCTAGTCATATCCTTACACTTCACGGGTGTTCATGAAAACAATTTTGTTGCCGCTTGAGTTCTGCTGCACGTGTAGAGATCTGCAGTGACAAAGTGCGCTATTTCCTTGTTGCTTTCTTTAATAATTCCAGCTAGACTAAGGAGACCTGCGTATTGCCTTGCTCAAAATATAATCAACAAAGAATTGAAATGCAATTGGCAGGGGCCGTAGGGCCAGCTTATAACTACCTTCAAGCAACCTACAATCTTTAGAAATCCCTAATTTCATGCCTGAAACCACCTGTTGAGAGCAGTCTTACACACATTGCATATATGAGCACTGCTGAATAAAGAGAGAAGGCACTGGCGCACTTACGGTGGGTATGGCCGCTATGTGGCCCGTCTTCAGGAGCTGAGCTGCTGTACGGAGGGTTACCAGGCCAGCATCATCAGCCGGCAGGGTGTCTGCTGCCTGTAAGAGGGGCTGATCGCTGAGGATGTGGGCCAGGGGGTCTTGAACTTGCACATGAGGTGGGACGGCAGAAGGCTGAGGGCTGTCTGCTGGGGCAGCAGAGGATGGGGCTGTGCCGGTTTTGGTAATGCCTGCATTGAATGCCTGCCCAAGAGGCCTCCATGCAGGCCATGCAGCCCAAGGAAGAGCGTACGGGTCTACGGTCATGCACTGTGTCTGCATCATAGGCTTCTCCGATGGAAGCGCATGAGGGAGGGAGTGCCGCTGTGGCTGTGCCATGCTCAGGCTGTGAAAAGGACTGGAGAGGGTGCCCTGCCTACGGTGTAGCTTATTCAGACGGGTGTTCCTCCAAGCGGTTGCTTTGGGAGTGCAAAGGAACTTGGTCAAGAGTGCAGGGGGGTGAACAGATACAAGCTGTTCCATTAGACATTCTTATCAAACAGCAAACGTCAGTAAACTTTAAAACACATAGGTTCTGAATTTATGCTAATTATAAAACATAAAGGATAAGGGAATAATTCACATTCACAACCCTTAAATACTTGGATATCCTCGTTCATCCTCGGTCTTCGAAGCTGGACCCGAGAGAGAGAGAGAGAAAAGGAGAGACATGCCGCCCAAGAAGCCTAGTAGCCTGAGGGCATCAATGGCGGTGCGAATCACTTGTCATTTCAGGCCTCACACTCTTATATGGCCTGTAGGGCCTATAAGGTTTTTCGAGTCTCTAAAGGTAACATTCTTGCCCTAATTGTGTTGTCTCGTTGCAGGCCAAGGCTGCTGCCAAAGAAGGTGCAGGTGCCAAGCCCCCTGCTGGTGGGTGGAAGGGGATGTTTACCTGAGAGGAGACGTGTAGTGTGAGCCTCAGCAGTGTGTGAGCCTCAGCAGAGAAAGAACAACGCGAAACCTGTGAAACCACTCGTTAATTGAAACTGCAGCTTTGGAGGTGCCATTGGAGGCGCCTGCACCTTTGGAGCAGCCTGCGCCTAACCCGGAGGAGCCTGCTCCTTCTTCCCTGCCGGCCCCCGGCAGTGCAAAGTCCAAGCAGTCTTCTAAGACTGAGGGGCCACAACATAGTGCTCAAAGCAGCAAGAGCAAGCAGGCACCTGTGCCAGAGGAGGAGCAGCCCACAGAGCAGCCTGCTCCTGCCCCTCCTGCCAGCGCAAAGTCCAGCAAAGAGGGCCCTTTGCGAGGCAACTTGAGTGTGAAGAGCAAAAAGGCACCTGTACCAGAGGAGGAGAAGCCTATGTACGTGCATGCACTTGTGCACATGCACGCACGCATATGCATGCACAAACACACATACACACTTGCAGGTGTCACACTCGGACACACATAAGAACCCACAAATGCACAGAAGCGTGCATGCATGCGCGCATACAAGCACAAACACACAAGCGCACACACATACATGCACATACACACACACGCACACACACACTCACATAACACACACACACACACGCACACACACACACACACACACCATATGGCAGTTGTATTGACAAGCATACAACTATGGTGAACACCATCATGCATAAACATAGAAATGAAGTGCATCAATATGTGCGCACATATCACAGCAAGGAAATTTTTGAGAGGACCCCTTTACTCCTCACAAGCAGGCCTAGCAGCCACGGCAAGCTTGCTCCACCAGCAAAGGATGAAGGCCAGCCAATAGCAGCAGCAACAGCCAAAGATGCACCTCCAAGCGTGGACGAGTCCAAGGTCATCAAAGTGCAGTCGCTCCAACGCAAGCGCATAGCGCAGAAACAGGTGGCCCAGATGCGGCAGGAGAAGCAGCAGCAAGAGCAGGCAGCAGCAGAGACAAATGCACTCAAGGAGAGAGAGACGAAAGTGGTCAAGATTCAAAGCTTGCAGCGCAAGCGCGTCGCGCAGAGGTGCGCTGATGTTCCTGACGCATAAAATATAGCAACAGTTTGAGAAGAAACACCTTTATTCACAAAAGTACAATGGTCTGCGCACTTGGCCAGAAGAGTGGAGACGTTACATACTGAAAAACACGAGTACGTCCTCACGCGGCATACTCGCCAGGCATAGGCATACAAAAACACGCACACAGATGCGCACACATACATACATACACAGCATGCATGTATATGCACGCATGTATTCACAGGCGGGTCGCCCAGATGCGTTTGGAAAGGCGGCAGCTGGAGGAGGAGCAGCAGCAGCAGCAGCAGGCACCTGTTGATCCTTCGTCTGCAGTAATACCCCCTCCTGGAGATGGCGCACTAAATAATCAGCCTGACGCTGACCCTTTCCAACAGCTTTCTGGATCACCCATAGACCCGTCTTTTGGACCACCCCCTCCTTCTGATCAGAACGGCATGTTAGGAGAGGGCTACCCTCAAGATCTTGCATACCAGGTAGGTGTAACACAGGCTGTTTCTAGGTCTTTCCTATTGATGCATGTGTAAATGTGTACGTGTGTATATGTGGGCGTGGGCATCTGCATTTGCAAATGTATGTGAGTGTGTGTGCGTAAGGAAAAAGAGAGAGAGAGAGAGAGAGAGAGAGAGAGAGAGAGAGAGAGAGAGAGGTTGGATCTCTAAGACTCAGCGCACCAGGTCAAACAACAGATGTTTCTTACAATTAGTTCAAAGCTTCCTTGTGGCTATGAACCATTTGAATTATATTATTGAATTGATACAAGGTGAAAGCAAGCGGTTTCTCAATCAGAAACCGCTTGAGTGGTTGCATGCCTACTGAAGTATCCATTGTCTGCTTTTTATCTCTTTTGCATGCTCAATGCCCATCACTTGTATGCCTTTAAATCTTCTTTGTTCTAGGTTGAAGCACCCGACCTTCCTGAGGGTGCTGGAGCTGATGACGGGGGCATGATGGACATGCCCGCTGACTACTCAGGTGAGAGGCAAGGGAGCCACACGGAGCCTTCCACTCTTCGGAGTGTTAAATTGTGGATGGAATCTACTTGTTAGGGTTGGAGTGTTGCAGGGACCATGTTGGTGTCAGAGTGTCAAACAAAACGATCAACAGAAGCAGGGAGCAACATTGACTTGTAGGGGTGGCCAGCACTGTAAACTTACAACTTACACCGTTTGTGACCATACATATGGTAGGTTCCCTGCTAGAATTGCCATACATACATGGTGACCATGTACGTCTGTGTGGGAGTGGCCAACCAAATACTACAACTAATGTTGTCCTGCCTGAATCATAGCAACAGCATCTCACGTTCTCTGTGCAGGGTTCCCTGCTCAAGTCGGAGGGGCCCCAGCAGGAGGGGTTGATCCCAACGTTATGGGAGACGCTGTTGGGTACGGAGGAGGCTATCAGAATGGGGGCTACTTGCCTGAGGGGGGCTACGAGAGCCCCAGCCCAGATAATGCGTATGCAGAGGGCTATGGGATGCAGGTGGACGGGGATCGTTGGGATGCGATCGATGCTTGTGTGGATGTGTAGTGTGTACCTGAAATGCTTTACACCATTAATCTTAGAATTAATAGGAATGTACAGGCTTGTTGACGAGTGTGGTTGGTCGTGAGGAGAGGTGGAGCTCTGTGCATGTATTGCCATGTTGCCATGAGGGTGTCTTACTTGTGGCTGAAAATGCGCAATTATTCAGAGTGGGCAAAGAGGCAAAAGGCACTCTTACACAGTGCTTCATTAGAGTATGCAGGAGGGAAGACCACCAATGCTTGCTTGGAAGATCTCTCTTTGTATCTTGTGCTGTACGCTTAATCTGGGCCATTTAAGAAGAAAAATGAATGAATGACGCGCATGGCATATGCATGCTGCTCGAACAATCACATAACCACATAATTTAGTCCCTCACCTATATGCCACATCTGCTGGCTGTACTATGCACTTTCGTGAACATAGCTGGCTGTAGTGTACATAGCTGGCTGTACAATGTGCTAAACACAGGGAGAGGGGCCTTCTGCCAACTACCTCATGGATGGCATGGCCTATCAAGACGGCATGCCTGAGGGCAGTTATCAGGTGGGCGTAGGTATAACATGCATGCCGTCTTGACGTGATCTGGCTGGTGCTTTGTGCATCCTGAAATTATCTGAAATATTACTTCCAGCCACATGCTGAAATCATGACTTAGGCTTGCAAGTGTGGCATGCCATGTCAAACGCATCTAATCCACCTTGCCTGTGATTTGTGGCATGTAGGATGGATTAGCGGGGGATGGAGTGGCAGGGAAGGTTGAGGGCGGCCTTCAAGCAGGAGCACACCCCCCCCATGATCAGGCTGCAGGTGTGTGCTTTTATATCTGGCACTCTTTGCAAGGATACGGAGTGGACTTATAATTTGCTGGCAAGAGTGTGGGGCTAAGTTGTAGCAAGTAAAGGAAGGGAGCCCTTGCGGTTCAATCTCTGATCAATGAGGCGGTTCTTATCTAATCTCTGATCCATGAGCCAGGCCATATCTACCTCCTGAAGTTGAGCTGTTTTATGTTTCAGGATGTGATCACATTACACACTTATTGCATTCTAAACTTATAACAAGTGGAATTGAGAGTTAAATTGTGTCACAATATTTGAAATTCACATACATGGTGGATGCAACGACATTATAACCTGGCACCTTAAAGATCAGATCCAATTCAAATGCAGGACGCAACGATGAACGATCCCATATTTTGTATGACACTGGTCTTGCAGTAGATCAGCTTTTGGCCAAGGAGCGTGAAAAGCACGAGGAGCAGCTGAAGCTGGAGACGCGTGCACGTGAGGAGCTTGAGGACATGATTCTGCGCATTGAGAAGCACTTCAAGGCAGAGCAGGTACGTGTTGTGTAATTGTGCACATTAAGTTGCACTTCAAGGCAGAGCAGGTACGTGTTGTGTGTGGGCAGTAGGGCGTTCAGCATCAAGCGCAGGTTCCTGCGCTGTAGTCGAATTATGACAATTTGCTTGCGTGAGTAATAAGTTCCATTCTCTATTACTCACGCAGCTGGTACTCTGCTGTAACATTTGTCTCTTGTCGTGAGCTTATTCACAAAACATCACGCTTTGCGCGCGAGATGCACGCACACACACACACACACATACAAACACACGCATGCTTGCTTGCCCAGGCGGCGCGCAAGAAGGCAGAGGAGATGCTCCAAGCGTCCGTGGCAGCTGAAGTTGAGAGCCGCAACAAAGTAGAGGAGGTGGCAAACAAGCGCCAGCAGGAGCAGCGACTGGTGGAGGATGAGCGAGCAGCCATCAAGCGGGTAGGGTGCTGCTGCTCAAGTCTTTTGTGGAATCACGCATCTTCACCGTACGCGACAGTGCATTTGAACAATTCCATGCATATAGCTTTGGAATACACCTCATATGTATGTTCACCTATGTAGAAAAGTACGGCTGTTGCTACCCTATCCGTATGCATCCTGTCTATACTAAGAGACCACGTGCTAAACCACCATAGTCTGTCCATCATGAGTGAGAAGCCTCTGCAGGCAAGGACACAGAAAAGTTTAAGGGAATAGGATGCAAACTTTTGTATTTAAGTGCAGGAAGTACATTAAAGAATGCTGTCCATTGCGCGCCGCAAATAATAGGCACCGATCCTTTGTGTCTTCAGCAGCATCTGCAACCATTGCTCGAGTGCTTTTCCTGTGTGTAGTCTGCAGCAGCGCATTGCCTGGATACCCACGCGTCGTAGGGCTGAGCAGTAGTTAAGGGCACCGGAGCTACACAGGTTGCTAGGTGATAAAATTACGGACCTGACAGACTAGGTGTTGGAATGGTTCGGAGTCAGGAACCTATTAATAGGGGCTGTACATAGGGGCATCACAACTTTGCTTCATGTGGCTAACGCATGGTTCACACTTTAACGTGTATCTCTGCAGGAGCGCAACGCTTTGGAGTCCATGCGCCAGGAGTTTGAAGCCGAACTACAAACGGCGCGCATGGAGGTGTCCAAGGCGCAAGAAGCACTGGCCAGCAGCGAGGACCGTATCCGTAATGCAGAGCAGGTGCGTACAAGCTTAGAACAATCTGGTTCAAGTCTACACAGTGACGAAGGATTTAGGGGGGGACCAAATCCGTGGTGTAGAGCGGGTGCATTTCCGCTTCAAGTAGGTGTATATCTGGGTTACTTCGCACATGCGGTGCAGAAGGTAAGGATTTGTAGTATGAAGCAGAAGGTTTATAAGTGCTTTTTATAGGCAACGGATTTTAATCTGTTGTCATATGGCACAAGGTGGCTACTCTCATCAGGAGCTCCACTGCGACATCATTTTACAAGCAGACGGCTTCATCTTTTCATTATTGAGCAACCCTAGCTTCTTCCTGTCAACATCACAATCAAAACTGGTGGAGTAGTTCACCTGAAGCTGAAGTGCAGACAGCCGTGACAGGTCCTTGTGCTCAAGGTATGCCCTTCACAGAGAGTGTGTTGTAGGGAAGGGAGGTGTCGCCACCAGCCTGTGCCAAACCGGTTTACTCTTGCACGTGCAGCTGGAGCGCTCTAGACTCGAGGTCGACTACCAAGGGAAGCTGAACGTCGCTCACCAAGAAAAGGTAGGTATTGCAACTAAAGCGTGGTCAACGTGCATTACGGTTTAAACAGGTTGGACTGCTTTTCTTTGCGCAATATTACTTTACATGCATCCACATTTACGAACGCATGCACGCGCACACACACACACACACACATACACATACACACACATATAGGTAGACATACACGCACTCATGCACACACCACACACAAACACACACATACCTGCAGGAGCGCATGCGTGAGGAGCTGAGTTTCCGCACCATCATGATGAGCGAGGAAATGGAGAAGTGGCGACAACAGGCACTGCTGACGTCTACAGCTGTCATGGAAGCGAAGAATGAGGTGTGTATTATGAAGGCACCTAATTGTCGTGACAGATGAGTGTTGTTTTTAGGAGCTTGTCCAAGTTAGCTGCGTGACTGCTGTCACTGGTGTTAGACATTTGGTGCCAAGGCATGTATGCACGTGAGTGTGGGTGCAGTACATGTGTAGGCTAGGTCTGACAACATGAGAGGGTTCTACTCCAGAAGCTGGTTATACGTCAGGAAATTGTCCAGATCTTGATTGACGACTATTTTTGCGACTTGGCCATGCACACGACCTCAGGATGCCTGTCTTGCTAGCATCGTGTAATTCAGTGCTGGAGGCAAAAAGGCAACTGGTTTACGGCTTGAGACACTTTCTATCAGAACCGTAACCACCAACTCTTCCACACTTTTCAACAGGTGGTGGAACGCAAGCGTGAGCTGGAGAGCACCAAGGAAAAGATGGACAAGCTGCTGGAGAAGCTGTACATTGGGAGGGAGCGTGGCATCGAGCTGAGTGGCGCCATTGCAAGTAACCAGCGCATGATGTCCTTCATGCCAGGCACCATGATTGGAGGTGGGTTTACGTGAGTGTACGTGTGTGAGTAAATGAGGGGGTGCTATGCTGCTGCATGTGCATGTGTGTGTGTGTGTTCGAGTGTTGAACAACACTTATTTATGATACCAGTGGAGCGTTAAAAATTAAGAAGGTATAGCAACATGCAACTGCACAATCTAGCAGCTGAATGTGTGTACACCAGCGACGTGTACCGCTTCACACCTGTTATGGAATACAAAAAGGAGTGGCGTGGCCTTGCCTGCCAGAGCTAGACAGATCAGACTGGTGGCAGACACAAGACTCCCTTTTAAGTACACATAACATACGCACAAAAGCACGCAGTGCATAAGCAACAGCGTTGACACCTCAGCGGCGATGACACACACGCACGCACACACACAGACACACTGAACATTACTTGACCATGTGGACCCAGGTGGTGGTCTGCCCCCCATCCATGGCGGCCTGGGGGCTCCTATGGCTGCTCAGCATAGTAAGGCCATGATGATGGCCAAGGCGCCCAACGGAGGGTACCAGCCGCCACAGCCTCCCATGCCCATGCAGCATGGCATGCAGAGCATGGCGCCTATGCAGGTGCGATGCATTGAGAGGCAGGGGAGGTGCCTAGCAATTAGGTCAACTGGGATCTCACGCAGGTTCAGGAATCCCCCCACATACACACACGCATGCAAACACACACAAATAAACACAATATACACATGCATACGTGCAAACGCACACACATGCATGCACGGATTCACGTACACACACTGCAGGCCTGGGGACCCATGCCAGGAGGAGGGAACCTGCTGCCGGGGGAAATGTCTCCCACGGCTTTGAACGGCGCTAAGTTGCCCCCAATCAACAGACAAGGAGGCCATGGTGCAGAAGACCCACACAGCTATGGCGACTCATACTTGGGGGGCCAGGGCCCATACGAGAGTGACCAACCGCAGCAGGATGGGGTACAGAAGGGCGGCAGCTATGCACACGTGCAATCCAAGGTTGCTCAGAATGCAGCGGAGGTGAGGCAGGCTGTGCTTTGGATGTGGATGTGGGTGTTGGTGTGGGTGTTATGGGATTGGTTGTGGGTGTGCACTCAACTCTTCACGTTCCTTTTGAAGCGTCCTGATGTCGACCGATGCAAGCTAGTAAGCTGATACCTAACACAATCCTGTATGTGTTCATGCACAAGCTAGTAAGCTGATACCTAATGCAATCCTGTATGTGCTCATGCAAAGGGGGATTGCTGGGACTAACACCATGAGTGGAGAAAGGGTGTTTCACGTACGTACACAGGGCATGTGATAAAATTTGTGGCACTACCTGACGCATACTGTAGAATTGCAGTAGGTCGTTTTATGTGCGCTTGTTTACAAGCATTTGGATACTTCCTGTTACTTTCTATTTGCTTGTAATCCCTCATAGCCTCACACCCTTGTACCAATACCAGCACAAAGTTGCCCATATTGACATTACCCGCTTGCTCAATCATCTGTAGTCATGCGAGGATGTGCACAGTGCACAGACACACACGCACGCACACACACACACCAAGAACACACACCCTCTGCTATGCAGGGTAAAGAGGGTAAGAATGGAAAGCGCGCTGCCCCTGCCGCCAAAGCAAAGAAGGTTGATCGTAATGCTGGACCTGCACGCTGGAACTGATTGTGTTGCGTCTCTTGGATCTTTGCTGTTGAATGCATGGAATGTATGCTTTGCATGCTGTTATATAATTGGAGTTTGAATGCATTTTGGGAGGATATTGTTGGGCTTGGAAGTTTGTTAGGGGGGCCTTATTTATTGCTTGTAACGAGGCCTCTGTTGGTCCGTCTTCAGCAACTGTCTATATTGTCTGGCTTTGCTTGGAACAGCTTCTTAAAAAGCTGCCAAAAGCTTTGTTGAAGGGCTTGCATTGGAAGGAGGCGTGCTCATACGTGCTTGTATGAATGGTTTTTTGTCTCGCAAATCATTTTTTGTGTGTTTCTTCTCCTTGTTAGAATTGATGAAATGTTGTATGATTCAGTTCATTACAATGTTCTTTCCTAACTTATGCCGGAAGTGCTTAAACTACGGCGTTATTTTACTTTATCATGAATCACAGCTTTGTTTCAATTTCATCACCCCACTAGACTTGCCCCAGTCTGGCCCCGTCCGGCCTGACCACTTGACTGCTAACCCTGCACAAATTCTTTTTGCTTTGGTTGCGAGCCTGCTAGACTGACATGACACAAATTGCTGTCCATGTAGGTCTGCCAGCGATTCTTTGCACTGATTGAATGTCGATAACTGACTTTATGAGGATGTATATTATGTGTTGTTGTTGTCTGCTGTTGACTTGCTCATCTGGCAGCAGGGAAGCTGGTGTAACATGCGGACTCAGCGTAGAGCATTGCTGTCACTTTGATTGGCCGATCAGATAGGTAAGTTTAGTTTAGTTTAGTTTGGATTACAAAGGCATTCAACCTGGAATGGCTGCTCAACCTATGAGAACGAGGTAAACCTCAAAACAAACTAAGTAAAAAAAGGGTTGTGACGCAACTGGAAAATGCTAACCTTAAAGACACGAGAAAAAGTAGGCAAAAACACATCAAAGTGTAGACGTTAATTCACCAAAGTAGACGCATACTGAAAAATAGTTGCCTTTCAAAAGGTCAAAACCCACACACATTGCACACAAATAAGTTGGACAAGTTGGAAACGCAGGGACAACTGGAGTTTGAACACAAGTTTGAGACTACTGAAACTGGTCTGTATAACCTACTGCACTGGTACTGAACTGGTACTGAAACTGAGCATGGATTAACTGTTGCTACTGCTGAATCGTGGTGCCACCATCTCCCCACATACTGTGTCGACCGAGGTCTGGTAGATGGGGCACCTGCAGGTAAAGAATAAGAGCAAAAAATCACTTTGAACTGAGTCTGTGTCAAAACTTCGAACATGTTGGTGGCGTCTAGTGTTCAAGTGCAGGGCAGCAGCTGGAAATGTATGTAGTGTTGATGTAGTGCTATAGATGCTGTTCCTCTGTGAGGCTAGGTGCTGATGTGTGCAAGTGCTGTTTCCATGGTTTCCATCCATCCCCATTCCCGCTGCAAACTCAAACGTCCTGGGGTCCTGTTGTATGCTGTATGCTGTATGCTGTATGCTGTTTCTGTAAGGGAAGATCGATCAGATAGGTAAGGTACTAAGGTTACATCGCTATATATGTCTCTGGGGGGCATCTGAGCGGAAGCTTGGAAAAAGCTTGAAACCAAACCAAAAAGATATCAGAACAAATCAAGGGAAAAGGGCTAGGCACTCAGCCACAAAAGAGGCTACACCATAAATATTAGGTTGGTTGCTTCCAAAAGTCCTCAAACGAGTTGGGCTATCCTCATACTGAGGTGGGAAGACCAGCTGGCGGTGCCGTGTGTGAATGCTAACAAGATGCTCATGCGGGCAGTCCAGCAAAATGTGTTCCTCATCTGAACAGAGTGCCAGTCACATTTGTCACAGATCCTGAGCTCATGTGGCCTTCTATTCCTGTTATGACGCATTCTTTGGACCAGGAAGTTATGGCCAGAAAGGCGAAGGCAAGAAAGTGCACGGCTGAGATTGCTGGGAATGTCCAAGCGAAGGTAGAGAGGCAACACAGGCTTTTGATTTCGTTTTCTGTCATCCCACCATCCAGAAGTATTCCCCAAAGGCACACCAAAATGTGTGTAATAAGTCCTCATAATTCTGCTGGAATGGTGATTATCATGTGGTGTCAAACTGTCAAGTTCTCTCCAGCTCCCAATAATACGTTCGCGCAAAGTGAGCTCAAACTGTTTTATATTGATAGCTTTTCTAGGTCGTGTGGCATCGTTGGCTGATCAGATATGTTCAGGAAATCAGACTTACACAAGCTGTGACGGTGATATTGTGAACTCTGATGAGAGGATGATGAAGGAAACCATTTGCGTGTACATTGAGTGGTACATTTTTGAAGGGGAATTTCAAAATGAGGAAACCCCTGTTTCAGTAACACACACACACCTAAGTTTGAATGTGTGGTCAACTACTTAAGCTGAGTGGCGAGGACGTCGCTTAGTAGCTAGTACACTCAATACGCTACCAAGGACGTCAGCCTTTCTTTGCCATTTCAGTACAGAATGTGATCAAAAGCAAAAACATCTGATCAAGTTCCCCTTTGACTGATTTCGTTCAACGTGAGCGATCTGATTGATTTCAGAGTTTACAGGGTTACTGATCTGATTGATCTCAACCAGGCAGACAAGTTTGCATTACGCTAAGGCCTCCAGCCTGGCTGCTCAACCTATAGGGAACCTTTAACAAATATCAATCAAAAAGACCGACAGCTGCATTAATGATACGGTACATTCTGGCCTGAGAGCTCCATGAAAAATTAAAGACAAACATAAGTGTGGCAGTAGAGCAGGCAGTAGTTCAGAGCAAATCTGCTAGTTATATGCATCAAGGCCCTCGCAGACCTAGATTGGTAGCAATTATTTAATTACTGAAATAATAAAACTAAAATGGGCGGCACCATCTACAACACTCAAACTCTGAAGCCTTTCAAGGATCTGGGTCTCGATTCTCAAAGAGTTAAGAAGCTTGCCTCCAAGCTCCATGTGCACTCTGTGAGTTTTGCTGCTAAACTTGTCCATACCAGACGTGCCCTTTCCAGTACTGTTATCAACTCTCATCAGGAGCCGGTTTCAGGCCAAGCCTGCAACCCTCTTCATCCCCATAGATTTTCCCTTTCCTTTTCGCGGTGGAGGAGCTTTACGGTACTCGGTACCAAAATGGCTCCTTTTCCTTAATTTTTGTGCGTGGGGAGTGGTTTTCACTGCTTGCGTAGTCTTTTCTTTTCTTCAAGTTTTTTTTAAATGAGCAGATTGTTTGCTTTTCTGGATTCAAAAGCTGGGGCAAATCTTATTTTGCTCCCCTCTGCTTGTGTGCTTGCATTCGGATTTACGACGGCCACACCCAGTCTTGGGAATAGGATTCAAAATGGCCTCGTTAACTTCATGAGCGCACTTCTCAACTGAAGGCCTTTCATTATGAGCCTTGTAAACCTCCTCAATACTGCTGTGCATTCCAAGGGTTTCAGTAGCTGAGCTTTATAAGGAGGACCTCTGAAGGACACGTACTATTGTGTTCAATCGGCGGTGGCGTAAACCCCACTTTTTGCTGCCATGCAAACATGTCTCTTACATAAGGAAATGAGTAGTCACTTTTAACATGAGTCTAAGCTAGAGACAAACGGATGTAGTGCTCTGCATTTCCTGTTCTAGCTATCTGTCATAATGCGCTTGTACACAGCAGCCAGCTCGTTGAAAACTGGTAAGTACTATAATGAATGAAGCTAAATAATTCAGGGTTGTGACCCGCCATCAAGGATCTTGCTCAAATTGTGAGGGAGAAGAGCAGCCATTAAACGCTGCCTCGTTGGCTCTTTTTGTATCCCCATCCCCGTCCGCCCCGCCCCCTGCCCCGTCCCCTACCCCACTTCTTAAACTTGAATCCACCCCCTCTCCGGCCCCCAGACCTCCCTGCTGGCTTGCTGCCCCTGCTTCTGGCACTCCCTCGGGCCCCTGCAATGGTAGATCGCAGATGCTACACATAGTTTCTTTCTATACTTTCCCTAGCTTGCCTTGTCCTGCCTCCTGAACGGGTGCTATGTCAAGATGGGCAGGGTGTATTAAAGCAAGTGTAGTGAGCCATAAATACGATACAAGGGGAAGAATGGCAAGGGTAGGCGCTGAAGGCCATAGTATGTAATGAGGGTAAGGGCCGAAGGCCATTTTGTTAATTAGTACTTTTTAGAGGCAACGTTTCATCGGTTATAACTGCCACACATAGGGCAGTTCAGTCAAAGCGTACTAGTTTGCAATGGCCAAGATCAATTTCATTTTTGCATGTAAAAGAAAGTGTGTTACATAAAGAAGGGCTCTCAAACCGTGCTCAAATCAGCCAGAGACTCACCAAAGAGCACACTTAGGGTGTAGGCCTGCAAACAGCAGCGAGCTAGCGATTGTCTGCGACTCTTACAGGTAAGCCCACCCAATGTGTGGCCAGCATAAACCCCAAAATAAGAATCACTGACAGGCTTGCAAGCAGCAGCTAGTAGGCAATCCGTGCTTCTTACAGGTGAACCCACGTGATGTGCAGCCCATTCCCCCAAGAAATACCTGACAATGAGGACCTGCCACCAGTCCTGTTGCTATTGACCCACTCCCCTGAGGGTACTGTCGGACCCACATCCCCTGTGTGTGTACACGTGTGTCTGAGTGTGTGTGTGCATATCCACGCGTGTGCATGCGTGTGTGTGAGTGTGTATGCGTATGCATGTGTGTGTATATGTGTTCGTACTTATGTAGCGTACATGGTATAAGTATACGTCATAGTCACGACTCCGGGGGCGCTCAAAAAAAGTCCAGGTGGTAAAAGCGTCACACCTTAGCGAAGTATTTAATGCCAACGTGTACTCATAGAAGAGGAAGATACCACCAATATGATAGTATTAACAGCGGATCTTGATGCTGAACACGCACCTGGTGCACGCCCCACTAAGGCCTGGTGGGCAGCGGCAGCACCTGCACTGAACTGCTCTGAGTACAATATATGGATGGGGGCGCCGTTCCTGTGTGTGTATGTGTTTCCAGGCTAGGTATTGAGGCTTTGAGTTTCAGTTGCGTACATGTCCTCAAGCATAAAAGTCCTCCAGTATTGCTTCCAAAAAGCTTGCTCAGCAGTTATAAAGATGATTCACACATCCTGCGCGTCATACCCAGATAGAAGTGCACGATTTTGCATCTCTACTCGCCTTTTCGATAGGGAAATCTTGTGGCAGCAGATGCAAAAAATGTTTACCCACAACGCGTGCTGCTGGTATGTTGACACTCTTGGCATGAATAGGATCCCAGCTTGTCACCGTCCTAACTCCTATGGGATAATTTCAGACGCTCCATTTCTGGTGATGAGTTGCCAGGTACTCATTAGAGGGTTGGCCGAAAATGCATATATCATACATGTATACCTTCATGTATACCATATATCATATACCTACATGTGTATAATACACCATATACCTACATGTATACCCAACCTTTCATGTACAAAGTGGACACACGGATCTAGCTCTAGCCGGTATGTTTATGTACAGATCTAGCCAATGCTACATTAATGTGACTTTTTTGAGACAAATAAATGAGGTCAGCTGCCTGCGTACTTCTTTATTTATTTATGTGATAAACTGGTTTAAAGCCGACATTAAAAGACCATATATGTGTGCGTATGTCTGTATTTGTGTGTACGTGTGTATTTGTGTGTGTGTGTGTGTGTGTGTGTGTGTGAGAGAGAGTGTGTGTGTGTGTGAGAGAGAGTGTGTGTGAGAGAGAGAGTGTGTGTGTGAGAGAGTGTGAGAGAGTGTGTGTGTGCAGGAGTGTGTGTATGTATGTGTGTGTATGTGTGTATGTGGGTGCTTGCGTGCTCGTCTGTGCATGTGTTTATGTGTGCATGTGTGTCTGCGTCAAAGTGGACTCTGAATGTCTTGAAGAATCCACTAAGGCAGAGAAGCCATTCCCCACTTCAACCAAGGCCAGGTCAGGCTCAAACTCAAAGGTCGCCCATCAGACATGAAACGTTTCTTTTAGGCCCCTCGGTCTTACGTGGATCAACAGGTAGGAGTCAACACGTGCACACACACATCAAACAGATCTAGGATCCTTGCCATTCTTAAAGACACTTGCAAGCACACATCAAACAGACCTAGGATCCTTGCCATGCTTAAAGGCTTCAATGGGAACAAAGTCCTCGAGCAGGGTCCACCACGCCTGAGGTGGGTAAGAGGGGCGTTTGTGAGTGTGAGTGTATGTGTGTGTGTGTGTTTGTGTGTGTGTGTGCACGTAAGTAAGCTGGTGTGTTTGGTGTCGGTGGTCCCATGCTTTCATCACGTTACCATACACCTGTCTGCATTGCAACACAAATGCACATGCACACGCAACTAAGCACGTGAACACATTGCAACACAAATGCACATGCACACGCAACAAAGCACGTGAACAGTTGCACAGATGTTCATCAAAGCACTCACATGTATGTGCGTCCACACACAGAACACACATACATACAAAAACACAGTAAAACCTGACGCAATGCACCGCACCTGGGGGTGCTGCATAACAGGAGGCTGCCCTACACCCAGCTGCTCAAGTGGACCTTGCTGCCTCTGAGCTGACTGCAGTTGCTGCTCCTGTAAAACGCACGAGTGTGTATGTATGTGTGTGTGTGTGCACATGCTGTTTGCACATGCACGCTCCTAATCAATACGCACTTTTGTCAATTTCGTCAAACTTGCAGGCACACAATGTGGCCTGATTACAGTACTGTTGTGCATTGACACACAATCAGCCAGCTACAAATTGACGATTACACCCCCCCTCCACTTGCAAAGATACACACGCACACTCACCTGTACAAACCCAAACAGCACACACGCTCACACCCCCACCCCCACCTCCACTCCCATAATCACACACACCAACACACCAAAACACCAAAGCCTGACTCACATGTGAACGACAATCCAAACCCTTAGACCGATCCAAAACCTTAGACCTGACTCACATGCTCACATGTGTACGACAATCAACACCCTTAGACCGATCCAAACCCTTAGACCTGACTCACATGTGTACGACGATGCACACCCTTAGACCGATCCAAACCCTTAGACCTGACTCACATGTGTACGACGATCCACACCCTTAGACCATTGCGAGACACCACCTCCGTTGCCGGCACTCCCCTCCACACCCTCACCCACATCCCCTCCCCAGTCCCTCCAATCCACCCCCCCCTCGTTTTCTTCCCCGTCCTCATTCACCCCCCCTCCTGCACCAGCTCCACATGGCCAACAACCTCCCTCATTCGGCTGATAGTCACCGTCA
>Ga0307968_1000901_pt1 | contig 23153 bp, 32 predicted proteins | sample OrgLakmetagen650_FD_201834 | JGI IMG/M metagenome (GOLD analysis project Ga0307968, IMG submission 201834) | Saline water microbial communities from Organic Lake, Antarctica - #650 | ecosystem: Environmental > Aquatic > Non-marine Saline and Alkaline > Saline | place: Antarctica: Organic Lake...
ATACACATACACATACACATACACATACACATACACATACACATACACATACACATACACATACACACACATACACATACACATACACATACACATACATATACACACACACATCACCTTTGCTACTCACAGGTCCAAGCTGCTCGGCAACAGGGCGCCCTAAGCGTTCATACCCCCTGCTTGTCCAGCCAGTGCTCTGGATTGCACACACACACACACACACACACACACACACACAAACATACACAAATAAGTATACAACCTACACAAATAAATTCACGCCAGCAAACATCACACACAACCACGTGAGCCGCTCACAGGTCCGAGCTGCACGTGAGGAGGGGGCCCTTCGCATCCGCACCCTGGACGAGTCTCTGGCCCGTTTGGCCAATGCACGCAGCTCAGGGGACGCAGCAGTAGAGGCGGCTCGTGCCGTGGCTGAGGCAGAGAAAGCCAAGCGCGCAGAGGGACGTGCGCGAGCTGATGCAGCACACTCAAAGGTTGGTGTGTGTGCTTGCGTGTGTTTGTATGTACATGGTGCCGCTCATGCTGAGGCAGAGGCGGTTTAAGCCAAGTGTGAAGAGGGACGTGCGCGAGCTGATGCATCACACTCAAAAGGTTGGTGTGTGTGTTGTGTGCGACTAAGTTGATAAGCTTAATGTTTGGGCTAGATCAGTAAACTTGCACACACGTGTGCACACTCTCACACAAACATACATACACACACACACACACCACAGGAACTGCTGGCATGCGAGGCCCGTGCCGTGGCGCAGCTGCGTGCCCATCTTCAGTCTGCCGACTCTGCCATGGCAGAGCTGTGGGTGTACACACAATTTGGCCCCGCAGCAGCCTCGGTGCACCCCCCCCTCCCCCTCCAAAGCCTCCACAAAAACCACGTCGATGGCTCTCCCCACCCCCCTCCACACACCACAAACACTGCCAACTTGGACTGCGCAACCACAAGCAGTGCCAGCGGGTGTGTGTGCGCAGGGCAGCGTGGGGGTTGCGCTGCAGCGTATCGTATGCTGGAGCGGCGGCTGCGCAGCCAGTACGAGGAGCTGGTGCGGCGGCAGCAGATGATTGCAGGTGCGTGTGCGTATATATGTGTGTGTGTTTGTGTGTTTGTGTATGAGTGTAAACACTTTCCTTGTACCTTGATTACTGTGCGCACATCCAAACCCCTACACACACAAGCACGAGCGCCCTCCCCCCCCCACACACACGCACACACACCACACACGTATATACAACAACGTACCATCCATGCAGGCCTATCAGAGGCAGCAGAGAGCGCACGAAAAGAGGCACAGATTGCAAAAGATGATGCTGAGCGATTGAGAGGGGTGCTGCCAAACCCTGACCACCCCCAGGAGCGGCAGTCAGCAGCAGTGCACACGCGTGTGGGTGTGCTTGAGGTGGGTTGGAGTACTTTTAAAGGTACACATTTGTGTAATACGGGCATTCTGACACTGTGTGCGCACGCGTGTGTGTGTGCGTGTGTGCTTGAAATGAGGAGGGGCCCTTCATTACATCTACAGTTAGTATGTACCAGGGGGATTACTTTAATCTTTCTCCACACAAGTCTTGACGGACGGATAGCTGTGCGTCTGTGTGAGTGTGCTTGAGGAGGGCCAGCAGGAAGCATAACAAACATGCTTGGTTTCCTCACCCCAAGCTGAGCCTCATTGTGTGCGGGCAAATGTGCTCCAAGCACCAATATGTTACAGGCGTAACGAATACCTGGTAGGAAACATCACAGAACTCTACGCTGCATGCCAAGCGCGAGAAAGTGCACACACACATCCACGCACACAGACACACACACAAAAAAATGCACAAGATCTATGTGCAATATATGACACCGCAGGCTAAGCTTCACGCTGCATGCCAAGCGCGCGAAAGCACACACACACATACACACACATACAATTGCAAATAACGTGCCAATCCTGACACCGCAGGCCGAGCTTCATGCTGCATGTCAAGCGCGCGAAAGCGCACAGCTTGCGGCCGAGCGGCAGGCAGTGGTGTGTGCTGAGTTGAGGCGTGAGGTGGAGGCAGCACACACAGCAGGCATAGCGCAGGAAACGGTGCTGGCAGCAGCAAAGGATGCAGCGGCACGCAGCATGGCACAGGTGTGTGTGTGTGTGTAGTCATTTTGTGTGTATGTGTTTGTGTTTGTGCCTGCAAACTGTGCTAGTGAGAGAGAGGGGCTTGAAATATAGCATGGAATTGTGTGAAAATCGTATGAGTTCAAATCAGGTGTGTTAACGTGTACTTAGTGCATCTATAATTGTATCAAGTGCATTATGTAATTGCAGTTACAAAAGATGACTGGGTCGCCTCAATTTGGCTTGTTGTGTCATTGGTAGATATTGTGTGTGTCATTCATTGGTAGTAGATATTATGTCATTGGTAGGTATTGTGTCGTTGGTAGTAGATATATTTCACCACCAATGCTGCTTCTGGTGCACATCACTCATACCTTCTGTTGGCAGAACCCTCTCTGTTGAAGCTGCCACCCACCACAAATGTGCATTGCACATTGGAATAACAAACCCGAGCATAGGCGTACACACACACACCACACACACACCCCAGCATTCATGCTCAGGCCTATGGTGCCCTGTCTGCCAAAATTCATTAACCTCCACACACGTGCCTCTGATGCACATCGTATTAACACACACAAACACATGTGCACACACGCACACACACATGCATTCAAACCTCAGGTTCACGGTGCCCTATCTGCTGAAGTCGCCACCCTCCACAAACGCGCCTCCGATGCACACCACACAGCTAGCCAGCTGCAGCAGGAATTAGAGCACGCAAGCTCCGAGGGGGCAAAACTGCGTGCAGGTAACTTATGAGTTCAGTGTGAAACACTTGAACTCAGGTTTTTGAAGTGTAGCATAGAGTGAGATGTTCTCACTTTCTGCTTTTCTTCGGTTTCTGCTTCCCTTCTCCATTCTTTTTATTCATTGGAGAACACAACTCTCTCTTTAGCATACTTCTATTCGAGGTCGCTTCCTGCAAGGCGCTATGCGCCCCAATTCTCGACCCACAGCCCAGTGGGCCCTTGTCTCATGGCTTTTCTCGCTCCTGACGCTTGAGACTCTTGACTCTGTCGCATTGTTCTGGCGGTTTCATAGTTTCCCTACCTCTCAATAAGATAGTCTTAACCTTATGTTCTAGCTCTCCATATAATTCTTTGGCTTGCGATCCTTGATGCACAATTCTCAGTTATAACCTAAGTGTGTGTGTGTGTGTGTGTGTGTGTGTGTGTGTGTGTGTGTGTGTGTGTGTGTGTGTGTGTGTGTGTGTGTGTGTGTGTCACCAGACCCTAGCCATCAAACTGCTGGAACAAGCTGAGTACAAAATTGTCGGGTTGCTTAACAAGCAACACTTTGTGTGCAGGCACACCAGGATGCTAGGAATTCTTTTGCAGACATAACAGATTATTAATAAGCAACCTTGGCACAAATGATCAAAGCCCCCTTTCTGCACGTATCAGATTGCAATCATTATGTACCCATATACATGAGTGATTTGTTAGAAACTTTTCCGCAAACCTTGCACAGATTGGCCCCATGTTGCGGCAGAGGCAGCGTCCATGCAAGAAACACAGGCGGCTCATTTAATAAAGACTTTTTTGCATAAGAAGCTGTCTACTCAGCACCTCTAATTGTACAAACTGCTCGCAGATGGTGTGCCTATTATTGGCAGAGTCAACTTCATGCAAGAGGACTGAGGATCTCACAAAGTGACTTCTGTGCAAAGTACGCTCTGTACAAAGTACTCACTACCTCAGTTCCTACGACCTGATTGCAGAGTGTGCCCGTTTGGGGGCGGAGGTGGGAGCTGCAAAAGAGGGTAGAGACGCAGAGGCGGCGGCAGCAGCAGAGGAGCTCGCGCAAGCGAGAGGGGCACTGGAGGGGCACAAACGGTGAGTGTGGAGGGGGTGGTGTGTCTTGCATGTGTGTGTTGGTTTGTGTGTGTGTGTGCGCGCGTGCATGTGTGTGTTGGTTTGTGTGTGTGTGCGCGCGTGCGTGTGTGTGTGTGTGTGTGTGTGTGTGTGTGAGTGCTGACTTGTCAGCAGCGTTGAAGGTGTACTAGGATGCAAGTCCACGGCTCTCAGCTTCATCACGTGTCTGAGTTGCATATCCACCCTTGTCCCCGTCCAATTACAAGCAGCTTGTTTCTTCACTCTCAGTAGATGCACAAATGAATACATGATTGCATGCATAACACATGCATTCACACACACCCTCACATTCACACACACGCACACACATACACACAGGGATGTCGCTCAAGCCCTACAGGAAGCAGCGCAACGCTTTGCACAGGTCACACGCACACATACAAACACACAAACACACACACGCACACACATACACACAGGGATGTCGCTCGAGCTCTACAGGAAGCAGAGCAGCGCCGTGCACAGGTCACAGTTCTGATGGAGACCATTGAAACCTTGCAAGCAGGAGCAGCTGGGGAGGCCGATCAGCGCATGCTATCCCTCACTGCGCAGCTGGCCGCAGCAAGGTGGGTGGTGCATAGTGGTGCTAAGCACCTCTTAGATCTCAGCAGAGGTGATCAGGGGGTAGGGGAGCTGCACAGCAGCGCGTGCTGTCCCTCACTGCGCAGCTGGCCGCAGCAAGGTGGGTGGTGCCTTACCTTGTGTATATTTGCATACCTTATGTTTCAGTAGTGGTGAATGGGTGGTCAGAGGGGGAAGAAGACCAGCACGTGCAATGCTCTTAAACTACTGCTATCTTGATCACTGTCGATCACGTGTGTGTATGCAAACAATGTGCTCTTAAACTACTGCTATCTTGATCACTGTTGATCACGTGTGTATGCAAACGGCAAACGGTGTCCAAGGTGTGAGGGAAATGCCTAGCCTGGACAGGATTTGCAGCTTATGAAGAGAAAGACGCTTGATCTGCACGAGCGTTCCCGGCCTGCCTGCACAAAACGCAGGGCACGTGAGGTTGCTTTGGATGCACGCTGCGAAGAGCTGGTAGAGGAATGTGGGGCGTGCAAGCGAGCTGCAGCTTCCTCTGCTGCTACTGCACGCACCACAGCTGTGGCGTGCAGTGAGCAGGTGTGTGAAGCGTTGTGATGTGAACCTATGTTTGTGTGTACACATGTGTGTGTGTGTGTTATGTGTGTACACGTGTGTGTGTGTGTGACGTGTGTATATATTTGTGTATGTGTGTGTGTTGTGACTACTTTTGTATTATGCCATATTTATTGTTCCAGCTGGCTGGTGTGTTTAAGTTCTGCATACACATATCTCATATATAAAAAGAAAGAGCTGTATATACATAAATACTGTATACACATACTCAATCTCAGCGCACATGTAAGTTCTCACTGTCTCTATCCATGAGTTTGAACACTATGGAAAAGCTCACAAACTTGTCCAACTATAGCTCAAGCACGTTGTGCACAAGCTCACAAGCTGTTCATGTACACTCGAAACATCACATGCTCGCATGTGCTGAATATATGATTGCCGATGGCACACGTTCCACACTTGATCCCATGATTTGTGTGTGTGTGTGCATGTTGTATTGGTGTGTGTGTGTGTGTCTTTTTGTTAATTGCCGTCTTACATACGGCCCACGTGCGCAGGCGCAGCGGTTGGCAAATGCAGAAGGAACAGCACAGGCCATTGGACAGCGGCTGGACACGGCAAGGGCGGATGCTAAGGCACAGGTGTGTGTGTGTGTGTGTCTGTTTGTGTATGTATGTGTGTGTGTGTGTGTGTGTGTGTGTGTGAGAGAGAGAGAGAGAGAGGAGAGTATTCACCTTGCACATGCCATGTCGCCAAGTACTTTTCTGGCCTGTTCTTATACAGAGGAGGTGGCTTGGCAAGAAGGTGATACAGTCTGCGCACACAATTGCACACATCTGCACGTGTGATTTGAGGCGCACTGTCTTTTCTTCATGTGCTCTCTTACAAACACAAATACACACACACACCTGCAATACGTAGGGCGATGCTGCTCTGAAGGCCATGCGTGATCTGGACGACCAGCGTGCACGGCTGGGTGTGGTAGAGGCGGAGGCAGAGGGCCTAAGGGCCACCATGCTGGACATGCAGTCACGTCACATTGAGCAAATAAACAGGTGTGCGCGTGTATGTGTTGTGCGTACATGTGTTGCGTGTGTGTGTTTGCTAGCATGGTGCAAGAAGAGGCGTTGGAGGCCTTACCTACAAGCACTTGATTTGACCTGTGCACGTCTACCTTCAGAAAATTGATAACCTCATCCATGCTTGCGCGTACAACTGTGCATTGACAAAGAGGAGGCAGCAAAGTTGACAGGCCGCACATTGTACCTATTATCGACCATCTTTTGATCTTTGTCCGCAACATAGGGAGCGTGAGGAGGCAGCAGAAGCCTTACGCCATGCTCGCAATCAGGCTGCCTTAGGGCCACACCATAGAGGGGGGGGTGGCAGCCAGCTTGTCTCAAATGGGGGAGGGGCTTCATTTGCAAGCATCCTGGAGGGGCCGCTGCAGGTGTGTGGATTTGTGGGTGTGGGGGTGTGGGGGTGTGAAGGTGGGAGAGGGGGATGTGTGGGTGGGTGTAGTTGTGTGTGTTTGTTGGTGTGGGCGTGAGTGTGGGAAGGGTGTGGTGGGTTTAGGGATGGGAGTAAGTGTACACAATAAGCCCTCGGTTCAGTTCCTTTCACAAACTAGGTTTGTATTGCGCGCCGCCTTGCAACTAATTGATACAACAGATGGGTAAACGCTTTAAAAAGTGGCACATGCAAAGTGCATTTCATGCAGGAGTACTAAACTGCTGACGTTAAGTTCGTCACTATTGCTAATTGTGTGCTTGAATGTTTTGATTGCAGGAGCTGCTTGTGAAAGTGGAGCGCCGTGTGGACGTCCAAGAAAAGACCAAAGCCAGCAATGCGTGGGTGCTGGAAGTCATGCACCAGCTGAAGGTGTGCGATGAGCAGGCAGCGTGCTGTCATTTATGTACTTACATACTGGCAACTGTCATGTTACGGTGCTTAACTGTCATGTATGTACTTACATACTGGCAACTGTCATGTTACGGTGCTGTTATGTACTTACATACTGGCACACTGTCATGTTACGGTCATGCTTACGGTCATGCTTACGGTCCTTATTCACTTGTCAACACCAAACACTTTGCTGCGCAAGTGCACTAATTACGCACACACACACACATGCACACGCACACGCACAAGCTTACGGGACATGCACCTATACAGCACGCACAGTTGCAGGACTTGCACGTGTGTAGGGTTGGCCAGAACCATACATATACGGTGCATGTACGGTATTTTTGGCAGGGAAATCACCAAATATACAGTCATATACGGTGTATATATATACGGTTCTGGTCAACCCTACACATGTGCAGCACGTACCCACGGGCATGAACACACTCATATGCAAAGGCAATCGTTTTAAATGCTCGGCACCAACACCATCGCACAGCTGTCAACGCACGCATCTTACGGCATAACCTCCTCTCATCACACTCATTGAATGCAACCTAGCACGATCCCACATATATAAATATGCACACAAGTTGACACGTACACTTGCACACAAACACACACACACACAAACACACACGCACGACTCACAGGCTGTTGCCCTGGACGCTGAGCGCCAGCACCACCGCGCAGCTGTCGACGCACGCATCTCCCAACAAGCCGCGCGTGAGGCTTGTGCGCGTGCGGTATCTCAGTCTGCTCAGTTGGAGCACCGCACAGCAGAAAGCCAAGCAGCAGTGGTGGCAAAGCAGCGCCTGCAGCGGCTGGCAGGCAGGCGGGCGCAGCAGGTGTGTGTGTTAGAATGTTTACAAACGTGTGTATTGTTTGAGTGCATATGTGCGTGTGTGTGTGTGCTGGCACGTGTGCTTGTGTTTGCAGATGTGTTTGCAGACGTGTGTATGTGTGTATGATTGTGACATGTTCCAGCAAGCAGCAACGTGGCGGCAGCCTAATTGTTGCAGGAAGAGGTTAGCTGCATGATCTCACAGTATTGTCACACTGTGACGAATGTGAGACAATGTAGAGGCTGAGAAAAATATCAAGGATTTTGCCCAATGTGTCTCCTTTTCCTTAATTGATGCAGGGAATGTTTTGCTGCCTGCATACTTTTTCTTTTCTTTTCTTTCAAGGGTTTTGCTGGTTGGTTGATACTGCCCGCTGAGCAAAATTGCTCGTGCAATGATCAGACAACTGTCTGCCTGCTCTCTTGGCATTGTACGCTTTGCTAATAATAAGCATTTTTAGCATGCACACAAACATACATGAATAGATACACACACACGCACACACACAATGCAGGCCACCTCGCATGCCTCCCAGCTTGTGGTGGAGCTCACACAGCGTGCTGCTTCCCTGGAAGGTCTGCTAGATGCAGCCACAGCAAGCGCTGTAGAAGCCACTGCTGCCAGCGGCTGTGTATTATCAGGTGTGTCACTTTACATTAGAATATAGATAACTCGGTCGTATGTGCACACATGATGGAGGTGGAAGTGTGCCGGAATTGCAATCGTTTGATGCAACTGCAAGTGGAGACACCTTGCTTTGTGACACTCACACACACAGACACACACACACACACATAAACACACACGCTTACAAAATATGATCACGAATTGTGGCGCTACTCCTCGAGTGTGTGAAACAGATGCAAGTGCTGTGCACACGAGTGCGAGTGTATAGCACAAAAAAAGTGTTGCCCTAAATCAAAGTATTTGATGTGGATGCATGTGAGTAACACAAGCGTAAGTTGTTATGACCTCCAGCAGCTGCGTGTCAGCTTCTTGCGCTGCTGTGTATATTTTGGCTGTGCATGTCCACGTGAATGAGAATGCGTGACAAAAGAAGGCATAAGCTGGTTTGCGCTTCTGTGTGCATGTTCACACTGCACCTATAGCTTCACAAAGGTGATTGTGCGACATGAGTCGGGCTGGCCAGAACCGTATATTTGCACCGTATATGACCGTATATTTGATCATTTCCCTGCCAGAATTGCTGTATAACACCATATATATATGGGTCTGGCCAACCCTAGACATGTGCAAATACAGATACAGCCTTACCGCTCTAGGACACAAAACCTAAATTGGTAGATACGTGTTAGATTCTTTGAACAGACCCTTTGACAATAGCGTCTTTCTCCGCATATCGACCACTGTGCCCCCTTATTTATTTTCAGATCGCACATACGCACTGTGCAGCAGCTTGCACAAACCCTCCTTTCCAAATGTGTGTCCCTCCCCTGCCAGCAACGGCTCTCACATTTTTTATGCAACACCCCGGTGCTCTCACTCAGATCAAATGTGTGTCCCTCAGTGCCAGCAACGGCTCTCACAATTTTTATGCAACACTCACTCAGATCAAATTTGTGTCCCTCCCCTGCCAGCAACGGCTTTCACATTTTATACGCAACACCCCTGTGCTCTCACTCAGATCAAATGTGTGTGTCTCAGTGCCAGCAATGGCTCTCACAATTTTATGCAACACCCCTGTGCTCTCACTCAGATCTGGCGGCAGAGAGGGCACGAGGGGATGCGCTGCAGCGGCAGTTGCAGCTTGCAGGGGCGGATGTGCGTGAGTTGGGGGCACGTCTGGCCGCAGCACAGCTGGAGGCAGCAGCAGGGAGCGGGGCTGAGAACACAGGTGTGTGCGCGTGTTAAATTGTGTGGCTGATGCTAAGGGGTGATGACTAGCCGTAGGAGGTGGATCAGAGTACAAGTGTATTTGTGTGTGTGCGTGTGTGCGTGTGTGGACAAGGCCTATGTTTATGGGTAATAGCTAGCCGCAGGGGCGGGACAGAGAACACAGGTGTGTGTATTTCTGTGATTATGGTTGGTGTTCAGGGGGCATGGCTAGCAACAGGGAGAGGTGCAGATGGTTCAGGTGCATTTATTTGTGTGTATGTGTATGTGTGCACGTGTGAACATAGTCAATGTTCAGGGGTTTGATATGCACAACTGGAGGCAGCGGCGGGAATTGGGGCACAGAATGTATACCTACTTGCGTGCTTGTGTGCGTGTGCGCATGAGCAGAATTCTTTGCATGTGTGTTTGTGCCGAGGCGTGGGAATGTGTGTGAGCGTATGTTTTTTTACTTCGAAAAGCAGGTTTAAAAACCTTATTTCTTGTCCTCTTCCTGTCCTCTGTTGCACCTCAGGTGGCCTGATCTCACGCGCCCTGGCAGAGTTTGTGGGAGCGCAAGTGGGGCGGCTGGCCTTGGCACCAGAGCCCAAGGACAAAATTGTGGCCCTCATGCGTGCGGTAAGTAAGGGGTCTAGCATGCAGGCGCCACTGCTTGCTTAATTAAGTTAACTGTTCTTTATGTGGAGTTTTTTTTGTGTTTAGATCTGAGACCGGTGTATGGTCGTAAGCAGTGAAGATGGATTCCTTCGATTTTAACATTCTGTTGAACTGGTGCCTGGCCCTAAATAGAACAAGTTTTCTTTGCAAGCGTGTAAGTGGCACGAACAACTTTGTATTCGTTAAGCTTGTCGTCCCTGATTCTTTACCGACTCACGCAGCTCTCAAATAATATAACTCCTTCTCCCTGCTCGTCCACACGCACGTACATCTCACAAGCACACACGCACACGCACCCTGTGCTGCTGCTGGCCATGTTGTTACGCGTAAACAAGTATGCGCCCCCTCCTCCCCTTCTTCTCACGTGCGCACACATTCTCGCACACACACACACACTACACACAGACTTACACACATGTACAATGTACACACATGCACACGTGCAGCTCTGTGCCGCTCGCCAGTCTGAGGCGCACCTACAGGCAAGCCTTGCTGGTGCGCAGCAGCGTGCAGATGCCTCGATGCTGGCTGCTCAGGAGACACGTGAGGCGTACAGGTGGGGAGGAAGTGACTAGCTGTTGTAGGTGGACAAAGAAAGGAACAGTGCAGATGCCTCGGTGCTGGCTGCTCAAGAAACACGTGAGGCGTTCAGGTGTGGAGGAAGTGACTAGCTGTTGTAGTTGTACATATAAAGGAACAGTGCATATGCCTCGCTGTTAGCTGCACAGGAGACACACATACACACACAAAACACACACACACACATACACATACACACATGAGGCGTATAGGAGGGAGGGTATAGTGGTAGCTTGCAATTGCAATGTTGCTGAATTTGTATTTAATTAGACACAGGGTGTGGAGGGAAGGTGCAAAGGGAATCGCCGGTGTGTGGAGCTTAAAATGTGCGTGCAGGTGGGGGGCGACTAGCTGCGTAAACTGGAGTGTCCACGCATCTTTTGTGTGTGTATATTACGCTTGTGTGGACTAGCAAGATCTCGTCAGATCCTTTCACCATCCAAACAAAGTAACCTACAGCCACATTGCTCTACCATGCCACGCTTGCGTGCACACAAAATGCACGCCCCCCCCATTAACAAACGTTCACACTCATGACACATGACACCTCACCACACCACACCTTCCTGCACACACAGGGCAGCAGAGGCACGCCTGTCTGCACTGTGCGCCGACGCAGCTGCTGCTGTTGCAGGGCACCACCCCCTCGCCCACAGCAGCCCACTGCCTCAAACCATAAACACGGGGGGGGTGAGCAGCAGGCCTAGCAGCAGCAGCAGCAAGAACAACGCTGCCGAGGGGTCAGGAGGAGTGTCGACTGCGTACGGCCATAGTGCCACATACTCACCTACCTCCAGCCCAGAAGCTAGCAACAACAACTGTGGCAGCAGCCTTGAGAACAGCAGCTACAGAAACCACACGCAGTCTCACACAGTCTGCAGCGGCTCTGGTGGTGTAGGAGGGGGAGAGGCAGGGGCCCTGATCAACAGAGGCACCAGCATGGCTCAGCATGGCGGTACTGGCAAGAGCGTCAGTGGCAAGGGTGTGCGGCAAATGCTGCACGGGCCCTGGCACGCTGTGCATGATGTGGCGCGGCTGCGCGCGCAGCTGGCATTGAGCCTGAGGGAGCAGCACGGCATGAGGGATAAACTGCTGGCTGTGCAGCAGGTACGTGCTCTGAAATATGTAGGTGCGCGTGTGTGCTGTGCTGTGCTGTGTGCATGACATTGCATGGTATGGCACGGTTGCGTGCGCAGCTGGCGTTGAGCCTGAGGGCTGAGGGGGCAGCATGGCACGAGAGACAAGCAAGCTGCGCAAAAATACAGGCATACACGTGTGGTGCATTACATGGGCAAGGGCGTGTGCAGGCATAAATGCAGGCATACACGTGTGGTGCATTACACGGGCAAGGGCGTGTGCAGGCATAAATGCAGGCATACACGTGTGGTGCATTACACGGGCAAGGGCGTGTGCAGGCATAAATGCAGGCACACACGTGTGGTGCATTACATGGGCAAGGGCGTGTGCAGGCATGTGCACCTCCGGCCTTATGCCACATAGCTTTGAATTGGATGTGGGAAGCAAGATGAAGCACGCCTACCTCGTTTTCCTCAAACCTTTCAGGCCCTGAAGCAGTGTGATTTGAATGTTGGGGAGTGCCACAGCCATTCCTTCTCCACTTCTTCTCTGCTGCGTGTTCATCTTTGATTGTACATCGCTACAGGCCCCAGTGCAGCGTGAGCTAAAAGTGGGGGAGAGCTCCGTCATCCTTCGTAACTCCCCTGCGTTAAGTGCCCATCACTTTGATCGTTCTCGCTGCAGGCCGTAGAGCAGCGTGAGCTAGAAGTGGGGGAGAGCTCCGTCATCCTTCGTAACTCCCCTGCGTTAAGTGCCCATCACTTCGATCGTTCTCGCTGCAGGCCGTAGAGCAGCGTGAGCTAGAAGTGGGGGAGAGCTCCGTCATCCTTCATAACTCCCCTGCATTAAGTGCCCATCACTTCGGTCGTTCTCGCTGCAGGCCGTAGAGCAGCGTGAGCTAGAAGTGGGGGAGAGCTCCGTCATCCTTCATAACTCCCCTGCGTTAAGTGCCCATCACTTCGGTCGTTCTCGCTGCAGGCCGTAGAGCAGCGTGAGCTAGAAGTGGGAAAAAGCTCCGTCATCCTTCATAACTCCCCTGCGTTAAGTGCCCATCACTTCGATCGTTTTTGCTGCAGGCCGTAGAGCAGCGTGAGCTAGATGTGGGCGAGTGTCACGCTCAGGCGGCGGCACAAGAGCTGGTGACGCAGCAGGCCCGTGATGAAGCATGCGTCTCCCTTATGGCACAGAGGCAGCAGCTTGAAGAAGCGCATGATGGGGATAGGGCGTTGCTGCTGAGAGAGGTGTGGCGCGTATGTGTGTGCGCATGTGTGTCTGTGTATGTTTGTGTGTGTGTAATTGTGTATATTGTGTTGTGTGTGCATCCTGATGTAGGGTGCAGGGATTTTAGATTGTGTGCTTCTTTGGTGGCAGCTGCTTGACAAAGCGTATGGGCGTTGCTGCTGCAGGAGGTGTGGCTTGTGTGTGCGCTTTTGTGTGCATTGTGTGTCATCGTGTTTGTTTTCTATTGTGTTTGCATCCTCATGTATGGTTGTGGGGTGAAGTAATATTTATGCATCTTTGATGGAACGGTGTGAGGGAGCATGTGATTGGGACAGGGCGTTGCTGCTGCGAGTAGTGTGTGTGTGTGTGTGTGTGTGTTGGGTTTGTGTGTGTGCATGTGTGTGTACATTACACATGTGTGGTGTGCAACATGTGTTGTACTACCTAGGAGTAGGTATGCGCCTTTCTCAGTGGCACAGCTCGAAGCAGCACATGGCGCAAGCAGGGCGTGGCTGCTGTGAGGGTGTGTGAACAGGTAGCCTCTGTGCGACCACAGATCTGTCGTGCAGAGATGTGTGTAAGTGTTTATTTTGTGACATGTGTCACGGATGGCGGGAGCTGAGCACTCTCATGTGGGTGCACTAATGGCAGCCTGTGATATTAATTGTACAGCCGCACTAGCATTTTGAGTATCTGACTAACATGGCAAGAACGACGCGACCTCACTCTTTTATTCATACCAAACGTGACTGCAGATCACAGAGCTCCAGACCCGGCTGGCCAGCATGCGCCAACTTGCTGCAAGAGGTGAGGGGCCCTGGACCTGTGGCTTGTTGAGCAATCAAGTTTAATCAGTGGTAATGTTAGGAAACTACTGCTAAAACTGCTAAAAAAGAAATGCTTTATATGCAAGAGGTGAGAGGCCCTGGACCTGTGGCTAGTTGAGCAATTAAGTTTTATCATTGGCAACATTAGCAAACTTGTGAAAAGGAACTTGCTTCATATTTGGGAGGTGAGATGGCTGGACCTATGTAACTGCGATGTAAGCTGTTTTGATGTGCAGGCTTCATCATAATTTGCTGGAAAGTTTAATCAACAGAGGAACTGTTTCACTTTTGACAGGCAATTATATTATACACGAAACGGCAACAGTGCGCCAACCTTGCTTGCAAGCCAACTTGACGTTCCTAGTCCCAAAATAATTAGTGTGGCTTGGTTGGCAGCTCTGACGCTTCTGTGGTCGAGAGATTGGTCAAACTGCTTATATTTTCTACCACCCTTTTTCATAATATGTTTTGTCGGTGCCCGTTATGTGTCTCACCTGCACCATCTCTTGGCATTTGCATTGTTATCTCAGCTATGGCACGTGCCTATTTGTGTGTGTGCCTGTGTGTGTGCCTATGTGTGTGTGTGTGTGTGTGTGTGTGTCTGTGTGTTGTTGGGAAGGACTGGCATTAACTTTAAATGTGTTTGTGCATTGTGTGCCTGTCGTTGTGCCCACACACAGATTTGGAAGACGCAGATGCTAGGCTGGCTGCTGTGCGCAGCACTGTGGACAAAGAGCTGGATGCTGCCATCGACAGGTGAGCACACAATTAAGATGCTGCAAACAAGCAGTTGCATGTAAGTGTTGCCTTTTATAGTCTAATGGGATAATTAAAAGAAGGCTGTGAACACAGATTATGGCGAAAGGAAAGCACTGGTTCCAATGACGCAGGCAGTTGGTAGAAGACAATGTCGGCGGAGTTTGACGTGAGACTTGCAGTTGCATGCTGCTCATTTGATAGGTGCAAGACAAAAAGACGCAGGGAGGCGTGGAGTTGGGTTGACCAACTGTGTTGATGCGTATGCAATAGATGTGCTCAATAAGTTAGCAGGGACAGGGCCTAGGGTCAGGGTTAGGGTTAGGATTTCGGTTACACCCTAACTTCGGCAAGGCTCATTCTTTCAGCTCTCCAGTGTTAAGCATGTTCCTGGCGCACAGCCTTGTAGGCTCCAATCCTGTTGCAAATGAAATGCTAATTTAACTGTTTGAAGGGTGTGGCCTCTTCGTTGCCCAGCTCTCTCCTGCACTCTACCTGTGCCGCTTCATGCACAAGCAACAAGGCGAACTGGTTGTAAAGAATGGAGCATTGAATATGTCTAATTGGGTCAAACAAATGATCACAATGCGCACGTAAACGTGCAAGCATTACATTACTCGAATGTGCACAACTGTCTTATCTTATGTACACACGCACACGCCCGATTTCACTTGTGCACACATGCACACTCTCACATGCGCTCTCTCTCCTCTCTCTCTCTCTCTCTCTCTCTCTTTCTCTCTCTCTCTCTCTCTCTCTCTCTCTCTCTCTCTCTCTCTCCCTCTCTCTCTCTCTCTCTCTCTCTCACTCACTCGCTCACTCACTCACTCACACGCACATGTATTACACACACCTGTCTCTACCCACACAGGGCCATGCAGAACCACGTGGAGATCAGCCAACTGCACGTGGCAAAGGCTCGCGCAGCAAAGGCGGAGCGTGAGAGCGCATGCACTCATAGAGAGGCAGAGGCACTGAGGGAGGAGGTGGCACGTCTGCATGCGCAGGTTTGTTATATGTCCTCAGGTAGAGGTGCTGAGGGAGGAGGTGGGACATAATAGGAGGCAGAGGCACTAAGGGAGAAGGTGGCACTGAGGGGGGAGGTCTGCATGTGCAGATCATGAGTGCCTCTCACGCAAACTAACTTGCCTAAACGTAAAAAAGGAGGTGGCACGTCTGCACGTGCAGGTCGTGTGTGCTTGAGTTGTAAGCTTGCCTGAATAACGAGGAGAGATGGTCTGTCTGACAAACATGGCGCTCTGGTGCTTCTAGGTGCTAGCTACCTTGTGGTTTGGTTCAGGCCAGTCCTCCTGTATGAAAGGAGATCACAGGTTGGCTTGCGCAGGTCAGTTCTAGTGCTCACACTCAGGTCCTTACAAAATATGCCTTCTTTGGTGTAGCCTGACAAACAATTATACTTGGGGCAGAGGCAATGCTAGTTGCAGATTTTTAGGTCTGAATACGAAACGGATCATCGAGAAGCAACCACAGAAGACTGGTTTTAGATGGGAACCATTTAAAGCTGGAATCTGGGTCGGTTAGAGGGTTTTGACTGTGCTACTTTGTAGGACCACTGCTATGCACAACGACGTCCCTTATTGGTGTCAAACAGATGTGCGTCAGTGTCATAACATTCACTCACCTACACAAGCAAGCACACACACACTCGGTTACACACACACGTATACACACATACGTACACATACACGCGCGCCTGAAACACGCACACACACACACTCAAACTAAAGCATTACACACACACACCAGGTGGCTGAACTGACCGATGCCAAGGAGGTGACCAGCTCTGCCGTTGCCAGCTTGCAAGCAGTGCTGTCTCGCTTAGACTCCTCCCCTGTGGGTAACGCATCTGTGCCCAAATCAGGCCCTGCATCATTTGACGCTGGCTCTAGGCCTGGTGGCAGTGGCGGCGGAGCTGGAGGTGAGGGTTGCTCTTGGTGATATAGGGGGTATACCAGTACTGCTGGTGCTGGTGCTGGGTGCTGGTGCTGCTGTTGGTGCTGGTGCTGGTGCTGGTGCTGGTGCTGGTGCTGGTGCTGGTGCTGGTGCTGGTGCTGGTGCTGGTGCTGGTGCTGGTGCTGGTGCTGGTGCTGGTGCTGGTGCTGGTGCTGGTGCTGCCGCTGCTGCTGCTGCTGCCGCTGCTGCTGCTGCTGCTGCTGCTGCTGCTGCTGCTGGTGCTGCTATTGTTTCTGCTGCTGCTGGTCATATTGCTATTTCTACTGCTACTGCTAGTGGTGGTGGTGGTGTGGTGGTGGTGGAGGTGAGAAAATGTACTCTGGACCGTACAATCGCTGCTGCTGCTCTTTGCTGCTGCTGCTCAGAACAAACTTTACCGCTGGAGCTGCTGCTGCTGCTGCTGCTGCTGCTGTCAGGCTCACATGAATGACCGCTGCTGCTGCTGCCTGGCTCACATGAATGACTGCTGCTGCTGCCTCGGCTCAGGATTGGCAGTGCAAAGGCGACGGGCTGCAGCTGATGCCTCTACAAGAGCAGCGACCACTGCAGAGGGGGCTGGAAGTGGAGGAGGCCCTGCTGCTGCTACTACGGTGGCTGCTTTGTCGAGAGAACTGGTGCGTGTTAATTTGGGCAAATTATAAGTATGAAAGGATTATGAGTATGAAAAGGGTGCGTGCTTTTTTTACTGGCTTGCAGGGGTTTTTGAGCGAGTATTATAATAAAGGTCACTGTGCGTGAAGCCTGCTGCATTTGTGCGATCATGCAAGCGCAACTCTGATAATTTTATGCTTGTAAGTGAACTGAACATTGTCCACGTGCGATCTGTGTGTGGTGTGTATGTGTGTATGTGTGTGTGAACCTGAAAGTATTGGCAGCGTTTCTGCAACATGTTGCATTCAAAAACATTGCCCTTCACTATCACCCATGCACACCAGTGCGGTAAAACATGGTACAGCATAGGGAATAGCAGCACAGGAGTAGCAGCACAAGTCTGGATCTGTCCATCAGCAACTGTCGCACATGTGGAGCAGCTTTGCTGTGTATTTGCACGGTCGTGCAATACTTTTGCCAAAGCTTCAAACACGTATGCGTAAAAAAATACACAGATCTGTGAATAAATGGTGGTGCAGGCTAAAGTGTACGCGTGCTCTTATCCATACTGCGTAATCACACCACCTAACGCGCACAAACGAGATCTTTTGAAATTGCTGTCACTTCAGGTGCGCGCTAAGCTGGCTGAAGTTGAGGCGGTGAAGCGCACGCGAGCTTCTGCCCGTGCGGAGGTGCAGCTACGGCAGCGCCTGTTGCAGGTAGGGCAATGGGTGTAATACACTTATATTAGTGCATCTCTGCATGCTTACCCTCCTCTAGCCTGACAGAGGTGCAGCTGCAGCAGCGTTTGTCAAAGGTGGGGATATGGGTATGACCAATTTATGTTCATTTCCAATACCTGCACTCACGCAGCGTTTGTGTAAAGTTTCTATATATACACAGGCGCGCATGTGAGCGTGCGGTGGGTACAGCTTTGCTGTTCATGCTTATATGTGTCTGCATGCATTGATGCCCGCTTTCCCTGAAATGTGCCAGAGGTTCAGCTGCGGCAGCGTCTGTTCTCTGTCTGCAGAAGACACCAGGTGACTAACATGCTCACACATCGCTGCACGCACACATGCCCGGCCTTCTTTGGACAGAACCTGCCAAACATTCACCTAAGACAATGTATGTCCTCCCTCCCAGCCACCCAGCTGTTTTTCTTAACCTGTCACCAAGCCCTCTTGTTCTGGACTTCTCCCCGCTCCATCTCGCACCACGCGCACAATGTGTGTCCTCCTCCCCAATTATTTCTTAACCTGTCATAAAGCCCTCACATTCTGGACTTCTCCCCCGCTCCATCTCGCACCACGCGCACAATGTGTGTCCTCCTCCCCATTTGTTCCTTAACCTGTCACCAAGCCCTCACGTTCTGAACTTCTCCCCCGCTCCATCTCGCACCACGTGCAGCGTGACGCACGCATCCTGGAGCTCAAAGAAGCAATGGCCGCCCTGGAAGGCAGCAGCAACAAGAGTCCCTTGAGGACCCCCCTCTTAGCAGCAGCCCCACCAGCAGCAACAATAACAGCAGCAGGAAGCGGACGCAGCAGCAGTAACACACGCGGGCGGCCCTCCACGAGCCCCCACTCCACCGTCTCATCCAGGGCCTGCCGCAGCCGCTCCCCTCCCCCAGCAGCCGCACACCGCTACACCATTACAGCCGGCAGTGCACTGCCCACAGGAGAAGCACCCACGTCCACCGTGACACACGGCAGATCTGGGCAAGCAGGAGGAGCAAGGGCTGCCACCCCCCCTTCCTGGGTCGACAGCCGCCGTGCTGCTAGCGTGCCCCGCACGCGAATCGAGGGGGCGGCCCCTGTGCACGCCGCTCCCGCGTCGGCCGCCTCGTTCAAAACCCGGGAGGCGGCAGCGGCGGCGCTTGTGGCGGCGGCACCGTGTGGTGGTGGCTGCCTTGGGGCGAAGGGCTTGGGTGGGGAGAAGGAGGGTGGTGGTGGTGTGTGCGGCAGGGCGGCAGAGCTTGAGGCGCAGCTGGAAGCGTGGGCCACGGACTACGATGCGCTGAGTGGGGCAGTGGCAAAGGCGGGGGTGGAGGCTGCGCGCAAGGATGCAGAAATATCTTGGTTGGAAGGTGTGTGTGTGTGTGTGCATGAGAGTGACCTGGTGTGAGGGGTGGTAGTAAAAGTAGGGGAGGAGAGACGCAGAGGTTTACACGGTTGGTGGGTGCGCAGGGTGTTTGGGTGTGTGTGTATGTGTCTTGCATGCAAGCAAAGAAGAAGCGCAGGGTTTGGAGGAGTGAGCTGGAGGGACAGTGATCAGTGGTCACTGCAATGCTGTGTGTGTTCTCGCATGATTATGGCATGAATATCATGTTGCCAGTACACACACACACCCAGTAGCTGCACACATACAACTGGGCGTTGTAATTGCACCCAGTAGCATGCACCCAGTAATTGCACACACACCTAATGCACCCAGCATTTGCACACACACACACACGTAATGTACCCAGGTACATGCACCCAGTAACTGCACACATACACCTGGCGCTGCCAGTACACACGCACCCAGTAACTGTACACATGCAAGTGCGCTCGTCACCCCTGCAAATGCAGCTGAGCTAGCCGCTGCGACCTCCCGCCTCCAGCTGCCTATGTCGAGAGGAAGAGGGCCCTCCTCTGCATACCGTGGCAGCAGCCCAGACGGCAGTGAAAGGCTGCGTGTGCAGCTGTCTGCCGCTACTGCAAGGTGTGCTGCTGAGGGAGGGATGGCTTTGCGGCATTTCAAATTCCGACAATCCATTTCATCTGTCTTGCCATCTTTTGTACAGCATCTTGACCTTATATGGCAGGCCTGCATCATGTCAAGCTTGCACCTTTGATTGTGCTCTGAAAAGTCTTTGTCACATCACAAGTCGTGTGCTGTCTGGTATGAAATTGTGAATGTTTTGAACTAGTGCTTTGTTCTTACACAGAGGCTTTGTATGTCCCTGCTCAAACCGCTGCTCCTTCCTCCTGCACAAACAACTCGCACTTTGTAAGAGCCATTCTTCCGACACAAACGCACACACATACACACACTCATACACATACACACACTTTCACAGCACACACACACTCTCACACACTTTCACACACACACACACTCATACTCATACACATACAAACACATTCACAGCCTCGCCACCGCCCTCACACAAGCCAACGTCCTCTTACGCAAGCTGGGTATCACCGACACCACCGGCCTCAGCGTGCGCAGCTCCTCCCCCATCGGCGCCGACACCTCCTGCAATCCCCCCGGCCACCGATCTGGATCTCCCCCAGCTTCAGCCGCCGCCAGATCTCGGCGCAGCCCGTCTCCCCCTCTTCGTGCACAGCGAGCACGTGGGGGGGCGGCTCTTGCTGTGGGTGGCGGTCTGTACGCTGGAGGCAGCAGAGGTCCTGCAGGCAGTTATGAGCTCCTAGAGGCCCCAGACCCGTCACTGCTGCCTAGCCTGCTGTGTGTGGCGATGGAGCGCTTGGGAGAGGAGCTGGCGTCTCGCTGGCTTGGCCAGGGGGGACCTAAGGGCGGTGGCAGGAGCGGCAGCCCCAACCAGCTGCTCAGGGCACCAGGTGTGTGAACGTAGCGTGTACTTTTTGGGGTATGTTTTGAGGTAGAGAAGGGAGTAGCAATCCAACTGCAGCTGGCACATCCTTTGCGTCAGATCGTAATGTGAGTGTGCAATGCTTGGGTTCGTAGCAGGGACACACCTGCAGATGTAATGACCAATCAATGTTATGTTCCCCCGAGTGGCAGCCTGTGTGCCAGCAGCTGCACAGACGGCACACCCAAAGTGCTAGCACTGCCACAATGATGGCCAACTCTCTAGTACACACCAGCACACACTCACAACACACACACACACACACATACACACATACACACTCACGAAACACACAAACAGACACACTCACACACATGCACACAAACACGACTGCGCTTGCAGATCCCCCATGCAGCAGCAGCCCCCCGTGCGCCCACAGCAGCCGCACAGACGGCCCGGCCAACATGGCCTCTGCACTGCGTATGGTGCCCCCCACCAGCGGCAACAGCAGCCCACGAAACTCACAGCAGCAGCCCTGCAGCAGCCTGCTTCCCCCCTGGGTGCCCAGTAACAGCAACCCTAAGACTTGGAGTAGCACGCCGCTGGGGCCGCAGCTGCCTGGCTTTTCATCAGGTGAGATGAATTGCAGGGAAAGTGGTGGGAGGAGGGGGAATGTGTGTGTATGGAATTGCCGGTATATTTGTGCTGAGCGGGTGATTTCATTTGGGCAGCTAATGGGTAGTAGTGGCATTGTGACTGCAGCGCATTTTGTTAGTTATTGTTTGGGATAATAATTGACTTTATTTGGGCAGCAAATGGGGAAAGCGATGGCATTGTGACAGCAGCGCAATTGTCGGGTGTTGTTTGCGTTGGATAGTTGACTTGATGTGGGCAAGCTCTTGACTGTGAGAGGATGCTGCGGGCCCCCTCATTAAGCATGACCGTGAACATGACTGTGAACATGACTGTGAACACGACTGTGACGGGAGAGGATGCTGCTTGCCCCCTCATTAAGCATGACCGTGAACATGACTGTGAACACGACTTTGACAGGAGAGGATGCTGCGGGCCCCCTCATTAAGCATGACCGTGAACATGATTGTGAACATGACTGTGAACACGACTGTGACAGGAGAGGATGCTGCGGGCCCACTCATAAATGTGGAGGACATTTGTATGTTCGTCTTCATTCCATGTCCTTACAGGCCTGCTTTGTACGCTGAACTACGTGTGTCGAGCATTGTTTGTTAAGCCACGTATGTCGTGCTCGGTTTGCAGGCATGCATGTGAAGCACTGGCATGATCTTTTTTCTGTGTCTGTACAATTCAAAAAATGGGTGTGGTGCTCTGTTTTTGACAGGCGTGCCTGTGGAGCGGCTGCTTGGCAGTGACGTGGTGGCCTCTGCTTCTGGGCTTGATGGGGCACGCCGCTACCTGCGTGACCCTTGCAGGTATGGCGACGAGTGTGTGGGGGTGGGGGTGGATGTGGATGTGGGTATGGGTGTGGGTGTGCATGGGGGTGGGGGTGGGGTTGCAAGTGTGAGTGTGAGTGTGAGTGTGAGTGTGGGTGCAGGTATGGGGGTGGGCGTGAGTGTGAGTGTGCTCATTGCGCATGTACCGTGATGTGCACGTCCTGCATTTCAGCGCACGTATGAAGCGCCTCAGCTTAAAACAGTTGCTACCTTCTTCCTATTACTTTTTATATCCTCTCATCAAACTTAATCCCTCAGCTGTTCTACACTTGCCAATGCATTCACGCTCTCCCCTATTTAAATCCGTTTATGTCAACACAACTTCACTCTCTCTGCCAATAACGGCATATGAATTAGGGTGCTAAATGTTTGCTCTCATTTGCTTCACGTGTATCATACATATCATATATATCATATGTATCATATATGACTCATATGCTCTATGCAGCTATGCGGACGGCAGGTGCCGAGGCAGCCCCACATGCAGATCTGGGTGGGGGGGCCATGACACCCTTGCAGCTTTGCAGCTGGAAGGCCTGGAGGACAATCCACGTGTGCGTCAGGCTGGCGCTGCTGAGCACCTGGTGTCTCTACGTCACCAGGAGCAGCACCAGGAACAGCAGCAGATGCAGGAGGTGGGTGGGGGTGCAGGTGGTTTGGGTGGGGGTGCGGGTGCGGGTGGTTTGGGTGGGGGTGTGGGGGTAGAATTCAGTGTGGAGGTGTGGATGTGGGTGTGGGTGTGAGTGGTTTGGGTGGGGG
>Ga0307968_1000902_pt1 | contig 23133 bp, 23 predicted proteins | sample OrgLakmetagen650_FD_201834 | JGI IMG/M metagenome (GOLD analysis project Ga0307968, IMG submission 201834) | Saline water microbial communities from Organic Lake, Antarctica - #650 | ecosystem: Environmental > Aquatic > Non-marine Saline and Alkaline > Saline | place: Antarctica: Organic Lake...
ACACACACACACACACACACACACAAACAGAAACACACACACACAATCTCACACACACAAACACTCTCACACACAAAACACACACGCACAATAAACACACACACACACAACCACACACACACACACACACACACACTCTCTCTCACACACACACACACACACACACACACACTTACACACACACTTACACACACACACTCACACACACATGCACAGACTTGCAACATGGAAAAATACAAACATACGTATACCTATACACAGGTACGCACAGACATCTGCATATAATAATTACGAGGGTTAGCCAAACCATGAGTGAGTGTGTACCTTTGGCAGGAAAATCTCCATGTGCTACCATAAACAACGTAAATGGTTTGGTACAACCTTAACCGGAACCTTCGCTCCATCCCCACCTTTAAGCATGGAGGACCTCAGCGTTGCACGAGCATCCCTTCTCAACTGCAATGGGAAGAGTGAGTTAAAACACACGTGTGCGAGTTCCATACAGTGTTAGCCTCAATCAATGCACTAGTGCTCCCTATCCAGAAGTTTGCTAGAAATTATGCAGGAACAGTAAGGTTATATGGCAGCAGCACACACGCACCTCGACTAATGCTGCAATTTCGAGGTCGTGTTGGTAGCTGCTATGGTTGTGGTCCAGCCAACCCTACAGGGTAAAAACGGAAGGTGGTGTTGCTCTCTGGAAACAGGACATTCCATGCTCAGATGTTGATGCCCCCTGAAGGCACGCAACACGTAACAGCGTGAAGAGCTGGACTTTGCAGGCAGTGAGGATCAATCCTCACAATTTAATATGAGTATAAGGAAGGCAGTTGAATGCCACTGCCACCGAAAATGGTATCCCTTTCGCTACCTTTGTTATAGGCTATACAGCATTTTCAATGCAAGGCGCTTAATAGCCCTTTATCACCTCTGCAGCACTTTTACAACCTCCAGAAGAAAAAAAAAGAGTGTGCGCCTTCTCTTGCAAAAAAAGACTTTCAGTAGTATTGTTCCTTTGGTGAAAGAGAAAGCACGGCTTCCGGTGATTCTACTAGATTAAAGAGGTGCGAAGCTCTTGTGTATTTGACACTTTTGCACCACACACACTACATGGCTTCCTCAATTTTGCACCACATACATTACATGGCTTCCTAGCTCTAACACAGGCAGGTAAAGAGGAAACAAGGTGACCACGCATAAAGTCTGTGCATTTCCATGACTTAACATACAGTATGACACACATGGACAAAGACACTAACACACGTGCACACACTCACACGCCCACCCACCCTAAGAGCCCGAGCAGGCTGAGCCATGATGTATTCCGCAGCACTGCCGTTCATTGACATCCAGTCGTCTAGGTCCGAGGAGCTGCCCATAGAGATGATGTCAGTGCCACCTGATTGGTTTTGAACGGGGAAAAACATGTGTGTAGGCAAGCGGTGGCGACCTTTCAAGCCTTGGCTAGGGAAACGTAGGCCGTTGCTGCTGGGCAGTAACGTGCTCATGTCACTGGGCGGGTCCACGATTTCTAAATCCTAGTCCTCTGGCTTGTTCTTTCTGCCCTAACCACTGGACAATTAGAGCACTACCTAGCTCTTCTTTGAGCTACAGGTTGTCAACATGCAACAGCCTTAGAGCGACTGCCCAGTAAGTAGTTTATACGTTCATATGTGTTGTCAACGGTCAAATGCACTTTGTTGGTGCTTTTGACGATACGTTGAACTGCTTCTTGCTGGCGTTTGATGTCTATAGGTCTCAACTTCTTTTTAGGTACACCAAGAACAATCACTGACGTGCCATTTAGTTGAGGGATCAGGTTTGTAACTCAGCAGGCACATGTACAACAACAGTGTAATGTGGGCAGCATAACCACATCAATCAAGGAAATCTTTGAGGACAATGGAATGGTAGAATAGTAGAAGCAGAAAGGGCAGCGGTCTGAGCAAAGCGCAGCACACAGCCACTCCTACTATCTCGGGTACATCCAGGTATGTCAACCCCCCGCAATGCACTGATGTGGGTAAGCTAGCAGAGGGGGTATCTGCGCAAAAGTCCAAACATGCTCATTCTGCATTACAGGGGCAACTACTTACACGTTAACTCATCGATTTGGACCCAATTTAGCGTCACACTGATGCTGACTTTATAAGCTACCAGTGCATGTGCTCAGATCATTTTAAGTCGCCCTGCGTAAGAAATGACAGGCTAAATGCACACAATCGTATACCTGTACCCTAGAAGGGTGATTTGCATGGAGATTGGCGCATTAATCTGCATACCTCGCCAACCACTTGGCGTTTTTGCTCGATTGCTTTTGCAATAATTCTTTTATTATAAGAATTCCAAATACAAAAAGTCACTCAGTTTAGTGCGCTGGCTGGTCAGATACAGCATATGACTGCTCAAAAAGTGGGGTTCACGCCGCGGCTGATTAGGCACGGGTCCCGTAAATTGCAGGTTTCAAGCTCAGCTGCATATCAGGGCTGAGCTTAACATGATTCAGTTAGGGGGCCCGTACCCTAGGAGCATGCAAAAAACATACCCATTTTGGGCCTCAGACAACCCCCTCTGGTAAGCTGGTCATCCAATTGAATATACGAATATACACTATATTAATATATTAATTGAGGGGTTATAAGGGGGGTTAGGGGAACCAGCAAAGATCTGGCATAAAGGAAGCACCCCACTCCTTCTCGTTCCCAGCAAAGGAAGCGTATACGTGTAAGCCCTCTCAGCCACGTAGATCCGCACTTTCACAACAGGCACAGGGCCGAAGGGCTACAGAAGTTGAACGCTGAGCACTGCTGCATTTGCGCACACACCTTTTATGAGGTAAACGCTCCCCACATTCTCGTACATAAAGCGTGACGGAGTGAGAACGGCTGAAGTACCCCTGGAGTCCCCTGCATCGTTACCTGTAGCAAAAGTGTATATCCATTGTACAGGGTCGGCACCTCAAACTGCATCCTAGCGACCCCTACATTGTCGTTTGATTGATAGAGAGTTGTGGAGTAACACTGTCAGGAGTACGTTCCAGGCCAGCTCACCACCTTTTGCATGAGGCGGAGGAACTTAATGACGCCTTTGTACTTCCCGTCTTTGGGGCCAGGTGGATCGGACCCACTACTTTGTCATTCCTTCTTTACTCAAATTAATTTGCACAATATAACTAGCATCTCTATGACTAAGCTGATTGAATGCCTCAACGTGACCTACTTTACGGTGAAAAGTGCAAAGTGTGAGTGACGTGCCTAGGGTAGGTACTCAATGTCTTGCGATTTGCTCTGCTTACTGCCGTCCATATTTTAAAGTTATGTGGAGTCACAAATTCGCCTGCAGAGGAGCCAACAATATTTCCGTGGGGCTACCTTTTTGATGCGAAGACAATCAAGTATTTGTGGAAGACACATCGATCCTGCCCTACCCCCTTTTTTGCTGAAAGTAAATTGATTGCAATATCGCCACCAGCAGCTTGTTGCTTTCCTTGCTTGCAGACTTGCCTGCAGAAGAGCCGGACAAGCCTCCCAGCAGCCAACCCCGCAGTTGCAGCACCTGCTGCATGCCCGGTAAGAAACGGACCTATGCACAATAGATAGATGAAGACCAAACAAGTGATGTTTGTTGGAGCATCTCAACTTTAATCAATTCTCTCTATATCAGCCTTTACCCTTTTAATGGGGATCGTGAGTTTCAAGATTTGTCTGCCAACGGAGCTTTCAATTCGACTTTACCGCAACTTGATACCAAGCATTATACACAAGTTTGAGACCAAAGACCATGCGGGCAATGCAACAAAATTTCAAGGTTGGAAGCCGCTCAGGGTGCCTTTCAAAAAAGGAAAAACGTGGCTCGTAAAAGTGTAACTCCAGCACAATGAAGGGTCCGTTCAGTTCTTAACGTGTCAGGATAAGAGCGGTCAAGCTTTGCTGTTTATAAGCAGTCTTCTAGCGTCAAAGCTCTGCATTGCACAATTGCAGTGCTGCCTACATTCGAGTAAGCAATTTCAATGGCACAGTATTTGTAGGGTTGGCCACCCTGTCTATATGTATGCCTCACATGACCGTTTCTTGAAAGAAATCCCAAAAATGCCGTATACCGGTATGATACCGTATATATATTGTTCTGGCTAACCCTAGATATATGGTGGGTTGTATTTGTGGCGCCTGCACAACACAAGAAGCCTTACCAGTAAAATACCACCATCACAACATGCACGCTTGCCATAACTGTAGCATCTGCACATCATAACAAGCATGCCACATGCCAATGTCACAGCATGCACGCTTACCATGGCATGGTAGGCTGGGTCTGCAGTAAGAAGGACACGCGGGATGGGATCGTGCTGCTGCACAAAGCTTCGAACCGCACTGTCACTCACTCCCAGCACCTGTGTGCGTAACAAAGGTCGGTAAGTTGTGATGTCATTCAGGCGCAATGCTCGTGATAGCTGCTCCGCTTGTACGTGTGAATGTGCTTTTTAGGCATCAACACCTCAATGTACAACATCTTAATGTGACATAGATCCACCAGCAAACTTGTACACCCTATGCCGTAAGACTTGGGGATCGGCTCGCATTCTTACCCTTTGGATGATTGATTACCAAGCCAATCCCTACCCTTGAGATTGGCATTTGGCTACAGGAGAGGGGTTTAAGCTGGTTTGACGCTTAAAAAAGGGGTAGAAAGAGCGTACGCAACTACAGAGGCGCAAACGGACCCTGATGAAAGTCTGTAAGAAATATGAGACTTGTTTGCTCGACAAGTGCAGATGCTTACCAGCCAAGCCTGCCCATATGCTTTGCCAGATTGAGGTTGGATCAGACCATGGTTAGCACAAAATTTGTGGTGTACCGGAACAAAGTTTCGAATTGAGTAAAATGCGCTTGGTGCCAAATTGTTGATCCGGCATATAAAACAACCAGGAGATTAGCAGTCTGTCAGCCAAAACAGGCAGTGGCTTGTGTGTAGTCAGACTTTGCAAATAAGGCCGGAAGTCTGCTCTAACTCCTGTTTGAAGGGGTCAAAAACGAAACAAGGCCATGGTTGTCTTTATCTGCTTTTTCCTGATAAATTGCCCACTTTTGGCGTCTCCGCGCGTACAGCGCAATTTGCGCCGGTCTAAATACGCATCACGAGCATCTTGAAGAGCTGGTAGGGATCCTGGACGACGAAATCAGTTTTCTCGCATAGATTTCTTCATGTTGGCGTCGTACCTGTATACGGTACTGCCACCATATAATGGCGACTCTGATAAATTGAAACAAAAATAATAGTAGGAGACGAAACATCACAGTTACTGTGATAAAGCCCCCGGTTGGCATGGATTAGTTAGAATCCATGAGGCTGGATTACCCAATGGATGTGCACAAACACCTGTATGACCTAGGTCTACACACCTGCAGCACTTTATAGCCGCCCCCTCCGTTCTTGTGCGCTAGAACAGGCGGCGCTGCGTCAGTTCATGTGTGGTACATAGTGTGATGAATACAGGTGGGCACCAAGGTGCTGTGTTGGTCATGCTGTGGGCAGCATGAGTCAATCTTGTGATAAATACAGATGGGCACCAAGGTGCTGTGTTGGTCATGCTGTGGGCAACATGAGTCAGTCTTGTGCATTTGCGTGACAAACGTGGTTGGTGTGGCGTTGTACAAATGTTGTACGGAATTAGCAGGCGTTGGTGTTAATGTGCCCTGGTATGCCTTAGTACAGTGATATATATCCACCTGAGGTATCCACCAGGTCGCATTGCTTTACAGACACGTAAGGATTCAATGCACGAAATGTAATTATCAGGAGTCACATTCATCCAGCGCAAGGTCAGATAAATTAGACCAGTTAGAAATTCTGCGGTTTGAAGGTATTCATAACCCCTTGTTTTTCCCATTTCAACCTTTCCCCAACTCTGACTTTAAGGCATGCAAGCATGTGCACAACTGTTACACACAAACACGCTTATAATACCTAACAACCATTCACACACAGAGATATACAAACACAATTTACCTCCAAAGCTGTGCACGGCAGCCTGCCCTCCTCTTGGTTCTATGTTCATACATCCACCTCTGCCCACTTGAGACTGTAGCTGAGAAGAGCTCTGGGGTGGGTGCGGGAGTGGAAGCTCCTGCCCAGCAACTCCAGTCAACATCTTCTTTGCTGGACGACGGGGCGTTGCTTGGGAGCGTGCCCTGTGCGTTACAATTAGGTGGTTTGGCCAATTTTGCACTACTGTCAACAGTTGGAGCGAAATTCCCAGGCAAGAGCTTCTGTCAGTTGTTCCTATGTGTCAAGAAACGTTTTGATCCATCCTGGCTACAATTGCACTCGAGGAGTAAGTGCGTAAGTGGCAAAAGCTCCCCCCATCCGTAGAGCCGTACTATCGCAACAGGCACAGGGCGAAATTTGCAAGAATAAGATGTTTGCAACCAGGTGCAACCGATCTTGTGCAAGATAAAGCCAGGCTTGTCGCACTTGTGAAGTGAGAGAAGGAGGAGACACAGTGCGCCCCCTAATGAGTGTCCGGCAAAGCTTACGGGAAGCGGCTCTTTTGCCGGTGCCCCTGTGAGGTGGCAAGAAGCAGATCTGCCGTAAGCATCTTGCAAAGCTCAGAAGACGGCGTGTATTAGATACAGAGCTTGTAATGCCCAAAATCTATCTCAAAAGAAAAACGCAAGTTTGGGACTTTTGCGGCTCACGTCTGAGCACAATCAGAACCTAGGCTTCGGTGATCAAGCAACTGCTGACATTTGAGGAATGATGTATGAAAGAAGCCAGGAGCATAAACTGTGTGTCCATATTGGAAGAGCCAGTTTGTGCACCTGGGTTGCTGCTGCTGGCCTGATTTAGATCTAAGTATGGCAGCAGCACACTGTACAGGTCGAGGGCCTGCTTGGACACTCCTCGATGCGCCACAAGAAGAGGCTCTGTCTGCTCAGCGATCGGTGGCCTACATAGCATGTCAAGACATAACAGATGCAGTACGTCCCGCACGAAATATTTGCTGCCAATCCGTCACCAAAGGAGTAACCCACAGCAGCAGCACTAAGTACACGTGGGAAATGACAAAATGACCCTTTCTGAAATTGACCCTCTTCATTGCACCTTCAGGGTTGCCCGGGCAAAAGCACGTTGGTTACGCATGCGCGTATGTTCCTTTGCATTATGTTGGAGAAGAAGGTTCGCTTTAAAATTTCAGTCTCAAGATTTCACTTCAAAAGTAGCCGCTCACCATGTTAATGGCGTGGGAAAGAAATTGGACAGCGCATATTGCATCTCAACGAAGTCCCCCCCCACCATGGCACTCCACTGCACTCCACGCACAAATACAAAGCGCTGTCGAGGTGAGCGCCACTGGCTTGGGTCGTTTTTTACTGGATGCTGCTGTCCTTCAGGTGGAGCTAGATTTGCGCTGTTGCTGTTCATAATTGCGCTATTTGTGCGTGCCACCGATAAAGCAAACGCCTCAGAGCATGTCTGTCTTTCATGAGACGAAGGGAGGCTTGACAGCAGGCTGTTTGCAAATGGTGCAAAGTTAACATCACCATCGGCCACTATCCTGCGTGTGCGTGATCAGCCCATGGTTCCTTAAGTTTTAGGTACAGTTAAGCTTCCAGTGCTTTTATATAGAGCGTGAAACACTGTTTTTAGATAACTAACAGTACAGTCTTTGAGGCTAGGTTCTATTGCCTCACACACATGCTGCTTCATAGGTGTATTGCCTATCTCTACTCTGTCCTTCAAGAGCTCTCATACCATGATGTGAATTTATTGCGACCTTGGGCTACAAACTCCAGTCCCTCAGATCTCACGAAATCAGGTATAACATCTGCCTGTTTGTAGCTGAAACCGCTCCAAGCTGACAATTTCGCCGCGTAATAGATGTCAGACCAACTCAGCTTCGATGCCTGCATCTCCAGGCAAGGTATTGGAACAGGCGTTGCTGTCACTTGTTCGTTTTGTTGGAAGGGCGATCGCTCTCTAAATTTAGAGAGAGTGACGCAGTGCACAGTCAGCATGGCAAACCTTTTTTACTTGCTGTGCCCACCTCTGGAGCAGATGTAGAGCTAAAGTTTCTGGCGCTGGGATGTGATCCAGGCAGGGCTCGTTGCACCGGCAAGGGATGGTGCTTGTGTGCTGTGGCAAAACGTGTGGAACGAGGAGCACCAAGCACACTGTGCTGTGGGAAAGGAAGCCACAATGCTCTGGGCGGTTGGGCTGATAGCATGGATAAACTTCTTCCTAGCATTCACTGCAGCAGACTCAGACTGTTAGGTGTTTGTCATTAGCCTGCTTAGTCCTCTTCATCGCCTTCCACAATCACAGAGAAATGATATCATCATAAAAATAGATTTTTATTTATGCAATTGAGCAACTGCGGGTTGACCGCACATGCCGGATGCCAATTTATTGTTCACCAGCTCCGAAGTGACTACCAAATGCAACCCTGACATTCTAGGGTTTGTCTTCTCGAGTTTGTCCGGGTGGGAATCTTGCCTCCGCCAGACGGGCAAGCCACGAGTTAATTGCAGACATTAATCTGACGAGCCTGAGTCTCGACTGTACACTGAGCGCTCAATTGCAAGCGGGCGGCAAGTGGACGCAGTTATGGTAACCGTTCAGCAAAACACACACATACACACACACACACACACACACACACACACACATACACACGCGCACACACACACACACACACATGCACGCATGCACACATATACAAATGCACACACACACACACACACAAACACACACACGCACACACACACACACGCACGCACGCACGCGCACACACAAACACACACACACACACACGCACACACACACATGCGCACACAAACACACACACACACGCACACACCACACACACACACACACACACACACACAAGTAACACACGTACACGCACACACACGCACAAGGGGTGTGCCATGCACCTCGGGTTTAGTATTTGTGTTTCTTAATGTTTGCTTTGGGTTGCCACAACTGCAGGTTCCCAAACCTTACGCATGTAAGCTTGCACAGGGCCAATGGTGGCAGCGATGGTCTGGAGGACAGCTTGCTATCCCTAAAAGCATGCTGGAAGCTCACAAGCCTGTTCATTCATCCTCCATCCGGCACAAGCATTGAAATCCTGTGCACAGCAATCAAGGAGCTGAGCGGCCTGACGAGGTTGCATTTTCAGGGGTCTTATCAGGTCTGACGCTCCACACCTTGTGATGACATAGCAGTGTGCAAGTATAACCATATTCTGCCCGCCTGTCCCTCCCATGAATTAAAAACCAAGCACATTTTTTGAACAATTGCAGATTTCATGGAACAGCTTTGCATCGCTCAGCAGTCTGGCGATGCTCAGGGATTTGAGTACTGAGTACTGGCATAAAATTTGATGCTTATCTGAGCTTGATCCTGCAAGTGTGTAGACACTTCCCCTATCCAACTTGCAAAAAAGGCACGAGAACAACATAAGCTGCTAATGCCTCGTTTACTCAGACACTGCAAAACCCTTCACACCATCCTGCTAGGAGCACAGGCACCATCTACAGCAGCCACACAAGGAACCCACTCCACAGCCTCGGAGTTACTGGTCCACATGCCACAGCACTCATGAAAGAAATTAAGCCTACATGCAGTCAGATCCGCAATTAAAATCATACAGATGAAACGAGACATTGAACACAACCCCCCCACAAACATCTGAGCAAAACTCCTGGTGGTGCGCAAGCCTGTGCCTCCTCACTGAAAAACTTCTTATATTTTCTCCAGGTGGGATGTTGTGTGTCTTTACATCCATTGGGTGGTGCAGAACACAAAACAACATCCTTTCTTATCCATGTCGGTAGTGTTTACACAATCTGCGTCCTTTTTCTTTTCTTTCATAACGAGCTCGATAATTGCAAAGGAGAGCCTTTCCCTTGCTTGTCCTTCGTGCCTCCGCTTTGCCCTTCTTGTCATCAACCTGGTTGCCCCCCTTACCTCTTTTCTTTCTTCCAGCCTGCCCCTCTTGCTCCCTTTCGTATATTTTGTAACTTTCGGTTCTTTTCAGCCTTGTAGTAGGGAGTAATGACTCAGACGGACCTCTCGGCCTCAATGTGGTTACATATTAACATCGCTAAACGAACGAACAAATATAATCGGAGACCTTACACGGCACAGGGTCTTTTGAGGATCCCCTCTAATGGTACCTGCCTCTTAGAGTTCACATGTTGTCAATTGATTACCAAAACTATCAAATCCAGAAGATAAAGGTTATCAATAAGACTGGCCATCCAGCTTATTGAACAAGACATAAAGAAACTCTCAACTGCCAACTGCTCTGTCACACGATTCGTCGCTGCCAACGATTGGGCGTGACAGAAAAGTTCCTCGCGCAACACTGTTTAAATAGAGTAAGGGCAATATAATTATGTACTACATTTTACCGTAGTACAAAACAAAGCTCCAGGAAAAGCTGACTGGAAATCTGTTGGTCCAGTCATAGGTTTCACGCAAAATTCACACAGTCCTCCAACAGTTGGGCTTAAAACAGGTTTCATTCTATTTCTATAAGGGTAACCTGAGACTACTAATCTCCAAGGGTAGCTGCCCTGAAAGCCTAGTGGCCCGTGGTCAGGCCAGACTCTTTGGGGTCGCGGGTTCGAATCCGCCTGGTAGCGTGAGTACTTTGCTGTCCGACAGCAACGTCTCCGTTTCCTTAATCCATGCTTGTGGTGTTATCACCCCTGCGTAGTTTTTACTAAACTCCAATCAATGACCTGCCGCACTTAAAGCTGCGGCAGTAAACAGTGTGCTGCAGCTTGGGCGTGTGACAGCTTAATGTCTTGTCTCATCTGTATTATTTATGTTGCAGATCTGATTTCATGTAGGCTTTATTTTTCATGAGTGCTTTGTGCTGTGGCATGTAGACCAGTACTCCGAGGCTGAGGAGTGGATTCTTTGTGGCTGCTGTGAATGGTGCCTGTTGCTCCTAGCAGAATGGTGTAGTGGAGGGTTTTGCGGCGTCCGAGTAAGCAAGGCATTAGCAGCTAATGTTGTTTTTGTGCCTTTTCTGCTTGTTGGGTAGGGAAAGTATCTACTCTAACCAAGATGAGTTGTTTATAATAAGTTGCTCCCTGGCAGATTTGTTCCAGACTACTAAGATGCACATACCCCATGCATATTGCTCCTGGAAAGGGTAGTGTTTTGCTTTGCTGGTATAGGAGAGGCATGTAGCGCACTTTATTCTTTAGGGATATTTCGATATTTCCAAGTATAGTGCAAATATCCTTGTTTTCAGTGCACGTTTTTTGAAAAGCGTTGGTGCTGTTTTCCATCCAGTTTAAGAGCAGTAGGAAGGTAGCAATTGCCTCTTGGTTGTTCAAGGCAGATGCGGGTGCATGTTGCACTACTTTGAGCATGTGCTTGTCGTCACACATCAAGTGGTAGATGGAGAATCCAGTGAAGTGTGTGGAGAGTGCATCTGTTCTGGAACCGGATACCCTGTCTTGTGGGTGGCCTGTCCATAAACTCCGGGGTAAAGTCTAGAGGTGAGGCCATTCTTTCTTTTGTGACCAGGGCAAGGTTGCAAAAGACTGTCAGGTATTAGGTGGGCAGAGTCTGGTATTGTGAGCATTCAGCCTTGGTATTCTTGCCTTTCATTGAGAGTTGTGAGAGTCGGTGAAGTAGTCCATGGATTTATGTTACAAGGTCTTGGGCAGGGGGATTGAGCAGGAATGATTGCCTCGATGAGGATGCATACACTGTGGAGGCTGAAGGGAGGGGGGGGGAGGTAAAAGGGTGGAGAGGGATGGGAATGCAGCAAGCAGCAGGAGCATTGCTGTCAGGGTGCATGATCGGAAGGGAGGCTGTGATGTGTGTATACATGTGTGTGTATGTGTGAGTGAGTGTGTGTAAGCAGAGCTATATGCATCCATGCATCCTGTAAAATACTGAGGCGCTGAGGGGTGACGATGACGATGACAGAGCATTTACCATCTATGCCGTACACACATGTCAACTCCGGGAGAGTCTGGAACTTGGAAGATGTGACTTTTGTTGGCCAGTCCTCTGCTTGTAGCGGTTGGCTAGGTGTGTTGTATTGCTCACTGTCATGTGTCATGTGTTATCTCTTGTACTGGAGGAGGTGGTCTGAAGATCAACCTGTCTGTATTATAATTCACAGTTGCCTGTGCCCTTGATATCGTTTTGCGGGTCAGTAGGTTGCATGTCAAAATGAATTTTGTCCCTGATATGTTTTCCTAGCGTAGAACCAAAAACATGCGGTTTGGTTTATGCCCTGGATTACCTTATTTTGCCCTCTTTGCCTCAACTAGAATTACTGCCAGCCCCTGAAAAAGATGTATCGGGCGGTGTACTCTTTACATTCGTTAAACAACAAACTAATGATGGAGGGGTTGAGTTCTTCGGAGTAGCAGGAGGAAACTGAGGGAGACTGGGAGCACCTAAGCAGTTCCGCCAGCCACCAGCAGACTCACTATCCCCAGACAGCACCGACCTTGACAGAAATCAACGTGACATCCACCTTGTTGAGATCAAGTACTGTGGGGATACAAGACCCCAGAACCAGCTGAGCGCCGTGCAGGAACAACACAAATATATCATATATTATATGTCTGCACAACTCTTCAAGAAGCTTCCGTTACTCTCCAAATCATCCTCTTAGGTGTGGGTGGCACCCTGTGCAACGCTCACACACTGGAGCCTTTTTGGGATCTAGGTCTTGATCCTCAAAGAGTAAGAGAAATTGCCTCCAAGCTTAATGTGCATTTTGTCAACCACGCTGAAGGACTTGTCCATACCAGACATGCACTTTCCGGTACTATAATCTAATGTCATCAAGAGCCGGTTTCAGGTCGAGCCTGCAGCCCATTTGATCCCCGGATTCCCTCTTCTTGCTGTGGTGGGGGAGTTTTACGGCACCCAATACCAAAGTGGCTCCCTCTCCTTAATTAACGTGGGGATGGCTTTTCAGTCAAAAGATTTCGATTTCCCCCTAAGACACATGTTAAAGGATTATGTTAATTGTCTTTTGGAAGGATATGTGCCCTGGCTTGCACCACAAGTGGCCAAGTATGCCTGACAACACCAAAACCCATTGGGTCAATTTTTGCAACTCCATACTGTTTAGCTTGCATTTAATATATAGAAAGATGTTTTGCTACCAAAAGTGAGCATGTACGTGGGGGAAGCCATCCCCCTCTGAAAGATAAATAATTGTCTATACCTTCGCTACAACATTAATACTTTAATAAAGAAAATTGACGGGTAAATTTCAATCGTAGTAAAGTGTACGCACATCAGCAGCTTATTAGCTGGATCTTCAGCTATTGAAACAAGAAGGCAACTTATGAAAACACCACAACCTAAATGCTCACACAACTTGTCACTGCCACCATTTGGGCATTGACAGCAAGCAGAAAGAAGAAAGAAGCGACATCCCATTTGTGGGATCAAAACAGCAAGGGTGGAACCAATCAACTCCCTGAAATGGATTGCTGATTGCTGAGCGCTTTCGCCTCTGCGTAAATTTGTTTATCTACGCCTGTCTACGCGCAGAACGTAAAAGTAGTTGTAGTCGTATCCTTTTAATTTCTTATTTTCCATTGAGGACCTTGTATTACTAGACCTTCAACAAGGTAGTGGCATGCTTGATAAATATGCTACTTATTTACTGAGACATCTGTACCAGCAGCACCAGTCTCTGCTCTAAAGACCACCTAGATTTAAGTAAGGAATAAACCGGCGTGCTACATTACATCCGTCTTCTGGAATTGATTTCAAGCTTTTGCCCTCCTTGGCATTGCAGAATTCAACCATGAAATGTTTTGAATTTTGAGAAAGTAAACGAAAAATTTGCCGCATCTGTCACAGTAATTTAATTTGAAATTAAACACTGCATGAACAGCCTCCTGCCCTCTCGTCTCTTGGCCGCCAGCGCGTCTCGTCGCCTAGTTGCCCTCTTCTCCACCATGGAACCCGGGGGCCCCCCAAAGCGGCAAAGGAACAGGAACAGGAACAACAGGCCCGCATCTGCCCAAGCGCAGCCAGGCGTTGATGCTCCATTTACCGGAGAGCCCTCACAGAAGAAGAGGCAGTTCGTGCCTGTACAGACGAGCTACGACACGCAGCAGACGGAACAGCAGCAGCGGCCCCACAGCGCCCCCAAGTTCCACTTGCCGCCGCAGCAGCAGCAGCAGCAGCAAGGAGGAGGGCAAGATTCAAGGAACCAACAAGGTGGAGGAGGAGGAGGGCGGGGGCGAGGGCGGGGAAACGGTGCGAGAGAAGCCTTTGCTCAGCAGACGGCGTTCTCTCAGGACCAGCAACCGTCTTTCCCTCCGCAGCAGCAGCAGCAGCAGTACCGACATGACTCAACAATCACGAACGTTGCGCCTGCCGCTGTCGTGGATGCAGAGCATGAGTACGAGGTGCGGCTGGGTTTGCATGTGCTGACCGCCGGCCGCATGGCTTCTTCTTCTGCGGCTTCTCCTGTGGAATCTTTTGGAATCACACACACACACACACACACACACACACACACACACACACAATCGCACACGCACACACACACACACACACACACACACACAATGTCACTCACACACACATACACACACACACACACAATGTCACACACACAAACCCATACACACATACACACATGCAGTGCATGACCATTGTACACAGCAATCAGTCCTGCGACGAAACCTTACATCCATTTCTCTGCATGTGCAGGACGTTCCTCTTGTGTTGCAACATCAAAGCACTTCACGATTTGCTGATCTCAACATCAGCCCTCAGACCAAAAGGTGGGGCGCGTTGAGGCACTACCTTATAATTATTTAACGGAGTTGCACTGGGTAAGGTGCTGGACGGTTCGTGCATTCACAGGCTTGATCATTTGTGCTTGTTCATCTGCACCTTTTGTCTTCAGCCGTACAGTTTGCATGCAGCAGTCTCTTTGTAAATGACAGCACCTATAAAATGCTGTACCTTGTGCCACCAGCGTACCGAGCAAATTTCTGTTCCATCTCTGCAGCTTTAACAAAAGACGCTCTCTAGTCCCTTGTCCTTCCCTTCTCAAGTTCTCTTCTTTCACAACTCATACAAGCGTACCTCACCGCACCCTGAGGCTTTTTTCCACTTACTAAAACCTCTGATTTCTCGCTCACATCCCACACAGGGCCATGGCAGAGTCCTTTGGCTACGAGTACTGCACCCATGTCCAGGCCCAATCCCTGCCAGCGTGCCTAGCCGGAGGTGATGTGTTAGCCAAGGCAAAGACCGGGACTGGCAAGACCATTGGCTTCCTCATCCCTGTCATTGAAAGCGTGAGTTAGCAATGTGTGTTGCATGTTTGCATACATTTTCTCAAGCAGGTAGTGCCTGTAAAATGAATGTTTTAATGTTTTCTTACGTGTATACCACTTGAGTCTCGACGCTTATTGCTTGACCTATGCTGCAATTCCATTCTGCTGTCACAGATTATCCACAACCGCCCTCGCGATGGCCAAATCGGCGCCCTCATCCTCAGCCCCACACGAGAGCTGGCCACACAGATATACAATGAAGCAAAGAAGCTGCTCACGTTCCACCCCAATATTCGTGCTGAGGTATGTGGCGTGAGGGGAGTGCTGGTGTGTGTGTGTGCGCGCGCTATGTTGGTGCATGTTGTGTCAGAGGAGGGTGTGCGTGTTGGAGAGGTGTTCCCCTTAGCCGGCACACGGTTTGTGACTTGTTGCCTATCCTACGCTTACTGCCCCTGCAGATTGTGATCGGAGGCACCAACCAAAATACAGAGAGTCAGCGCATCCGCAAAACCCCGCCCCAGATCCTGGTAGCGACCCCAGGTGCGCGCTTTGATCCCTGTTTGCACACAAACTGATGTACAGGACAGACGCTGCGATGTTACTTCCACGGTGCTTTTCATGTTGCTGTACTTGCATTCCTGAACAACAACATGTCATGACGCTGATACTGGATGTTTGTCTTTTGTCTTCTGTCCCCACAGGCCGCTGCTTGGACCATTTGACAGGAGGCTCGCCCATGAACGTGAGTCTGCCTTTGCTTTTGCTTGTACCATTTTGTACTTTTAGTCGTTGTGCAGCCTTGTAGAGTACACGGTATAGCAGCCCCTGCGGTTTACCACCACCACATTGAGACTGCCTGCTGCGTTTGAGCTCATTGAGCTGCAGCTATGACTTGTGCTGTGACTTAATAAACCTGTGAATGCAAGAACAATGAACGGTACTTCAAAGTGTGAACACACCTGATTACCTTCTTTTCCAATTGAACTCACTTTTTCAATTGGACTCAAAACAGGCCTTGAATTCCTTTGTAGTGCAGGGCTAAGTTCTAAATTCCCTTCCTAGCTCACTGTATCTTAAACCTCTAATGTAATACAGGGCATGATGCGTGAGCTGCGTGTGCTGGTGTGCGACGAGGCGGACAACCTCCTCGACATGGGCTTCAAGCCTACCATCGTCAAGATCCTCATTTGCTTGCCCCCCAAGGAGCAGCGGCAGGCCCTGCTGTTCAGTGCCACCTTCCCTTCAGACGTCAAGGACCTGGCCAAGTTTGCGCTCAGGGTGAGGACATTTGCTGTATCTGGTGACTATATAGCTTACCCCTTCTTTTTGTGGGTGTTGTGCATGCTCTGAGGATGGCGCGCGCTGAGGCGAATTGCAACGGGCATTGTTCAATGCTGACACACACCCAAGCTTGCATGCGTGTTTGCAATGCAAATGAAGCTTAATAGAGCTTACGCACAATGTGGGAGCCAAAGTTCAGGCATTATTTGCTGATTGACAAGGCCTTTGCATGGACCCGGTCCCTCCTTGACCCCAGGATCTAATGCCCGTCGCCTGTTTGTCCTGGTCTAGATTGAGGAGCACAACCTGATTTATGAATTCAGGCACTGACTGCATACCCGTGGTTTTGAAACTCGTGAGGAATGTGGCTGTGATGGCAAAGTTCAAGGCATAGTTCACATGATGCGGTGCCTAACAAGCACTGCCTGGATTACAACAATTTCTGAACAGCTGAGCCGCTTCTCTTTCTCTCAGAAACATTATGTACATGTTCAGTGATCAAAACTTGTTTATGCATGGCGCTTCTTTTCACTTGTTTCCTCTTCTTGCACGCTAAGTATGTGGGCTACTTTTGAGTAGTCGCCGTGCTTTGTCCTTTGCTGTGCTCCTGCCGTCCATGATGCCTAAGCAGACAAGCATATATCTGTTCCACGAGTAACAGAAAGCAACATTATGCTGCTGAGACGTTCTGTGAGTGGCTTGTGAGTTACGTTGTACTCACCTGGTACTAGGCGCATGCACATAATTGCCAGTTATGTCTGATAGTTGGCTTGCTAATTGTTGCCTGGAGTTGTCGATGATGCCTAAGCAATGACAAGCATATGTCTGTTCTACAAGTAACAGAGAAATTAATACATGCTGCTGAGACGTTCTGTGAGTGGTTTTTACACTCACGTTGTTTTTACCTGGTACTAGGCGCATGCACATAATTGCCAGTTATGTCTGATAGTTGGCTTGCTAATTGTTGCCTGGAGTTGTCGATGATGCCTAAGCAATGACAAGCATATGTCTGTTCTACAAGTAACAGAGAAATTAACACATGCTGCTGAGACATTCTGTGAGTGGCTTGTGGATATTTTTATAAATCACGTTGTTTTTACCTGGTACTAGGCGCATGCACATAATTGCCAATCATGTCTGATAGTTGGCTTGCTAATTGATGCCTGGAGTTGTCGATGATGCCTAAGCAATGACAAGCATATGTCTGTTCTACGAGTAACAGAGAAATCAACACATGCTGCTGAGACAAGCCACTTGCTGAGTGCTTTTCTGCAGGCCTCTCCTCTGCTTTGAAAGTCTTACTCTCAATGAAAATCTAATTCCCCCTGCTATGTACACCCTGTTCTCGTCAGCCACGTTTTCGTCTGCACCCTGCATTGTAAGCCTCAAGCGTGATGCACGCCCAGTGAAACCGAATTCCACACTTAATCATCACGAAACAAGCTGACGCTCTCACACCTGACTCCAACGCAGACCCCCTGGACAGAGGTGGATACCGTGGGCTCAGACACGCAAACCAACGTGCAGGTAATTTTACTTTTAATTGGGAGTTCCATTGTTCGTTGATTGCCACCCTCGTTGGGTGGATTGAGAGAGGGGGTGTATGCATGGAGTGCCACCGAGTGGGCTGCAGGAGTATGTTTGAGCAAACACCAGTTATTGACTCCACGCTTGCGAACGTAGTAGAGAAGAGCGTTGGCAGAGGTCTGTGCACTAATTAGGTGGTTGGCACAAGGGCGTGCGCATTTAGGTTTTTCGGACAGGTTATTGTGAGGCATGAGAACTGTGCAGGCAAAACCGAGAAAATTTACACCCTTTCTTGTGTGTGTGGGTGGTTATTTGGGCCTGTCGCGGTGTTATTTGCAGACTCCTGACAGATCAATGAAAGTTGTGGGCCTATGTCAAATCATATGCTCCACATAAATGCTGTGTCAGCCTACCTGCCTGGGGCCTCACTTGCCTGGCCACTCTTGAAAATCAATCACTCACCCGACACTCGCTTGTCTGTGCTGCAGGTGGACCAGTTCCAGGCAGTGGTTCCTTTTGAGGATCAGTTTTCCAGCCTGTATGCTGCACTGCGTGTACACATGCAGCAGGACCCCAACGAGTATAAGGTGAGGAGGAGGAGCAGGGGAGCTGGTTTTTTTAGAGAGGCTGTTTTTGACAACTGTAACAAGATGGTCAAGAACCCGAGGCAGCAAACCTTGTGTCCTCTCATCGGCAATGTGTACTTTCCTGCCCACAAGCAACTGTGTTATGATGATAGACCAAATGGAGAGCAGCAAAGAGCAAGGAAAACATGAATTTCAGGGATCAAAGCGCCAGCACTGCAGAAGCTATACCTTGCTGTATCATGCGTATATGTTTGTTTACTTGCAGGTCATCGCCTTCTTCCCCACTGCCCGCCAGACCCAAGTGTATGCTGAGGCCTTCAACCTGGCAGGCATTCCTGTGTTTGAGATCCATAGCAGGAAAAGCCAGGCACAACGTACCAAGACCAGTGACCAGTGAGTGCGCAGTCCTGCCAATACGAAGAGTTGCTCTTTGGCTTGAGTGGAAGGGCTACAACTTTTTGGTTGGCGATTTTAGAGTCTGTTAGGTACCGCAATCCACGTGCGGCACAGGCAAACCAAAAAAACGTATGCTTGCTTGATTAGGCTCTTAGGCAGTGCCTTTCCTCCTAGTCAATGGGGCTCGTTCAGCCTTCAATCTTGCTTGATTGAATATTCTGAGCACGAACCCCTTCTCAGGTTCCGAGCTGCCAAGACAGGCATCATGTTCAGCAGTGATGTGTCTGCACGTGGCGTTGACTACCCACGAGTCACGCTGGTAGTTCAGGTGTGTGTTTTGGTCAAAGACGGGGGTGGGGTTACTGTATAGCAGGTTTCACAAAAATTGTAGCTGCTTAAAATTAGAGCTGTAGAGGACGAAGAACACAACTGTTTGCTGTGGTGTACTCCACCTGTTACTCACACCTAAAATACCTCGCCAAATGATCAAACTCATAGAAAGTTGTGGGCATGAGGCTCTGCAAGGAAAGCACGCAAAAGCATACAGTTAGCAGCATTTCCCTGGCTTCTTGTTAAGGTCCTACACTTAAATTTCTGGCGATCATTTAACCCTGCTTTTACTGTATAGACATGTGTGTTCTTGGCCCTGAGATGCATGCACATGTATGCGTGCCGTCGGACTCATTTCACCATTGTTTGATTGTGAGCAGATGGGTGTGCCCTCCGACAAGGCACAGTATGTGCATCGAGTGGGGCGAACAGCACGTGCGGGCAAAAGGGGCCAGGCTTTGCTCATGCTGTGTGACTTTGAAGCTGCGTTTTTGAACAAGGTGCGCGTCTGTGTGCAGTAATGAACAACAGGCAATGAACAACAGGCATAATACATCTTTGTAATAAACATTGAGGCTTTTCAGTACAAAGGAGACGCTGCTGCTTCCTTGCTACAGTGTATCAGCTCCTGCATTTTCTTAGTCATTTGTGGCAGTTTGTTTTGCTGCCTCACAATCACTACGTTCCCATTTTATAGCCAATGACGGCCAATGCTTTGATCTCTGACCGCTATATTGCGGTGTGCTGAGACAAAACAGTACATGTCTTCCACCTGCTGAGGCTTATCCACGCAAGCAATTAATTGTGATGCATAAAATGTTTCCCTCGGTCCTCATATGTTTGGCTCGTTTCATGCACTTTAAGTCCTGCATCATTATTCCTTTTTGCCGGTCGGTGATGAAGCAAAAGATCATGTCCAATTGCTGTCTGACTCTCAGTGTGCTGACACATCTTCCACCTCCTGAGGCCCGCAAATTCTTGCCTTGCGTCATATGTATCATCACGCAAGCACTCGTGCGCATTATTTCCCGTCCTTTTTTGCTTTTTTGTAAGTTAGTCTTATAAGTAAGTGCAAGTTAAATTAAGGTCATTCAGCAGACACTGACCAGGGATGAATGAACGCACAGTCTTCAAACGCGTTGTCTTACTTAATGCTGATGACAATATTTCTCCACTTTCTGAGGTCTGCATTTTCAGTCTGCCTGCATCCATCATCAAACTTGCACATTGCACATCCAGGACATTGAATACAGCGCATATGGTAATAACAATTGTCTGCATGCATGGCACGCTGTCCAATGATGATTGAAACGCAACTCCAAACGCTTCCTGATTTCTTTTGATGACACTGTTTCTCCACTTCATCTGAGGGCTTACTACCATGCCGTTTGACTATAAATTATTAGCACGTTCTGCTCTAAAGATGCATGACATTATGTTACTCGACATGTCTGCAAGGGCATGAAAACTCGTCCCTGCAGCTTTTCTTTTTGGTAAAGTGGTGGCTTCAGCTCCACACTTCTTATTCCTTAATCTGCCTCATCTGTACGCATCCTGTCAACGCGGCAAATCACCTGTACTTACACTGTTGCTAATCCAAGATGTATGCCCTGGCATTTCCACCCTTGCTTTGCATGAGCCTAGCATTGTCCAATGACGAATGAAATTGCAACTCCAAACGCTTCCTGAATTTTTATGAGGAAACTACATTCTCCACTTCATCTGAGGACTGTTGCTCCAAACAAACCATCATGCACATTTTGTACTTGAGCACGCCACGTCTGCTTGCCCGTTGATGATTGAAATGCAACTCCAAACGCTATCTGATCAAACCTGAAGACACCATTTCTCCACTTCATCTGAGGGCCTTCTCATTCCCACTCGCTTACACCAAACTTGGTGCTGCTTACTGCGCCTTCTCTGTTCGGGCTTGTCGTCAAAAATCGCTTGCATCCGGTGCTGAATTGCCTCAATCGTACCCTGTCGCCCAATTTAACCCAGAAATTTGTGTTGTCCCTCTCTTTCACAGATTTACACATGCACATTAACACACTCACTCCCTTCCCCTTTCCCCCTGCAGCTCCATGACCTCCCTTTGGAGCCCATGCCCCCCATTCCCGCAGCGCTCCAGCAGCAGTCTGTGCAGGCGGCCAAGTCCGCACTGCAGCAAGTGCCCTTAGATACCAAAGAGAAGGCCTATGTGAGTCTGCTGCTGTACTTCCTTGTTTTGTCAGTGCTTTGTCCACCTAGGCCTTTTTGGATACAGAGTGAAACTGGAGGTTTTAAAACACAGTTGCCGTGTATCAATTCTGGAGAGTGTCCGCTCATGATTCCTTTACAAAAGGTCTGTGTTTTTGCATCACAGGAGCACACAGATTTGACTGTGATTGGTGGGAGTGCTGCATATGTCACGTCTCACTCAGTACCTTTTTGCTGAGCCTGTTTAACGTCACAAAAGCCGGCCCAAACTTTCAAAGGTTACAGTCAGCCAAAAAAGTGTGACTGCCCCAAACTTTCAGCTTGCGCATCTTGGGACCGCAAGTGCATCAAGGAGACCTTGAATGCAGTGTTGGGCATGGGCCAAGAGTGTAACATCATTTACCGGTGTGCACTGCAGGTCGCATGGATTGGATTCTACAAGAGCTGCCCGTCATGTCGCTTCAACAGTACAAGCCAGCTCATTGATTTGGCGAATCGGTTTGCATATCTAATGGGTGAGTTTGGTGGAGAGAGTTTCTGCTGTGCTGTGCTGTGCACTATTACCAAAGTCCTGCCGATGATTGTGCCCAGTCTCTGTCATATTTTACATACTTTCCCCTTCTTGTTTCCCCTGCTCACGCAGGCTGCAAAGAACTACCCCAGATTGAAGCGCAGACGATCGGCAAGATGGGACTGAAGGGTGTCCCAGGCCTGAATGTTGCTAAGGGCGGTGGCGGCAGGGGTGGAGGAAGAGGTGGTGGGGGCAGGGGTGGTAGGTATTAAGCTGGTTTTCACACGAAAAGCTTGTTGCATATCTCTGGAAAAGGTGCCTAGTTCTGACATTGAGTTTTGGCATGTCAAGAGCGGTGCTGATGTGATGACAAATTATCAATACTTCCTGCCTTCAACAAGGGAGCTTATGTTAAGTGATCATTCGCGTGAGGATGAGCAAAGAATAAATGGCAAGAGCAATTACTTTTAATTCAGTCCAACTCAACCCTGGAACACGAACAGGCAAAAGGTTGCTACAGCGTGTGAATTTGTATGAACCGTTGCAAATTGTATGTAAAGGGCGTCTCGCCATGCTGTACATCTAAGCTTCTCGTTTCATGATTTTTTCATTTAACCTTGCTATTGTCCTGAAGACCTTGTGTATTGGTTTGTGTACTATATTTGTTTGTGGTGGTCCTAATAAGGTCCTTTTTTCGTGAAACTGGCTGCAGGTTTATTCATTTGTTCATGCTGATTTCATTGCAGATTAAAGGTGTGATGCTCCCAATCAACCTCAAAATGGTTACAATGGTTACAAAGCCAATCAACCTCAAGAATTAAGGGTTACAAGGATGGCCTACAGCCCGAGGGTAAGGGTAAGGGTTACACAGCTAAACAAACGTTCTCTTTCTCTATACACTTTATTCTAGCTTCTTTTTCTGGTGTCTTGTTCAGTCTGGCCTCTTTCTCTTCTTGAAGCTGGCTTTTTTATGCTATAGCTCAACTGCCCTCGCTGGCGG
>Ga0307968_1000903_pt1 | contig 23120 bp, 30 predicted proteins | sample OrgLakmetagen650_FD_201834 | JGI IMG/M metagenome (GOLD analysis project Ga0307968, IMG submission 201834) | Saline water microbial communities from Organic Lake, Antarctica - #650 | ecosystem: Environmental > Aquatic > Non-marine Saline and Alkaline > Saline | place: Antarctica: Organic Lake...
GGCAGGGAGTTCTCTAGCCCGCTGTCTACGCTTCATTTGCATTTTCTGAAGGGCACGTTAGGTGTGAAGCAGTCTACCACTAATTGGGCTGTACTCCAAGAATGTGGACATGAACCGTTGCAATTCTACTGGTTTCCGTCAGCTGTCAAGCTTTTCAATAGTATGCTGAATACCAATAGTGTCACTTTGCGGAGGGTGGTTCAGGCTGATCTCAATTTACATTTTACAGTATCATTCAGGTGTCTGCTGGACTGCTTGATTGCTGAGCGCTTTTCAGGGACTGCGTGGGTGTGAGGAGTCAGATGTACAAGCTGTTCAAACTGGGCATGCTTTTTTTTATGCAAGAGTTTGCTGCAAACTTGAAGCATAGGATGAGAGGTGTTTGAAGAGACGCTGAGTTGCTGGACCCCAATATGCACAACAACAAACTGGCCACTTATCATTCTTGGTTTGCCATCCCTTTTTCCAGAAATGAGCGTATGCCGATTATTGTGAGAGGCGAGTGAGGATTCCAGAGAACTATAGAATGATTGCGGTGGGTGGGACACCGCACAGACTTTATGCCAATTTGCTACGCTTACAAATTCCAAGACTGGTTACCCAACATGACAATATCCCGGACACACAAAGTTTTTTTCCTAGCAGAAGCATGCTGCAACCGGATACAAGTATCCTGTGACACCTCAAAGATGTAGCACAGAAGCTGCACAGGGGATCATCACGGCTGTACACAGCCTTTATTGATTTCAAACAAGCGTCTGACTCCATTCCCAGAAGCAAAATGTGGGACCACCCTTGTAAGAACCAGATGCCCACCCACATGCTTTCCATCATCGAACACTTGTATACTAATGCTGATGAATACACGCTGTTGAATGGGGATAAATCAGCGACTGTCCAGGCATCTTTTGATGTGAAACATGGAGGGTGCCCCCTCTTCCCCCTACTGTTTTCCATTTACTTGAACGACACTGGCAGCGTGAATGATGGGGTGCAGGATGCGCTCACTGGTTTCCTCTGTGAAATAAAATGCTATTTGTTGATGACCTTTCCCTCCATTCCAATGAACAAAAGCTTTTCAATAGTATGCTGAATACCAATAGTGTCACTTTGCGGAGGGTGGTCCAGACTGATCTCAGTTTACAGTATCGTTCAGGTGTATGCTGGACTGCTTGATTGCTGAGCGCTTTTCAGGGACTGCGTGGGTGCGAGTCAGATGTACAAGCTGTTCAAACTGGGCGTGCTATTACCATGCAAGAGTTTACTGCAAACTTGAAGCATAAGATGAGAGGTGTTTGAAGAGACGCTGAGTTGGTGGACCCCAATACGCACAACAACAAACTGGCCACTTATCATTCTTAGTTTGCCATCCCTTTTTCTAGTGATGAACGTATGCCGACTATTGTGAGAGGCGAGTGAAGATTCCAGAGAACTATAGAATGATTGCGGTGGGTGGGACACTGCACAGAATGTATGCCAATTTGCTAGGCTTATAAATTCCAAGACTGGTTACCCAACATGACAATATCCCGGACACACACAAAAAGAAATTCCTAGCAGAAGCACGCTGCAACCGCTGTTTTACCCTGTGACACCTCAAAGATAGATGCAGCACAGAAGATGCACAGGGGATCATCACTGCTGTACACAGCCTTTATTGATTTCAAACAAGCGTCTGACTCCATTCCCAGAAGCAAAATGTGGGACCACCCTTGTAAGAACCAGATGCCCACCCACATGCTGTCCATTTTCGAACACTTGTATACTAATGCTGATGAATACGCGCTGTTGAATGGGGATAAATCAGCGTCTGTTCAGGCATCTTTTGGTGTCTTTCAACTTGACAATGTGGTGTCTTTCAACTTGTACAAGGAGGGTGCCCCCTCTTCCCCCTACTGTTTTCCATTTACTTGAACGACACTGGCAGCGTGAATGATGGGGTGCAGGATGCGCTCACTGGTTTCCTCTGAAATAAAATGCTGTTTGTTGATGACCTTTCCCTCCATTCCAATGAACACACGGATTACGGATTTGCAGACCGTGCTGAACAAGCTGAGAGTGTACGCTGAAAGGAAGTCTCTCACTGTCAACACACAAAAGTCAAAAAGGCAAAGAGATGGATAGTCCCCAACAGAATGGCTGTTGGCAGTGCAGTGTTGAAAATAATGTTGGGGGTCAGAGACACCACGTCGAAACGTTAGAAAGTCTTACTTGTTGACTTCTTTGGGCTTCTTGGGTGCTTACCAGAAAACCAGGATTTTGGCTTACTTAAGAAGTCGCATAAGTAAGCCAAAGAAGCCAAGACGGCAGGTAAGCAGCAGTAATCCAAGCAAGTAAGGATGTACCGTACCAACGCGTGACCAATGCGCACCCTGATTTTTCATGAATTGTTTGAGTGCATTGCGCGGGGTTTGCGCACCCCTTTCAGTGGGAAAAGTTTGCCATTGCGCACCCCCAATTGCGCAGCAATTGAGGTGCTCAGAGCTTTCTCAGGGGCATTGCGCAGACCCCATTGCGCAGACCCCCAGCAGCAAGCTTGCATGGTTGAACAGGAATCCTGGCTTTGAACAGGAGGTTGCCCGGGTCCCTTTCCCTCCAGTTTGCGCTGCTGCTTGGCCTTCTCATACTGCTCCTTACGCTTGCGCTTCAGCCCATCTGCCTCAACGCTTGCATCCGATGGCATGCTTGGAACGCTGCTGCTCGCGCGCAACATCGTTCTCCCGCTTCTCCCGCGGGATGGCACGCACATACCTATCCAGAATTTATAACATTAATTTGTTTTGCGATTGCGCACAATTGCGCACCGGCTCTCACCGGAATAATTTCCCGCTTGCGCACCCGATTGCGCACCCCGATTTCAAGTGTAGCAAAATATTCATTGCGCGTCTCCATTGCTCCAAAAAAGATAATTAAAGCGCAACGGTCAAGCGTTGGTACGGTATTCATTTAACGGCTTAGTGCTTGGTAATGCTTCCTCCTTCCTTAGGAAGCCAAGCAGGTAACCCAGAATTAGTAAGCGTGGTCATGTGCCTTGGCTTCTCAAGTAAGCACAAAACAAGCCTGTTAAAGAATTGCTTAGTAAGCCTAAAAAGCTCTGGTAAACAATAGATCCTACTGAGGCTTTTTAACATTCCGACGCATGCCTTCATGTGCGAGTGTGGAACCCCTACAATTGAATTGGTTTCGCGCGGCAAAGCGGCTGTATAATCCTTTGACTAAATCCAACAGCTACACAAAGAATAAGGTCTTACTAAATGCTACATGCTGACATACAGTTGGGCACACGGTCTAATGATCGCTGGTCAGCCCAAATTCTTTCTGCCATGGATAGTTTGACCCAATCGTATATCTTCAAACAGAAGCCGCAAATCTGTGAGCCCATTGATCTCAGCCGTTGTGCCGTAGACCTCAGGGAGAAACACTTGGAGTACTGGACACCTTATTCTGACACCCATCCGAGAGAACAAAACAGCAGACTCTACTTATCACCAATGGTGTGCTCTTCCTACCAAAAGGGATTTGGTCACTCATTCGCCTTACATTTAAGTATTCTTTGGGACAAAAATCTAAGTTCTCTCTGGGACTCTCCAAGTGTTCTCTGGGACAAAACTCACATATGCAATGCCAACCTCGTGGAAGGATGTACGACGTAGTTTCTCCAACCACACCTGGAGCATAAATATTATTGCTGTCTGGAACAAAGAAGCGAAACAGTGTTTAACTGATGCCTCACCAAATTGGCTGCAAACACTGCAAAGGGGTATCCCAGAAGCAGTTTGGGAAAAAAATCAGTACCTCGCAAGAGAGGACACAGACCACATCACCAACCATGTTTGCCCACAGTACTTCAAATCAAAAAGAGAGGACGTCACTGGCCAGGAAAGAGGCCAAAACGCTAGTAACGTCCACCCCCAACCATGGGACGATAAGCAGTTTGAATTGAAGTGCCCCAATCGGAAATTATGGGCCTACACTGACGGAAGCTGCATAGGCAAGGCCAAAAACTTTACAGGCGCAGGGGTATACTGCCCTCAAACAAAAGCTGAATGTTATGTGAACTCAGGAGGCGTGGGAATGACAAACACCATCAATAGAGCTGAGCTCACAGGGATTGCAGCAGCACTTACCAATAAGTATACCAAGATTGCAACGGACAGTGCATGCTCCCTAGGCCAAATTAGAAAACAGCTACTCTTCCCTGAAATACAACGAGCCCATATACACTCAAATCTGCTAGAACAAATTGTATCTATGATTTATGCTTCACCAGAACCTATCTGCTTCTATAAAGTGAAAGCCCATAGTGGCATTGCCGGAAATGAATGTGCAGATGCAATTGCCAAACACTCTGCTTTACATGACGGAGGTCATGACGTGCACTTTCAGCCTCCAGCTCCAGACGGTTATGCATACACACACCTTTACTGGCTTGCGGCTAAAGACACCGATGAGGATCCCAGCGGAAGAGGGGCAATTTCACCTAGGCTTTGTGCACTCTCTGATTTAAAGGCCAAGCTGAAAACAGAAATGTACAAATCACACAGACTGGGGAGTGCCAAAACAGACACAGGGTATTACAACTACTGGAAGAACCTTAGACCTTTGGTCAATAAACAAGCCACAAATGCTTTCTGGAACAATAGTAATCTCAAATTCTACGAAAAGCGTAATGTTATGAGGTACCGAACTGATACAATCTTTACTCAAAAACACGCCTACTGGTACGGCTTCTCTCCCAATGCAAACTGCCCCATCTGCCCTTGCACTGATAGTGCGCTTCACATAGTACTCTCAGGCTGCCAACACACTAAAATGAGGAACATGATTATAAAATGCCATAATACGGCAAGTGTGCTGATTGTTTAAGCCCTACAAAAGGGACCATGCGGTGCCAACCAAATTGCCTACACTGATGTAGGCAGCGCAGATGAACTATCAGAGCAAGGCCTAGATCTGAGTAACACTGCCAACAAAACACTGCACTCTTGGTTGCTACCAAAACTAACAGCACATGCTTTAAAAGCCTCTTCTCGTCCTGACGCCATCCTATTTTTACCTAGCACTGTGTGCTCCTCTCGCGTAACCACCCGCAACCCAAACTTTCAACAGCTTGCTAAAGACAAGCAACTGAATCCAAAACAGTGGGAGGTTTACCTGATTGAATTAAAATTTTGTGAAGACACTAGGCCCGATCCCCAACTCCAAAAAGCAAAAGCACAGCACAGCATGCTTATTGCCAACCTAAACAGACAAGGATATAGGGAAGTCAAGCTTCACGTGATTTTCGTTGAAGCTATGGGGACTATCTACAAAGGCTATACAGACAAACCTCTGGCAGACCCTAATCTGGACTACCATAAGATTAAAAAACTGACACAAACTGAACGAGCACTCCATCAGACATGCATCTGCACCCATAAAAACAAGGTATGCACTGCAATATAACACAAGCAACAACAGTCAAGGATTGGGACCGGGTACTACGGCACACAACCCCCCTGACCCACATTAATTTCTTTTCAATTCTTTGCTCGGTGGGTGGTTGCCTGGTGCGGGCACCTAAGTAACCCCCTCCCTTAATCATGCTGGCTGTGTCACCACTACCAGCGGAGTCTTTTCTTTTCTTTCAGTACTCTATGGAAATACATGTCTCCAAATACATGTTTCTCAACCTGCCTCGTGATGTCATTCGCAGTACCACAGCTCGTTTCAGACATCATGTCCACACCCTGCGTTTAGAGACAGCGACGTGGGAGCAAAGTAACTCCCACACCTGTGACCTGTGTGATACTGATGATGTCCAAGATGAGCATCATGTCCTCTTCCACTGCGTCAATCCCCACGTGATTTCTCCCCGCAGGAAATATGCATCTCTGTTTCCCCCATCAGGAGCTTACGATGTGTCTCCTTTCTTGCCAGAACAATAACAAGCTTTATTTTGTTCTCCATGAACTAAATGCGTTTCATGAGCAGGCTAGCAGCCGTGCTTCTTGACTGGAGGCCTTTTCTTTGTGACCTTTGAAAGTCGAGGCAGCTGCGGCGCTTGGCAGTGGTTCTTCGTATGTGACCAGTGAAGATGGACATGTCTATAACGCTCGATTGCGTGCACACCATTTGAGAGTGGAGTCTTGCAAATGGCATGGTGGTTCTAGCATTTGTGATAAATGTGAGTGTGGAGAAGTTCAAGATGAGAAGCATGTGCTTTTCTTTTGCAAGTGTGCTGAAGTGTGCGAGCTGCGCATGAGATACAGAGAGCTTTTTGAAGGAGTGTTTAAGACTCTGCGTTTGCTCCTTCGAGCTCTGAATTTATTCCTTTCTTGGCTTGTCATCACAGTGTCACTAATTTTGAGATCAATGCATTCCTGAATCAAGACTCATACAGATTCCTCAAGTTTGTGTCAGATTTAGTTTCAATTTTCGACACTGGTTGATTTTGTTTCACCAGCCAATTGCCATCAGCCAGAGTCTCGGGCTGTAGGCCATCCTTGTAACCCCTTGTAAACCCTAGAAAGCTCTTTTATTTTGCCAAGACCATCGGGTTTGTGAGATGAGGAAATAATTCTCCTGTATGTTTGCACCTTGTTTTGAGGACTTCCAAACAGCTCACCCCTATTTGCTGCAACAGGAGGTCAACAACCAACTCGTTCATAATTTCCTTTCTCAGCAGAACACTTGACTTTTTCTCCTCTTTCTGAGCTTATGGATTTGTTTATAGCTGGCCAAGACCAGTCAGCAGCCGATCAGCCAAACAAACTGGCTGAAGGTCGCCCCCCAATGAGACCAACCTAAGACTAAACTCAATGGACGCGGCTGTCCATCAGCAAGGAGAGTCCGTCAGGAAACAAGATTGAATTACAGGCCCTAGATTTGGAAGGCAGCTCAAAGAAATCGAGGGTAAACCTGAGCATACAAGGCTTCATCAACTCGTCCGGAAAAAGGAGAAACAGGGGCAGAAAAACGGGCTCAGGGGCGTGCTAATAAGTCTGTGCACCGTCCCTTTGTGCATTGCGTGACACAATTAAAACAGAGCACCAAACAATGCATCGAATCCACCTCCCCTTCACATGCACAACACGTGACACCCATGCTTTAACACCGCCGCAACGGCGCCACTCATTAGGTAGCTGCACCACATAGGCTTGCGCTGCTGCATTAGGGCACTAGGCCAACCATATAGATAACATTCTTATCTATCTATCCATCAATCTATCTATCTAGCTAATCTAAGAACTAAATTGCCCTTAGGTGGGCGAGTGGCCGTTTGTGGTGGAGGATCGAGAAATGCTGCTCTACACTATCTCCAATATCCTTTTGTGTCAAGCACTAGCACAAGCACGCACCTAACCAAGCACAACACCACACCATTGGGGCCAAGCTAAGGCATGCACCCAGGCTGCTTGAGAGCACCTCTAAAGTAGGCACATAACATGCCCTCACAATTTGCTGCCCTGCTTACATGCCTGCCGTCGTAAAACTCTGCCTGCTGCTGCTGCTGCTGCTTGGCTCCAGGAGGACTACCTGCTGTACTTGCTGCTGCTGCTCAGCTTCTATAATCGAGCCCCTGCCGTAACGTTGGCTGGGGCCGCTGGGGCAGCTGCTGCTGGCACACAATCCCTCACTCAAGTGCTTGCGCAAGGTCAACAGCTGCTGCTGCTCCTGCTGCTGCAGTGGCACGCATTCCCTCACTCTAGTACTTGCACAAGGTCATATGCCTCAGCAGCACATTTTCTGAGCCGACCTCTGGGTTGGAGAGCATGAGCTGAATGGTGCGTGCTGTTTGGCGCCTGGCAGCGTAGGTGTACAGGACGTAGATGCCCTCCCAGTGCCTGGAGAGCGCAGGGTTACGCACGAGTGCAACGGATGTGTGTGTGCGTGTGTGTGTGTGCATGTGTGTGTGTGCGCGTGTGTGTGTGTGTGTGTGAGTGTGCGTGTGTATGTGTGTGTATGTTTGTGCGTGTGTGTGCGTGTGTGTGTGTGCATTTGTGTGTGTACGTGTGTGCGTGTGTGTGTGTACGTTTGTGCGTGTGTGCATGTGCGTGTGTGTGCGTGTGTGTGTGTGTGTGTGTGTGTGTGTGTGTGCGCGCGCGCATGCATTGCAGTGCGTGCCCCTTCTTGAGAAAGGCTTATGCCTGCTGCCACATGCTCATGCCCTGCACTCACTGCTTCATAGGGTAGGCCAGCCTGCTCCTGCCCCGCACGAGGGCATTGATGCTCAGGCACTCCTCCTTGTTCAAAAAGGCCTCGAACTTCGCCAGCTCCCGGTCTCTACGTGGAGTGGACGTGTATGTTTAGCAAGCTTGATTGCAGTCCCACACAAAGGCGAACTTGTTGTGCAGGCTCGACAAACAAGGTGCGGAGCCGCTGCTCACCTATCTTCGTCGTTCAGGACGGGCGTGAGGATGAGCATGGTCTCGTACCTACGTAGTGAATGTTTTAAAGGGAAGGAGTCAGTGTCCATCCCGCTAGCCCCCCCCACACACACAACCGTCACCAATTTGTGGCCCTCCAGCAGACTTGTCCCTGCCCTCTCATCCCCTTCCCTTCCTTCCCTCCCCTTCCCTGCTGCTGATGTATCTAGGCACTAGCCCGCACCAGTGGTAGCCCTTGGGCAGCTTCAGCATCTCGGCCTGGGTCTCTGGGTCGATGCCCTTAACGAAAGTGTTGTCATCCCAGTTGTCTTGTGTGGGGTCCTGTTGCGGAAGCAATTATTCGCAATTAACACACCGCCAGGCTGTGGTGCATAAGGGGTGCATTAGGGTGCAGGCACACAGTAGCTTGCATCCTGTTTTCCAATGCAAATTTCAGCCGCACCTCCACTGCTGCTACTCTGGCTTGCACGCTGGGCCTCCTGGCGTCCACGGCCACTGGGCTGCTACGAAGGGCTGGCCTCGCCAACGGCAGTGCTTGCCGGGTGGTGGTGCTGCGTGCGCAGTGACCCTGCACAGACTGGCGCTGCAGCTGCATTCTTGTTTTATTTAATTATTATCTCGCTTTCCATCGGTAGTTTTTTCGCCGATTTCTGATTTGGCAGTAGTCAAGAAAAGTCAAAATGCTATAGTATTGTATGAAAACAATTCTATGTCTATTTATGTTTGACAGGAATGCTGATGGCACATCGTAACAGCTGTTTGCAAGGGTGTGAGCAATAACACACAAGTTTTGCACCAGTTGTTTGTAAGGGTGTGAGGAATAACACACAAGGAGAGGAGGAGGCTAGAGTTGAAACTGGGAGTCAGCTAGTCGAACAACGTGTGAAACAATAAAGAAGAATTGATGTCCAATAGCTCCGACAGGTGAGACCACACATATGTACTTGTGCATCTTAGCAGTGCATCTTAGCAGTGCATGTATGGTTTTCTTACAAGGCTCTTTGATGTGCGTTCCTTAGCCGCGTGCAGTTAAACAGATAGAGCCCACCCCTTCCAACTTCCCCCTTCCAGCCCGCATTGTATGTATGTGCGTGTGCAGCGAGGAGGATGCTGTCCAGATCCAGGGGTACACGCCCGTGCTGGCTGCAAGCATTCGGCGCGGGCAACCTGGGCAATTGCCCAGGAGCAATTCAGAAGCGCAGAGCTGGGTGGGGAGCAATGGTGAGTAATTGTCAAGCTGCATTTGTTGATGCACGTTCAGTCAATGTGCGTATAGGTGTTTATAGAAGAAGTGTGTGTACAGGTTTTTACAGCAGAAGTGTGTCTGACTATGGTATGGCACCAGTTGGTACGGCACCAGTTGGTATGGCACCAATCCCCACGATTAGTCGAATGCCTACGTATCTAACCTGCTTGATGGGGAGGTGTGTAAATCCTCGAATTCGTTCGAAGAAAACTAACGAAGTTGACCGTGACGTACGTGACGCGCAGTTTCCACGTACACCAACACCCTGTACAAAAGCGACGGTCTAGGGATAAACAGCACCGATGTGAGGCCGGAGAGCGCCGGGCAGCGTGCTAACATGCAGACGCAGAAGTCAATGCAAGCACAGCGGAGAGCTCAAAGAATGCAGGGCAGCATGTACACCAGCAATGAAGGAGGTATCTATGGAGGCCCTCAAGCCAGCCAACGCCCTCCCCACATAGAAGAAGAACAGAATGGCTTGCAAGGCTCCCCCTCAGCTCGCAGGTAGTGTTTTGAGAAGCGCACTAATGCACGTGCGCGTGCGTACATGCGCACACACACACACACACACACACACACACACACACACACACACACACACACACACACACACACATGTATTAAAACATATATACACACACATAAACACGCACACACGCACACACACAAACACATATGCATATACACACATACACGCACACACGTACATACACACAATTGTATACGCACACAAACACAAGTATAAACACACACAACACACATGCACACGCGACACGTAAAAAGACACGTGAAAACACACACCTGTAAACACACACACATAATCACACCATGAATCACCAAGCAGGGCGGTTGGGGATAACGTGTATGGCCTGAAATCCTCATTTGACCCTAACGAAGATGAAGAGGCTGCAGCAGAGCAGCGACGAGTCAACGACTACAAACCAGCCTCGAGCTTGCCCAGAGGCGTGTCAGGTGCGCAAGCAGAAAATTTCCAGACACGCACCTCAAATGTCCATGCACACGAGCAAACACACACACACACACACATACACACACACACATGAGTTTACACGTCCACTCATACACACAGGGGTGGGGTCGATAAGGCGTACTCCTCAGATAACTGCTATAGAAGAGGCCAAGGACATCCGTACCTTCCTCATGGCTCCAGGTATGTGTGTGTATGTGTGTGTAGAGGGAGGGGGGGGGGAGGATAGGTGTTGACGAGTTAACTTGAGCTTGATACGCACACTGCCCACGCTGTGAGCTTTCCACTTAACAACACATCATTAAGTGCCAGCAAGCGTTGACCTAATGGGGGCATGAGAGTATGAGCGAAGATAGGGTTCTGTATAGACAATGAATGTATATGCATATTAAGTGCACGTTAGCATATCCTTATGTACACTGCGCAAGACGAGTCCAAAGCCAGGACCGTATATACCTAGCATTGGTCAGAATTGTAAATCTACGCCATACACCGTAGGTTCACGATGACTTCGTGACCAAAACAATCAATTAAAATTCCCTTTTTTTGTCCTTAAGGGAGTCTGGGAATTAAATTTCGAATTCGAAGGAACTTCGGAAGGGTCCTGTCGGGAATTAATATGTGAATTCGAGAGCCCCCCACTGCTGGTTGCTGCTTCCTTGTGTTTGGGGCCACACGGCCGCCCCACTCAGTCTCACGTGCACACAACCTCACAAGCGCACTCCTCAACAGCGCCTGCCCCCCTCTTCCTCTGCCAGCTTCCTGAGCTGCCTCTCCCTCTGCAGCTTCTCATGGTCCCTCTGCTGAGCGGCCAGCCTCTCAGCTGGGGACAGAGGCTTCAAGAACAGGGCCAGGGGGTCCACACTGGCACGCTAGGAGCTCGATTAAGCACGCCCTCAAAACCACTAATATATAATTTATTACTTTGAATCGTGTTTTGCCCTGCGGGGTGACTGCGGTAAGCTTAAATATTTATGTTTTTGGGCTCTGCGGGCTTGTGCGGGATTGGTGTAAATAAAGTTGTTTGGATCGCTGCAAGTCAGAGGCCCCCTGACCCTCTTGCCCCAGCGGCACCAGCAGCAGCAGCAGCAGCAGCACCGGTTGCTCCGAAGGCTCCCAAGGGGATTTTTCAGCGGGGCGCGCGCAGCTTCTTCAAAAAGGCAGCGGCAGCCGAGCAGGAATTAGCGCTTCGGCAGCAAAAGGAGAAGCAGCTGGCAACCGACCGAGCCAAGCTACAGCAAGCAAAAGCGGAACAGGCTGAGCGGAGGAGGCAGCGATGAAGAGGCCTCCTGAAAGAAAGATTCCAGTCTCACAGGTCAGTTAGGATGTGGGGACACAGAAAGAACACAGGGGCACAGCTTAGCAGGGGCATTGGCTGAAGAGGACCAAGCTGCAACGCTTGCGCATGCAGAGCAGGTCAGAGCAGCCCAGCAGCACAGACTCCTTGCACACAAATGCTGCCCGCACCCAAGCAGCACCATCAGCACGCGCAAGCAGCAGCCGCAGCAGCGACAGCGAGGAGAGCGAGGAGGACAGCAGCAGCAGTGACAGTGGCTTGAGGAAAAGGAAGCAGATTTTGGGGGGGGGGCGTCGAGTAGTGGAACTGAAAACAAATTCACAAGCAAACAGCCAAATGGAAACAGCCAATGGGTTTCCTTTGCCCTTTTGTGGTGTCCTCTTACTGTTTGTAAAGCTTATTGGTAGGGTTGGCCAGAACCATACATTTATAGGTATATACAGTGTACATACGGTATTTTTAGCAGGGAAATCACCATACATACGGTCATATACGGTGCACATATACGGTTCTGGCCAACCCTACTTATTGGTGCTGAACAGGGCCAAAAGCCCTGCGGGGTAGAGCAAGAAGGGCAAAAATATATATCTTGGAGGTGCAAGATTCTCCTAAATATTTCTGAAATTTGTGGTGTGGGATGAGTACGAAAAGGTATGGTATATACACCGTATATAAATATATACTGTTCCGACCAACATTATTTATACCATACCTTATTTATAACGCACCGCATATATATCGTTTTCTGCCCTGTAGTATTTTAGGAAAGGTACCTATACCCTGCGGGGTTGATGAAGAAAACTTATTCAGGTCGCTGCCTGTCATGAACGGTGAGAGATCCCCGCCCCGCCCTTAAGCAAACCCACATGCATTTTGATTTTCCTTTGCAACCTTGTGGTGTTTGAACTTTTTGTGAAGCCTATTGCTGAACAGGGCTGAAAGCCTTGCAGGGTTGATGGAGTGAGGGCAAAATACATAAATTCAGGGTGCGGGGAAGGTGCAAGATTTAATTAGATGTTGTAAACTTTTGGGGTGCAGGATGTACGCACAGGCACGGTACGTATAGGGTTGGCCAGAACTATATATATACGGTTTATATACGGTATTTTTGGCAGGGAAAGCACCAAATATACGGTCATATACGATGTATATATACGGTTCTGGCCAACCCTAGGTACGTACCATGTATTTGGAAGCAGGGTTGTTCAGTCCGGGGTTCAGTCAAAAGTCCGGGTTCGCGAAATTCCACGCATTTTAACGAACCCTAAAAATGCCGTTCGGGAGCTTTGAAAAGTTTGTCGAACTTTATGCCCGTTTTTTCAAACTTTTGGGTCCAAGACTGTTATATAAAATGCAGGAAAGAGCCTTAGATGGCCGTCAAGCGTTCTGATTTTTTGTGTACTGATTAAGTATAATATATTAGATGTATTTAAGCATGTTTTGGACAAGTATTTGCGAGTCACCCACTCAATCTTTCCGCCTGCTTACTTTGCAGGCAAGTAAAGAAAAAATTAAGCTATCCAACACAACTTTCAGGTCCCAAAACGGTGAAGTGGTTGGGGAGAGATATGCCCAATTTAGGGCTATTGGCCCTATTTGCCCGGGGGGGGGGGGGTTGCATGGGGACGACCATATAAATATAAATATATATATATATATATGTGGTTCTGGCAAATCTTGAAAAAAACAATTAATAAGCCCCAATGCGAGCCTATGCGAGGGCCTTCTGGCCCTATGAGCTGCACCTGCATGCGTATGCACGCGCGTGTGCACGCGTACGTATGTGTGCATGCGCACGTGTGCGTGCGTGTGCGTACGTGTGTGTGTGTGTGTGTGTGTGTGAATGTGTGTATGCATGCGGGTACGTGTGCGTGCGTGCACATGTGAAGGGAATGAAGGCACCCTTCCTCTTGGTCCTTCCTCCCCAATAGAGGGCTAGCCTCCCAAGCTGTTTGTCCACCTTGGGGGGCCTTGAGAGATGGCTTTGGGAGGCTTTACCGGCCTGCCCCCGTTCATGCTTAAAAATCAATTGATTAATTAATTACAATGCGAGCTTCGCGAGGCCCTTGTAACCTAGATATTAAATTGCTCCCAACACACCGCAAGAGGGTCAAAAAGGTTCGCGTAGCGCAGTGATATAAGTACCCTACGGTATGTGGTTCTGGCCAATCCTACTCATGACCGTACACTTAGAGGCTCCTCTGCCACAGGTCGTAATTATGTACACACACATGCACACACACACTTATCATGTACACACACACGTACAAACATAAGTACACAACCTTATCTTTCAGGGCCTAAAACGCGTTTGAACTCACTCACACACGTACGTATGCACACAACCTTGCCTTTCAGGGCCTAAAATGCATCCAGTCACGTGCTACATTGTCAGGGAAAAAACTGGGTCGGCTGTGTCGGCATTAACTAAAGGCAAAAGCAATCCAAAGGTTTGTGTGCGTGCGTATGTTTGTGTTTGTGTGTGTGTTTGCGTGCGAACGTGATGGCTGCACAGATTTGCACAAAAGATAGTGTGTATTTGCGTTTTTTGTAAGGCACGCGTGTTGGTCACATTTGGTCGCAACCTTTTTTTGATGTACCGTACAGACTTTATATCACCGCGCAAAAATATCGTTTTTTGCCCTGCGGGGTGACTGCGCGCACGAAAAATATCTATTTATTTTGGGGTTGCGGGATTAAAAAACGGGGATTTTTGGCGTATTTTGGAGCCTGTCAGGCAAAAATCCCTGTGCGGGGTTGGTGTAAATTAAATATTTCCAGGGTGCGGGGTTAATGCGGGAGTGTGAAACTAAAATATTTTTTTGGGGCTGCGGACTGAACCCAAGTCTGTACGGTATGTGTTCGCCGTATACGACTATATATAAAATATGTATACGCCGTATGTGACTGTATATTCGATAGAATCCCTGCAAGAAGTAACGTATAAGCACCATGGTTCTGGCCAAACCTACATATGTGCCTTGTGTGTGTGTGTGTGTGTGTGTGTGTGTGTGTGTGTGTGTGTGTGTGTGTGTGTGTGTGTGTGTTGGATTATGAAGAAGGCAAGAGCTGTGTCTTCAAGAAGACGGGACACGCCTCCTTATGGCCTTACTTAAGCGCAAGCGCAAAACCACCGTCATCTATGCGTCTCAAACTTTGAGAGCGCCATTGTTATGATTAATTGACCTTGAAATCCACGCACCCCCTTAACGTGCCGTTGTTATTACTAACTGACCTTGAGATCCATGTATTCCCTTAAATCCACGCATCCCTTAACACGCCGTTGGTGTTACTAACTGACCTTCAAATCCACGCATTCCCTTAAATCCACACACCCCTTAACACGCAGTTGTTATTACTAACTGACCTTGGAATCCACGCATTCCCTTAAATCCACACACCCCTTAACACGCCGTTGTTGTTACTAACCGACCTTAAAATCCACGCATTCCCTTAAATCCACACACCCCTTAAAACGCCGTTGTTGTTACTAACCGACCTTAAAATCGACGCATTCCCTTAATCCTCACACCCCTTAACGTGCTGTTGTTATTAATAACTGACCTTGAAATCCACGCATTCCCTTAAATCCTCACGCCCCTGTAAGGCACAGTAGTAACGTGCTGTTGTTACTACTAACTGATCTTGAAATCCACGCATTCCCTTAATCCTCACACCCCTTAACGTGCTGTTGTTATTAATAACTGACCTTGAAATCCACGCATTCCCTTAAATCCTCACGCCCCTGTAAGGCACAGTAGTAACGTGCTGTTGTTACTACTAACTGATCTTGAAATCCACGCATTCCCTTAAATCCACACACCCCTTAACGTGCTGTTGTTATTACTAACCGACCTGAAAATCCACGCATCCACAGTATTCACTGTACCTAGAAGACGGGAAGAGATTCCTCATGGCCGCGCGCAAACGCAAGAGCAAGGCCACCAGCAATTATGTGGTGTCATTGGACTTGGACGATCTGAAGCGTGAGAGCGATAACTTCTTCGGAAAGCTGCGCTCCAACTTTGTGGGCAGCGATTTCACAATTTACGATGCGGGTAGTAAACCTGAGAAGAAGCGGTCTAAGAAGAAAGAGGTGTGTGACAGAGGAAGAGGGAGAGAGAGAGAGAGAGAGAGAGAGAGAGAGAGAGAGACAGTGAACAATGTCGCAGCACATCACACAGACACATACGTGACTCTTAGTGTGCACGAGCGTGCTTGGTTACAATGGTTATTATGGTTACAATGGTTACAATGGTTACAATGGTGCGTAATGGTTACAATGCTTACAGTGGTTACAACAGGCGACCGTTGGAAACGAAACAGGCCCTGAAGAGAAGAGGTGCATGGCGCACAATGTGTGTGTGTGTGTGTGTGCAGAGTTTACAGAGTGTGCGGCTGCTAGCTCGCTGATAAAAATGCACTAAGCATGCATGCACCACATACTGCACAACGAGCACAAGCTATTATGCAGCCAGTGAGCCAGAAGACGAGCAGGCTGAAAGAATAGAGTTTGAGGACAAACTGCGTGCATGCGTGTCACCCACAGTGTTCACAATGCTCACGCAGACATGCACATACATGCGCACACACACATGCGCACACACACACACACACATCAAACTGCGTGCATGCGTGTCACTCACAGTGCTCACAATGCTCACGCAGACGTGCACATACATGTGCACACACACACATGCGCACACACACACACACACATCAAACTGCGTGCATGCGTGTCACCCACAGTGCTCACAATGCTCACGCAGACGTGCACATACATGTGCACACACACATGCACACACACACACATCAAACTGCGTGCATGCGTGTCACCCACAGTGCTCACAATGCTCACGCACGTGTGCACATTCATGTGCACACACACACACACATGCGCACACACACACACACACATCAAACTGCGTGCATGCGTGTCAATCACAGTGCTCACATTGCTCACTCACGTATGCACATTCATGCACACACACACGTGCGCACAATTACAAACACACACATGCGCACACACACACATGCGCACACATACACACATATACAAACGCACACATACACACTCACGCACACACATGCAGGAGGAAGAAGAGGATGAGGAGGAGGATGTTATGGGTCGCCAACAGTTAGGGTGAGTATGTGTTTGTATGTGTGTTGTGCACATACGGCGTCATTCAAAAATGGCACCGTAAATAACGATCGTAAATAACGGCGTCACCGTCACTAAACTCTGACGATTGACGGCGTAATTTACTACTTCCACCGTCAATTTGACATATATTACGCCGTCAGCGTCATTTACCATTGACGCCGTCAAGCGTCAGGTGCACAACACTGGTTTGTATGTGTGTTTTGTGCCTGTATCATCATTCTGACCTTTTTTGTACACATAGTTGTAGGGTTGGCCAGAACCATATATATGCGGTGCATGATCGGTAATCTTGGCAAAGGAAACACCAAATACGCGGTCATACACAGTGTATATAGTTTATGCACGGTTCTGGCCAACCCTGCAAAATTGCAGTATAGTGAGGGGCTCAAAACACGGCTGCAGCCATCCCATAAACTAAGGGTTGGCCAGAACCGTATATATATACACCGTATATGACTGGATATCTGGTAATTTCCCTGCCAAAAATACCGTATATACACCATATATATATGGTTCTGGCCAATCCTACATAAAGGACATCGGAGTCATTCGGATGAGTATGCTGCGTGCCTGCAGCTGTGTGTTCTTTCTACCAATACAACTTGCTCGGCACAAAACCAGCTTGTAATCATTTTACAAGTGACATTCTTGTGCTATAAATAAAACAAACAGTCACAGATCACCGCGCTTCTGCAGCTGTGTGTTCTACCAAGACATTGTACTTGGCACCAAAGGGCCACGAAACAAGCTAGTGGTCATTTTACAATTATAGCTATTAATAAAACAATCACGGATCCGCGCTTCTGCAGCTGTGTGTTCTACCAACACAACTTGCTCGGCACCAAAGGGCACCTATAATAAATACCTTTACCAGTACAACTTGCTCGGCACCAGAGGGCCTCGAAAGATAACTGTGGTTGTCTTACAAGCAGTGTTGTGCACCTGACGCTTGACGGCGTCAGTGGTAAATGACGCTGACGGCGTAATTTATGTCAAATTGACGGTGAAAATAGTAAATTACGCCGTCAATCGTCAGAGTTTAGTGACGGCACGCCGTTATTTACGATCGTTATTTACGGTGCCATTTTTGAATGACGCCGTATGTGCAGAAAATTGCTTACATGTGACACACTTATGCCATTTGAAATGTATGATAATGGCTCATCACGTGCCTGCAGCTGTGTGTTCTACCAATACAACCTGCTCGGCACCAGAGGGCGCCTATAATAAATACCTTTACCAATACAACTTGCTCGGCACCAGAGGGCCCTTATAATAGATAACTGCGGTCATCGTACAATTGACACACTTATGCCATTTGAAATGTACGATAATGGCTCATCACGTGCCTGCAGCTGTGTGTTCTACCAATACAACTTGCTCGGCACCAGAGGGCCACGAAAGATAACTGCGGTCATCGTACAATTGACACACTTATGCCATTTGAAATGTACGATAATGGCTCATCACGTGCCTGCAGCTGTGTGTTCTACCAATACAACTTGCTCGGCACCAGAGGGCCACGAAAGATGACTGCAGTCATACCTGAAGTGGACGATTCAGGCTTATCGGTGTTCCACCCAAGCATCCCAGGAGAAAAAATCCTGGACAGGTGCGCGCTCACGTGGGCAGGCATTGATACACTGACTTGGTGTCTGTGGGGGTGTGCGTATGGGTGTTCCACCCAAGCATCCCAGGAGAAAAAATCCTGGACAGGTGCGCGCTCACGTGGGCAGGCAGGCATTGATACACTGACGTGGTGTCTGGGGGTGTGCGTATGGGTGCTCCAGCCAAGCACCCCAGGAGAAAACATCCTGGACAGGTGCGAGTGCACGTGAACAGGCAGGCATTGATACACTGACTTGGTGTCTGTGGGGGTGTGCTTGAGTGGAACACACATCTTAGACAGGTGCCCTCACATGCACTGCGTCATTCAGCTGCCTGGCATTCAGTGGTGGTGTGCCTGTTCGGTGTTGCAGTGTTCGGCTGTAAAGAAGGAGACGTCTAACCCAGTCTAATGCATGTGTGTGTTAGCTTGTATGCGCGCGCGTGCGTGCGTGCGTGTGTGTGTGCGTGTGTATGTGTGTGCGTGCGTGCGTGCGTGCGTGTGTGTGTGTGCGTGCGTGTGTATGTGTGTGTGCGTGTGTGTGCGTGCGTGCATGTGTGTGTGCACGCGTGCGCATGTGCACAGGCCTCTGTTGTACGGCAGGCCAGGGAGAAGACCACAGATCTATAGGGCTGGCCATAACAGTAAATTATGTGTACAGTGTACATACTGTATTACTGTGTGTGTACAGTGTGCGTGTACAGTGTACATACAGTATGAATGTGTTTACAGTGTACAGTGTGTGTGTACAGTGTACATACAGTATTACTGTGTGTGTACAGTGTACATACTGTATTACTGTGTGTGTACAGTGTGTGTGTACAGAGTACAGTGTGTGCGTGTTTACAGTGTACATACAGTATTTCTGTGTGTGTGCGTACAGTGTGTGTACAGTGTACAGTGTGTGTGCATTGTACATACAATATTACTGTGTGTGTACAGTGTGTGTGTACAGTGTACCGTGTGTGTGTACAATGTCTTCAGCAGGGACGTGTCTAAAGTTGACCAAAACCGTACATAAGTATGTAGGTATACACGCTGCCAATACTTATGTATGTCGGTATATACATAGGCTGTACATAAGCTAAGCATACTTCGGTATATACATAAAGTTGACCGAAACCGTACATAAGCTAGGTATGCACGCTGCCAATACATATGTATGTAGGTCAAGCTGCCAGTACATATGTATGTAGGTATACACGCTGCCAGTGTTTGACATTTAGCAGGGCAGTGTTCATGCATACGGTCACAGAAGTGTTCATGCATACGGTCATATGCACTAGCAATGCATATGCCCGTCTGTCATATGCCCGTATGCATTGTTCCAGCATACGGTCATATGCACTGGCAATGCATAGCCTGCTAATTGCTAAACGTTTAACATGTAGCAGGGCAATGCTCATGCATACGGTCACACAAGTGTGCTTGCATACGGTCACACAAGTGTGCTTGCATACGGTCACACAAGCGTTCATGCATACGGTCACACAAGTGTTCATGCATACGGTCACACAAGTGTTCATGCATACGGTCACAGACAATGTGCAAACACACACATGTGGCCAACCCCGTGTGCAGCCCACAGTGTGCATGGCAGGGGTGTGTCGAACATACAGGGCCAGTCATGCTTAGGGTCTGACCAAATCGTACGAAAATACCAAAATACGCCGTATAACCAGCCACCGTATTTGAAATTTCCCCACCGTTTCCGTATTCGTCTGACCGTGTGCGGGTTTTGGCCGACCGTATATATACGCCATATAGCAAGCCACCGTATTTGGAAATTCCCCACCGTTTCCGTATCCGTCTGACCGTGTGCGGGTTTTGGCCGACCCTTGCTCTATCACTAGGGTTGGCCAGAGCCATATATATATACGGTGTATGTACGGTGTTTTTGGCAGGAAAATCACCAAATATACGGTCATATACGGTGTATATATACAAGGTTTTGGCCGACCCTTGCACTATCACACAGATACCCGCAGGGCCAAGAGGGATCAAGGCTTTAACACGCCGGGCCTGACGGTCATACACACATTGCCCAATCATGCTAGTTGCAAAACAAAGGTGTGATGCTCCGTCACACAAACAATCGCAGGGCCAAGAGGGATCAAGGCTTCAACACGCCGGGCCTGACGGTCATGCACACACTGCCCAATCATGCTGATTGCAAAACAAACGTGTGATGCTCCGTCACACAATTAATTGCAGGGCCAAGAGGGATCAAGGCTTCAACACGCCGGGCCTGACGGTCATGCACACACTGCCCAATCATGCTAGTTGCAAAACAAACGTGTGATGCTCCGTCACACAAACAATCACAGGGCCAAGAGGGATCAAGGCTTCAACACGCCGGGCCTGACAGTCATGCACACACTGCCCAATCATGCTAGTTGCAAAACAAACGTTTGATGCTCCGTCACACAAACAATTGCAGGGCCAAGAGGGATCAAGGCTTCAACACGCCGGGCCTGACGGTTACGCACACATTGCCCATTCATGCTAGATGCAAAACAAACGTGTGATGCTCCGTCACACAAACAAGCGCAGGGCTAAGAGGGATCAAGGCTTCAACTCGCCGGGCCTGACGGTCATGCACACATTGCCCCATCATGCTAGTTGCAAAACAAAGGTGTGATGCTCCGTCACACAAACAATCGCAGGGCCAAGAGGGATCAAGGCTTTAACACGCCGGGCCTGACGGTCATGCACAACAAAACGCCGCGCTGGAACGAAGAGGTGAGCGCACACGTGCCTCTGCAGCACATCATGTATACATGTGTACGTGTAACCTATATATGTGTGTACGTGTAACCTAACCTTACCTAGGGTTGGCAAGAACGTGCTGGAACGAAGAGGTGAGCACACACGTGCCTCTGTAACACATCATGTATACATGTGTACGTGTAACCTATATATGTGTGTACGTGTAACCTAACCTTACCTAGGGTTGGCAAGAACGTGCTGGAACGAAGAGGTGAGCACACACGTGCCTCTGCAGCACATCATCTCGTCATACGCACCAAACAAAGGCACAAGTAATACGCACCAAACAAAGGCACAGACAGCGTCCTGGGAATTGACAAGAGCGACAAGATTAAGGTTGGCCAGGACCGTATATATATAGGGTTGGCCAGAACCATACATATACGGTGTGTATACGGTATTTTTGGCAGGGAGATCATCAAATATACGGTCATATACGGTGTATATATACGGTCCTGGCCAACTCTATATATATACGGCGGGTATACGGTGTTTTTTGCAGGGATACGATCAGATATACTTTCGTTCTTGCCAACCCTAGTGAATATACATAGGGTTGGCCAGAACCATGTATATATGGCGTATATACGGCATTTTTAAGCCTAAATACAGTTCTGGTTAACATACAGTTCTGGTTAACCCTACATACAGTTCTGGTGAACATACAGTTCTGGTTAACCCTACATACAGTTCTGGTTAACCCTACATACAGTTCTGGTTAAACCTACATACGGTTCTGGTTAACCCTACATACAGTTCTGGTTAAACCTACATACAGTTCTGGTTAACCCTACATACAGTCCTGGTTAACCCTACATATAGTTTTGGTGAACACACGGTTCTGGTTAACATACAGTTTTGGTGAACATACAGTTCTGGTTAACCCTACATACAGTTCTGGTTAACCCTACATACAGTTATATGCTACAGTTCGCTGTAGGCTTCGTCATTACACCCAGCTGCCGTGGAGGGAGATCAAAACCAAAGACACGCTGGAAATAAAAATGGGCTGCAGGCCCTCAAAAAAGCAAAACAACGCAAAGAAGCAAGCGGCAAGTCCGTAAGTCAGATCCAAGCGAGCTCAGATGGGAACACCTTCAAGTCAAAGCACAAGCTGAGGGGGGGGGCGGGAAAAACAACCCGAGCAAAAGCAAGGCATAAAAAGAATGCCTAAAACGAGAGTACACAGCACTTTATTCAAAGTGCCTGCCAGATCTCAGCCTACGCTCACTACACAAGAACTCCAGTTCTACAGCTGAAGCAGAGAACTGATGATTTCTATGCTACAGTTTGCTGTAGGCTTCGTCATTACACCAAGGCCAGACTACAGTGGGTGAGTGCAAAGCAAACGTTGAGAGCGAGCGAGCACTTGCAGAGTGCGTGCCACTTATCGATCAGGGAAACTGAGGGCAGGAGGCCTCCTCTAAGCGTTGCACGTGCAGCGATTCCATCTTCTTGCCGGCATGGCCATGGGACGGTGCATGCCCCATTCAGCGTCCGTTTCCCTCCGAGTAAAACAGGCACGGAGATGTATCAGAAAAAAAGGGTGTGGGTGCGTGGCTCACTTAAAGTGAAAACTGAGCATTCCACTCAGCTTCCACCTCGCAGACCAGTGCCATCGGTCTCAACGCAAGTGCCAGGCAAGTGCCATCTGCCTGCAACACAAGGCCTCCCATCAATT
>Ga0307968_1000904_pt1 | contig 23107 bp, 26 predicted proteins | sample OrgLakmetagen650_FD_201834 | JGI IMG/M metagenome (GOLD analysis project Ga0307968, IMG submission 201834) | Saline water microbial communities from Organic Lake, Antarctica - #650 | ecosystem: Environmental > Aquatic > Non-marine Saline and Alkaline > Saline | place: Antarctica: Organic Lake...
TTGCGTGCGCGCTCACACACACACACACACAACACACACACACACACACACACACACACACACACACACACACACACACACACACACACACAAACACAAGCACACACACCCACACATGCACACGCGTATGCGCACGCGCGCGCGCACACACACACACACACACACACACACACACACACACCACAAACATACACACATGCACGCACACACACGCACACTCACACACATACACGCCCACTCACACTCACACACCCACACTAACAAACGCAGGCACACAACTCTTTGCACCCACACTTACTTGCACACACACACACACACACACACACACACACACACACATACACACACACACGCGCACACACACTCATACACATACACACACTCACACACATACACACACACACACGCACACACACAAACATACACTGACAAACACACGTACACAACTCTTTGTGCTTTCCAGGCCCAAGTCGAGGAAGGAGAATATGATGAAGTGGGTGGTGCTGGTGCTTCAAAACGAAGAGCAGCAGGTGCTGTTCCTTGGGTATTGTTCCTTCTCACAGCTTGTTGTGCATTTAGGTGCTGACCTCCCCCCTGTGTGTGTTTTAATTGACCTAAACTTAAAGCCTTGTTTTATCTCCTTGAGCTGTCCCAAACACGTTTGACAAACGTACAACCTCCGCAGGCACACGCACACACACACATACACACAAACAAAAACGCGCAAATATGCATGCACATATAAAACGCATACACAACACGCACAATCACGTTCATCACACACAAAGACAAAACAAGCACACAAACTCGCAAACTCAAATGACCACACACACACACACACACACACACACACACACACACACACACACACGCACACACACACACACACACACGCACACACGCACATACACACTCATGTTCAGGCTCATCCAGGGCTGCACCCCGCAGGGTTGAGGAAGAGGAAGAGCTTACGCCTGACGAGGCAAGGATCAGGCTGAAGCAGCAAGGCAGGGCGTACCTGCAGTGTCTGCAGCAAGTTCTACAGGCAGGTGACTGCAACACATCACGAGGCTTTCTCTAAACCTCAGCAATCTGGGAAGCAAAATAACTGCCTGATGTTTTTTCTCTAAGCACTGGCAGGGCATGCCTTTAAGAAGGCCATGTAGGCAGATGCTCGCTTGGGTTTACCTGGTAACCCTTTTGCCAGTGCTTTTGCACAGCTGCGCCAAATTCATGCAAACTAATATCAGCTCGAATCAGCATTAAAAAGCTAGCAGCCACGTCCTTCAGTTGCTGCAAAGACGGAAGGGGCTTACACAAAAAACAACTTCAGCTGGATGGAACATTGGTGAAGTTGTGATTTGCACCTGTGGCATCTTAAATTGGTCCGCTAACAGAGGCTTGAGAGTCTATCTATGTCTTGCCGTTATATGCTGGCTAGGCGCTATACCTCGCCTCACAAAAAATGTTTTTAAAGGTGTCCTTTCAGATGCCCTGCAGTGCCTAAAAGAAATCGTTCATAAATTTGCACTAAAAATTAGTGGCTTTGTTGAGTGGCACGTGCTCTTTACTGCACCAATGGCTGTACCCTTAAATGCTCCTACGCAATGGCTGCGTTTTCATATGCTCCGTTTTACCACATAAATGCTTTGCTTTATCCCACCTCACCGCCCAGATGCAGGATTGGCCAGAATCGTGTATATACCCTCTCTATAAATGCCCTGCACACCGTATACACTGTATTACATGGCGTATACGTATACGCTGTACGCTGTGTACACCGTATTATATGCAGGGTATATTCCCTGTGCGTCATCAAAAGGCTGCCACTGAAGCTGAAACCACGCATGTCGCATGTCCCTTGCATCCTTTCACAACAATATCTTGCCTCATCTGGATGCATGCAAAGAAGCAACTCACCTCCCCCGCCCACAAGCAAGCCAACCCCCTGACTTGATGAGCCACGCTTATCTCCTCTCTTGCCTAAATTTGCAGGCCCAATCAAACACGCTCGTTGATAGCTTGCACCTCGTCCCTGAGTTGCGCCCCCTCATTCGCCACATCTGGCTGTCCCTGGTCCCGCACTTGCGTTGCTTAGATTTTGAGTTTTTAAATAGGTAAGGAAGAGCAGAGGTTCCCTGACATTTTAACCTAGGTTCCTTTGACCTTCACTTAACATCTAACGCCTGAGCTTGACCGCAAAGTTATAACCATGTTCCCTTCTAAAGATGTGCTGTATGCAATGCAAAGGTTGGCATAATATACGGTTGGGTGCCAACAGTAGATAGGTGAGAGAGTGCGGAGCCGCCTCCTCAACACAAAATTCATTAACCATGCTTCTTTGATCTCATTCACCCAAATCATTGTATGCACATGCCTGAGTTGATCGTAATAAGTGAATCTACCTGCCTTCAGCAAACATGCTTTTGCACAAAGCTGGAGGTGTCTCTCTTAAATCATTTAGCTAGAAATGCTCCTATTGTTCACTAGAATGTTTGTGTGGCCAGGCAAGTATGTATATATGTCACAAGTGTTGCAATGATGCAGTTGACGCAAATTACTCGCGAGGCATAGCCTACACAGGGCTGCTAACGCGATTGATGACAATTAAGAATTGACATTGTTTTGACACTTCCTGCTTATACATTTCTAAGTCTCTCTCCTTCTGAGTTGTCTAACAACTACACGCCTGGCGCCTGCTGTAATGCTGAAATGGTAGCTGTAATCGACAGGAATGAATTTACAATAAGCTGCACGCAAGTAATGCGTTGTAGCGCTCACACAATAATGATGCTCGCCTTGCAGTGACGTAGAGGGCAATAACGATGAACCTGCTGATGAAGATGCGGATACCGATGCAGGAGTGCCTGCGCGCTCCGAGTTCATCATCTCCGGCTGTCAGAGACCAGGCATCGTTCTGAAAAAACGGGCGCTGAGAAGCAGGGTGTGTGTGTAATACGGTGGGGGATGCGCTTCCTTTAGGTCTCCTGCACATGCTGTTTGAGTTTGTAGAACTGGCTACTAAGTGATGTGTGTGTGAGGGGCAAGAAGGAATGAGGTTTTTGTGCAGCATTCATTGAGCATGCAGGGCATCTGTATCAGGTTGCCTGCCTGCTGCCTGGGTTCTCCTGGCAGCTGCTCGAAGGCTTATTTTAAGACAGGCATTAGAGGGATGTGCAATAGAGAATATATTACCATGCCTGTGCTGTTCTACAACGCCAGGGGGCCTATAGAGTGGCACGGCTCTTTGTGCCAGCAGAAACATTTGTAATCCGTTCCCTAACCCTGACGTGACTGTAAGGCACCTACATGCACGCACAGCAAATTAGCAAGGATTGTTTGGCCATCATATTTATTCTTTATAAAGAAAGCGGGGCTGCATTCACTCCACGCCCTTGCTGCAGGCATGTAGGGATATCCCTTTCCTGCACGCTGCACGTTTCCAAATTCACTTGTTATAACCATCTGCATGTTATAAGCACGATTTAAATAGCTATGCATTTAATATACCTGTTATAGTAATTTGCTTGTGTGAACCTTGCAGGCACTCTGGGAATTATACTCAGCTAGTACACATTCCACCTTCATCTTGTGTTGGTACAGCTTACATCCAAACCCACTGCCTAGAGGCACAATGGGAATTAAATCTAAGCATTCCCCAACGCCACTTCAATTACTGTCTAATCTAACTGCAGCTCATACAGATCATTTAGACTATTTGCGCTGGGATGACGCTCGCAGGCACGCAGGGATTTGGATCAGCAGCAGATGGATAAGAAGTTGGTGCTGTCCGTCATCCAAAAAAAGCCTGTCCAGAACTCGTTCTCTGCAGTAAGTGGTAGACTGTAGATGATGTCCAGTACTGCTTTGTATTGAATGTGCTGCTTAGGTAGATGGGGCTTGGGTTAAGAGATGAATGTACAACGTGGCAGGGACGAGATGGAATGAGAAGTGGTAAACAAGCTATGGTTACATAGGAAGACGGGAGAGGAGGTTGCAACTTGATGACAGAAGACAATGGTATGAATAAGAACACTCTCCCTAAAGAGAATGATTTTGCTGGTTAGGTAGAAAAGATAGCCGTTTAGGTAGAAAAGCTAGCTGTTTAGGTAGAAAAGATAAGAGTCGTGGATTGAGAGGTTGAGTGTCGCAAGGGGGCAAGGCTGAACTTTGTAGTGCCGTAAAATGTTCCATTGCTGAAAGGGACAAGAAGAGGATCGTGACTGGGTGTGCAACCTGAGTGTGTTCAATGTTCTGCCGATTCTAACAAGCCACTGTAACGTTCTTGTTGTTTGTAACGGATATATCATGAGTCATGAGCCAGAAAAATACTATTTTGGCAATATATTCCTTACCACTTTCCTATCTCTTTACTCACCAACGTCCCTGCCTTCAGTAACCACCAAGCCGTCCAATGATCACCATCCAGAAACACCAAATTAAATACAAAAACAACAGTTCATTGAATCTATGACGCACAATACCATGTGTGTCAACCAGTCTCTACATCACGAGCAATGTCCCTGCCTTTAAAGCACCAAACTATATATCTTTTCTAAATCAATCTATGACGCCCTACACCATCCGTCATAATCACTCTCTCCCTCCCTATTTTATGATGCTACACCATCCGTCATAATCACTCTCTCCCTCCCTATTTTATGATGCTTATGATGCCCTACCTATGTCCGCCTCATGCCACTCCTCCACCACCCCATCATTTACCTCACGTCTTCTTTTGGCCTGTCTTTGTCCTCCAGGACATCAGCCTGCAGACAACACTGTCCATATGTATCCTTGCTTGCATCATTTTGAGGCAGCCAGTCACCCCCTTTGACATCCTGAGATGGGCATTGGATGGTCAGCTGCCGTTTCTGGATGCCACCTCAAAGTAAGAGTGCATGTGTGTGCGTGTTTGTGCGTGTGCGTTTGTATGCTTGCATGTGTGCGCGTGTTTGTGCACGCGTTTGCGCGTGTATGTGCTTGCATGTGTGCGCGTGTTCGTGCCTGTGTGTGTATATGTGCTTGCATGTATGCGTGTATGCTTCCGTGTGTGTGTGCGTGTATGCGTGCTTGTGTGGGTGTGTGCGTGCACGTGCACGTGCGCACGCATGTGACGTGCACTGTAATTCTTGCTGCCACATGCCGAGTGCCTGTTCCAACCACATAGACCGTACTATGAATTAATACAGTCCATGCTCTCAGGTGCTCTCAGGTGCTTTGCCGAATTAGGCCTAGGGAAATTTTTTCCTTTTCAGCATTAAAGTCACGCATAAAGTCTGCTACTAATTGCCTTATCACAACGAACAGCAAATACAAATGTGACTGCAGGTGCAGTAATGTGCTCAGAGCCTTGAACCCCTTGATCGCAGCCCCCCTGTATGCCTTGCTGCACCCGTCCGGTCATTTGTCCGCGGCCAGCCTATTGGTCGCTGCTGTGGAGCTGTCAAGCATGCTGGGGCTGCAGCTGCCTAACGTGAATGCGCCGCTCCTGCTGTATAAGGCATGCTGTGAACTGGCCCTGCCGGAGGTGTGTGTGTACTTTGTTTTGATGCCTGTGTGTTGTGCATGTCAGTGTGCATGTGTGCATCTGGGGGGTTCAGTGTGGGTGAACGCAATGAAGTGTATGACTCTACTGCGCATGTGTGGAAGTGCTTTTGTGTGGCCTTTGTAATGAAGGGGTGTGGTGGCTGTGTTGTACTGATGTGGAGTTGCGTCTGTGGGGCAGATTAAAGTGCATGCTGTAGCATTTCTGTCTCCTGTGAATTGCCTTATGGTGTATATTACTTGTACTACATGCTCGTGACTATGCAAGTGTGTGAGCATTCGTGCATATCGTGAAGTTGTAAAAAGACTGCTGGTACTGCTTACACTGATGTTCTGAGGGGCGTGTGCTCTACGTTGAGTTGTGCCCAAGCGTGCTTTTCTGGTCCGCATCTTTCCTTCTTTGCGCTTGTTTTTTCCTCTTGCAGTTTTGTCTAGACACTCTTGCTCTAGTGTGTGCAGGCCGTGTGTTATGGTGTCGTCACGACGATGTATATAAGAGTGAAATTGGTGTACGTAAGGGGGGGCCAGAAAACACAATCCCGATATCTAAATTAAGAATTCCTGGTCTGCCTCGCTCCTCCTGAATAACCCCATTTGCCATGCAAACATCAAAGCTCAGAGCCACTCATTTCTTATGCATGATGCAAATAATCCCTGCTCATGTACACGCATACAATCACACACACTCACAAATGCCCGTCCTGTAGGAGGTGTTCCTTGTAGCTGTGGAGCTGCATGACCTGCTCCTCCAGGACTCCCCTCTGCTCTCTCCCCTGTCCATCAACTCCAGCCACCATCCCTACTGCCTCGTTGTTTCAGTGACAGCCACAGCAACCTGGCTGTGCTATGGTCTGGACGGCAGCGAGCACAACGCCACCCATTTTGCAGAGCTGCCCCCCCCGCCTACTTCCACCTCGGCCTTTTCAAATGTGCCATCTTCTGCATCAGACCTTCCGGGTTCCAAACCCTCTCGTCCTCTCTCCTCCTCAGCCCACAGAAGCCAGACCCAGGATGGTACGCATTGGCCGCCTGGTGCTTGTACAGAATTGAACCTGCCTCCGTCTAGATCTGCCATGATGCTGAGGACTGTCGAGCAGCAGGAGCAGCATAAAAAACTGCAACCACAGCGGCAGCAGCAACAGCAACAGCAAAAGCGTGAGCTACCCTCACACAGAGACGACATGAAGGCAATACAAGCACAGACATCTGTAGAGGAAGACACAGCTAGGCGGACAGGCTCTATCCAAGCTAGCGGGTGGCTTGCATGGGCGCAAGCACGTATGCAGGAGCACACACGGCCACACAGCTACCCTACTTCAGTCTCTGAGGTGGGTGTGGAGTGCAATGTGTACTTTTGTTGTACGCTGCAAGCACGTTGGTAGATTGCCTGCTGGGAAAGACGCTTTCCAGGGGGATAATCGTTCAGACTTCGACTTGTTGCCTCATACAGATGTTAGATGTCATGCACTGGTATATCAAGCACTTTTCTTTCATTTCAGCTCGCTACACTTTCCTTGCCTGCACATGTTTTAAACTTCATCACAGTTTACTGACACACACACACACACACACATGGATTCAGAGTCGCTGTGTTACCCTCAGGCTGCCGGCTGCAGAAGCTTAGAACTCACTTCACCATAGTGCTCATATGTCGGCAAATTTCACACATTTTACTGACATCTTCTGATCCTCAGGCTTGCCGGCTGCGTAGTTCTGAGCTAACCTCTTACCTGCAGTACTGCAAAGAGGTCGTGTTTTCTGAAGTGACGGTGCCTCCCGCTCTTAAGGGCGTCAGCAGCTTTCTAGAGCAGCTGGCCAGCAGCGAGCAGTCCGACCCTGGTCAGCCTGAAAGTTTGCGCAGGCAGCCCCCTGATGCAGGCGACGATGAGGTGACAGAGATGCAGCAACGGCAGCCCCCCACTTATTCTTTGGACTCTAGCAGCAGCCAAGGGGTGCACAGCCAACCTGATCATTATACCGGCATCCCTGCATACATATTCCAATCAGAAACGATGCATCCTGATGTGCTGGCCGTAGCAGCGGCGTGCGGGGCTCTTGTGAATGTGCACCCTGACATAATCCTTCGGCAGATGGCGTCCTTGCAACACAGCCTTTCATCTCTACAGAAACTACTGCTAACAGATAATAAAAGCTGACATACGTTGGGAACGTTTTAATAATGAGCAAAGGAGTATTCAACAGTATTTGGACTGTACGATATGAAATTGTTCTGGCACAGAGCTAAGTGTAAACATCTTGACGCCTCTAAGAGACTAGTGGCATGTACGTAAACGTTAATTGTTCTATTTTGTCGTTGAGCAATGGTTGTACCCACAGCGTTTAGCATTATAGTTGTAGCCTTTTTTCTGGCCTACGTGGCAGCAGTCAAGCTCTTTTTTACTTTTTCTCTCCTCGTCACTGCTCGCGAGCTTTACTTTCGATATCATCACTATTTAATTTCATTTCTATTACACGTATTAATTTATTCGAATTTGAGGCCAGGTCGAAATTTTGAATTTGATCTTTAAACGACAGACGAATTGAAGTTGTTTCATTTTAGTTTAATTATAATTTTCTGAGGAATGGAAAAGCAGCCGACGAAAAAGAAAGGGGGGAGGAAACAGAAAAACACAGAGGCTGCGCCTGCAGAAGGTTATGCCAAGCACTTGCAACCTGCATTTGACATCGCAAAGCGCATCTCTGGTGGCGTCGCAGGTGAATGCTTTGTTCACAGGGGCAGTGTTTTTCGGGTAGCAGCCGCAGGATCAGAAAGCCTTTCGCCCTTGCTTCCACTTCCACTTCATAGCGGCTTGTCTATATTTATTTTTGACTGACTGGCAGGAGCCTTCTCAGGCCAGAGAATAGTGCCAGACAATGAGGCCACAGAAAGGCAGCAGCACAGAGACGACAGCCAGCAGCAGCCCTTTGTGACGGTGCTGCAGAGCCAGCCTGTCTTGAATTCCGGGGCAGAGCAGAAGCAGGTGCATGACCATGACCAGAGCCACTACAAAAAGGAGCAGGGCCAGGACCGCAAGGACAGGGATGATTCTGTCGTATGTAGGGTGAGTAGAAGCCGGCTCCTGGACCTGCGTATGTTAGCAATAATCAGATGAGCTCTGAAAATGATTTTAGCTTTGGGCGTGTAGATAGGTCAAAGGGAGATAGCAAAATCCCTACTATGAGGCTGAATAACGAGAAATAATGAGACAAAGAAGAAAGGAGAGGCAGGCTGGGAGAAAAACGAAAGCAGGAGAGGCAACCAGGTGTTCTATAAAAACAAGGGGTATAAAGGGTAGCCTGGCTGGGCGAAGAAAGATAGCAAGGGGTATAAAGGGTAGCCTGGCTGGGCGAAAAAACAAGGGGTATAAAAGGTAGCCTGGCTGGGCGAAGAAACAAGGGGGGCGACCGGAACAAGTTAATTGGATCATAAGGCGGGCTTCGCACGCCAGCTTAGTGCTAACGGGGACCATAGATAGGTTAGCGCTTAGCAGAGCCCCCTTAAAGGATGCGCTCCCCGCAATTGAAATTGAGGACATTAGAACCCGGCAAGAAAAATTCTTGGAAACTAGGCGTCGCGAGATGGAGGCTAGAAAGACAGGGGTAGACAAAGTCTGGAAACTGAGGCCTGGGTACCTACGCTACTAAAGCGTTTGAACGCTCATAATGCATTATATGCCCAGTTTAAAAAGCCCCCCTCGGGGCCCATCGAATTCTTGATTTCAGATTTAACACCAGCTCAGGATGCTGATATATCTATATAGGCATATGTATCGACAGGCTCTCTGTCCTTTTGGTTTCGTTCTGGAAAGAGGGTAGCACGAGCACAAGGCACCAGAAAGGTGCACCCCCCTCTAAAAGGCTCAGTGCAAAGATCTAACTAGCTATAGAGGATATGTCTGTAGGTTTTGTTGGGGCATGTGGCATATGGGCCCGATTTCAGCTTTAGCAGCTACAATACAATTACACCGTTTCTAAAATTTGGCTAAATTTACCCCACAAAAGCATTTCTGTCACGCACCAAACATTATGCCGAGCATACCCATTGAAATTAACATTTTGCACAGCAAGACGTATCGCAGCCTCGCCCTCCTTCACGGCCTACACTACAAACACACTAATCACTAATCACTAATACTAATAGGTATCATGATATCTTCAGTGCTATTGGCACACTGGCTGGCACTCATGGCTGAACTAGTGTGCCAATTCCAACTCTCAACTGGGCGTTAGAGTTACGCCACCTGATTGATGATTTGCAGGAGGAGGAGGAGGAGGAGGAGGAGGAAGAGGAAGAGGAATGCGATGAAAACAAGCCGCCATCAGCTCTCCTCACCCGCCTGCAGCACTTCAATGTCACAACACGACAGGCCGTTCAGCAGCCCATTTGTGTCGGCCTGTGCTTGCTTGTGCTTTTCCTTGCCAGCACTATGCTTCTCCGCAACAGTATGCAGCAGGTGAAGTCCATTGCTCGGTATGGCTAAAAGATGTGTATACTTGCAGGAAAGTTCCATCTACCCACGTGCTTCATATTTCATAAGCCGTCACAATAGCAGCGCAAAATAAAGAAAGGTCTCCATTGATCTGCCCAGATGCATCAACGAGTAATAAGCTTCCGCACAAAAGGTTGCACTGCTGTTTTTGTGGCGTGCCAGCTGGTGTTGGTAGGCCAGGCCACCCTTTGAAGCTGTGGTTTTTTGAAGTGCAGGCCTTCTTGTGATGCGGTTTCTGTTTGACCCACTCATCAGAAATTTTGACACCCTGCTTCTTTGATTTCCTTTTGAGCTACTGACTTACTCATGTGTGCGTCCTACGTAAAACTTGTGCGCAGGCAGCACCCTCTGCCACTCTAGAGTCACGCTTTGCAGCACAGCTGCAGGAAATGGGCAGCCAGATTAGCCACATCACTGATGCTGAGCTCCCTTCCTTGCGTGCATCAAATCTCCTCGGCCATGCACCACCCCAGGGTTACCTGGACGAGCTGAATGACAAGGTGACATTCTGCCTATTATGTTTTCAAGCTGTGCACCCTGCATTATTTTGTATTCTAAAGCTTTAGTACCTGGCTTCTTTGCTGCTAAACTTGCCCATGCTAAACTTGTCCATATTAGACGTGCCCTTTCCAGTACTGTTATCAACTCTAATCAGGAGCGGTTTCAGGCCAAGCCTGCAAATCTCCTGATCCCCATTAATTTTTCCTTTCCTTTTCGCGGTGGAGGAGCTTAACAGTATTCGGTACCAAAGTGGCCCCTTTTCCTTAATTAATGTGGGAGTGGTTTTCACTGCCTGCGTAGTTTTTTCTTAGTACCTGGCAAGGGTCGGCTTTAGGCACTTGATTGTGTCGCACCGCAAAGGGAGGAGAGGCAAATCCACGTGTTTTTCTTGATCTCTATTTGTTGTTTTTTCATGGACATGCTAGATGTTTACTTGCGTTGTGGTCTCAGCACCCATGGACAGCCGACTTTCCTTTTGTTCTGCTCTTATCTCTACTCGTCTGAAAACCATCGTTCAGAAAAGCCTCATGTATGTGATACAAAACTGTGATCAAAATGCTGATCAAATTTTGTGTAGCACAAACATACCTACACACAAAAACACACACAAATGCACACACAGGTGCGGCTGCTGGAAGGCATACTCCAAACCGTTACACGAGCCAACGCAGACACGAACAGCAGCACCCATCACCCCGAGGCTCACATGCACAAGCATGAACACCGCCACCCCTCCCATCATGCCACAGCAGCCTGTCCTGTGTGTGGCTCCCTCCACCCTGTGTCGAACAACTCACAAGAGTGCCCCCTTGCTGCCGCCTTCAAACACCTCCCCACGGACCCAGCAGCAGTGCTGTCTGCACTAGCAGGCCCCCTCGTCCCCTTACGCCTCACCAGTCACAGCCCCACAGCAGTGTACGCTCCCCGCAAGGGCGAGGAATGGCCAGTGCTGCTGCTCCGTGTCCATGCACTTCTGCACCGCCTCTTCCGCCCATTCCAGCCTGTTTTACACCCTCGAGTCTCACGCCAGATCACAGACCCAGACTCCCTCATTAGCAATTCTGCTGCAGCACCAGCGACAGGAGCAGAGGCAGGCAGTATCACAGCTAGGTGTCCTTCTGCACTGATGTTTCCAAATACACCTGCAGGCAGCAAATTCATCACCACGGCGATGCAGTTCTTTGTGCCTGGCCGTGTTGAGGCGTCACGCCTTGCCGCCATCAGCTTGGTCACGGTGCCTCCTACTACGAGCAGTTCCACTACCGGCAACGATCGCAAAGCCAACAGTGCTGATACCGGCCCTGCTGCGTCAACAAGCGTTGAGGTGCACTTGGCAATGGGGGGGGCTGCGTGCGGTGTGGGCGACAATGGTGAGTTTCTTCTTGTGCCAAAAGTGAGTGCCCTATGCGATAATGCCACGGCAAGCTGAGCAGCTTTTGTGTGTGTGTGTGTGTGTGTGTGTGTGTGTGTGTGTGTGAAGGGGCATGGTCTTGAAGGCACGCTTGTATCAACAGGCATCCAATTCTGTGCTTGAGGGTAATAAAGTGAAGGTTGGGTGTTTGATTGGCACAAGTGTTTCTGCAAAGCCGCAGCTGTAATACGCACTCGATGCTCAACAAAGCGCTGAAGAACACTTGGTCTTGATTACACTTACATAGACGCCTGTTATCAACCTCATACTCGCAATGCAGGCTCATCAGCCTGGCTGCATGCGGACACCTTCCAACTCAATAAAGTTGGTGCTGCCGCCAATGACAGTACTGCCTTTACAAGGCAAGAAAACAGGACAAGCGCTGCAGGCGCACACCCCTTGGCGGACTTTCTGGCCTTGAATTGGCTGGAGAAGAGGGGTTTGAAGGCACACACTTTCAGCTTTTTGTCCGACTCCTCACTCTCTGATGCACGTAACTCAAGCTGTGTAGTGACGGACCTGAAGGTGGTACTATCAATGGAGCTGGGCCAGGAAGAGGCAGTTTGCATACCTAACATGTTCTTACACGAGAGGCGCATGCCATGAATGAACATGTATCATAAATAAAGCTTGATCAATTTTCGTATGGCAATGTAAAAAGAGAAAAAAGAAAAACTACGCAGGCAGTGAAAAACCGCTCCCCACATTATTTAAGGAAAAGGAGCCACTTTGGTACCGGGTGCCATAAAACTCCTCCACAAAAGAGAAAGAAAAAGATCAATGGGGATCAGGAGGGTTGCAGGCTTGATCTGAAACCTTCTCCTGATGAGAGTCGATAACAGTGCTGGAAAGGGCACGTCCCGTGTGGACAAGTTTGGCAGCGTAATTGACAGAATGAACATGAAGCTTGGAAACAAGTTTCTTAACTCTTTGGGAATCAAGACCCAGCTCTTTAAAAGGCCCCAGCGTGTGATTGTTGTAGATGGTGCCGCCCGCTCCCAAAAGGATAATGTGGGGGTTAACGGAGGCTCCTTGAAGGATGGAGCACAGGCCTTTATGCTGTTCCTGCACGGCGCTCAGCTGGTTCTGTGGTCGAGTGACCTCCAGAATTATGTCTCGATGAGGTGAATGTCGCGTTGACGTCTGGCAAAAACTTTGGGACGGTGCTCTCTGGGGATGGTTGTTCTGTGGTTGCTGGCGGAGCTGTTGATGAGATCCCGGTCACCTGCCACTCCGAAGAATCCACCCCCCCTCTATTACTAGCAGTCTGTTGATTTTTTGCTTCCGTGAAGATGGGAGCAACCAGTACAGCATTCGAACGGCTCGGAGGTAAACCTGTTTTTGTCTGAGAAGCGGGGCGGGAAGAACCACTATGGTTTAATCCTAGTTTCAGCTGTATTGGGAATCAAAGATTTTGCATAGCCAGCCGTTCGCGGCTACCTATATCCATGCAGACAAAGCAAGATCCTAGGGAGCCTGTCTTGCTGATGGCTTTGAAGATCATGTTGCATGCTAAGTTGTGTCTCTCAGTGATCATATTTCTTATTTGCGTGTGTTGGCATTCAGAAAGGATATGCAGGGTACTGTCTTGTTGAGGGCACAAGGGGAAAGTTAGGCTTAGCGAGCGTTTAACTCATACTGCATATTCTTGATTGTACAGTCTTTCTGTTATGAACTTCATAATAATATAATAGTGCATTTGGTTTTAGGGGTATGTTGTTTAGCATGCTAGCCAGGACAGGCTTAGAGCCCGCAGTAGTAGAAACTAGGGCAGTTGATCTTCTCCTCGCAGCCTAAAAAGGCTTTGCAGCCTCCCAAGGTAGTGTCTCCAGTTTTACTGACCTAGGCCAGGTTCACCCCTTTGTGTATGCCAGGCCAAACAGCTCCTTAGATGTTTCACTGCAGCTCCCTTCCTAGCATGTCTGCCGCCTTGATCTAGGTATAGGTCGGCCTGCTTTCCCCTGCTCTCAGCTTTTGGTAGAACAACCCGACTCTTGTTATCTAGACCTATAGCTCACTGTACTCCTTTTTTGTCTCCCTAGTATGGGCTCGTAATGCTGAGAATGACATGCTGTCGCAGCTGCGTTTCTGTAGGGGACTCTTTTTTTTCTTGGGTTGGGCGCACCAGTCATCACAATGGCTTAGCTGCTTTTATCCTGGACAACTCTTAACGTCCCTAGTTTTTATGTTGAGTGCCTCGCGGTGGTGTAGCTAGACTTGCCCTCGGCCCGTTGCACTTTTACTCTTTACTAGTCTTCCTGAACCTTTTCTTTTTGTGTAGGCACCAAAGTACGCAGGCTTTCCTTCTTTCTTTCTTTCCCGTGCTTGACCTTCTCGTATACGTTTTGCCCTTTTTCTCATCAACCTGGTTGTCCCCCCTAATTTCTTTTTGTCTCTTTCAGCCTGCCTCTCTTGCTCCCTTTTTATTTATCAGCTTTTAGTTCGTTTTAACGTTTCAACCTCGTAGTAGGGAGTTTGCTACCTCCCCTAGACCTATGTAATACGCCATCAGGAACATCCCACCTGGAGAATAAAGGTAGGAGAAGCTTTTCAGGCGGTTGGGATCAAGTGGTTGGGAGGTAGAAGTCTGCACACCACCAGTAGTGATGCTCAGATATTTTTGGGGGTTGTGTTCAATGTCTCGTCTCATCTGTATGATCTTTATTGCGGATCTGATGTCTTTGCGGATCTGATGTCATTCCAAAAAATACACCCCACGATGGCTGCTGCCTCCGTCTGCTTTGCTGGATTCTGTTGTAAAATTTCCTCTACCCTCCAACCTGTGGCTCCCTCGGTCTGAAAACAAGAGCACTCTAAAGTTTTGCCCGAATGAAACGGTTACTGGATTGGATCCAGTACATGTGCACGGAACGCAGTTCCAAAAAAATACGTGATGGCCTTTTTGCTCTGGAGAATGCAACACAATCAATCATGTGCGTGACAACAGGGAGACAGACGCTCCTTGGTGCTCTAATGTTTATAAAATTGACCGTGAAGATAGTGAGCTGAAGGACTTGAGAGCATGCGTGACGCTTGTTGTGACAATTGATAACAAGGTGACCGACAGGCTACAGTGGTGTCTGGCATTCATTGCTGAGTTGTGTGGTGATCTACGTTGACGGCGCTGCTGGCGGGATGAGCATGTACGTTACGGTGACGTGTTTTTTTCCTTTGATGATTGAAGTTCACATCCTCTTATCTCTTTTCTACATTTTACTTATAGGTAACATGCGGGGGCACTCCTTTGCTAGAGCTATGGTGTACTGGCAGCCGGGCCTGCAAGAAGGGAATAAAAGTGCAAGGGAAGGTCTTGTCTCCATCAAAGCGGTGAAGATTTGTCTCCATCAAAGCGGTGAAGATTTGGGTGTGAGAGCTGCTTATTTGTTTCGTGCACTGAATTAAGGCCGTCTGTAGCTATGTGGGAATAGCCGTGTATGATTGCAGCTGCTTCAGCTGCTAGCTCTGCACCTGATCCTGTGTCTTGCCCATCTTCGTGTTTTTTAAGACTGCCATCGGTATATGGGTCCAGTCCCGCCAATCTTTTACCTTACGGTTTAGGCTTGGGCTAGAGCTAACAGAGCTGAGAGGTTATACATGTGCATTTGTTGGGTCGCTTTGTCAGAACTTTGGGGGTGGTCAGTGCAAATTATGGCATTTGTTCCCATTTTTGTTCCCATGTTCTGAGGCCTGAGTTCTTTCCAGTGCCAAGAGCATTAATATAGGGATGGTTGTATATATTTTTGACTTTCCTTTTTGCCTCAGTGATTTCTATAGCAAACTCTTTTAGCCAATCTTTATTGTGGGCATTGAGGTAGATTCTGCCTTTGGTGTTCCAGACGCTTTGGTGAAGAACACTTGTGCAAAAGCTGGTTTGGTTTGTCATATAGCAAATCATTGTCACTGCAAAGTATAAGATTCAGCACAACAACCAACCAGCTTAGTAAACGAGACTAGGTAAAATAACCTCAACTGAAAAACCAAATAACCAATTCACACAGATCGTCACTGCCAACAATTGGGCGTGACAGGTTTGAGCGGTCTGTGTTATTTCATTCATCACAGTGATATTCAACTTCCAATGACAAAAAGGACAAGGCATGCAACCTCAGGCTAGTGACAGCCTCATTGATGCTGTACGGTACAGAGGTGGCTTTTTATTATTCAAGATGGAGTCACTGTCAGTGCATTTTTGAATACACATCGTCTACGTCATTTTTAAAAGCGTGAAATAATGCGTGAAGAACGAGCTAAGATGCCAAAACAAACAGAGGACAAATACTATAATGTTATGCTGAAGGGTACCGTGAATTATTGCCTAATCTGAAGTTAACATACTTCGAAATTTGTGATAGCAAAATCTTGATCTTAGCAGTAAAAGTGGGATTTAAATAATGGACATTTAATTAAAGTGGATTGGGGATTGCATCTTGTAACTATTTATGTGGAAGCAACTACATGTACATGTACATTTACTACAGCACAAATAAAACAAATTGTGTTTGAGGGCAAGTAAATGACTGACACCAGATGTTGGTCAAAATCCAAAGTTGCAATGACTTTCTATGTACAAGCGCCATCCTCACATCCTCCTCACATCATTTTAAAATATTCTTGGAGCGCCTGCTTTGCTGCTTGCTGTTTGGCTTCCCTCTTGCTACTCCCTTGGCCAATGCCTGCTTGCAACCACTGTTGTCCTTGGGGCACAAGAACGCGCACAGTGAAGACCTGCATGCACACAGATGTAAGGCCAGGGTTGGTGGCCATTGGATAGTGGTGCCTTTAGTTTTTGCAATACGCCTAAATGCTTCTCATACCTGAGCGAAAGGCATTACGACGACAAAGGCTTTCATGCCACTTTCAATGCATTCTTTGTTTTATTTTCACAGGCTTCTTGGACTGCGCGTGCAGTGTATGCTGATGATGAAAAGGGCAAGTTGGGTAGATTGCAGAGTCGTAAAGTGCACAGTCAATTATTTCATGCCAGCTTGAGACTTGTTTGTTATAAAATTTAAAGATGTATATATATATATTTATATATATATACCTATGCCATTTTGGTACATTAGTGTATAGATGCATCATTTTGGTACATGAGTGTAATATTTGCCGACGACCCGCAAAAGTGGCTACAACATTTGGACCGCTGCAACACTACCAGGAACCTTTCCCAGGAACATGCCTGCAAAAATGCAGATTGCATGTTTCCTTCCTCAGACGCAACAAAGAATGGCCATCAAAAAGAAAACAGACCTTAAGGTGATCTCCCAAATTCGAATCTTCTCCCACCGTCTCCCAAGAAGGAGGCTGGCCCCACCGCGACATGCATATCTCGTGTAGAGCTGGTACCGGCTCCGAGATAAGTGCTGTTGGTGGTGGGTTAGGGGTGTCATCATCTTGGCCTTGGCCTTTGATACTTAGGATCAGAGGGATTAACCATGCTTGTACGGCAGCTAAACCCTCTCCACCACCTCCTGCAACAAGATAAGAGACACCATCGTTACCACAGGATTACCGAAAAAGGCGATGAGCATCATACGTTGCGGGAATGTCATCCACTGAAACATTAGTATGACGTGGAAAAAAAGCGTTACAGCTATTGGCGGAAATAGTGCCAAATATCGATGTGCTTTTTTTGTCGGGACCATTTCCTATATTTCCTGTTCCTTTACAAAGCAAGACAAAAGGAAAAGCTCCTCACCTGCGTCAAGATAAATGGCTCCAACAAAAGCCCGAAGCAAGTGGCCTGGACGCTCTCTGTTTCAAAGTAGGGGCGCATCCAGCTTGGAAGCCCAGCGGCTACAAACAGCTTCTTCTGTGCCGGCGCCTGCTCTAGTTTGATCGCTAGCATGAGCAACAATGACAGAAGAAAGGTTTGAGCATTATCATTGTCCAATGCAAACCATACTCAACTAAAGTAAAAAGTAAACGGACATGGTGTGAACGGAGATCCGGCAATGATTAGGAAAGAAAACTGTTCAAGAACACTTTGACTCAACTGTAGAGCATGGAATGCAAGTGGATCCCAGGTACAGTAGGTTTCCATACTTATCAGGAATTGATCATACACAGGTACCGACCACATGAAAACTTTTCACTCAAACAAACAGGAAGCAACAAGCACGCTTGATCGGCTCACCAATTCCTACTACTTGTTTAGGACTCGGCATTTTCCGAAATTTTAAGGGCTCAGCTGCAGCACCAGCGTATTATTGCTAGGTCTAAATGCAATAAATGGGAAACCTTAATAACATCTCCCAACGTCATTGCCCCCTTTGTAATAGCAGAATGCCCACCTACCTGCCTGTGAGAGTTCCCCCTTACTAGCCGCCGCTCCTAGACTGTGAAACACGTGCTCTCGTATAACGAGCCTTACACACTGCATGACGAGGTGTGATTGCAGACATGCTCTGTCATATCAAGTACCATGTTATACAAGGGTAAAATGCTAGCAACAGATGTAGTAGAGAGCACGCAGAAACAAATGCCGCATCACTCTGCCTGACAAGCCTGCATACTTTGCCCGTATTCACCATGACCGTCGTAAAAAGCAAAGAGAACAGTTGCATCTTCAAGTCAATACCGTGCACATGCAGGCATAATACAAGCAGTCATAAGCTGTTAGCGATGAAATAAGTTTGCCACTCTACTCACTGCATCACCCAAAAAAGCCAGTCTTTCGTTCTTTTGCCGTGGCGAGTCCGTGGCAGATTGGGGAGCTTGCAGCAGATTGGGTGTGGAGTGGGAAAGGGCAGCATGAAAGTGCTCAAGTTTACAATCCTCATGCACGGGGCGTCCAAGCAGGGCGTTGAGCTGAATAGAAAAGAAAAGAAAGAAGGAACTGCACGTCGTATTAAAATGGCTCCCGAGGCAGACGGGGTAAGGGGTAAAAAGGACGGATGCGTACCCTTAATCTCATAGAACCTTGCTCATAGACCGCAGTCTGACTAGGATGACAATCATCCATCCTAGGCTTACACATTGTTCCTTAATAACAAACAAGAGAGTGTATTTTGTTCAGCTTGAGTAGATGTGTGCAACCCCTTGGCCGCTGTACACTCGTTACCCTAGTTACTGGCTACCTAATGTATATACATGCCGGGCCGCCTGCAGGCCTGCAGGTAAGGCAGCAGCAGGAGTGCGCTTCACGTCTATTTTGATGCGTGTCTTCAACTTTCATGTGGGGTAGTGCCAGCGTGTTCAGTGTTATTTGCCTTTAATTTGGCGCAAGAGCGAGAACGTGTTTTTAATCCCGCATGCACCTGGTAAGTCAGCTGCTATAAACTGTTACCCCCTCCCTTAAGGTAAGTTCACATACTTTCTGGTTGCCAACACACTAAAATGAGGAATATGATTATAAAAGGTCATAATATGGCAGAGGAGATCAACGGAGCAAATGTCCTGAAATGTGACTTTTTTGATACAAATCATGTTTGAATGATATAACTAGATGGTTCATGAAGTTTGGGGCCAAAAGGACCACCCCAGTGGTCTGGACAGAAATCCAATTCAAATTTTGGCACTAAATTTCCACATTACAGGCCACCACGCCCCAACCAAAACCTCTTTTCTCTTACTTTATGATACCAAATCATCATGGGTTTTGAAAAGCAGATTTGGTGAAGGTTAGTTTTCCACCTTTTTGGCACCCTTTTATTTGATTTTCTCCAAGGGAAATGGGCCAAAATAGAGTATCTGACCAACTACTGGTTCGTTTCCCTCCATTTTTGTTGCAGTGATATTTAATTATCAAACGAACACCAACGAACACCATTAAAGGGTTTAATGATCCAGATTGGTGCAGTAGTGGTGAGATCTGGCGGATTGGCAGTGAAAAGCCGCGAGCAATTAGACATGTGCGCCCATGTTTGCAACTTTAAAGCTCAAGTGTTATGAGTAGTACCTTTGGGTCCTAAGCTTAGAAATTGCAAACTTGGGCGCCCATACTCAATTTACATTTTTAAAGTACCCCCCCCTGTTTGGGGCCTCCGTCGACCCCCTCTGATAATATGGCAAGTGCATTGAAAGTCCAAGCCCTACAAAAGGGACCATGCGGTGCCAACCAAATTGCCTACACTGAAATAGGCAGTGCAGATAATGTAGAAGAACAGGGCCTAGATCTGAGAAACACTGCCAACAAAATACTGTCCTATTGGCTGCTACCAGAGCTATCAGCACATGCTTTAAAAGCCTCTTCTCGTCCTGACGCTATCCTATTTTGACCTAGCACTGTGTGCTCTTCTCGCGTAACCACCCGCAACTCAAACATTCAACAGCTTGCTAATGACAAGGAACTGAACCCAGACCAGTGGGAGGTTCACCTGATTGAGTCTAAATTATGTGAAGACACTAGGCCTGATCCCCAACTCCAAAAAGCAAAAGCACAGCACAGCATGCTTATGGCCAACCTAAACAGACAAGGATATAGGAAAGTCAAGCTCCACGTGATCCTCGTTGGAGTAATGGGGACTAATTACAGAGACCTACAGAAAGCCTCTGGCAGACCTTAATATTAATAAATTGACACATAAACTGAACGAACACTCCATCAGACATTCATCTACACTCATAAAAACAAGGTATGCACTACTGCAGTACAATTTAAGCAACAACAGTCAAGGTGTGGGTCTGGGTGCCACGGCACACTACCCCCTGATGAACCACACTAATTTTTCTTTCGTGTGTTTGCGCGGTGGGGGGTTGCCTGGTGCGGGCATCTGCGTAACCCCCTCCCTTAATCATGCTGGCTGTGTCATCACTACCAGCGGAGTCTTTTCTTTTCTCTCTTTTCATTTGGGCCAACTTAGTCCACCAACCACACAATCGCCAGACTACTTCGTACTTGCTGTTGTGTAATGGGATCAGCAGATGATGATTCCACGTGCATGTCTCGCGGAGGAGGTCCAGCGTAAAGAAGATTGCGGTGAATTATAGGGGGCTTGACTACTCGTTGCAACCTGTACAAGATAACAGTTCCAAATGAAGTGCACAGCAATTAAGGAAACCTATCGTAATAGGGTTTGACATGTCATATATGAATTCAGTCACCTTGGTGTAGGCCACAGTGTGTACTTAGTTTGCATGATAGCGCTCCGAAAATTCATTGAATTTCGTTACAAAAATTTCACGGATGATTCAGGAAATTGGAATCGAAACAAAGTGCCGAAATATAGGTTTCGAAATTCAGTGTCGCCATACAAAAAAACTGGACCTGGCGAAACGGCTCCAAATTTGGCGAAAACCTGAAGTATAAATACTTATTAACCTGATTAAAACCTGCGCTCATATCTGGTTTAGTGATCTGAGATGAGGACGCGAGGAAAGCTGCTTGACCCGGACATCATGGCTCAGGAGCGCGCCCGCTCCCCGCCCAGGCGTGGCAGGCTGCTCCCTGACAACTTCCCTGAGCCTCCCCCCCAGTAGTGCAGCAGGGGGGGGGGAGGAGGAGAGCGAGGAGGTGCTGGAGAGTGATGAGTTGCTGCCAGAGGAGCAGCCTGAGGAGTGGCAGAAAGATGGCAGCAGCACCTATTACCGCTGGCGCTGCCTGGAGGAGGGCTGTAAATTTGTCTGCCCAACTCCCTTCAGAAAATGCAAATGAAGCCAAGACAGCGGCCAGTGCAGTAGGTTATACAGACCAGACCAGTAGGTTGTACAGACCAGTTTCAGTAGTCTCAAACTTGTGTTCTAACTTGAGTTGTCCCTGCATTTCCAACTTGTCCAACTTATTTGCGTGGGTGTGCAATGTGCGTGGGTTGTGCCCTTTTGAAAGGTCTTAGTAACTATGTTTCAGTATGCGTCTACTTTGGTGAACCAACGTCTACACTTAAATATGTTTTTGCCTACTTCTTCTCGTGTCTTTAAGGTTAGCATTTTCCAGTTGCATCACAGCCCTTTTTTTACTTGGTTTGTTTTGAGGTTTACCTCGTTCTCATAGGTTGAGCATCTTAGGCATCTTAGGCATGCTGCAAAAAAGCTGAAGCCCAGGAACAGTCCTAGATTGCATGTTGCCTTCATTGATTTTCCGCAAGCGTATGACACTGTCCCTAGGCAACAACTCTGGTCACATCTGCGTCGTAGTGCTATGCCATCTACTTTGCTCAGCGTGATGAGGCATATGTATGAGAGTGATGAGTACATTTTGATGGATGGTGAGAAGAGGGCTCAGGTGCATCCCACGAACGGTGTCAAACAGGGGTGCCCTCTGTCCCCCCTCCTTTTCTCTTTGTACATCAATGACATGGGCAGAGAGATCAGTGAAGGCATTGAGGGTGCCGTGACTGGTGACCGAGTGAATTGTGTGTCCCACATGCTGTATGCTGATGACCTTGGATTAACTACTAATGACCCTGGTGAAATGCAGGCGATGCTGAACAAGCTTCGTAGTACGTACGCTGAGAAGAAAAGATTGACTGTGAACACGGCCAAGTCGGAGGTGGTTCATTTTAATAGTAAGTCTGTCTCTCCTTTGCAGAATCCGTTCACGTACGATGGTGTGGTGCTTCCAGAGAAGGACAGGTTCAAATATTTGGGCATGCTGCTTGATAGAAGGATGAATCCAAAGATAGCTGATAATGTGCGGTGCGGCCTTATTACATGGCTGCACAGAGCAGGATTTCTGAGTTTGCCAAGAGTCACGATTTAAAAAGCAGGCCTCATGCTATGCTCTGGTTGTCTAAGGTGTATGGTATTCCTGCTGGGGTGTATGCGAGTCAGGTGTGGGGCACAGTGTATCTGAGTGAAGGCAGTGAAATTGGTAGCCAGTTACAGAAGAGGCATCAGTGTTCCTGAGGCGCATTCTTGGAGTGAACAACAGCACAACAAATTGGGCGGTGCTTAGAGAGTGCGGTCAGGAGCCCTTGCAATTTTTCTGGTTCCGTGCTTCCATCAGGTTTTTTAATAGCATGCTTGATTCCAACAGTAAGACTCTACGTCGTGTGCTGAAGGCAGATTTGCATTTTGCTTCTTTTGATAGTTCTTGCTGGTCTGGTTAAGTCTCAAATGCGTTCAATGGACTGCAAGGTAGTGCAATGTTCAAACAGAAAATGCTGAGAGCCACACAGGTTCCCATGCAAGAGTTCATTTGCGATTTGCGTTTCAGACATTTGAAGGTATGGAGGGAAGCTAATTTTTCATGTCCTCGCGCAGTAAACAAGAAAGCAGT
>Ga0307968_1000905_pt1 | contig 23096 bp, 30 predicted proteins | sample OrgLakmetagen650_FD_201834 | JGI IMG/M metagenome (GOLD analysis project Ga0307968, IMG submission 201834) | Saline water microbial communities from Organic Lake, Antarctica - #650 | ecosystem: Environmental > Aquatic > Non-marine Saline and Alkaline > Saline | place: Antarctica: Organic Lake...
CACCCTCTCCCCATATTTCTTCCTTCTCTATATGGAACCCCTCCTGCGATGGCTGCATGTAGGAGGACGCGGCTATGTCCACACCTGCATCCCCAAAGAAAACGAGCTTCAGACGCATCTGGCCAACAACATCAGCAGCGCCTCCTTTGCAGACGCACGACCTCCTCTGCCCCACGGGTAACCTGAAAACCTTAAAGTGCAAGCAAGTAAACTCACCCTTTACTCTAACTGGGCCAAACTAATTATATCTGGCAGTAAAACCAAAGTCACGGGTAGTCTAATTGCGTCCCCCTCTAAAGACCAAAATGGCCTAACACCGTCTGAAGCACTTGAACATCAACTCAAAAACAACATACTGGTTCAGAACCAGGCAACAAAATACATAACACCCAGCTCCCCCTTCCTCTATCTAGGAGTAACACTGACGTTGGATCTCAATTGGAAGCACCAGCACAGGCACATGGACGAAAACCTAAAGCAAAAACTTGACGCCCTTGAAGGCTCTTATGCCTCACCACGGCAAACACTAAACATAATACGCACAGCAATCATCCCCAGTCTGGCCTATGCTATTGCGGTCACACCATGCTCCTACCCAGACCTGAATAAGTGGGATGCAATGATTGGAAGGGTGATCAAAAGCAAACACAACTTGTGGCGAAGCACACTGACTGCCATGATCCGTGAAGATGTCCATAGTTTTAGATTGGGTGCCCCCTCCATCTACGTGGAATACTACAGGCGCTGAGCAGTAGCACTCGTAACAAGCCTAGAAGACCCTTCTGAACGTCACCAGTATGTGACCATGCATCTCCTGACCCACCAGGTCGCCCAACTCAAGGCCCTTGCCACTACATTCCTTTCCACAAGAGAAGGAACGTCGCTACCAAACCAATAAAAAGGCAACTTAACCTACATATGCGAGCACGTCAACTCATTTGCATCCACACCAGCAAGCTCCACTTAGCCTTGTAAGGAAACAACATGTTCTTAGACGATCTCAAAAGTCACCTCCGCCCAAACATTAGCCACCCTCATCAATTGCACTACCAAACCGCTTATGGACCTAGGCATAACTGGCTTCCATGAACTCACATCAACTAACGAAAAATACATTGACTCTGGGAAACAACTCAATAATCAAATGCACTCGAGTTTTTAAAAAGCACATCGTAGCCCTAGATAGACTTGCTGCCATTGCTAATCTGCCTGGAACACAGGAGCTAAGCCCAACATCAATTGCACAACTACTCCAAGAAAGGAATCCCAAACAGTCTATCCTACTTGATTACCGCAAAATAAACAACTCCTCCTTCACAGGTCTCCTAGACACACACACAGCATTAACATATCGGCTCACGAAGAGGTGTCCCCAAATCCTGCAAACACCCAAACCCAACAAACTTTGCCCATAATCTACACAACACCCCCACCACAGCCACGCTTAGCAACACACCACAGGCACCCCATTACAAACTGACTTAATCAGAGGCCCACCACCTACACACACAGATCCATCAACAAGTAATGGACACCCCAACCAATCCTCTATTTTTGACACACCACACTTAGAGCCGCAAACATCCCCTGCTCCTCTATAATCACAACCGAACCTCGAACAGAAACTCAAGGTCACGTAAAGTCACGTTAACATACCTACACCTCCATATTTAGAAGAAATTAACCCTCAATGTACAGAATCGAATGCTCGACCCAGGAAACGCACGGTACATGGCAACATATTTTGCACTGAGCTTCCCCAAGCACAACAATCCCTCGCCACAACGGTGGAAGGGCCTCCACCTTCACCACAAAGGGTATCCAACCAAACAAAAAGGAACCACAACTCTATAAGCACATGACCATTACCACTGCCACAAACTACAGCTATCACCTGCCTCTCTGAGCCTGCACCCACTAACCAACTGGCCACTCTCTCCCAAGACCAACAAGCAAAGCACGGCATACACAAGATACCCTCCCCAGTACCAGAAAGAGGACACGCAGCCAAACAGAAAGTCAGCAACATACGCCCCTGACTCAAATCATAGACACTGTTGCATTAGGCTCACAAATAGTAATTAAGCCTACTGAACAACCTACAAACAGTCAGCCAAACAAACGCACCACACGCTCACAAATCACTAACCACAACCACCATGCAACACAAGCGTTCACACAAATAACCACTCCTCCCACCCAGCATATCAATATCATCAACCCGATAACTTATCAGATACACAACAACCCAACCTTTGAGATTGCAGACCACCCAGCATTATCATTACAGTGCAGACCCCAAAGGAAAAGAAGATGTAGGTCCTCGATATACCCCATAACCTCCCTAGCCTAGACCTGACCCCCTTGCGCACCATGCATATTCAACAAGAAGTCTGGACTTACAAGAAGGATAAGGCTTTTTCAATAACACCCACAGAGGCCATCAACACACTCTACTATGATGATATGGACATCTTGGATAATTGGAGGTTCTTCACCCCCAAGAAAAGAGATGATACACCCCTAAGACAGAAACAATACCACACTTACTATGCCCCCATGAAAATCGAAAGATGGGCCCTACCCCTCTTTACATCAGTTGGACTTGTGCCCAAATCCAGTAAGACTATTGCCCGGAGCCAAATTAAGTGCGCAAGCTGTGAAATTTGCTCGTACCATCAAGGACTTGAATCTCCAGACCTCTCCCCACCTTTTAAAGACATGTACATCTGTGACGTCTGCAACCGTACCTACCACTGGCAATGCTTGCTTAAAACAAGCTGCTGCAACGCCACTGAAAGGGAAGCTATTGATGCCAATGATTCATGGGCCTGCCCTGCCTGTATCAATCTGAATCTAAATGAAAAGGAAAGCCGTATCCACTTTCAGAAAAAGAGATTGTGGAAGTCTCATGGAACCCAACCTGGGAGCCAGAAGAACTACAAAACACGTGTGAAAGCCTCAAGCAGAGCCTCAATAAGTTTGAAGAGCATATCGCCGCACCAAACTTATCTCAGCCTGCACCAGATTAAATGATCTTCAAAAACAAGGGTTCTCTGCCATCCAAGAGGACAATGCGTACCAACCCTACAATGTTGATCTTCGGAACAAAGTTTGCTTTGACATCCAACCCACCAACCACAGGCTGACATTACGGCCACAGGGCATTGTGAGTACTGGATCACAACCATTGATCTCATGGAGTATCAAGAAAAGAGTACCCTATCCTCCCCAGATGATGGCACTATGCTTCCTGAAGTGTACACTGACACAGTAGCCTGTACTTACAATGTCGACGGAAAGTGTAAAGGTATGATTACTCCCGAGCGCCTAAACATACTACGAAAGGCCTTTCACAGGGCAATATGCAGCGGTCTACACAATCACGTCCAACCTCCTCCCATTAGCTTTGCATCAGAACTTGTAGGCCTTATTGCACGTACAGACACCTCTGCCACTAAATATACGAACAAAAAAAATAGACTTTTTTGCATTGATACTCCCCTCCCACATCACCGCCGCCTTTCAAAAGTGGGTCACTAAAGAAAAAATGGCATCCCCCCTCGACCATGACCCCAAATTCCCCCATTCCTGGAGTGAGCACCCAAGGGACAAAGTGTTTGGGGCAAACACCAATGCCTTCTCCTCTCGTTATCCTGGGTTCTCCATTTGCCATCCCATTTACCATGAAAACACCATGCTCTTAGCAACAAGACACGCCATCTACTCTGCTGCTGTCAGCACAGAGGAAACAGCCACATTCATGCTCCTCCCTTCCTGGAATATAAAAATGACCACAAATCCCTATGCATCACTCTACCGCAAATACCCACACATGTGTTAATTCCTGGGCACCATCCCATCAGACCAACTCCAATATGCAAAAGTGCCCTTCTGGAACAACAAACAAGTACCACTTTCCAAACACTCATGGGAATTGAAGATCATTGCCATATGGAACACCCATGGCAGGGTCTGCCTCAATGCTCACAACAAAGACTGGCTAAAAAAACTTGCCAAAGAAATCCCTGAGGCAAAGTGGGAAATTTTAAACATACATGACACATAACCATCCCTACCAAACAGCCTTAAGTTCCGGACAACACTCAGGACTCAACAAATTAATTAAGCTACCCAATGACCACCCTCAAGCCTCAGAAGGCCCAGATAAAATAAGTGCCCTGATTAGCACTGACCAACCTCACAATTGTAATACCAACGAAGCACCCCAAAACAGCTCCAGCCGAAACCTAACCCGTAAGGTAAAAGATTGGCGGGATTGGACCTACACTGATGGCAGCCTCCAAAAGAATGAAGTAGGGCATGACACTGGATCAGGCGTATACCACCCTCCCTTAAATGTTCCCCACTATGTAATTCCAAAAGGCATGGGTACAACCAACACCATCTCACGTGCAGAGCTAGCAGCTATAGAGCTGCAGTCATACATGGCTACTCACATATAGCCACAGACAGCCTTACATCACTGCACCAAATCAAAAAGCAGCTCTCACACACGAATCTCCATCGCCACCACATCCAAGGAGATGTCCTTCTATCCATTGCTAAAGCAATCCGCCAATCACCATCGCCCATCCACTTCTTCAAAGTAAAGTCCCATGCCGGTATTATTGGTAATGAACATGCCGACGCCCTTGCTAAAAGTCAGCCACCGCCTACTCCGACATTGCTGACACCTCCATCAGAACAGCAGGCCCTGAGGGAAATCCCTTCTACAACATCCACTGGCTTGCAAAAGAAGACAAAGAAAACCAAACACAAACCCATTATCATACCCATACAATAAACATGGCCCATTCTCCTCCCCCGAAGCTTTGGTACCTACCAAACCACCATGACGACCTTCAAGCACACATGCATTTTCTCCATGAACTGAAATGCCAAAACTGAAGCGAACTACCATGCGTACTACCAGATCATCATAAAGGACGGCACTGCCAATGGAGCCACTAACAATGCTTACCTGACATCATCCAATGTTTCCTTTAAGACCAAATGTATCATTATGGAATACAGAACAGGCACCCTATATAATCAAAAACATGCGGTATTGTTCAAACTCTCAACAAGTCAAACTTGCCCCCTCTGCCCACAAGTAGACAGTGCCCTGCACATCCTTTCTGGGTGCCAACACACGCAAACAAGGAATATGATCACATGATCACCAAAAGACACAACTTAGCATGCCGCATGATCTTTAAGGCTATCAGCAAAACAGGCTCCTTAGGATCATGCATTGTCTCCAAAGATATAGGCAGCAACGAACGGATGGCCATGCAAAATCTCCAGATTCCTGAAACAGCTGAAAGTAGAATTGTTCCCAAATGGCTCTTCCCACCCCGCTTCTCAGATAAAGACAGATATACCTCCAGCCGCCCAGATTTTGTACTGGTTACTCCCAGTGCTGCAAAAACACAACAAACCAATGTAGGGGGTGGGTTATTCGAAGTGGCAGGGGGCAATTGAGGGAGACTGGGAGCACCTCAGCAGCACCGCCAGCCACCAGTAGAGCCACCGACCCCAGACAGCACCGACCTAAAGACCTCAGCAAACCTCGGCGTGACATCCACCTTGTCGAGATCAAGTACTGTGAGGACACCAGACCTCAGAACCAGCTGAACGCCGCAAAGGAACAGCACAAAGATATCTACAACATTCTCCAAGGAGCCTCCGTTACTCTCCACATCATCCTTTTGGGTGTGGGCGGCACCGTCTACAACACCCACACTCTGAAGGCTTTTCAAAGAACTGGCTGGGTCTCAATTCTCAAAGAGTTAAAAAGCTTGCCTCCAAGCTCCATGTGCACTCTGTGAACTTTGCTGCTAAACTTGTCCATACTAGATGTGCCCTTTCCAGTACTGTTATCAACTCTTATCAGGAGCCGATTTCAGGCCAAGCCTGCAAACCTCCTGATTTCCATTGATTTTTCCTTATCCTTTTCGCGGTGGAGGAGCTTTACGGTACTCGGTACCAAAGTGGCTCCTTTTCCTTAATTAATGTGGGGAGTGACTTTTCACTGCCTGCGTATATTTTTCTTTCTTTCTTTTTCTCTGTCCCTCTTCCCCTTACATCAGCCTGCACGTTCACTCTTGGATGATGTTGTCTTTCGTTTGTTTGTCACGCCCAACCAGTGGTGGCGACAAAAGGTAACAAGCATGATAGTTGGCAGTTGAGAGTTTCTGTATGTCTTGTTCAATAAGCTGGATGAGTAGCACTAGTAGAGTTAGAGCGACAACGGTTATTTTGACCTCTTGCACAGCGGAAGCACACACAGCAGCAGCAGGGAGGATTGCCAGCACAGCGGGTGCATGGCCCCCTTGCAAGCGGGTACCATGATTCGTTGTGACAAACATAACTGGTAGAAGCATTAGGGACCACAGCGATGCAAAGAACTCACTCCTCTGCTGCATGATTTTTCCACCTGGAAGGCCTTTTTTGGTCCGAAGGCGTTTCTGATTAGTTAATGTGCTGAGTCCTATACTACTTTGCAGTGACAGTGATTTAATCTGACATGAAACACAGGTGACCTTGATGCTTCGGAATGCCGATATTTTTTTGGACAATTTGTATGTTCACCGACCCAAATATCTGAGCATTCTCAAACGTGACACTCACCAAGTACTGTGAAAACACTAGGCAATTCACCAGCTAAGAAGTGCCGCGCAGGAACAACACAAAGGCCTCTGTTCCATCCTTCAAGCCTTTATGACTCGGGTGTTTTTCCAAAGCCTGCGTAATTAAGACTCTTTCTTGTTTGTTGATCAGCCAGTTTTACCATGAGAACTACACACTTTTGTTAATCAGCCAGTTCTACCACAAGTGTTTGGTGGCGAGCTACAAACACGAGGGTGGCAGAGGGAGTCAATGCGGTTACGTGAGTGCCCAGTTTGCAAACAGCGGAAGCAAGGGGGTGAGGGTGGGGCAGCACAAGCGGAGGTTGGGGAGGAAGGGGCAGCACAAGCAGGGGTGGGGGAGGGAGGGGCTCAAGCAAGGGGTGGGGCGGGGGGGGAAGGGGACCATGCAGCAGTCCTGGCACAGAGTGCAAGTGTGAAGAAAACACAGCCTGCGTTCCAGATATCTGCATCGATGCACAGAGACTTGAATGCGGCATGGAACCTATGGAATGTTTTGGCTGCAAAGTACGCTGGGATAACTAGGCTAGCATAATTGACACAGCCTCCAGCTGCATAGCTGCCTGTAGCAAAGCTGCTACGAATAGACAAGCCACACTGTAGCTTTGGTTAAATGTTATAATTAGGGGGTGATGGTAGGGTTTTCCTACTGTAATGCTTGGTTTCTTGTTTGTTAAACATATGGAGCCAGGGCTTGATATCAATTGAGGTGTTATTTTTTTAAACACTTTTAAACACTCTTAATCTATGTCCCCCCCCCTCGAGTAATATTGACAAAGCTGTTATCAAAATCCGAAGAGTCTTACATCAGCTCCAAAATGACCCTGAATCCTGTTAGAAACTAGTCTATGTGTAGTGCTAATCTATCAGCAAGTAAGTGTAAGGTAGCAAAAAGGGAAGGTACTCACTACTGAGCATATTCTTACGCTAACAACCAGAAGCATTTAATTTCACCAGGTAAGGTCACACTGACTTTGCTCAAATACAAATTGAAATGGAAGAAGGTCGTGTGAAAACTTAAGGCGGACTTTGCATAACTAAAGCACAAGCCAATCAGCCAGTCAATCATCGGCAAGTTTTCAGGAGAAATTAGAAAAACAAGAGAAAAAGGGAGAAGAACGCAGAGGCAGTCAAAGGGAGCTCTAAAGATAAAAAATCTCACTAGAAGATAAGACGCTGAAATTGGTAAAACGATTTGTACAAGAAAACTTACAGACCATTATATGTACAAATTAGAACCCTGCACAAGTGTAAAAAAAATGGAAAATTTGCTGGGGGAATACCAGATATAACAGCGATTAACAGCCAGCATCATGCGGGAGGAGATTACAAAGGTGCCTGCACCAGGCACACAAGCAGCAAATCAGCACCGGTCAAAGCCAATGTAACTAGAGCCTGCTGTATGCTTCATTTTTGTCTCCTGCCCAAGAACCTTAGAACAGATGTAATTGACAGTTTATATTCATGCTCTCTCAGATGATTCGGCATCACAGGTGGGGACCCTGCACACTTTGAACACCCGGCTTGCCGTCATGCCAAGGATCTGCATTTTGTATGCAGGAACACAACAGGTGGACGTATTTTAAAGAAGGCAACAGCTGTGGCACTGTGCTTGCAGAAGTTGCAGCAGCAAGTTGAAAATTGCATGCTTGTATGAGTGTAGAAATGGTTTGTATGTGCCACATAACGACCGGACCATACATGCCTTGCTCTTTCATGTGCGGTGTGACCTCGAAGCTTATCAAAGAGGTAAAGCAAGCGCCAGAGAGCAGAGATGTGGGGTTCAACATTTGTGCAAAAGGATGCAAGACTTACTATTAGCTGTTCTAGACAGGCATTGTAACTGTCACACAAGTTGCAGTCAACCACGCAGATTTGACAATAACTGCTTTGCCTGCCATACCCAAGGAAGGTAACCCAAAAAGCTACATGCCCCTTGAGGCCTACCCCAAGTTCCACCTCACAATGTACCACGCACCTCAGCTTGATTATCGGCAGATGCCTTAATAGGAGGTAACGTGAAGCTGCCTTCTGTGACGGCAGTGGCTTGGAATTCTAGCGTGTGAGTGCCTGCCATAAGGCTTTGATAGCGATACCGCACGACTGCAGGAGTGGTTTCCTGCGCAGAGAGCGAGGGATGGGGTGAATGATGATTTGCGGCAGTGCAACTGCTGTGTGAAAGGCATGGTGGGGTAAAGCAGAATGCATGTGATGGACATTGAACGTCACCAATTCAGTCATGCAGTAACATTCCTTATGCCTAATATTCCTTATGCCAAGGCAATCGCAAGTCTGTGCCTGTCCATGCATTAAGCAGCACTTCTCTCATTTTATACCAACCTGTACCCTGCATGCACATTTGCACATTTGCTTGAATGATCACACAGGGCCAACCTCAGTAGCAGTATGTAGCACACACATACACGCATACTGTACAGCGAACAAAACATCACAACACGTAACCATACCTGTGTGGGACAGATGGGCCACCACCAGGATCGCCACACACTCGACCCCAAGCCCAAGTCACCCAAGGCACACACAGGAGGCCCGTCCTTCTTGCTCAGGAGCGGATCAACAGGCTCCAGGCCTGTGTATCAGGCATCATCATATTTGTACTGTGTGTCTATGTGCGTGGACTTGAGTATACACACGTGGTAGTTGCTTGAGGTAAGGTACAGGGGAATATGCGTGCGGGCGTTGTACACGCGTACAGTCACTGATTGGGCGCAACCATTTGTACGTTACGTAAACAAAACAAGAACGTTAGCACGCACCACCAGGCATCATGGCTTCAAGGGTCACAGGCCCTAAATCGTCAGGGCTGGCCACCTGGATGGATACATATGGATGGATTTGTATGGGAAGCGGCTGTAGAAGGTTGGAGTGTGACCTTCGTTGTGCTTGAAGGTCACTTGCAGGTCACAACTTGGAAACATCAACTTACTTACATTAATTACTGCAAAGGTGTAGTTACAAGCTGCTGCTAGATGAGAAGCTGCGCAAAGCACATTCCTGTACTTTTTTATTATTAGGTTTGAAGGATAATGCTAGCCTTTCCTCCCCCAAACTAGTCTCCAGAATAGGTAATGATAATTGCGTTATTATTGTCAGCTGTAGTCGTGCTGGTGTTCAGGGCAAGGGGGATGTTGGTGGTGTGATATCATATCTAGGAAGATAGACGGGGTGGAATCACGCTGGATCTGAAGGCGTTCCAGTACAGTTTGCTACCGTGTAATCCACCATAACACGAGGGTGCGCAGTAGTGCCCTAAAAGTTCTTCAGACCATGACGTAGCTCTGATGCTCAGCACCTGTTCCTGAGTCTACCGTACCTGAATTGTAATCAAAACCACTGTCCCGATAGGCACTGCTGACAGAGAAGGACCCAGTGGGTTGCCCGACTTGGAGTCTACGACTCGAATGACAGACTCCACCATGAGGCCACGATGAGTTGGGAAGGGCAGCGTGTCGGCAGGTATGAAGCTCAAAGAGGCTGCAATAGATACCTGTGTGCAGGCGTGTGTGTGTGTGTTTGTGTGTGCATGGATAACAAGTAAAAAACTAGGTCAGGCGTTAGCTAGAGAACAAGAGCCCAGCTTTGACTACCAATCGGACATCAGTGCGCAGTAAATGGGTTTGCAAAATGCAATGTCATTAATTCAGCTCAAACGTGGCAAAAAAGCCAAGGTGAGGGGATGGGTCGTGGAAATCCGTACAAAACAAGAGCAGGAGAAGTCTGACGGGAGCTGCAAGCCCAATTCAGTGCTCTTTACCTCGCCTTTGCCTTGGGCTTGAATTTTCAGCTTGCCAGGTGTAGTGGGCAGTTGGGACCAAGATGTTGTGGACGACACAGGTTGGGTATTATCAGGAGCAAAGTATACCTGCAGTGGGAGTTGTGTATCACAATCGTGGTGGCACAGTCGAAGCACCTCTTCAAGTGAATAAGCACGCGTACGCAAGGTTTCTAGGGTGCATTGGCTGTTGCTACAAAAGGATGCCACGGTACTTCATCCTGGAAGTGAGTAGGCTAGGATAAGCAATGGTAGGAGGCTTTTTCAATAACACTTTTTCACCTAATGAATTCTTAGTTCTTCACCACAATCACAGCGCATTCTGCTGCCGCCACAATATCATAGATATTACCAGGTGTTTGTTAATTAACCAATTGCGTTTACCTGCTGATTGAGTGAGATCACAGAGAAATAGAGACACAGAAGCTAGGCTTGCGCAGCACTTACCTCAAGTAGGGTTTTTTGAGCCACCGAAATCTTTAACCGCAGGTCCGGGATTTGACTTCCGGCAGCTGAGTCGTACGCAGCCAGAGCTTGGACTATTAAGGCAACAGCCTGTGTGGGGCAAAGCAGCCCAACATATGTCTTTGCCAGTCAGTGACTGCTATGCTATAAATGTCAACTTAAAGCTGGTCAGCCATCTCATTTCTGGCACAACACACAAAAAGGTCTTGCTCACACAATTTGTCTGGGTTGAAACGCACACTGGCTATTAAGTTACGCATGGCACACGCAAACAGCACAAACAAAAGTCCTCGAAGGGCGTGATTGACAAATACACACTGCGCAAGCAAGAGAGAGAGAGAGAGAGAGATTGAGAGAGAGAGAGAGAGAGAGAGAGAGAAGAGAGAGGATATATATAGAGAGAGCTCACAGATTTGCCGACATGTTTGATCTGTTTAGCGCACCCGGGGGGAGGGTGAAACGAAGCCTGTCATTGGGTTGTCCTGACAGGCGACATACGCTGCCAACTTTTGCAGCAGGATGGCGTTGTCAGGGCGAGCCACGCGTACTAACAATAGAGCTGCAGAAGCTTGCACATCGTGCCCTGCATGTTTGTTTTTTCACACACATCGCCTTCGTTATGGTGCTGAAAGCTGTACTGTGCGCATGTAGTAACTTGCTTGATGCTCAAGTATAGATACACACACACCCATATGATCACCCACTCACAAGCACTCATTTTAAACACGTCACAGCTGCACACGTACCAGCAGCGTTCCGTGCTCCCTTTTGCACTGCCAGATAGGCTGTGCGTGCAGTGACTCTGATCTGGCTCACTACTTCAGTAGCAGCGGACTCAACAAACGAAGCGTGCTGTTGGATGAGCTCATTTTGCCCTGACTCCTGCACATAGCGCATACCCAGGTAAGGAAAGCAATACGCACAGGAGGTTCCACAATGTGAAAGCGTGCTTCTAAGAGCTGAATATCTGCTTTATATCGAGCAGCACATTAAAAAGCAGGAGGAGTGCATGTATATAAACAACAGCAACGCGCCTTGGAGAGCTGAATTTCTCGCGCTGTGCAAGCAACGAGAAACACTTCATAGAACCTGTACACACTCTGCAGCTGTCAGGATATCTAAATTTTGCATGTGTAAAACTATTCTGCAGTATCAAGTCCAGGGCATTCCAATTGACACTGCTGAAAATTTCAGCCTGAAATGTACCTGAACCACGAGGGCAGTGAGCAGCTCTGTGCTGATGCTGTCCGTGGTCGCATTTGTGATGAGTGCGGACAGGGATATATCAGCCTGGACAGTGGGGCTGCTCACACACACTCCTCTCTCTACGCCTTGGACCTTGTCTCTTTTGTGAAGTGAAGAGCTGTAGAATAGATCGGCTTCAGATTGTTTGGATGAGGGCGCACGATTTTCTTGACCACACACAGGCGCTTGCCACTCCGCACCAAGAGCGAGCCTGCAATCAGGAAAGGGCGAAAGTGTTTGGGTAGATTGAGCAACAAGATTACAGGCACAAGAAGCAACAAAGACGAGGTATCTTTAGAAGCTGAAAGGGTTAGCAGTGGGGGGTGTCAAAACACATTTCAAAATGTGCACTCCATCTCTACAGAATCACTAGCCCAAATCTTGACATTATTTCCAAGGTCAAAACAAATCTGAGATGGCTACTAGAACAATGGGACAAGGAAGCACCAGCTGTAAATCAGCATCATCTCACCTGGCCCAGGCTAGAGTATAGAAATCAGAGTATGGCTGAGGCTTGCTTTTCCGGTCCTGGGGATTACGCGATACCTCTGCATCCTGTGTGAGTGCGTGCGTGAGAGTGTGCATGCGTGTGCGTGCGTATTGTGTGTTTAAGATTTAGAAGCCTCTGCAGCAATAAAAGTCAGAAGCGGCAGGCATAACTGGCCTGCTACGTACCTGGATGAGCTGCATCGCCAGTGCTTTGCGCCACTTTGGAAGCAAGTCTGAGTTGGTAATGCGTCGGAAGACTGCAAGGCCCTGCAGGGAGGGGCAGTGCACATGTGTTGTACTGAAAAGGTGAGTGAGCAAGTGGGCAATATGCGCAATTTCGGTACATCACACGTGGTCTTGGTCATGCTGCATCGCGCAAGTGTGTGTTTAAGCAGCGACTCTGTTCAGCATAAAGCATTTGAAAGTTATCTGACTCTTGCCTCCTACTTATCAGAGTCCTTACAACAATTTGAACCATCCTGCACACCCACACCCTCGTTCACGCCCACGTTCAGACAGAACAAAAGTAAACCCTACCTCATTTGTGCGTTCATCCGTGCCTGCTGCTAATTCTGCGCTGTTAGCAACTACCCAGGATGCCCAAGCATTAAGAAGTATGTCTGCACGTTTGGGTACCTCATCTTGTTGGCTCCCTGCAGAGCAAATGATCAGGAGTACAGAGCATGCTTGCGCAGGCTCAAATTGCTGCACCTGCTTCAGGAAGTCAGAAGTACTGTGCCACTCTGTCTCAACTAACACTGCTTCTATCTATTTCCTTTCCTGTCTTTGCTTTTCCAAACAGCATTGGCTAAACACGGCTTGAGTAGTGTATGTTTCATCCACCCCACTTGGAAGGCGGCCTGTTATAACAACGTAGGTAGACTGACTCAAAACTGACCTGGGAGGGACTCCAAGAGGCCATAGGAGGGGTGGGTTAAGGAGAACAGGTCGTCCACTGCCTGACGTGCTCGTGTTATTTGTGTGGATGCCAACTGGTGCTGGTACGAGGAGAGCACTGCAGGCTGGGTAGCTAGGACTACGGAAGGGTGGCCGCGTGGAGAGATGTCCCTGCCGTAAGTGAGATGTGGTCATCAGCTGTAGGTCAGCAATCATGCCTTCTTTCTTGTTTTGCGACTTGTTTTGTCATAGGTTTGACACTACTCCAAGCGCTGGAACGACGTACGTCATCCCTGCACCATTGCTACCATAGACTTGCTTTTTGCTCAAGGGCTGTTTATTAGATCTGCGTAAGGCTCACTTAAACATCCCATACATACGCAAGCAATCCAAGCACACCCTCAGACAGAAGCGTTTGCTTGCAGCTTTGGTGATGCTGTGAAGCTTCAGCTAAACCTCACACATACGCACACTCAAACGCACGCACCTGCTTGCCGCTTGGGTGACCGACTCGTAGGCTGCCAGCGCTGCCGGTAGATGGCCCAAGCCCACGACAAGAGACAGTGCGCCTGAGCCGGGCACAGCAGAAGGGAGATCCAGGCCCTCCGCATGCTGCAGCTCCAGCAGCCCTGTGTTGCCTCCTGACGTAGCTTCCCCTGCTGATGCGTTGCTAGCTTCATCGGGGCGCACGGCAAAGGATGTGGCCACATACACTTGCGGTTGCTTGCCTGCGTGAATTCAGGAGTAGAGCAGGTCAGCAAGCGTACATCAATAGAGTGAACGTAGCAAGGTGGGGGGGAGGAGATTGGGACTTGAACTGTGTGCGTGAACGATCGGCCGTACCTAGCACAGGGAGATCTACCAGCAGGACGTCTGAGGCCCCTTCCCCATCCTCTGCACTAAACTGGATGGCAGCCGTGCCCAAGGCAAGAGCAAGGAAGTTGAAGCGCACCTAAAGGGGTGACAGTGACATTATGATTAATGAAAGTCAGCCATGATGATGATGACACATCATCACATCAGCACTGTGCAAGGTAGGCCCCTTGCTTGCTTTTAGCACAAACACCCTTTTTTGATGCAACATGAGGATAATCTAGTCCTAGTTAGTGGGCCTCTACTTTGAAGCAAGTGCCTCCTTGCTCCCTGCTGCACAGCAGCAACTCGCCATGTGCTTGTAGTGGAAGAGAGGTTCTACGGGGCCGAGGCTTTCACTCTTACATAGTGGAATTGCTTTGTTGTCCTTGCCCTCGAGGGCGAGTAGAGGCATGAAATTTATCAACCAGAAAAGTGGACTCTTCAGCTCTTAAACCTTCTACACACCCCAAACATGGGGGGGTGACATCAAGTATCCAGCGTGCACTGTGTGCTCAAACATTGGCTGTTTTTCACCTTCAGGCCACAATATCTCCGCAGTTACACAACTCTCTCTCTCTCTCTCACTTGCGTCTCATAAGGAAGCCTGTACCTCCTGCTGGGGCTGCTCGGGTGTCAGGGAAACCTGCTGAGTACTTGCAAGGCCAGGGGTGAGCTCGAGGCTTGTAGAATTGTTGTTGCCCATGACCTAGTCAGGCAAGGAAAAGTGGTCAAGCTTTTGGCAAGGTTGAGCTGTGAAAGAAAGTGAGGATACAACAGCTGCTGGAAGGACGTAGCACAGTTTAGATGTGATTGTCGTCGTTCAAGCAGTGCACAACAAGAAAGGCAATAAGCTCAGCGCAATTCCAGCGCTCATAACTTATGAGCTTATGAGTCGTAAGGCAAAGTGAGCATCATTTCACCTTGCAGCTCACGCTGGCACTGAACTCCTTGTTGTCACCCGAATCAGCCGCACTAACAAGCACGCCCGCCTGTGAGAGGAAGCAGAAAAGGAGGTGCTGCAACTTAAAAACGAAGGACAAATGCAGGAGAGCGATTGAAGGACATAAAATGCACGCTTTAGACAGAGGGTATAGCAGCAATTTTCCTAGCACCTCTGCGCATCCAAAAACCCAATCCTACCATGAAGACGTCGTCCATACGAACAATGCGAGGCATCGAGGCAGTCAGAGATAGCTTGCGCCGTGTCACCAGCGACTTCTCTGCTTGCCCGTAGGCTGCTTGGCCTTTGACTTGGGAAACAGCATAGGCCCTAAATATGCAACAAAAGGCAGAGGGTTGCTGTGTGGACCAAGGTTTGTTTATAACGGTCAACATAAAAAGGAAAACTGCATAAATCTCAAGCACCTGGTCAATTTATAAAGCGATGCTAAGGTTCATGCAGTTTTGGCACAAGTCACATAGCAGAGCGTTCTCTGTTTCAAACTCCCTCTTTTGGTTTCACACACCTAACAATATAGGTGCCAAGCTTTTGAGGGGCTTCAAATTCAGCTTGCCCCTCCCCATTTGTGCTGGTACGCAGCACATGGAAGAAGGGGGTGGCCACAAAGTTGGAAGCCAAACGAGGGGAGGACTCGGACGAAGGATCAGAGGAGCCTTGACCTCCTGATAAGGTAGAGCGTATTGCATAAGTAAGTTGATGAGCCTCGATCTTCAGACCTAAGGCCGCATGCTTGATCTGGTTCCAAATCTGTCAGCAAAGCCTGACAAGTGGACCTAAATGTGTGGATCTGGCGGAGGACGCAAAACCGATCTGGATCAAGAAGTCACCACCTAAAGGACACACCATATCGGGTTAGCACAACAAAGGCTGGCGACAACTATAAAACAAGACTCAGCAGCTCTCAACAATCATAAGCTTAACTGCTTCTGTTGCTGGAAAGGAGATTTCGTGCTCCACACTCACTCACTCTCACTTTGCTGGGGTAGAGAGCCAGAAGCAGCACCAAAGGCCATCTCAGCAACAGCAGAATCAGATGTGACCATAAAGTCTTCTCTCCCAGCCTTGGAAAACGCCAGGGGTGGACAAGAACGTCCAAAGCAACCGTCGTACCTTTGGTGTTTATTTGAACAGTACAAGAGAGATGTGTGTCAGCTAAAACTTCCAGGAAGGAGATGTACAGTAGGTACAGGTTGTTTGCATGCATGTGAGTGCAAGTGTGCATGTGTATGTGCGTGCGTCTATGTGAGCATGGTTGGGGATATGTCTGGGGAGCTGCTGTATTCTGCACAGACATCTGACACTGCTGCGATTTGTTAACATGCTGGCCCCCTCTGGACACTTGGTTGTGATACTGCACAAAGCTATTGAGAAACCTATGCCATTCAGGTGCAAAAGGCTTCATCTTCAGAACTTGAAATTTTCTGTTGTTGCTGCTCCCCATCACCCAGCCGTTCCCCATCACCCAGCCGTTCCCCATCCCCTTTACAGAAACCTGTGTAAGTACTTCTTAAAGACAAAGAAAAGGTGAGTTACTCTTTCCGCCTTGAAATAATCCTTGAACGTCAGGAAATGTTGTTTACCAGCCATTTCACCTGCTCGGCATGTAGGTGACGGTGCTTTGGTGGCGTGCAAGGAACTGCTGGTCGGATTGATCCACAGGAGCGGTTGAGGAGTGGTCTCTGGGGTTGACGACGGTGTCTAGGGGGAGCCACGGATTTAGGCCAAGACGATGCAAGAGAGCATCAAAGACGGCATCCACAGCTCCAGGATGTACCCTGCAAGCAACAGCATTTACTTGCTAAGTCATAAACTGTTGCCATCAAGTTCCAGCATTTGGCTGATCAGTGGGCGGCCCTTGTACTTCACACTACAAGCATTCTTACAAATCGCTGTAAGCCCCAACCTCAAATCAGGGAAGTCTTCCACCTGCATTCCCCAGTTTGTGGTTGATACATTCAACATCACAACGCGTTTTGCCTAGTTCACTCCCGTGAAGTACTGCTGCTGCTGCCAGTGCAGAGAGGCTTGACAGGTGCCCAACGCTCTGTGCGCCCTTTCCTGAACCTATTCTTGTAATACCTTTTGTGCACTTCATCGTCACCAAATTACCTCGATCTTACACACTTTGTTACAACATTGAGGACCTACCTGTTTACGTCAGTGGATGTGTGAGACAGCTGAGGGGCAAGGTCCAGGTCAAACGCAGAGGGTAGATCGCGCAGAGCGTAAGGCTTCAGATCCAGTATAGCCTTGTCAACTAAAAAGAATGTAAGCTCGTTTTGGGTGAGAGGTTGATGCAGTGAACCATGGGGATGGGTGTTGCTGTGCTACGTCAGATCTCAGTACCTAACTTTTATTATAAAGATTTTTAACCGAGTACAGATACACACCCACATAGTGTATTTCTAAAAGTGACACAGATCAAGCATAGCATTAATTAGATGATTGATTCAGAATCATTGCAGCAGTGTTGGCAAGCTGATAAACACGTCTAGCGTGCCTGATTTTTCTTCTTCTTTGCATTCCCCCCCTCCTTGACTCACCTGCAATAAAAGTGACTTCTGCATTCGGTGCAACTTCTGCGCCTTTTTGGACCTTTGCACACAGCCGAATGGTGTCCCCTGGTGCAAATACAGGGGGCTGTTCCGTTGCATTGCACTTGCTCGTTAGCGTGTTTCCCACATCCAGCGACACAGACAAAGAGCGATCCTGCGTTGGGTGCGTTGGGTTGCAAAAAGCCAATGAGGAATGCTGATGAATGTGTGCAGTTATGCAACTTTCATTGCAGCTTTGCTAACCTAGCATTCCTTTGGCTGAGGACGCTTTTGCTGCATGAATCTCTGAGACCAGGCGTCAGCCACGCATACATTTGTTCTCAAGCTGCAAAAGCATCTGGCGGCTAAGTCATGCACATACCCAGTGGCGCGTGGTGACTGTTGTTATAGCATCTCAAAGCAGCAGTCGCAACACACGCTCTTGTTTATGACTGATTAACCACACACACACGCATGGGCACACACACATATATAAGAAGTCAGCAGCTGTGTTCTTGCTACAGTTCCCTCAAGCACACTACCTGCACGACCTCCAGCTGGGTGCTGATTGCATGCGTGTGTGAGGCTCGGCAGTCATACAGCTTTGATACAGGCACGCCCTCCGGGCAGATGCTGCTTGTGTGATGGAGACGAGGAGATGCCAGGAGGACATGAACGGTGCAGCCACCAATGCATTCTGTGCCCACAGTGAGGGGGATGCGCAGAGACCCGGCTGGGGCCTGCATGTTGGATATGCAATGTGCAGGTAAAAGTGCAGACTTTCTTATTTGTGTGTATGTGTGTATCGTCAAGAAAGAGAAGCTGGGGAAGGCATTGAGCGTGTCACAGCGGTGGCGCACCTGACTCGTAGCTGACATATAACTGGTCAACGAGGGGGTGAAAACTAGAAGATGCGAGTTGTTTCCACCTAGCTAGTGATGCCCCAGAAGCAATGCACTTAGAAGCGCGGGGAATAAGTCCAGCTTTCCGCTCACCGGATTGACCAGCTTCGTCTTGAGAGGGCCGAGGGTATTGCCCCACGAGACTAATGCGATTCCATCAGAGGGGTTCTCCACTGCAAGGCCAGCAGTCCCCCCTAACTCAAGCCTGTGTGCAAGGAGGAAAGATAAGAGTGACAGTTCAAAAAAGAGCTTGGCAAACAGAAATCTCCGGCTCAGGATTTGCATCAAGGCTATAAGATCAAGACTATAAGCTCACGCAGCAAGGTCAAGCAGCTCTGTGACGGAGACAGAATTGGAACCAGCAAGTCAAGAGGAAGGTGACTTACATTGTCACATTGGTTTGCAGCCAGGGGCGCTCAAAAGCATTGAGCGGGCGTGCCTCCCATTCAGTTGCATTCTGGCCCACCTGAGAGGAAAGAGCGGGCAAGAACAATTCCCTTAGCCCTTTTGTTAATGCTTCTGCCTACTGAAACGCTTGCATGTGAAATAATATGGTCAGATTTGCGATTCATTAGGTTACTTATGGTATCTAAGGCCAGCAAGAGGAAATAGGTGAGTAAGCCTGCAGCAACGACGAAAACCCAAGCCACTCACCTTGATCTTTGAGCACGCTTCCGCTCCCAACGCGTCCATGGTGCATGCAGCCAGCTCAAACCACCCCACGCAGGGCAGCTGCAAGCGGCAGTCAGGCATCCATTCCCCTGTTTTGTGGGCAAGAGACGCGCAGTCAGATGAAGCTTGCAGTCACCTTTGTTTTTTATGCTTGTGATGAGCAAACTCAGCCACAACAAAAGGAAAGAGGCTGCCACTTTCATCTTAACGCGGCAATTGCAAAAGTTACCTGAAGTAATGGAGCAACGCTGCACACCACCGCACTTGCTGCTGGCATCAACATGGTCCTGGCTGAATGGTTTTAGAGACACAGCGACTGGCACACCCTGCAGCAATGGTTGCTGGGTCTGTGCTTTACAGCATGCATGATCTAGGCAATCATGTCATCTGTCACATGGCTGAGTGGGGTAGTGGTGAACAGATGAACGAGCTTGGCTCATGAGCTGTGTTGACGCAACTGGTTCATGTAGCTTGAGCAGAGCAGGTGCTTTACCGGTTGGTTCGAGAGTAGGAACCTGCAATGAGGTCTTAGGCAGCACAACAGCAATCTTACCTTCATTTCGGTGTCATCCTTGTTGTTAGTGACCTCAATAATCGGGGCAAACTTCACACCCGGCAGCTTTGTTTCCAAGCTGCGCTTCACTTTAATGCGCACTGTGTGTGCGTCCAGCCTGCAATACACATGCAAAAAGGCACTCAGCAAGTTGAGTATAGGCGAACAGTAATAAACTGAACGACTCCTCCATCCTGGCTTAAATTGCAGGCAAAAGCAATGGTGACAGAGTTACTGCTTTTTGCCATGTGCCTATTGTAAATCTGCGGTTCTATGTTAGCACGAGGACACGCCTTTCTATACCGGAGTAGCAACTCAGACAAGCGATCTTAGCCTATAAGAGCATGCAGTTTGGGTGAGCAACTTAAATGGACAAGCGCCACGATTTTAGCTAGCAACTAGGATGAGCAGAGAAAAGTCTGAAGCAGAAGTAAGCACACACACAAGTACAATCATGAAACTGTGTGCGTGTGTTTTGTTGCACAAAGGTTATGTACGTACTGAGGTACATATTGGCCTCATACCTGATGCTTGCCGAGCGAGAGATGCGCTCTCTAGTCGGCCCTATCCATTCCACATTCACCGAAAGATTGTCTCCTGATGCAGGTGCAACTTCGGGTGCAATGTCCTGGAGGCGGAGGGTAGCCCTGGCACGACCCTCCTCGTCAGTGACAGCTTCCTGCAGTGTGAAATGTGTGAGGCATACCGTACCTTTTCGATATCATCCCGGGTAAATAAATTTTTTGCCCTCTGGGGTGGTTCCGGTATCGTTTAATATATATCTATTTTGAGGCTCCGGCCGGGGTTGCCCGGGATTGGCAAAAATAAGTGGGTGGGTGAACAGTGATGAGCGGAGAAGGCCTTGCCCCCGCCCCCGCCCCAAGCCCCAGCCCCAGCCCCAGCCCCAGCACCTGCAGCACCAGCCCCAGCACCTGCCCCAGAAACCTGCAGCACGACACACATGCGCCCCAGGCCTGGAGCACGACACTCCTGGACAGCACCTGGTGCACGACACTCCTGGACAGCACCTGGAGCACAACACACATGCGCCCCAGCACCACACACACACACACACACACACACACACACACACACAAAGCACGACACACATGCGCACGCACACACGCGCATGTGCACGCATACTCACACACACATGCACTGCCTGGGGTAAATGCCCCCTGGAATTCGTGCGGCTAAAATATTTATTTTGAGGCTCCAAGGTTACCCGGGGTTAAGTTTAATATTAATGAAATTTAGGCACCGGGATGGATCCGCAAAGGTACGGTATGTACTTTTTGAACAACAAACGACGCTGTCCCGGCTGCAGATGAGCTTGGCATTTGGGCAGAGAAGAGTGACCATACCCAGGTCCGAGAGTTGTACGTTTCCTAGCTCAAGGTCTATGCATCCCTCCATGATTATAGCTTGCACATCGTAGCTTTCTGTGCATTGTTTCATAAGCGGTGAAACCGCACGCCTACAGTACTGCCAATCCTGCGCACTTGCACAAACATGAATTGTCAGGCATTATTCAACACAAGCCAAGTTGCAATATTGACCATCAGCTAACAATCATTCGTCTGGTAAGTCCCCCTTTTGGCATGTGGGACCTGAACCACTCACCACCTCTCCCTGCGCTTTGTGCGTGCTCCATGACACTATGATAACCTCCCCTGCTATTAGGTTGCCTAAGTAGCTGACGGCATGGAGACCCACAACAACCCCTTCGTCTGGCTTGGCCTGCAGGCGGGCGGTGCAGAAGCGCAAAGCAAGCAAAGGGTCAGAGTTAGAAAAGGTAGAGGCTGTACAAAAACAAAGGCAATTAACGTGTGCACTCAGAACTCCGTACAAGCATTCCGCCATGTGCCTGTTGTGAAAGAACGGTTCTACAGGGCTGCGAGCACTCACAGGTATACCCACCAGCACCGCTCAATTTAGAAAGCATTCCTTATATACAAGGGGGCTACTTAGATCTGAACATACTGGTGAACCAAGCGGGCAGGAGAACAGGAGAGGCGACCGGTTGAAATGAGCAGTATTTCAGGCCAATTTGATCTCCACAAAGGAAGACCTCTGCACTCTGCACGTCAGCACCTTGAGCTTTCCTTACAAGTTCTTCTATTGTCATTTCCAAGACACTAACAGCATTGATCACACATAGGGTTGGCCCAAACTGTACATTGGATTTCCATATACTGTATATACGCCGTATATGACCGTATATACGCTGTATTTCCATGTATACCGTATATGAGGGAAAATGGAATCACCCAGAAATAATTCATAGGGGGTTCATTTTACAGCTCTTTAAGAGCTGAGTACGCATGATCCAATCTATTATACTCAAAAAACAGGGATGGGTCATACGGCGTAGGCGTATTATACGTCGTATTGTATTTATCACGTATATATCCGTATTTTTCAAATTGCTCCGTATAATACGATTTTGGGCACTTAACGAATTTTGCAGTCACAAGCCCCCCAGAGCACCCCAGAAGCACTCCCAGGCCCTCAAGAGCCCCACAGAGGCACTTCCAAGCCCTCTAGAGCCCCCCAGAGGAACTCCCAGCCCCTCAGACCGTAGCATGATCACTTGCCTATTGCTACCACAACCCAGAAGGTGGTGCCTGTAGCATAGATGAATTGTACAACAGCTGCATCCACACAAGCCTTGGTCACTGCCCTCTTACTGCAGGTGTCCAACGACTGTGTAGATGCTGCTGCTGATGTGCTTGCTGTAGTCCTGTGCAGGTGCCTCTCGTTACCTGCATGCTCCTCCCTCTGAGCGCTAGCGTCGGCCATTTCTCCCATGCGAGCGCTGCGACTACGCCCTGAGGATTCCGGCCGGGTCAGCTTTGCATGCTGCTACACCTACGCTGGGATTCTGCCTCATGAAGTGCTCGCGGATGCGGGGGGAATCCTGGCATCTGGCATCTGGCATCTGGCATCTGGCATCTCGTAAATCTGCCCCTTCGGTCCCATAACAACAACACGATGCCACTCAGGGCCTTTACCAGGAGGCATTATAATGTTCTGGAGGCTGGGGGGACAATTCGTGGTGGTTGGAGGGTGGTTGG
>Ga0307968_1000906_pt1 | contig 23088 bp, 22 predicted proteins | sample OrgLakmetagen650_FD_201834 | JGI IMG/M metagenome (GOLD analysis project Ga0307968, IMG submission 201834) | Saline water microbial communities from Organic Lake, Antarctica - #650 | ecosystem: Environmental > Aquatic > Non-marine Saline and Alkaline > Saline | place: Antarctica: Organic Lake...
GCCCCCTCCCTCGGCCCCCTTTGTGCTTTTTAGCCGCAGGCACAATACTGCCCTTGCCCTTCAATTTCTTGGCCACCCCCTTCTGCCCTAACGCTGCCCCCTCTGCCATCACGCCTTCTTTCTTCGTTGCCTGAGGCCCACCTGGCCCCTTCTTCTCGCCGGCATCACCAGCTGTGCGTATGTGTAAGTGTATGACTTTATACTCAGTATGAAACTTTTTAGTTTGTGTGTGCGTTTGTTTGTGCATGTGTGTGCATATAAGTGTGTGTTTGTGTGTGCACACTTACATATGCATAGGAGCGCTAATGAGCATTGACCTCTCTTTGGCTGCGGTCCTGTTTCAGCTGTTGTACACAGACGACGCACGCTCTCATCTGCTGCTGTTGTACACACAACGCACGCACCCATCTGCTGAAGTTGTACAAACACAACGAACACACACACACACATCTGCTGCTGTTGTACATACACAACGCACGCACCCATCTGCTACTGTTGTACACACACAACGCACACACACACACGTCTGCTGCTGTTGTGCACGCACGACGCAGTGCTGCTGCTACTGTAAACATACACATCTACTACTGTTGTACACACACGACGCACGCACACATGCATGCACGCACACCCCAATTGCACACAAATATATGAGTAAACACTTGAGCAACTAGACATGAATGTACATAGAAGCGCACACACACAATTATACACATACCGCACCTGGTTGCTTGAGAGGAGCGGCGGCCAGCCTCTTTTGCTCTTCAGCTGCTGCTGCCAGGGCTTTCTTTCTGATCTGTATTCGAATGGAGAAAGAGAAGGAGGGGCGTGCATCAAATGATGGTATAGGGAGGAGGAGGGACGTGCATCAAATGGTGGAATAGGAGAAGGAGGGACGTGCATCAAATGGTGGTATAGGGAGTGTGATTTAAAGGAAAAAAGGGTCAGAGGCGCTGATAAGGACCTGGAATTAAACGGGTAAAGCTAAAAATATCCGCTCCACATTCAGTTTGCATGAAAATAGGATATCAAACTTGTAAATGGTTAGAGACAAGGGCAATTCAGATGTGCACCATGGTTGCTGAAGCAGCACAATGGTAGAATGCACAGGCCATTTAGGTATGCACCATGATTACCATGAAACTGTAAAATGGTTGAATGCAAGGGCAACCTAGATTGCACCATGATTACTGAAACAAGAACATGCACGAGAATGGCTCACGTACAGCAGATTGCTCATAAAATGACTTGCAATCTAGCACGGCATGCTGTCGTGTTTGGGGCTGATCAAGGTGTTTTATTGCTTCTTGTGTATTGTGTGTGTATGGTATGAACTTAGCAGTACTTTCAAATTCCAACTTTCCAGCAGAAAGCGCACACCAATGCAGGTACATTATTACGCTCTCCAACACAGTAATCAGCTCAAACCATGCATCTGCACATTCAGGAATTACCGTAATCACATATCACTGCACACCGTACATGAACTTGTGTTGACAGATCTTTTCAGGTATGGCCAATACTGTACACTGTACACCATATGAAAACGTTCGTCTAGCCAAACCCGAGTGTGCTTGGATAGGAAGATGGTTGCTTATTTTTATAAATATATACCTGCTGTGGTGTGATTGAAGAAAGAAGGTTTATAGGAACATAGATCCTCTGTTGTGTGAAACATAGATCTGCTGAAATAGTAGACTTGTAAGTCTGAGACACCGGTCTGGACATTTGTGAGAGTGTATGTATCGTTTCACCTGCAGACCCTCCTTGAATATCACCTCAGGGAGTTTCTCTAACCAGTCAGGCAAAGCAGACTGCTGCAGTGTTTTAGAATTGAAGCACGTGCACTGCTGTTGTCCAGTGCACACACCTTGCATGATACATGACAGTTGAGATGCCGCTAGGGCATGTTAGACTGCAGTGTTTTAGAATTGAAGCACGTGCACTGCTGTTGTCCAGTGCACACATCTTACGTAATACATGACAGTTGAGATGCTGCTGGGATGAACGGGGCTCTGTAATTTAGGAAGGGGGGCTGCTGGGACATATAATCAAGCTGCGCTCTCTTAGCGTACCAAATCCATGTACATACAAATGTATACATTTTAACTACATGAAAAGCATCTGCAGACAGCTGACGTACCCAGCAATTGGTACTCTTGCCTGAAAATTAATAAGCAGATTTCCCCCCTGGACCATTTTTGGCGAGGCACCCTGAATCCATCATCTTGGTCTGACATTTTATAGGTGACAGCATCAGGAATGATTGAGACCGTAACACAGCAATTTGCCAACGTGAGAACCTGCTGCTTAACAACAAATGAAGAAGCCCTGCCACTTCTCGTGCAATATGCATCGTGTCTTCGTGCAAAATCAAGACTTTACAGCACCACGTGTTGAGGTACATATCAGAGGACTTACACACCATTGCCAAGTTGACGCGTTTGCTTACCTCAACCACACAGCAGCTGCAGCTGCAGCTGTCCTGATAATCGAAGAAGTGACATTTTCCTAGCATGAGACATTTTACTACCTTGGGAGGAAGTGGCATTTTGTCGTCAGCAGCGATGAGCCAGTCCTCCTTGTTCAGATCTAAACTTGCTTTTTCCCCATTGTCGTAGTGGATGCCGTACTGCTTGTCCTGGGATAAGACCATCATTAACACATAAAAAGCAATCATAATCTTTCTTTGTAGATTAATAAAAAGAAAGTCGTGACAAACAGCTGCGTACTTGTTGGTTTCATGCATTGCAAAATTAAAGCAATAAGAAAGCATGCATGATTAGGATCAATGTGCGTGGAAGGCAGACACTGCCAAATGTAAACGGCGTGTGTGGGCAAGAAAACACTGCCAACTGGAATTAGCAAAAAGTTTGACAGCAACACTTATCAGTGCTCATCTGTTGCTTCTATTCACAATGTGAAGAGGGCTCTGCGATTGCCAAGCTGCGTTATGCCTCAACATGAGGTCTCCTTCCAGACCTTTCAATACAAAGTGCCAGAAGCCACAACCTAACATTTGCATGCGCAACAATGTTTTGGCCTCAAACCAGCAAATCCTTGCCCAAATATGAAAGGCCTCTCCCTGGATTTAAACAAGGTTAGGAAGTATCTGCCTCACCTGCCCAGGGATGTAGGCCATGACCTTCCCAGCTGACCATTTATTCTCTGCAGCCCACCAGATTTTCAGCCGGTGCCCTACCAGGTTTTCAGCCTCAAAGCCTGCAATGGTGTGCAGCAGAGAAGCAAGGCAAAGGACTTCCGTCTGATGGCAGCTTGTTGGCAGAAGTCAAATGTAAAAATACTGTAATAGACCACCATGGTTGCTAGATCAAGTTGAGCGTAGTGTGTCGTGTTGAGTGTGGTGTGGTGTAGCTGGAAGAAGCACGTGTGAATTTGCAATTGCTTGGCTGAGGTGTAAACCACCATTGAAGATTTTTGTAAAAGACCAATCCACAATTACTCTCAAACACGCCAGATTAGCCACATGTCGCCTTCATAGAAGGAGGGAAATGCTCACCATTTCCAGCGTCAAACTGTACTACCAACTGTACTTTTTTTCTGGCACTCAAGCTTTCTCTGATTCTCTGAGAGATTAATACTGCAGTATGTTGTAACAACCGCCACCTGTGCCATGAGATACTGACCTGGACATTAAGCACACACACAACTATATACAGCAACAAGCCAACCTTTGGGGATGGGGGTGCAGCTGTGGGTGCCTGGGAGTTTCCCGCGCAGCAGGAGGGCATTTGCGATGCTTGGAGCTTGAAGTGCTTCCACCTCTGGTGCCTCTGGGGCTTCTGCCACGTAACGCACGAGCAACAATGGATGCCGGTGTAAGAAATTAAAGACAGCGTGCTTATGCGATCTTAGATGTGCACGGTGCATTCTCTGGGGCCTCTGCCAAGTAACGCAAGCAAAAATGGATGCTAGTGTAAGAAGTCAAAGACAGCGTGCTTATGCAATCTTAAAGGTATGCAGTGCATTCTCTGGGGCCTCTACAATTGAATGCCTCTACAATCGAATGTTTACAAGAGCTACATATGCCCGGCACAACCTTAAAAAGGAAAGCAGTTTTGTAGGAAGAAAAAAGGCAAGCAAATTTGTAGGAAGAGTTTGTTCAAGGACGGCCATAAAGGGCTTCCACGCCCCTGAGCTTACCCACGCATCTTATTATACCAAAGTTGTGTTGCTACAGGTGGCAAGGCAGTCGTAATAGTTAAGGATCCATCCAAGCCTTCTTTCCGAATGGGAAGGCAAATTTCATTATTTGACTTTTTCCGCGTAAATCTGGTGGCCAAAACGCCCATGACCAAGTCATACTTCTTTACTCCTAATATGCTCGATGCTTATTACCTTGCTCCAAATCCATGCTGGTGGCGTTAACACCATCTGCGTTCTTTTTATTTCGTTTCATAATTCTTTCCTTTCCTTGCTCACGTTGAACGCTGCCAAGTCACCACTACAGATGAAAAAAATCCATGCACAGGAGAAGCCCTTGTCGACAAGAAAAAGTTGGTAGGGGGTTAGCTTATGTCGCATGTATTTTTTAAGACCCACCAGTTGCCTCAGAGGGGCCGCCTCTTGTGTTACCAGGATGCATGAACCTGGAATTCATAGGCTCAAGAGACCCGCCTGTATGTGATGTTTGTAGTGGTGATCATGTGTGTGTGTGTTTGTGTAAATGTTGTGTAAGCACCTGCTTAGAGGAGGACGATCAAGTTATCGTTCCTCTGTGCCCTCAGCAAGGCTTCTCCTGCCTTGTTTTAACGTCAGGAGATGCCGCGTAATCAGTAGGCCGTATTTACTGGACTTGGAATTAGAGGCTCGGGACCCGCCCGCAAAAGTATAAAAAGGAACAAGGACTACGCAGGCGGTGGAACTACTTCTTGCATCAATTAGGAGCCTGTTATGGTTGACGCTGTGAGGCTCTCTCCTGCATCCCGACAACAGCCCTTTTAATTTCTCTGTGTTGAAGATCTAGCTACTCTATTTATCTAGGCTGGAGCCTCTCCAGAGGGCCATGCTAGCTCAATTGGTTTGTATGCATCTACTGCACTGGGAGACCAACATGCAAATCGCTCAACTCATGGTTTTATCAGCCAGGCAATAAGTCCTCCCTATGTAGGTTAGCAACTGAGGCTTTCCGTTGCACACTTTAGTTAGCAAGCATGCACACTCAAAGGCCTCGTGATCGCACAATGAAGAGGCTAGGTACTACCACACAAGCGTTGAACATGCCCTAATTGTTTGTCAAAGAGCATTGCCATTTGTGAATTTGTTAACCCCCTACCCGTGATATCATAAAGCGCACCTATACGTGGGAAGACTTGCTTAGCCTGTTTTACCCCATAATTCCAAAGAAAGCCGTGCCGTTATTCCATTGACCCTTGCAATAAACAGAGACAGTTCTTGCCAGTTCTGACGTGCCGACCTCTGATTACCCTCCCTCAGCCCGTTTTACCCGATGGTATGGCATGCTGCTTTGCGAGGTGTTGCTCCACAGAACGCAGCCCACATTTTACATATGCATCCGCAAGTGACGTAGGGGACGGCCAGTCGAGGGACGCGCTGAATTAGACAGACAGGAACAGAGATGAAGAGGTGACTTGCTAGTAAGTGCTTGCATTTGTAGCTAATGACCAGGGTATCTGGTTTGAAGACGCACTGAAGAATCAGGCAAATAAGGAAAGCAATCCACGTTGGTGTGCCAGAGTGAAGAAATTGAAAGAGCACAAGCCAAATGAAGTCGAAGAGTTGGTAACAAAAAGCTTGTTGTGCATATAACTGTTACTCTGCATCAACGTGTTCACAACAGTGCTTGCTGGAATGGTACTGCACAAATGGGTATGGAGCCAATTTAGGAAAAGGGTGGGCAAATGCAGCAAAACAAGAATTTGGAGATCAAGTCGTAGCGCTTAGCTGAACAGATCTATACTCAAATACTTGCATCACTATGAAGGCGCTTCTTTACCTGTTCAGACAATAATACTTCCAGCTTGTGTGCAACGGCACCTTACAGTCACAAATGGTGAATTATGGCAGGGCTTTCCAAACCTGTTGTTGCTCCCACAGCTGCTACCAGTACCGCACGTGACAGACATGAGATGCTGGCTGACTTGGTCCCACAAGCCTGTTGAATTCACCTGACAGAGCAGATTATTGTAATAACCATTGGTGTCACAAAAGGGAAGCTTCGCAGGATCAACTGACATTTACTGCCGCAATCGTGGCTACCTGGAGCTCAGGGGCTGTACGAGCGTAGTCACCTTTTAACTCCAGAGAGTGTGCTTAACTAGTTATGATCTGTCGCGTGCCTCAGTGTTTTGTGGAAGTAAGAGTAGTGTGTTTTGTGTGTGTATATATTTGTGCGCACTATGTGATGCACAGTTTATTAAAAAATTGCATTGAGAATGATAATTTCTACATTTATGCTTCCATTGATCTTCACTGAGCTGACAAGGGAGTGAAATGATAAGTGTTATTGTGCTATAATTTAAAAATTGGTCCACCAACACACCTGCTCGTATCCACCCAGGGATTGGAGGACCGAGAAGAAGTCCCAGGTCCTCACTCGAAGCCCATTGACGACCTCCTGTTAATAAAATAGAAAATTCGTACGATTAATTTAATTATTTTTAATTCGTGGCCCCAATTGATGCGTTTTCTGAATGCGAAATCGCAAAGGAATGTGACATGCATGGGGGTTTTGATAGCACTTATTTATATGAACTACAAAATATTTTACAGATAGAACTAACTGTTGCTTCGATCTGTTGCAGCACACCTCATAGGTGTAGTGCTTGTCTGCCATTTCTTGGTAGACCTTGCTCAGTTCCTCTGGGCCAGAGAGACAGCGAGCAGCAGGAACGCCCTTCTCCTCCATCTGCAAGTCAAGTTTGTTTGCACAAGCAATCCATAATTTTCACGCACATCGTAGAGTTACAACGATCAAAACAGTGTCAACCGTAATATTATAAAGCAGATCCATCCGCAGCTGTGCAATGCACGCGCACCTTCATAAAATCATCCAGGTGGCTCACTTGATATGCTCGCAGTGCATGCCCGGCTGCATTTGCCCCCATCAGCTTATTCCTGCATAGCATATAATTGTGAGAACTCAACTGTGTGGACTTACAGCAGGAAAGGATGCGGGCAACCGGCGGAGACTGGCTTCAAAGGCAAGTCGTTATATTTACAGCGGATCACTCACACTTCACTTCCAAACAGTATCGAGCTCACTGCCTTCCACTGCTTTTGCTCAAACGCCTGCATAGAAACAAAGATGGATAGCCAAGAAGACTGATGTGTTTCAAAGTGTTGCATAAGGCAAGGGTAAATAGCAAATGAAGATGGTAGGACCTCACATTAGGGTGCATGCCCCCGTTTCGCTGCCTGATGTCCTGCACGACTCGCCACAAGGTGGCCACTTGAACAGGGACCGTGGTGTTTGCGGCGCACACCGACAGGCTGGGCTGTGTGTTTTGCAGGGTCATTAACGTGGGAAAAAACCTTTTGTAAACTTGAGGGCGGTGTCAAGGTTGAAAGTTCATAAGGACGGGCTTTACTCATTAAGCCAGATTTGAAATTTCAAAAAGATGTGCATGTATCAGCGCAGGCCCAGCGTGCAATGTTGTTCACTTCACACACCAACCTTGTACGTGAAACCCTGCCAAGAACAGAACGCCTTGTAGCGGTCAAGGAATGACTCAGCAGCAGCAGCAGCAGCAGTCGGCTGCGCAGAGCCTCCCCCTGCCGCTTTAGGTGAGGGCTCTGCCGGTGCTGCTGCGCTTATTAGGGAGCTCCCGAGGCCCGATGGAGCACCAGCAGCTGCGGTGGTGGCAGCAGCAGCAGCTCTGGCCCCTTCTTTTGCTACTGCTTCTTCCGGCGCTGGCGCTGGCGCTGTGCAAATTGGGGCGAGTGGCGCTGCTGCTGCTGCCGTGCACATGTGCAGGGCAGACCACGGGTCATCAGAACCTTCTGTTGCGTCGACCGGGGCTCCAAGGGCGGGGGAGATGAAGGTGTCGTCTGGGTCTCTAAACCTAACAGCTGCTGGAGTTTCGGCACCGTTTTCATAAAAAACTCGCTGCTGCTGCTGCTGCTGCTGCTGCTGGAGGGCGGCGGCGGCGACAATGTGGCAGGATGAATCTGCCGCAGCTGCCGCTCCTCCATTATCCCGATCGCCCAGGCCATATTCATCATCTGTTGCTCCTGGGGTTGGTGGCTCTGCTAATAACGGCGTTGGAGGTGGAGACAGGCGTGCGCTACCGTGCTGCTGCTGCTGGGGCCCGCCGGTAATGCAATTATACTTGACATCATCAAGAGCACCTGCTTCTTCTGCTGCTGCTGCTGCTGCCGCTGGACCCTCTCTCTCGCGCTGCTGGCCCGAATCCATATACCCCTGGGTTGTGCACGCACTCAGACCCTGAATCAAAACGATGCCGCCTAGCTAAATTCGGCTACGATAATAAAAATTCAAGTATAGAACACTTCTTGCCAATCCTAGATCTGAGGCATTTGTCCCATCCAATTCGCAAAAAGAAAAGTTATAATTACCATCCGTCAGAAACCCTTCTATTCCTGTGTGCTGGCGTTTCACCAACTTTTCAAAAGAGGAAGGACAGGAGCATCGCGTATGTAATTTGCAACAATTTCAATCGAAAACCAACAGCGTACTTTATGGATAGCGGTTGATGATGGGGGTGCTGAACATAATAATACTACGCAGTGGAATTACAGAGTTTACATATAAAGCCATCAGCAAAAGTGTGCGACTGCTAGGCTGAAACATGTAAAACAATTCCATCATGGGCACACCCAGTACCACCAAGAAAGAGAACCGCAAAGCAAAAAGGGACAAAGCCAGTGTCCGGGCATCATCAGGTATGCTTGCATTGATGCACACACGGCACCCTAAAAAACAAATGCACATACACACATACATACAAACACACACACATGCACACACACACACACGCATACACACACACACACACACACGCACACACGCACACACACACACACACACACACACACACACACACACACACGCACGCACGCACACACACACATGCACACACACGCGCACACACACACATGCTCACACACATACGCACTCACACACACATACTCACATACACACTCACACACATATGTACACACATACGCACACACTCACATACGCACTCACACACACATGTACACATACACGCATGCACACACACTTACACACAATCACACGCGAACGAGAGTGCACAGATATGCACACACATATACTCGCGCGCACAGACATACAAACGTACACATACGTACACGTACACTTTATGGACTTCATTTACACGCATGCACGCGCGGACAGACAAACATTTTAATGCAACATATGCATACAGGCCTTTCTGCTACCACTGTCCGCTATGTGGTCACTGCCGGGATGGTTGGCCTGCTGGCTGTTGTGCTGAGTGTGGTGCTTGCATCTAGCTCAGACCTCTCTAGCCCATCTAGAAAACGCTCGCTGTCGAGTTCAGAACATATCGGCAAAGGGGCAGAAGGCTGGGCCGGACACCTGGAGCGTGAAGTACAGAGGGAAAAAGAGGTGTTTATGTATGTTTGCGTACGTGTATGTTTGTGTGTGTTGTGTGTTGCGTGTCTGTTGTGTGTGCACAAGTAATTATGACAAAATTACCACAGAATGTTCTCAGTAGTAGTTGTGTACAAACTCACTCTTAGCTAATCCTAAAGCCACACAAAACACGCACACACACAGAAAAGCACAGACACACATCATACACATACTTCATGGTCTCTTTTTTTGCCCCTCTTCCCTCTCTTCAGGTAGTTGTAGGGGATGAGCGCTTCCACCCCTCATTTGGTGTGTTTCCACGGGGCTGCAAATGGAAGATGGTCACCAGTCCCAACTCCACACGCTACCAGTGGTGTGTGTGTGTCTGAATATGTGTGTGCGCGTGCGTGTATGTGTGTGTTGGATTGAGCGCTTCCACACCTCGTTAGGTGTACTTCCACGGGGCTGCAAATGGCAGCCAGCCCCAACTCCATGCGCAACCAGTGGTGCATGCGTCTGAATATGTGTGTTCGTGCGTGCGTGTGTGTCTGTGTGTCTGTGTGTTTGGGTTTCTGCTTGAGTGTAAACGCATTTTTTGGTAACTCCACGTTGCACATGCTTTCAGTGGCAAGCATACAAGGGTATCAAAGTACTGCCCACATGCACACATGCACATGCACCATATACACACACATACACACACAAACACGCACAAACACGCACATGCACGCGCAAAATTTGTTTGCGTAGGTGGGATGTGGTCGGCTCGCAGTGGGTGGAGGAAAGGCCCGAGGCCTGCACACCCACCGGTTTTGCACCCCATGAGGCCCCTCCTAGCTGGAATGCCTCAGCGTCACGCGGCACACAGGTCAGCATATTAGTATTATACATGTTTGCACACAGGTCAGCATATTAGTATCATACATATTTGCACACAGGTCAGCATTCTAGTATTATACATATTTGCACACAGGTCAGCATATCAGTAATACATATTTGCACACAGGTCAGCATTTTAGTATAACACATATCTGCACACAGGTCAGCATATCAGTAATACATATTTGCACACAGGTCAGCATTTTAGTATAACACTTATTTGCACACAGGTCAGCATATTAGTACCGTACTGCGCTTTTAGTATTGCGTGGCCTACTTTTTGCGAGGTGCCAAAATAATTAGAAGTAATTATTTTGCGAGCATTAAGCTTTTGCGAGGCCCCTGAAAAGTTGAGGAAATTTGCGAACTTTGCGAATTTGGGGATTTCTTGTGCTCTCCTCTCTGTATCTATTCAGTGCAGATAATCAGTGCTTGTTTACATCAAAGTCTGAGACGAGTTTTAAGGCTCCTAACTTCAGCCTGAGGAGTTACTCTTGCATTTCCTCCCCCCCCTACTCCTCCCCCTCGTCCTCCTCCGTGGTGGTCTCTGAAATCTCCAGGGTTTCAAGGCCCCTGCCCCTGCCCCTGCCCCTGCCCCTGAGACCCTGCAGGTGCATCCTAACCCACACTGCCTGCTTCTTCAGCTTCTGGGCTTCTGCTGCTGCTGCTTTTGCTGTGAAGTGCAGATGCAAGCGCACCTGATGCTCCCCCCCACTCCACCTGAGTTGCAGCTCTGCCCACACATGCCTCTCTCCTGGAGGGGCTTGCACCCCCAATGTGCAAGCACCTTGGGCCTCCCCACAGGCCTCTTAACTGGGGCAGGACGGGATGCAATGCTGGCTGCAATGGCTGCATCCCTGGCTGCTACTGCCTTGCTGCACAGGCCTGAGGCGGATGATGAGCTCCCGAGCGGGACCATCGTCCTCTGTGCGCTTCCGTTTGGTGCAACCTAGGTCAAATAGTGATGCTTGCCCCTTAGGACGATGGGGTTCCATTGGGGGGACACAGAAACTACCGCATTAAAAAGTCTAAGTATTGCGAGGTCTGAAAAAACTTTATATATTTTCGGCTTGATTTATTGCGAGGGGCCTCAATATTAATTTATTTACTCGCAAAACAACCAAGCGCAGTACGGTATTACACATATTTACACACTATAACAGTTGTAGGTACACAAAAACACGCAGTTCACAGTCAGCTGGCTGACGCAATCATACCCAGCAGTCTTACTTCCTTGGGTTAGGGCAGCATCACGCAGGGCCAGGCCACAGACTCGCGCTGTGAACTCATATGAACAGATGCCATTTTTTCCACTGACACACTCGTCATTTTGCTGAACTGTCCTTTCTTGCTCCTCTCAGATGACGTGCGACGGCTCCCACTGCATGTATACCAACCTGTACTTCAACAACGGCCGGTGGTACGCCCTATTGGATTCCCCCGAGCAGACTAGTGGATGGCGATTCAGCAGGAACCAGCAAGTGCACACTCTACATGTAAAGGATGCAAATGCCTTCACGGATTCGGTGAGTTGAAGTGAATGAGTGGTTGTGCAGCAAGGCTTGTGAGCTTTTACAGTAACAGTACCTAGATGTGCATACTCTGCAGTAAGCCTTGAGAGCTTGTACCGCAGCAGTACCTAAAAAGTGCATACTCTGCACGGAAAGGATGCACACGCCTTCACGAGCTGCGTGAATTGAAGTGGGTGTGTTTGTTTGGAGGATTCAAGCGGTTTGTGCCGCTGCTGGATGTAAGACGTGCACACTCTGCATGTTTGCCATTTGTAGGATTGGCCAGAACCATATATATACACAGTGTAAATACGGTATTTTTGGCTTGGAAATCACCAAATATACGGTGTATATATACCTATATATACAGTTCTGGCCAACCCTAGTCATTTGTCATGCACACGCCCTATCAGACTTGGTGGGCTAAGGTGGTTGTGTTTGGTTGGAGGTCACAAGCGGTTTGTGCTGCTGCAGAGTCTGGTACGTGCACACCCTGCACATTTGTCAAGCAAACACCTCGACGGACTCAGTAAGCTGGGTGCGTGCTTACCTAAGGGGATGCTTACACTTGGGCTACAGACAGCATGCTCTTTCAGTGGACGATGCGATTGCCTAAACGTTTTTGATGGGTGGAGGGTGGGTGTTGAAACAGAACGGATGAGGAGCAGTTTGCCTGACAAAGGTTTGAGCATCAGGTGAATGGAGGTGTGTGTGTCCTAACTTAGTCGTGCCAGGTGCATAGGCTTTGAGGGAGCAAGTGCGACCACGCAGCAGAACGCCCAATGTGGTGTAAGTTTTGCAACAATATGGATGAGGAATGTGGTGTAAATTTTGCAACAATATGGGTGAGGGAGGGCTGAAAGTTGGATGTCAGTCATAGCTTGCAGCTAGCCTGGTATGCAGGAAGCTACACAACGCATGCGTACTTAGCTGATGTGTGAAGTGCTGAGTGGTGCTTGGAGAAGTGCTCCGAGTGCTGCTCAGAAAACTGCTCTGAGTGATGCTTGGAAATGCAAAACCCTTATCCTGAGGCAGTCAAATCCTCAGTAGGACTGGAGCCAGTGTGTGGGTCTCAAATCCTTTGCATGCTCCAAAATTTTCATTGTACGTCTCTGCCTCTGCACACATGTAAAAGCCCATCTCTGATTGCACGTCACTGCTTCTGCACACGTGTTTAACTCCATCTCTCATTGCAAGTCTCTGCCTCTGCACACGTGTTAAACCCCAAACCTCATCACACGTCACTGCCTCTGCACACGTGTTAAACCCCATCCCTCATCACACGTCTCTGCTTCTGCACACGTGTTAAACTCCATCTCTCATTGCAAGTCTCTGCCTCTGCACACGTGTTAAACCCTACCCCTCATCACACGTCGCTGCCTCTGCACACAGGTCAAGCACCGCATTATATCTGGGGACACCATCTTGTTTGACTTCATCTTTTTTACCCACCCTACTGCCATAGGCCACTGGTGAGACTCCATTGATCTGTTCAGCCGCTAGTAAGCTTTAAAAAATAGTAAGTTTTGAAAGATCAGCTTGTCGCTCCTCGTCATCCACAACCATGATACAGAAATTGGCTGTGGTCCCCTGTTTCAGTGTGATTTGGGCGTGTTTCGTGGAGAGCTGTCTCCTAAGTTCAGCACCTGTACTCCAATTGAAGATCTTGAGCAATTCCTGCAAGGAGTGAGGAAGCTATCAGTTCACGTAACGATCAGGCTTAAGTTCCCTTGCAAAACCCACAAGCATTTGACGAAACGTAGCAAAGTGGCACCTGTAATTTAGGCACACGAGTGATTTTGAAACGTAGCACAGTGGCACCAGTGATTTAGGCACACCAGTGATTTTGAAACGTAGCACAGTGGCACCAGTGATTTAGGCACACCAGTGATTTTGAAGCGTAGCACAGTGGCACCATTGATTTAGGCACACCAGTGATTTTGAAATGTAGCACAGTGGCACCATTGATTTAGGCACACGAGTCAGTGAAGAAGGTGCACGCAAGGTCAACGACAGTGAAAAGCCGTTGTGGTATTGAGGCTTTAAATTTCTGTCCCTCTGTAAGACCCAGCTAGATTCAAAGCAACAAATACAGTGAAAAGTCATTTGGTATCGAAGATTCGGATGCCTGTCCCTTAGAAGACCCAGCTTAATTGAACACAACAGTGAAAAGTGATTGCAGTATTGAAGGTTCGGATTCCTGTCCCTTAATAAAAATTGCTGGAAAAATTGCTGAAAAGTTAAAACGGTGGCACTTTCGGTACTCTAGGTACATGAGCTTTGATTGTAGGGTTTGAATGTAGCCTTTAAGGTTAGCATTTTCCAGTTGCGTCACAGCCCTTTTTTACTTGGTTTGTTTTGAGGTTTACCTCGTTCTCATAGGTTCAGCAGCCATTCCAGGTTGAATGCCTTTGTAATCCAAACTAAACTAAACTAAGTCAGGGAGATTTGGTATCACTAGGGTTGGCCATAACCACATATATATACGGTGTGTATACGGTATTTTTTGCAGGGAAGTCACCGTATATACGGTTATACACGGTGTGTATATACGGTTCTGGCCAACCCTAGGTATCACGCACGCCTAAGCTGTTTTTCTATGTGCTCGATGAAGAAAGCAAGCATTCTGGTTTACATACACAGTCGACCCTTACTGCCATGTATGATAAGCGCTGATACTAGCAGGCAGGTACAGTTGCAATTTTCAATTTGGCGATTAAGTTCCGGTCATGTATGGTGCACATGGCCTATCTGATGAACTGTAGTGGCGCTCAAAACTGTTTGGCAAGTAAATTCCGAGCACGTGCGTGATTTTGCAGCTTTATTCAAGCAACCTCGTCTTGTTAAAGTAACCCCCATCCATGCATTTCAGGCATGCTGCTGGGAGGAACACCACAGCCGCCGTGAACATTGTATCACGTAGGGTTGGCTAGAACCGTGTATATACGCCGTATATGACCGTAAATTTATTGATTTCCCTGCCAAAAATATCATATACCGTAGGGACATGTACTCGTTCCGCACCCCTCAAAAAAAGAGTTATTTTTACCCTGTCCGCACCAATCCGCACCCCTCTCAATATATAATTTAGTGCTTGCCGCACCAATCCGCAGGGGCAAAATGCCCTCAGAACCGCACCAAGGGACTCAGAGGTGCATTCCATAACACATTAACATAGTTTTTGTCCAAGTGCACTGAGAAATATCGAACTGAGTCTGGTTGCTGAACTCTGTCATCCATTGTACATTGTACATCAACTGACACTAATTTTGTCTTTTTCTTCTAGTCTTTCTTACTCAAGTATCATCACCATCTGCTTCTCCATCCCTCTCCTCATTGCCCCCCTCTTCACTGCCCCCCTCCTCACTCCCCTCTGAGCAACACCTGTGCAGCCAGCCGGCACCAAGATGATGTGCACAAATGGGAACTGCTTCTTCAGCCAGTCTCGTAACTCAGCAGCGATGTGCACCTTGCAGGCCCACAGGGGCTCTCGGGGCCTCTTTCCCACTCATGACCCGTCAAAAACTCAAAAGTAATTATTTAAATTCAATCCGCACCAATCCGCACCCCCTCAACTATTTATATATTTCAGGGGGTGTGAGCTCGCCGCACCCCCAAAAACAATATTTTTGCGGCGTGATATATTGTTCGTACGGTATACACCGTATATGACCCTATATTTGGTGATTTCCCTGCCAAAATTTCCGTATATACACCGTGTATGACCGTATATTTGGTGATTCCCCTGCCAATAATACCGTATATACACCGTATATGACCGTATATTTGGTGATTTCCCTGCCAACAATACCGTATATACACCGTATATGACCCTATATTTGGTGATTTCCCTGCCAAAAATTCCGTATATACACCGTATATGACCGTATATTTGGTGATTTCCCTGTCAAAAATACCGTCTATACACCGTATATGACCGTATATATTTGGTGATTTCCCTGTCAAAAACACCATATATATACACCGTGTATATAGGGTTCTGGCCAACCCTACAAATGGCACCTTCGTTGTGTGGTTTGCAGGTGGGAGATGCTGGGGCCCCTGTTCTCCATCCTCAAACGCTCAGATATCAAGCGTCCCTGCGACCAATTTATCCTGCTGCACCTGCAGGTGAGGAGGCTAGAAGCTTGTGTGTGTGTAAGTGTGTGTAAGTGTGTGTATGTGTGTGTATATCTGTAAATGTATGTATGTGTGTGTTGGTGTCCCTGTGACCAGTTTATCCTGCTGCACCTGCAGGTGAGGAGGCTAGAAGCTTGTGTGTGTGTGTAAGTGTGTAAGTGTGTGTGTATCTGTAAGTGTGTGTATGTGTGTGTGTTGGTGTGCCTGTGTGTTTGTGCACTTTTCTTGCTGTCCAAAGTCACGACCAGCATTGCAGCCTTGTTTGTACGATTGTAGCAAAAGCAGGAGCGGGCTTGAGTGGGTGATTGCCATGAATTCTGCTCTCAACCTGTAGAGAAATTTGTAGATTAGATCTGCAGATTAATCAGTCTATATATAAACGTAGATTAATCTGTACAGATGATTTCTACTCTCAACCCATAGAGACAAAAGCACGTGTGCTTGTCCCTTGTAATTGTGTTCCATTCCTGCAACCCGCTCGCAGCAGAAGCACGTGCTTGAGTGGGTGCATGCCATGATTGCTACTCAATCTGTAGAAGCAAAACTGTGTTTGCTTGTCCCTTGTAATTGTGTTCCATCCCTGCAACCCGCTCGCAGCGGAAGCACGTGCTTGGCTGGGTGCATGCCATGATTGCTACTCAATCTGTAGAAGCAAAACCGCGTATGCTTGCCCCTTTCCCTGCAACCTGCTTGCAGCGGAAGCACGTGCTTGAGTGGGTGCGTGCTATGATGGCTGCTCAATCTGTAGAAGCAAAATCGCGTTTGCTTGTCCCTTTCCCTGCAACCTGCTTGCAGCGGAAGCACGTGCTTGAGTGGGTGCGTGCTATGATGGCTGTCACGCTGGGCGTGAAGTACGATGAGGAGCTACCTCCAGTCTACATCCAAGAGCCCACCAAACCCCCTGATGATGCCTGGAGCCAGATCAGTGAGTAGTAGTCCTGTTCAGATACGTAGGGTTGGCCAGAACCGTATATATATAAAACGTATATGACCGTATAACTGGTGATTTCCCTGCCAAAAGTACTGTTTATACACCGTATATATGTATGGTTCTGGACAACCCTACAGATACGTCAATTGTCGTGACCCGTAAGGGCTGTTCCTTCTACCTGATGCCTTACTCCCACTCAAGCACGTGTGACATGGAATATGTATGTGCTTGAGCTGATCTGCTTGCATTGCCTTGAAATGCGTGCGTGCTACACCTCAAGGTTTACACCTCAAGGTTTCTGTTCCTGACCATACTGTGGCGGAAATGATGTTGCAAGCAGGACAAAGAGTGTGTGAGATGGAAGTGTCCATCGGTTTGTGAAGCTGGATGTGTGTGTGTGTGTGTGTGTGTGTGTGTTACCAATGCATTATGTTTGTGACGTCTAAAGCCCTGCCTCTGTGGTTTATAGATATATTATGTACATGTTATGTATAGTAGTATGTAGTTTTTGTAGATGTATTAAGTACATGTTATGTATAGCAGTATAGTTTATAGTTTTTGTGATTATGTACATGTTATGTTTAGTGTTTAGTAGTAAGTTTATAGTTTTTGTAGATTATTATGTGTAGTAGCATAGATTATAGTTTATAGATGTTATGTATAGTAGTATAATTCTTATATTTTTTGTAACTTAGGCTTCTTCTGGAGTTGTGAGGGCTGTTGATCTTATAGTGGGTAAATCCGTGTGCTGCCTTTCTTGATCTTGCTCCTAGGTCACAAGGGGAGCAAAGCTACTCAGGAGTGAAAAAAACATTCCCCACATTAATTCAGGAAGAGGATCCACTTTGCCCAAACATGCGCCATTATATGTGCAGTTCAAATCTCTGCACACATTGAGCCCTTTCCCAGTATTGCGCTCCCTTCCATTCTTTCCCCCACTGTCTTGCGTTTCGCTGGTGCTTCGCTGAGTTCTGACCTGGCTGTCTCATCTTGCGCACGTTGCAGCTCAGAACTTGGAGGGCTTTGACAGGGACACTTGGTACATGTTCGAGCACGTGGCCATTACCAAAGACCTGTAAGTCTGGTTTCTTCTGAAGCACGTTGGCTGTCCTGAATATCATCACGCCTGTAAACGGGGCAATGAGCAAAGGCCTGTGATCGTTTTATGCGTTCTGAACCAGGTATCAACTTACGTTAGGTTGGCCAGAACTGTAAATGAACCGTATATGACTGTATACTTGGTGATTTCCCTGCCAAACTTACCGTACATACACCGTATATAAATGGTTATTGCCAGCCCTAAACTTACGATGTCATGTGCTCCAGAACTGGCCGCTACGTAGTAAGCCATGGACATCTCTTTGAGTTTGCATTTGGAGTTTCCTATATCTTTATCATCTCTGAGGATGTGGCCATTACCAAAAGTGATCTTGGCATGTTGGCCTGTCTGACCTGGACTTTGACTGATACGTCCTGAGTTTGAAAAAGTTTGAAAAATGGTCGCTATGAAGCATGTGAGTTTGAAGAGTCTTTGTCCACTTGTCGTATTTTCATCTTGCCTCTTTGCCAACAGAAACCAAAAAACTTTCAATGTTATTTACGGTTGTTAATCCCTTTCCCTATTTTGGTCATGTTCATGCTGTGTAGATTGAAGCTAAATTACAGAATCGAAGAATTAATTGGGTCGGTAATCAATTCCCCCTCTTGCCATTGCTGCCTCCAAGACTTTGATTCTCCCGCCTTTGGTCAAGCACCCTTGCCTTAAGTTGCACTTAGCATGATTAGAAATTTTGCGACTCATCATACCAGCACCGCAACTTATTCACACCGGCATTCATACAACACACACACATTCACACACACACTCAATACACACGCATACACACGCATACACACGCATACACACACATACACACACATACACACACATACACACACATACACACACGTACACACACATACACACATACATACACACACATAAACACACACATACACACACATACACACACAGAAACTTGCTCTCGGCCAGGCTTTGTGCTACCCCACAGCACACTGCACGCAGAGCAAATAACAAATAACGCTTTGTTATCTGTAACTCGTTTTTTAATACAAGGTACACCTGCAGAGGGCGCACCTTTTTGTCACGCCCTGATTTCTGCTAAATTATGTGCTACACACAACGTGCTGCACGCAGAGCACAAAACAACTTATTATCAGTAACACCTTTTTTTTATCCAAGGTACACCGGTGGAGGGCGCACCTTTTTGTCACGCCCTGACGCTCAAGAGTTCAGAGGCCTGGTGTATCGCCATTATGGTGAGATGAGGGCCGCTGTGATTGGTATAGTGTTTTGCGTAAAAATAGTGATGTGTGTGTATGTGTGTGTGCGTGTGTGTGTGTGTGTGTGTGTGGCCTGGTGTATCGCCATTATGGTGTATCGTCATTATGGTGAGGCCTGGTGTAATGTCATTATGGTGTATTGCCATTATGGTGTATCGTCATTATGGTGAGGCCTGGTGTATGGTCATTGTGGTGAGGCCTGGTGTATCGCCATTATGGTGAGAAGAGGGCCGCTGTCATTGGTATAGTGTTTTGCGTAAAAATAGTGATTTGTGTGTGTGTTTGTGTGTGTGTGTGTGGCCTGGTGTATCGCCATTATGGTGTGGCCTGGTGTATCGTCATTGTGGTGAGGCCTGGTGTATCGCCAATATGGTGAGAAGAGGGCCGCTGTGCTTGGTATAGTATTTTAGGTAATAAAAGTGATGTGTGTGTATGTGTGCGTGTGTGTGTGAGGCCTGGTGTAACGTCATTATGGTGTATCGCCATTATGGTGTATCGTCATTATGGTGAGGCCTGGTGTATGGTCATTGTGGTGAGGCCTGGTGTATCGCCATTATGGTGAGAAGAGGGCCGCTGTGTTTGGTATTGTATTTTAGGTAATAAAAGTGATAGTGGTGTGTGAGTGACATTCGATTACAATGCATCGGTAAGGCCCATGTTGCTCCTCCGTATTGGAAGGTCAAGAGGAAGCTGCCACTACTATTTGAAGACGCCTGGTATATCGCTGCTGAGCTAGATTTGAGCGGGCCGCTGTGTTTGCTTTAGAGGCCTGTGTAGCAACTCCAATGCAGAGGTTCAAGAGAAAGCCGCTGCTTTCATACAGAGATCTTTTCATTCACTCAGATATAGCCCTGAGGGATGGGTAACGCCTCTCTGATGGCTCCGAGGTAGCCACTACAGTGGGGTTTGAGGCCTGCAGTACATCTCTGTTGTGGTATATTGACAGTCTTGCTATCTAAGATGTAGCGGACTGTGATGCGCACTGCAAGAGGTGTTTGGGTTTGAGGCTTGCAGTACATCTCTGTCGTGGTATATTGACAGTCTTGCTATCCAAGATGTAACGGACTGTGATGCTCGCTGCGAGCGGTGTTTGGGTTTGAGGCTTGCAGTACATCTTTGTTGTGGTAGATTGACAGAGTCTTGCTATCTAAGATGTAGCGGACTGTGATGCGCACTGCAAGAGCACTGCAATAGACTGTGATGCGCACTGTGAAGAGCACTGCGAGAGACTGTGATGCGCACTGCGAGAGGTGTAGCGCACTGTAATGCGCGCTGCGAGAGGTGTAGCGGACTGTGATGCGCACTGCGAGAGACTGTGATGCGCACTGTGATGCGAAACTATGAGAGACTGTGATGCGCACTGTGATGCGCACTGCGAGAGGTGTAGCGAACTGTGATGCGCACTGCGAGAGACTGTGATGCGCACTGTGATGCGCACTGCGAGAGGTGTTCCGTCACTGTAACTGGGACCTGCCTGTCTTCCAGGTCCAAATGGTAACAGCAAGTGGTAACCCAGATCTAAATGTTAATCCAGGTTCAAATGGTACCCAGTTCCGAATGGTAACCCAGGTCCAAATGGTAACAGCAATTGGTAACAGCATGTATAACTCACTTAAGTTCCCAGTTATGTGCAGACAGTGCACAGGCAGGTACAACTAGGTACAAGGTGCAACCTCCTATAGGTACAACCTCCTAGGTGCAACCTCCTATAGGTGCAACCTCCTAGGTGCAACCTCCTTTAGGTACAACTAGGTGGAGCTGCTGCTGGTTGTAATGGGTTAGGAGCACCAGGCCATTTTTTTTGTGAATATGTTGATGCACTTGATCTAACCTGCTTGAGTGTTGTTTGTACAAGAAGCGTCGCTTGATCATTCTGCATTTATAATCATTGTACTTTCCCAGAGGGGGCTAACAGAGGAAATGCCTGAAAATGCGCATTTTGCATTCAGAAGGCAGCCACTCACAGCCACTTCATCCGATTGACACCATTTTAGTACCAAGTTGTAGCTGGCATTAAGGGCTACCCGAGTGTGTGCCCAGTTTTATGTGGGCCGCTTTGCGTGCTGAGATAGACTGGATTAAGCACACATGGTGCATTTAAGCCCTGATGTGGTGATTTCCATGGGAAAATGGCTCAAATCCTCATAAAACACCAACCACTCAGCCGTTTTCATTTTTGTTACAATGATATACTTTTCTAATACCAAACATATTCCAGATTGGTGCAGTGGGTGTTCTGGTATGAAGAATTTGTGGTTAAAAATGGCCTGCACGCCACAGCAAATTAAGCACACGCCCCCAAATTGGCAAGCTCCAAATTCTACATCTATGGACAAATTCATATTATGTACAATTTAGAGCTTGCCAATTTGGGGGCGTATAAGCCAAAGAGCATATAAAAACTTGCCCATTTCGGGCCTCAGTTAGCCCCCTCTGGTACTTTCCCCCCTCTGGGACGTATTTTTAAATCGAAATTTCGACGGGGGATGGCTTGGTGTAAAATAGGGGTAGAGTTGCAACTCTCTTTCAAGCAAAAGCCTGAGTTTCAGACCCAGGCAAATACTTCTTTTTGTGTGGGTGTACAGGATTGTTCACAATTTATAGTGTGGATGTACAGGATTGCTCACAATTTTTAGTGTGTGTGTACAGGATTGCTCACAATTTTTAGTGTGGGTGTACAGGGTTGCTCAGTGTGGGTGTACAGGCTTGCTCACAAACTTTAGGAGGGGTGTAAGAAGGTGTCAAGTTCTGAAATCGATCAGATAATAACATAAAGGGATGCAGAATGGCCACAGGTGTGAGCGGTAGGTAGTTTGCAATTCTACGTACTGCTACAAACAAGTATGTACTTAGTGTAGGATACTGGGTTGACTTAAATCTTGCACATGCACAGAAATACATTTGCACGTGCACACACACATACACTCACAAAAAGCGCACTACACGCATACATGCGCGTACAAACAAACGCACACACACGTACACACACAGACGCACACGTGCGCACATACACATGCACAGGCCTGCCAGTGCACACATACACACACATACACGCACACACATACACACACGTGCACACATACACATGTGCAGGCCTACACGCACACACATGCACGCACACACACATACACATGCGCAGGCCTACCAGTGCCCCAGCCACGCCTCAAAGTGCCCCGCATCATTACGTACCAGCGCAAGCGGGCTAACCGACGGATTCTGAACGAGGACCAACTCATTGCCTTGCTGAAGAATTATGGAGAGCTGCAGGTGATGCTCTCGTGAAGGATTACAATGGTTTCGATGAGGGGTGAGAGGGTGAGAACTATGGAGAGCTGCAGGTTATGCCTTAGTGTAGGATTACAATGGCAGCATTGGGGGGTGACTACAATGGCAGGGTGAATGTAGTCTGGGGGTGATTACAATGGCAGGGTGATTGTAGACTGGGGGGTAACTGAATGGCAGGGTGGTTGTAGTCTGGGGGTGATAACAAGGGCAGGATGATTGTAGTCTGGGGGTGATCACAATGGCAGGGTGATTATAGTCTGGGGGGTGATGACAATGGCAGGGTGATTGTAGTCTGGGGGGTGATTGCAATGGCAGGGTGATTGTAGTCTGGAAGGTGATTACAAGGGCAGGGTGATTGTAGTCTGGGGGGTGATTACAAGGGCAGGGTGAATGTAGTCTGGGGGGTGATTACAATGGCAGGGTGAATGTAGTCTGGG
>Ga0307968_1000909_pt1 | contig 23044 bp, 34 predicted proteins | sample OrgLakmetagen650_FD_201834 | JGI IMG/M metagenome (GOLD analysis project Ga0307968, IMG submission 201834) | Saline water microbial communities from Organic Lake, Antarctica - #650 | ecosystem: Environmental > Aquatic > Non-marine Saline and Alkaline > Saline | place: Antarctica: Organic Lake...
GAGAGTGAGAGAGAGAGAGAGAGAGAGAGAAAGACAGAGAGAGAGAGAGAGAGAGAGAGAGAGAGAGAGAGAGAGAAAGAGAGAGTTATGAGCGCATGTATTTCCCCATTTTAAACCAGCCTACTTTTTATCACATACGGACAAACACACATACACACACACTCCATTGACGCCGTGTTTGCCAACTCAGACCAGCGACCGAGGTACGTTCATCAGCCTGTTATACCGTTTGTTTACGATCAGTTAGGAAATTAAATAGTTACTTGGCAAAGAGCGAAAATTTTCAATTGAGAATTTTTGGAGGCCTATCCAAACTGAATTCTTGGAGGCCTCTCCGAACTGAATTCGAAGTGATAAATTAATGATATGTAGTGGTTTTGAGGGTGATTATAAAATGAGCTCCAAGCGCGCCAGTGTGAACCCCCTGGCCCTGTTCTTGAAGCCTCAGTCCCCAGCTGAAAGTTGGCTGCTCAGCAGCAGGACTGTGAGAAGCCGCAGAGAGAGAGAGGCAGCTCAAGGAGCTGCAAGAGGAAGCAAAAGGCAAAGGCAAGGGGCGAGGCTGATGAAGAGGCCCGTGGGGCGCCCGTGCACGTAGCCCAACAAGCCTCCTTCTCTGGGGACCCCTTTGCGTTTGCCCCTTTGTGCTATTGCTGCATGTAAACCCCTCACCTCTCTTTCCCTGCTTTTGAGCACTGTGCAGCACCAGCACCGGCCTCAGCTTCAGACACAGCCACAGCTTCAGCCTCTTCAACAAAAATTAAATTACCGAAGTGCCCTCGAACTCAAAAATCTATCCCCAACCCCTCACCAACTAAAATCGAAAAAGAATTATTTTAAAGTGTGGTCTCGAACTGATCGTGAACGAACGGTATTCATCAACGTCAAAGAGCACCACCATGGAAGAAAGCAAACCCAACAACTCCAACCTAAAAGTGATGGCCCCTAAGAAGGGAACCCGAGTCCTTTGGACGAGGGATCCAGCAACAGATCCAACAACAGATCCAACAACAGATCCAACAACAGACCTAACAAAATGCCCAGCTAACAGGCAGACAGAGGAGGCAAGCTTGCGACCTCACCTTCTTCTGCAACTCCATCAATTCCTCAGAGGTTGGACCATTCAGACTTAGAATTCTGTCATTCAGCTCGTCGTCTCCATCGCTGTTGTGCTCATCTTCGTCTGGGTAAAGGTCATTTTCGGGGCTCCAAAGGTACGTGTGCATCAAGCCCTTACCCTTCACCTCCACTCCACCTGTTGTATGTATTGTACTGGTGTGAATGAATAATGAATACTGCACAGACACACACATACATACTACAGTGGGGCTCCAAAGGTACGTGTGCATCAAGCCCTTACCCTTCACCTCCACTCCACCTGTTGTAGGTATTGAACTGGTGTGAATGAACTCACTACACACACTCACACACACTCACTCACACACACACACTCACTCACACACACACACTCACTAACACACACACACTCACTCACTCACTCACCCACTCTCTCTCTCTCTCACACACACACACACACACACACACACACACACACACACACACACACACACACACACACACACACACAGACACTGCAGTGGGGCTCCAAAGGGTGGTATGCATGAAGCGTGCATTGCAATGCAAGGACAAGCACACAACATTTTTGTGTAAATTTGCAGCAAAGGGTGTGACGATGACCACAAAACATTTGTGTGAATCTGCAGCAAAACTTCTGTGTGGATCTGCAGCAAAGAGTATGGAGACGGTGCTGCTAACCAGGTGTGTTTGCATGCATGTGTGTGTGTGTGAGTGTGTGTGTGTGTGAGTGTGTGTGAGTGTGTGAGTGTCTGTGTGTGTGAGTGTGTGTGTTTGTTTGTGCGCATGTGCGTATGTTTGCATGTGAGCCTCATCATGTTTGGCGATGACCACGAGAGGAAGGATAGACAGGCAAACACAAACTGTATTTTATATAATAGGCTTGACACGAGGCACATCAATTTCGAGAGAAAAGAGATGGACAGGCATGCAAGTCGAGAGCTTGCTAGACCATGACCTATAACTTAGGGCTTAGGGTTTAGACCATTACTTAGGTTGAACACGAAAGATATCCCAGCGTAAAAGAATCGAGCTTTTCACAATATTTTAGGCAAGCTTACATACACTTCTCTATGCGCATGACTAAAGGGTGAGACCCTGCTAGCTTTTTGTTTGAACGAATGTGACAATACCTTATTCCAACGCACCCACAGTCAAGAATGACAATTGTGGGCCATGAGTCGGCAGTGGATTCATGGGCTATGGATTGGGAGTGCATTTCTGTGGGTGATTGGTTAGAGCTTCACCGCACACACGCACACACACACACACACGCACACACACACGCACGCATGCAGACACACACACACACACGCACGCACGCACGCACGCACACGCACACAAGCACGCACACACACACGTACACACACATACTTGGTGCACGTGGCTTTGAAAATGCAGTGAATAAAAAAAGAAATCATGCAAGCATAACAAAGGGGTCACAGGGAGTGCAGGGTTTGAGGATGCCCAACCTCCGCATTCGGAGAGGTGCAATAAAGATGAGAGATTTGCTCGTTGCGTATGCACGTTGCAGCGAGCTTGGTTGTGTTCAAAGAACACACACACGCACGCACACAGGCACGTACACACACATGCACGCACGCACGCACACACACACGCGCACACAACTCACACACAAGCACAAATACACACATGCACGCATACAAAGATACACCCACGTTGCAGCACATACAAACTAGGAACGCAAGCTGGGTTGTGGCCAAGGAATACACACACGCACATACGCACACACACGCACACACATACGCACATACGCGCACACACACGCACACACGCGCACACACACATACGCGCATTGTGATACATGCAGACCTGTGGGTGTGAAGGGGTGGTGGGGTACGAGCGCACGTGTGGCCTCGCTGATCTGTATGCAGTTGTAAGGGCACGTGGACTCCATGCGGCTGGCAGTGTTCCTGCGTGTGCATTTGTGTGTGAGTGTGTGTGTGTGTGAGCGTGTGTGTCTGTGCGTGGTGTGTGTATTTGTGTGTGTGCGTGTGTGCGTGTGTGTGTATGAGTGTATGTGTGTGTGAAGTTTTCTGTGTCATGGCGCATGTAAATGTCTGCTTGTGTGAAATAGCATTTAAGATTGTGCGTGTGTGTACTTACGCGTGATGCATGCGTGTGCGTGTTGTGTATGTGTGTGCACGATCGTTTGCAGCACAAATAATGTGCGTGTTTGTGTGTGCACGATAGTGTGCAGCACAAATAACGTGCGTGCGTGTGTGTGTTTGTGTGTGTGCACGATCGTGTGCAGCACAAGTAACTGCACACACTAACGACTGCAGTGTGATGACGTGACTGTGGGCGTGAATTAATATCGCTATCACTCCTGCAGTATCCACAATATCCACACACACTCTCTTTTGCTCACACACACGCACAGACACACACTTACACACACACGCACGTGATTAGACCAGACCTGACTTTCAGGACACAGTGTTGCATGCATGAGCGCTCACATTATGTCACCGTCACACACAGGACACACTGTGGAATGCATCGCGTACTCATGTCACAGCTGAACACATGACGCACAGACGTGCATGTGAGTAATCACGTGATGTCACAGTTGCGCGCATGACGCACAGACGCACACGCGAGGACTCACATCACGTCACCGAACAGTGAGTACTTGGGCAGCTTGGCGCCGATGAGGCCAGAGACGGCGGGGCCTGTGTCGAATGGCACATGGACAGTGGGTGAGTGTTTTTTGAGAGTGAGTGAGCATGCGCGTGTCAGGGGGTGTCTGCGGCAGAATTCCAGGCTGCGTTTGAAATATCTCAAACACATGTCTACAGCTTCAACAACGAGCATGTGTGTGCAGCTTGGATCGTAATGTGTGTGTGTGTGTGTGTGTGTGTGTGCGTGCTTGTGTGTATGTGTGTGTGCAGCATACAATTTATTCAAGGAGCAGCGGGTGATTTTGTCAGGGCAAGGCAAGAAAACCTGTCTTATTTTTGCCTTGCACTGAATTTTCTTGATCAACCTATACCTGACCCTCACATACACACACGCAAGCACACACACACGCACACATGTACGGACACACACACACAACAACACACACACAACACAAGTGTACACATCACACATAACAACAACACCCGCACACGCACACAACATATGTATACACAACACACACAACAGTACCCACCTGTATGTATGCCTACGCGTATAACCGTGGGCTGAGTATTATGGGGCATGGGCACCGTTTTGGCACAGTACAGCAGCGCCTGCACAAAAATGGCACAACAAACAGCAGGGATGTGTCACATGGCGTATTCTTAGAATATGTGCGTATTCTTATAATACGCCGTATCGTATTAAGCACGTATTTTACCGTATTGAACGTCCCAAATGACCGTATGACACACCCCTGGAAAACAGGATCATGTAGTTAGGGCAACGACGGCTGCGACCACACATGTGTTATCATATGTGATTGCATCATGCATGCATGTGTATAAGCAGTGTAAGCAAGGTTGTTATTGACAACAACATCTCTGTTTATACGTGCAGCAGTGCATACACAGCTCTGTTCATACGTGCAGCAGTGCATACACAGCTCTGTTTATACGTGCAGGAGTGCATATACAGCTCTGTTTAAACGTGCAGTGCATATACAGCTCTGTTCATACGTGCAGCAGTGCATACACAGCTCTGTTCATACGTGCAGCAGTGCATATACAGCTCTGTATATACGTGCAGCAGTGCATACACAGCTCTGTTCATACGTGCAGCAGTGCATACACAGCTCTGTTCATACGTGCAGTGCATACACAGCTCTGTTCATACGTGCAGCAGTGCATACACAGCTCTGTTCATACGGTGCGGTGCATATACAGCTCTGTTTATACGTGTAGTGCATATACAGCTCTGTTTAAACGTGCAGTGCATATACAGCTCTAGGCGGTGCTACAATGGAGGCATCATATCACCTTTTGTTCAATAACAGCGCATATGATGCATGATCCTATTCTGAGCATTTTTCTACACACAGGTGTTGTACAATACTTTGCAGGCACAGCATGCTTGCGCATAAGTGAGGGAGCCATTGCTTATCAGTCACGCTGTACATCCGTTTCCCGTCACACACACACACATTACCATCATTTTATCATCATTTACCATGTACTTGACCCACTAACTTCTTGCAAAGAACACATCGCACACACTGAGTGGCTGTCCCACTGGACTTGGATAGGGATCGCATCAGACGGTGCCAAAACATCGGGAGCCAACGGACAGGATGGTAAAATGATGGTAAAATGGTGGTAAAAAGGTTCTGCCACACCACTCAGCTTGAAAGATCAGCAGCACAGGCTGTGCAGCTTCACCGGTTCTGACACTTTGTGGACATCAGCAAAGTATGTGACAGGTATTGCAACAGACAAGGCTGGACCGCTCCCCCTTACCTTGGCAAAGGGCAATACACGCTGCGCAGCTTCACCAGTTCTGACACTTCGTGGGCATCAGCAAAGTACGTGACAGGTAATGCAACAGACAAGGCTGGACCGCTCCCCCTTACCTTGGCAAAGGACAGGACACGCTGCGCAGCTTGTTCAGGGTTTGGATTAGGGTCGATGCAAATGAAACCATCCTCATCGAGCATAGTCAGCCCTCCCGCGGCGATGTAGCAGTCCCCTACATCCAAAAGTTGTGTGTGCGCTTGAGAGCATGTTCATGCTAAATGCAGGAGAGCAACTCTGACACGTTATTGATTCAAATGGATTAGTCTCTCCTCCACCCACGCCTACCCACACCCCCAAACTCACACACACCCACGCAAGCACGCACGCACGCACGCATGCACGCATACCCAAACTCACACACACCCCAAACTTACACACACACCCCACAGTACAGGCAATCACAGCACATCCCTGCCCCAAACCGTTTTTCCTGCCTCCGTTCACGCGCGGTCCTTCAATTCGTCCTTACCTGCTGTCTCAACCTGCGTGTGTGCATGAACATAAGCACGCCAGCAATTAGAAAGCAGTAGCTTCCCAGACTAATGGCAGATAAAAAAAGAACAGATATGCATTTCAATGACGTGTGTGCTTTAGTTTCTGTTATTAAGGAATACTTTCAGTTTCAAACATAGGATAGGCAACTTCTGGCACAGGATACAGCACACTGTCTAAACAGCAGACGAAGGGTCCCTGCATAGACAAAGGATTCCCATGCAGACAGTGGATTTCCAAGGCAGTGGAACTCCTGCCGTAAAGTTGTTAAGCAGTGGGCATCAGAATGAGGGACTTAAGGTGCTCTGGTAGTTCGTGGAAGGCAGACTGTCATATGGTGCTCCATATTGCAACCCCTTTCATACAGCACACACACCATAACCCAGCAGCTCACATCATATGAGCAGCACAGGCTTGTTTGTCAAGCGTCAAGCACCACATAATTGCTAGCATAGAATACTTTTACTCTACCCCCCCTCTCTCACACACAAAGTTACACACACACACACAGCGCGCACACACATGCACACGCACACGCATGCGCACACACATGCGCGCACACACATGCGCGCACACACATGCGCGCACACACATGCACGCACACACATGCGCGCACACACATGCGCGCACACACAAACACACGCACGTACCCACGCAAGCAAGCACGCTCACACGCGGACACACACACACACCTTGTAGATCTCATAGGTGTCCACCAGTTCATCAAAGGCCGTGAACAGCTCGTTCAGGTACCCCATGACTTGGTCTGGTTTGACTTGCTTGCTCATGGTGGTGAAGCCCACGATGCTGTGGAGTGTAGGAGGCAAATTCAAGATGAGTGAGAGATTTGTGCGTTTAAGTAGGCACACCTATGCCTGGCTTGGTGGTGAAGCACACAATGCTGTGAGGGTCAGGAAGGAAGAAATCTCAAGATGAGAGAGAGAGAGACTTGTGTGTTTCAGGAAGCTCAATTTTGTCAGGCTTGGTGGTGAAGCCCACGATGCTGTGAGGTTCAGGAAGCAAGTCCAAGGTGAGGGGGATAAAGCAATTGGTTCAGGAGCAAGCACATGCTACTCTGGCATGGGTGCAACCCACAAGCTGCAAGCAGTACGCTACATATATAACGCAGAAGAGTGAAGAAGCAGTCCAGCCTTGCAGTATGTTGGATGAGAGTGAGCGAGGGCCCTTTGCGCTTGCGCAGCCTTTCATGGTCTTTTGCACTTTTGCGCAGCCTGTCACGGTTTGCCTTGTTTTGTGCGCTCTCTATGAGACACAGCTCACAAGCCAGACATGCAATTGGTGGATGACAGAAGGAAGCAAAGGCTGCTTCTTTGTGGGATCATGTGCATTTCCAGTCATGCATAGGTAGTAATATGTATTATGTGTGTGCTCAAATGTACAAACTTGGACCTGCGCCCCTGATCAGGAACGCTGCACACACTTAGTGTACACAATATAGATGAATGGTCGCAACGTACACTTTGTGTACATATTATACATGAATGGAAGTGAAGCACTTCAGGGCCCTTTGCCGCAAATTCCCCCCCTTTGATTCATCATCAGCTGTCCTAAAAAAGGGAGTCGTGGAGACCTCAAGCCAAATTTCTTCAAGTTTCGTTTGAATGGGGTTGTGCCGGCAAACTACCCTTGAAAAAGACAGCCGTGAAAGAGCGGCATTTCGATCAGGAGTGCAGCAACTCCACCTCTGTACGTGCAGCCTACAAAGGGGGTGCTACTTTCTTTACACGCAGCCTGCAAAGGGGTGCTACTTTCTGTACACGCAGCCTACAAGGGGGTGCCTACAAAGGGGGTGCTACTTTCTTTACACGCAGCCTGCAAAGGGGTGCTACTTTCTGTACACGCAGCCTACAAAGGGGGTGCTACTTTCTTTACACACAGCCTACAAAGGGGGTGCTACTTTTTTTACGCGCAGCCTACAAAGGGGGTGCTATCTCTTTTTCCACCCACACACACTCTTTCGCCACCTTGCCTCTTTCCACCTCGCTTCTTTCGCCACCTCATTACACGCAGCCTCCACCTCGCCTCTTTTGCCACCTCGTTACACCCAGCCTACAAGGGGGTGCTACTTTCTTTTTCCACCCACGCACACTCACTCTGTAAACAAGATGGTTACATTTTCGTGGGAGCTAGCAAGATGTGAAACTGAGGGTGCTGGAGCGCCTGTGTCCGCTCCTGGTTGATTGGGCTGCTTGGCCACCATGTACTCAAGCACGTGCCTGCAGTCATTGTTTTCACACATTACGCACAGTAAATTATTAGTCAAGGTGTACTTCATTGAAACTCAAGTTGTTACAGGACTGCTTGGCCATCATGTACTCAGGCACATGCGTGCAGTCATTGCGGTCACACATCACACACGGCACATCAGTCCAAGTGCACATCATGCAAATTGAAACTCAAATTGTTACAGGACTGCTTGGCCATCATGTACTCAGACACGTGCGTGCAGTCATTGCGGTCACACATCACACACGGCACATCAGTCCAAGTGCACATCATGCAAATTGAAACTCAAGTTGTTACAGGACTGCTTGGCCATCATGTACTCAGGCACGTGCGTGCAGTCATTGTGGTCACACATCACACACGGCACATCAGTCCAAGTGCACATCATGCAAAGTGAAACTGAAGTTGTTACAGGACTGCTTGGCCATCATGTACTCAGGCACATGCGTGCAGTCATTGTGGTCACACATCACACACGGCACATCAGCCCAAGTGCACATCATGCAAATTGAAATTCAAGTTGTTACAGGACTGCTTGGCCATCATGTACTCAGGCACGTGCGTGCAGTCATTGCGGTCATACATCACACACGGCACATCAGTCCAAGTGCACATCATGCAAATTGAAACTCAGGTTGTTACAGGACTGCTTGGCCACCATGTACTCAGGCACATGCGTGCAGTCAATGCCGCCACACCTTACGTCAGTCAAGGCACAGTCTGTCGAGGATGCAAGGAAAGGGATGCATGGTCGTGAAGCACAGCCTGCTACAATCAGCACTACAATCTTGAGGCATGAGTGGCTTGGATTGCCGTCTCTATTAGCAAGGCACACCAACATTGTTTGTACAATTAGTTGACATACTTGGCACGCCTCTCGCTCCTGCGTATGTGACAGCACCATCTCAGCTGACAAATCTATATGTCGCGCGTGTGTGTGTGTGTGTGTGTGTGTGTGTGTGTGTGCTGCCTCTGTGCATAACAGGAAGCTGCTTGCTGTGGCACGCACGCACACACACCCACACCCCCACACCCACACCCACACCCACACACCCACACCCACACCCACACCTACACCCACACCCACACAAGAAGAAAAGGAAAAAGGAGCAGGCATTGAAAACCCACTCTCCACATCAATTCAGGACAAGGAGCCACTTCACCAAAAAAAGGAGAAAACAACAATGGGGATCAGGAGGGCTTTGTAGGCTTGGCCTGGAACCCGCTCCTGATGACAGTTGGTAAAAATGGTACCAGAAAGGACTTTTCTGACATGCCACTCTTATACGCCTGCTCGAAAAGCAACTGTGACACACGCTGTGACGAAACATAGCATATATGCGTACTGCCTCTGCGTTGGCAAATACGAAGCACTGCACTCTTGCAGTAACTGGTAATATTTTGTGCAAAAAGCAGCAGCACACTGCAGCCTGCTGGCAAGCCTCGTGCTGCTGCTGCCTCTGCGTAGGTAAGTACGAAGCACCGCACTCTTGCAGTAACTGGAAATCCTTTGTGCGAAGAGCAGCAGCACACTGCAGCTTGCTGGCAAACCTCGTGCTGCTGCTGCCTCTGCATAGGTAAGAACGAAGCACCGCACTCTTGCAGGGAAACATTTCCTGCTCTGGCAGCAACAGCCCAACACAGTTTAGCCAAACACTTCTCTGGCGCTGGAAGCCACATGCAGGAAGGCATCTCCTCATGAAACACGAGCTGGATCTAAGTCGGGGCAGTCATGCGTGTTTCTCCCACCACGCTTCACTTGGTAATACAACAAGCGACGCATCCTTGTGTGCACTCTTACCGTGGGAGCATCTGCTCGAGCATGTCTAGCAGGCTAGCTGGTTCTTTGTCAGGGAACCATGCGTGCCTCCAACTCTGCTTTATCTGGTAATACAACAAGCGACACCTCCTTGTGTGCACTCTCACCGTGGGAACATCTGCTCGAGCATGGCAAGCTGGCTCTCAGTCAAGCCGTTCATGCGGGCCTCAAGCTCTGCTCTGCTTGTGATGTCGGTTTGGAGCAGCAGCAGGGCAGGGTGACTGCTGACTGGGTCTGTGATGGCCATAGCTTGCACCTCGTGCCTGTCAGCAACGTGGAGGTGTGGTCAGTTACAAAGGAGTGACAAGCAGACATGCAGTGTGCATGAGTACATGTAGGCGACAATACATGTTTGATGGTCATGGCATGCACCTCATGCCTGTCAGCGAGGTGGAGGCGTAGTCACTTACAAAGGAGCGACATGCAGAGGTGTAGTGTGGATGAGTGCATAAAGGCAACAGTGCTTTCGTGATGGCCATAGCTTGCACCTCGTGCCTGTCAGCGAGGCGGAGGCGTGGTCACTTACAAAGGAGTGACTGGCAAACATGTTGTGTGGATGAGTACATTAAGGCAGCAATGAAATCTTAATGGCTTGCACCTCATACTTGTCAGCAAGGCGGAGGCGTGGTCACTTACAAAGGAGTGACTATCAAAGGTTGTTATGCAAATGTGCAAATGTGTGCTGCAAATGTGTGCTGGAAATGGCCATGGCTTGCACCTCATGCCTGGTGATGATGGAGGAGGGGTGATAAAATCCAAGGAGCGATGTGTGGCAGCGGTGTGATGCAAATGTGTGGTGTGATGGTTATGGCTTGCACCTCATGCCTGGGGATGGAAAGGTAGGCACTGACAGAGGAGCAGGCTAGCTGGTATTGGGGGAGGTAGTCACTTGCAATTAAAGTGGCTGTCACGAACAAAAGAGCAGAGGCTTTTGATGCACAATTCAGTAGGGTTGGCCAGGACCATATATATACGGTGTACATACGGTATTTTTGGCTTGAAAATCACCAAATATCCGGTGTATATATACGTATATATACGGTTCTGGCCAACCCTACAATTCAGTCAAAGTGGTCAAGATGGAGAGAGGCGGGGGAATGACGACAGCAAATATACAAACACACGCAAGTACACACACCAACCATCCTCTGACGAGCAAACACACAAACACACACGCGAGTACACCCCAACCATCCTCTGACGAGCAAACACACAAACAAACGCAAGTACACCCCAACCATCCTCTGACGAGCAAACACACAAACACACACGCAAGCACACCCCAACCATCCTCTGCCGAGCAAACACACAAACACACGCAAGTACACCCCAACCATCCTCTGACAACAAACACACAAAAACACGCACGCAAGTACACCCCAAGCATCCTCTGCCGAGCAAACACACAAAAACACGCAAGTACACCCCAACCATCCTCTGCCGAGCAAACACACAAACACACGCAAGTACACACCCCAGCTATCCTCTGACATTTAGTGGGAAATTCAGACACCTCATTGTTGGGAGCTCAATGCATGCACCAACTCAAAGAAATGAAAGAGGAAAAACAAGATGTATTCCGTTATGGAAGACCAGCTTTTATTACCAGGGGCTCAGCCAGTGAAACCCACAGCCACATTCACTGTGGTGGCTGCGCTGCACTCATGAGGCTGTGGGTTTGCTGGCTGCCCTGATGTGTGTAGCTGAATCAGAGCCCAATAACCCTTGTACCCAATCTGCACAGAAGCAGCATTGAAAACATAAAAGCAATTACTGATACACACGCACACACACAGCCCCTCACCAGCAAGACAGCCTCACAGCTGTTCCCAACGATAAGCCATCTTCCTCCACCTCTCCCTCATCTCCCCCGCCAACAAAGCCTCCATCATCTTTGACGTGGGTGTGCCTGAAGCGCTCTGCAGCACGACCCTCCTGCAGCTGCTGGGCATGCCTCCCAAGCAGCTGCTCCCCCTGCTGCACCTGCTGTTGCTGCACCCCTTGTTGCTGCTGCAACATTGGTTGCTCTTGCTGTTGCTGCTGCTGCTGCTGCTGCTGCTTCCCTTGTTGCTGATGCCACTGCAGGGAACTGAGCTGGGGGACGCAGACCTCTGCCTTTGGCTGCTCAGCTCGGTTGAAAGAGCCCCCGCAGCCTGGGGAAAAACAGTGAGCAAAGTACTGACACCTCATTCGCTAAAAAGGCTGGGGTGATAAGGCTGGCCTTATTACCACAGGGCGCACTGTTAATCATTACCACAGGGTGCACTGTTAATTAGCACCGCAGGGTGCACTGTTTATCAACACCACAGGGTGCACTGTTTATCAACACCACAGGGTGCACTGCTTATCATCACCACAGGGTGCACTGTTTATCAACACCACATGGAGCACTGTTTAGCATCACCACAGAATGCACTGTTTATCATCACCACAGGGTGCACTGTTTATTAACACCACAGGGTGCACTGTTTATCATCACCACAAGATGCACTGTTTAGCATCACCACAGGGTGCACTGTTTATCATCACCACAGGGTGCACTGTTTATTAACACCACAGGGTGCACTGTTTATCATCACCTCAGGGTGCACTGTTTATCATCACCACAGGGCATATCTGTCCTGCACTGCTTTGTGCATATCTGTCCTGCACTGTTTATCATCACCACAGGGCATGTCTGTCCTGCACTGCTTTGTGCATATCTGTCCTGCATTGTTTATCATCACCACAGGGCATGTCTGTCCTGCACTGCTTTGTGCATATCTGTCCTGCACTGTTTATGATCACCACAGGGCATATCTGTCCTGCACTGCTTTGTGCATATCTGTCCTGCACTGTTTATCATCACCACAGGGCATATCTGTCCTGCACTGTTTATCATCACTACAGGGCATATCTGTCCTGCACTGCTTTGTGCATATCTGTCCTGCACTGTTTATCATCACCACAGGGCATATCTGTCCTGCACTGCTTTGTGCACCGTCGTGGCGTGGCGTTCAAACTGAACGCATCGACAGGGAACCAAGGTAGCAGTTTTGTTCTCTAATGAAGATGGCGGTGGGGGGAAGAAGTAAGAAAAGCACATCTGTATGCCCAAGCGCACAGAAACACACACATTTAAACATTCATGTACCGGTATGTACCAGGGGGATTAGCAGGGGGACTGGCTGGTTTGAAGTCAAAGGCAGATCTTGCACTTATATACACACACAGCAATACGCTCATCACACACATTCATATACATACCAGGGGGGGCGCTGCAAGCTAACTCTTTCCCGGTCAAAGAGACCTGAGCGAGGGCGGCCTCTGACGAGGTCATGATGGAATTTGTAGGCTCGCTCACAGTGCAGACCTGAGTGTGACCACAGTCCACAGGCCGATGTTTGAGCCAAATAAACGAGTACAAAAAGGCAGTAGCGAGATCAAATTCAAGAGCTCTGAGGATTTTGGGGCTTGCTGGCTTGCGTGCAGCTCAAGCATGAAAGGCAAGGGCTAAATACTGCTGATGCCAAAGCCAAATGCATTTTAGCGCAAGGGTCACGTGCGTGGTCGTGAGCACACAAGGGCTAAACACTGCGGATGCCAAAGCCAAATGCATTTAAGCGAACGGGTCACGTGCGTGGTCGTGAGCACACAAGGGCTAAACACTGCTGATGCCAAAGCCAAATGAATTTAAGCGCAAGGGTCACGTGCGTGGTCGTGAGCACACAAGGGCTAACACTGCGGATGCCAAAGCCAAATGCATTTAAGCGTAAGGGTCACGTGCGTAGTCGTGAGCACACAAGGGCTGAAACACTGCGAATGCCAAAGCCAAATGAATTTAAGCGCAAGGGTCACGTGCGTGGTCGTGAGCACACAAGGGCTGAAACACTGCGGATGCCAAAGCCAGATGAATTTAAGCGCAAGGGTAAAGTGCGTGGTCGTGAGCACACAAGGGCTGAAACACTGCGGATGCCAAAGCCAAATGAATTTAAGCGCAAGGGTCACGTGCGTGGTCGTGAGCACACAAGGGCTGAAACACTGCGGATGCCAAAGCCAAATGCATTTAAGCGCAAGGGTCCCATGCATGGTCGTGAGCACACAAGGGCTAAACACTGCGGATGCCAAAGCCAAATGAATTTAAGCGTAAGGGTCACGTGCGTGGTCGTGAGCACACAAAGGCTGAAACACTGCGGATGCCAAAGCCAAATGCATTTAAGCGTAAGGGTCACGTGCGTGGTTGTGAATTTAAGCGCAAGGGTCACGTGCGTGGTCGTGAGCACACAAAGGCTGAAACACTGCGGATGCCAAAGCCAAATGCAGTTAAGCGCAAGGGTCCCGTGCGTGGACGTGAGCACACAAGGGCTAAAACACTGCTGTGCCTATCAAAGGTGTGGGGGACAGAGCATCACACAACATCTGTTGTCACACCCATGTTTATGACTGGCAACGGTTTGTAAGGGCCCTCATGGGTAAGGGTGCGTGGGACGACACAGTGTGCGAGTGTTACAGAAAAAGGTGTACAGCGAGAGGGACGACACAGTGTGAGAGTAATACAAAAGGTGTACAGCAAGAGGGACGACACAGTGTGCGAGTGTTGCAACAAAAGGTGTACAGCGAGAGGGACGACACATGACCAAAGCTCTTACCATGCAGACTTGCTGTTCATTCTATTTTTGCTTATTTAGTTTGACGGGTGGGTGCATGTGTCGCAAGTGTGCGTTGTACGGCACACACACATCTCCTACCATGGAGGTGGGCTGACCGCCCTTTGCTTCTCGCTTTAGCAGCTGCTGCTTCAACAGACCCTGGGGTTGAGGCTGCTGCTGCTGCTGCTCTTGCGGCTCTTGCTGCAATGAATGCTGCTCCTGCCGCAGTGGGTGCTTTTGCTGCTGCTGCTGCTGCTGCAAACGGTTGGGACTTAAACAACCGAGTAAGGGCGAGAGAGCACTGCTGTCTGGAGATAACCAAGGAGGAGGAGGAGGCAGAGAGATCTCTTGATTGGATCTGTGCTGTGTTTGGCATTTAGTGGCATTCCAATCTTTCTCCCAGCACGACAAGGTCGGGGGGGCATCATGGGTCTGGTCCACGGTCTGCAGGCACACATGTAGCATGTCACATGGAGCATGTCACATGAAGCAGATCACATGGAGCAGGTCACATGGAGCACATGGAGCATGTCACATGAAGCATGCATGTGTGTAACTTGGGGAATGGATGACGCTCCTCCTGATTAGCGCCTGTGCTCACCCACACGCATCTGGTACTGGAGTGAAGGAGCCCATCAAGCAGAAACCTTGCATGGGGTGTTACTCCAGGCAGGTAGCTTAGTGTCAAGGCACAGGTTGTAGGCCCAGATGCCATAAAAAAGTCATGTCTTTAAAAACACACACACACACACTGACACACGCACGCACGCATGCACACGCACATATACTTATACATATACACATACATACATACATACACAAACACAACACAGAGACACACCGACACACAAACGCAAACAAACACACGCGCTTACACACACGCTTGTCGACATAGACACACACACACATACAGAAAGTCAAGAGCCATGCTGGTGCTGACAACAACTTACTGAATTGAATTCCTGTTTGAACACACACACACACACACACACACACAGAAACAAACTCACACGACACACCCGCCCACCAGCACCACCCCCCACACACCTGCATTCCCATACACACTCCCACACACCGCCGCCACACACACACCTGACCCGACGACAGGCGACTCAGAACTGGAACATTGCTTCCGATTGTGTGACAACTTGCTGAGTCACCGCTTGTCCCTCTCTTAGTCCTCCTCACTACATTTGTCCACCCCCCCTCTGCTCCCTCCCCGCTGCTCACGCTGCCCCTCTTTTCGTTTTCGGCACCACTCCGCACAAGGTTCAGCTCCAGACACTTGTGCTCTGTGATACTTTCCATGCTAGCACTGCCTGGCATGTTCTTTCCAAGTCCTCTAGACTTTGCCATGAGCCCATGCTGCGGGATGTAGGTGCGCTCGCTGGTGCTCTCTGGGCTCCCCCCCCGGAGTAAGTGCTCCTCCAGATCGCCCTACAAAGGGAGACACGGCAGCAGTTTGCCACAGCAGTTTGCCACAGCAGTTTGCCACAGCAGCACTCAAGCCAGCAGACAATGTGTCTTGAGAAGGGTTGGCCAGAACCGTACATACACACCGTATATGACCATATGTATGGTGATTTCCCTGCCAAAAATACCGTATATTCACCATATATGCCTATGAATGTATGGTTCTGGCCAACCCTAGTCTTGAGTCAGTCACTGCGTGTCGTCGATTTTCATGTAAACACAACAAAAAAATGTAGTACACGCAGCATCATGTTGGTAGGAACATCCTGCACATGCCTAAACAAGCAAGTGTGTGCGTACGGCAAACATGTGTGTGGCAAGCGCGCGCGGGTGCATGTGCGAGCATGCTTGCATGCAGGTCAGAATGTATTTGATTGCTTTAGTGTGTGTGTGTGTGAGTGTGTGTGTGTGTGTGAGTGTGTGTGTGTGTGTGCGTGTGTGTGTGTGTAAGTGTGTGTGTGTGTGCGTGTGTGTGTGTGAGTGTGTGTGTGTGTGCGCACGTATGTGCTTGTGCGTGTGCATGGGCGCACATGTATGTGTGGTTGTGCAGGTGTGCGCTCGTGCACATATGTATGTAGGTATGCATGTGTGTGCATGTGCGTGCATGGTTGCGTGCATTCTGGTGTGTGTATGTGTGTGCTTGTGTCTGTGTGCGTTTGTGTATGCGTCGCCATGCAAGCGTGGACGTGTTTTTTGGATTTGTAAAGGCAAGGATGTGGCCAAAGGATGCAATTTGAGTCTGCCGGAATATTTGCTTGGACGTTGCATGGGCGTCAATCAGACAGCATGCCAACTTGCATTTGCATTGATGTCAGCTTGCACGCTGTGCCTTCTTTGCCTGTTGTTGCCTGTAACTGGCACACCTTGCCAGAGATGAGTGACCTCACGGAGTCTGATTTGAATTGTACAAGAGAATGCTGTATTAACGCACACAAGGTTAACAGTTACCTTTGTGGGTATGGTAGGCAGCTGGCTATCGCTGCTGTCCTCCTCATTTGTACGCTCGTTCGTGTTGCTGTTGACGGGGACGGGGACACTCGCCATCTTTGTGAGGGACACTCTCAAGTCAGAAATGCTGGAGTTCCGTGCTCGAGCGGCCTGGGATTGAATGCACGCACCCACCTAGGGGTCTCAATAAACCAGCAGAAGGTAAAAGAAAAAGAAACATTTTTGTGTTTCGTGTTCAAGCAGCCTTGAGTCCAAAACACACACACACACACACATTAAGGGCCTTAAAAACCAGGAAACAAGGAGGAAAGGCCAACATACGGAACCTGTGTGCTTGAGCAACTGGGGCAGTGAAAAGGTGGCAGGCAAACATTTCAACAGCACACATTTCAACAGCATATTTTAACAGCAAACATTTCAACTGGGGCAGTGAAAAGGTGGCAGGCAAACACAGTTTAAATGTTGACAAACATGTACACACAGTGGTTCAACTGCAGATCCGTGCATTTTGTAGGTGATAGACACACATACACAACACACATGCTCACACACACACACACACACACACACACACACACACATACAGACACACAAACCCACACACGCACAAACATACACATACAAACATTCTCACACACGCCAGTCCTGCGCACTCACACACACACACATACAGACACACAAACCCACACACGCACAAACATACACATACACACATTCTCACACACGCCAGTCCTGCGCACTCACACACACACGCCAGTCCTGCGCACTCACACACACACACACATACACACACATGTCATTTGCGCACGCACACAAGCACACACATGCCATTTGCGCTCGCACACAAGCACATGCACACACAGACAAACAGGCACACACATACATACACACACGTCTGCTTGTGAACGCACGAGCCTCCTTCTCACCATCTTGCGATGCTCATCCTCGGATTTGCTGCAAGCACAGATTGGATGGGGCACACGGATGTTGGGACATCAGCCATTGGGAGGCTTGCATCTTAAATGCATGCACACGCTTCTATGGCACACACGGATGTTGAAACATAAACCATTGGGGAACGTGCATCTAAATGCATGCACACGTTTCTATTACACACGGATGTTGGGACATCAACCATTGGGAGGCGTGCATCTTAAATGCATGCACACGCTTCTATAGCACACACGGATGTTGGAACATAAAACCATTGGGGAACGTGCATCTAAATGCATGCACACGCTTCTATAGCACACACACACACAGATGTTGGAACATGAATCATTGAGGAACGTGCATCTAATTGAATGCACACACTTCTATAGCACACACGGATGTTAAAACATTGACCATTGGGGGATGTGCAAGTGCTTCTCACACATAGGGGAAAAAGGTAGTGCTCCTGCTATAGGGGGTGAGAAAAAATAATGCGAGTGCACCAATAAATCCCTCTTCCCACTTCAGTTTGGGCATTGACAAGTGAGATTTGGGTTTTCCCTGTCGCACGATCATCAGCTCTTGGCGCACAACGTTTTAAGAATGGACACTGGGTACACAGGTGTGTTTCAGGGTGGGTGCTCTTGTACGCAGGGCCTCATCAGCTCTTGGTGCACAACGTTTTAAGAATGGACACTGGGAACACAGGCGTTTTTCAGGGTGGGTGCTCTTGTATGCAGGGCCGTATGTAGGGTTGGTTGGCCAGGACCATACATATACGGTCTACACATGATATTTTGGCAGGGATTTCATCAATGTACGGCGTATATATACGGTTCTGGCCGACCCTAGGCATGTGCGGCGCAGTACTACAGCTCTGCCAAATCCTGCTAGTGCGTGAATACATACTTATACTCATAGCACACTATTTTGCATGCACACGCTGCTCTGACCGACCCTTCTTGCGCGAACAAACTCTGCCTTGGCCAGCTGTTCAAACAACCCAAGCCGCTTTGTAGGTTGAGCAGCCATGCCAGGCAGGAGGCCTTTGTAACCCAAACAAATTAAAACTAAGCGGCTTTGCCACCCACCCTACTTATACACGCACAGTGTCAGATACAATCGCCGTCTGCAACAAGCGTGTAATTTAAACAAACTAAAACTAAGCGGCTTTGCCACCCACCCCACTTATACACGCAGTGTCAGATAGAATCGCTGTCTGCAATAAGCATCACAGCATCATCATCAATCTCATTGTAGCCACCACACACTGTTGCGTGACAGTAGCCCAGACCAAGCCTTTCGCGTGAGACACCACAGTTGTGGTGAGCCCTTAGAACACATGCGGCTTTGACCGACCCTACAGAAACATGCACTGCCTTGGCCAACCCTTTTTGTGTGGACAATCACAGTGGTGGTGAGCCCTTAGAACTCATGCGGCTTTGACCGACCCAACAGAAACATGCACTGCCCTGGCCAACTCGTTTTGTGTGGACAATCACAGTGGTGGTAAGCCCTAAAAGTAGCACATGCGGCTTTGACCGACCCTACACATACTCGCCCTGCCCTGGCCAACCCATTTTGTGTGGACAATCACAGTGGTCGACCCTACACATACATGCACTGCCTTGGCCAACCCTTATTGTGTGAGAAATCACAGTGGTCGACCCTACACATACATGCACTGCCTTGGTCAACCCTTTTTGTGTGAGAAATCACAGTGGTCGACCCTACACATACATGCACTGCCTTGGCCAACCCTTTTTGTGTGAGAAATCACAGTGGTCGACCCTGCACATACATGCACTGCCTTGGCCAACCCTTTTTGTGTGGACAATCACAGTGGTGGACAATCATACATGCACTGCCTTGGCCAACCCTTTTTGTGTGAGGAATCACAGTGGTGGACAACCATACTCACACTCCACTGTCTGGGCCTTTGGACGCCCCTCTGCTTTCAGCGGCACGCTGCCTCTGAGAACTTGAAGAGCCGCCACCTGCGCAGCACAAAAGCAGCAGCAGCATCAATTGCGCACACAGGCTGTGCCTAAAGCCCTGATTTGCTCTGAAGCCTTCTTCAATGTGTCAGCACTTCTAATTACTCGAGGAGCTTCATTCAGCCTGCGCCAAGGCAGAACCGCATTGTTCACAAACACCGGACACTGTCTGAAGCCCTTGGCCCTCTTTCAAGCCCTTCTCTATTCAGGAAAACCTGTCCGTGTCTGAGATGCCGATCTGGACAATGTCTGAAGCCCTTGGCCCCCTTCTAAGCCATTTTTCAATCAGGAGAAGATGATAGTGCCTGAGGTGCCGATCTGGAAAGTTAGAGAGCACGTGCCTTGTTACACAGGGCCACGCGAGTTTGCGTGAAATAGCACAAACAGGGCCACGCGAGTTTGCGTGAAATAGCACAAACAGGGCCACGCACGTTTGCGTGAAACAGCACAAACAGGGCCACGCACATTTGCTTGAAATAGCACAAACAGGGCCACGCACGTTTGCGTGAAATAGCACAAACAGGGCCATGCACGTTTGCGTGAAATAGCACAAACAGGGCCATGCACGTTTGCGTGAAATAGCACAAACAGGGCCACGCACATTTGCGTGAAATAGCACAAACAGGGCCACGCACATTTGCTTGAAATAGCATAAACAGGGCCACGCACGTTTGCGTGAAATAGCACAAACAGGGCCACGCACGTTTGCGTGAAATAGCACAAACAGGGCCACGCACGTTTGCGTGAAATAGCACAAACAGGGCCACGCACGTTTGCGTGAAATAGCACAAACAGGGCCACGCACATTTGCGTGAAATAGCACAAACAGGACCACGCACATTTGCGTGAAATAGCACAAACAGGGCCACGCACATTTGCGTAAAAGAGCACAAACAGGGCCACGCAAGGTTGCATGAAAAAGCAGGAATGCGAACAGGTCTATAGCCTGGGCGAAGCTATTCGGTGATGGTAAGGGTCCTTATGAGTTCAGTATGAAACACCTGAACTCTGATCTTGAAGTGTAGCATAAAGTGAGATGATCTCACTTTCTGGTTTTCTCAGGTTTCTGCTTCCCTTCTCCATTCTTTTGATTCCTTGGAGAACACAACTCTCTCTTTAGCATACTTCCCCCCTCCCTCACCTCTTGGTTATATTGACAGAGACCTATGCATCTCACAATGCAAGCGGAATAGAACGTTGCGTTTAAACTTTAGCAGGTACGCTGCTGTCACAGTTGTGTAGGGTGGGCCAGGACCATATACATATACGTATATACGGTGTACATACGGTATTTTTTGCAGGGAAATCACCATACATACGGGCATATACGGTGTGTATATACGGTTCTGGCCAACCCTATAGTTGTGGCTTCTGAATGTTGACAAAAAATAAGTTATCCATTTAAGCCATTAAAGAGAGTTTGTGCGTGTACACTTGTCGCACAGCTGATTTAACAAACGAAGGCATATGGAAATTTCAATTTAAATTAATTGTACCGTTCTCACAAATGTCACCCCTTCAAACAAGAGAGTACATGAATTTGTGCGTGTACACTTGTCACACAGTTGCATTTAACAAAAGAAGGCATATGGGAATTTCATTTTATTTCTAGTGTACCGTTCGCACAATTGTCACCCCTTCAAACAAGAGAGTACACGAATATGTGATATTTGACATCATGAGGTGAAGCATATGAGGCTTTCCACACACAAGCACACCTACCCACCTACCTACATACGCCTTGGAATGAGTGACATCATTCCTTACAATGAAAGGGCACACAGAGCCAGCGATCAAAAAGCTGCAAAAATCAGCTGCCTGTCAGGGTAGCGAACGGAGGTACGGTACCAACACATGCTTTCATCACCATGAGGTTCTGTTCTGCACACACAACGAGGCGCTGCACACACAAGCACTCCGACCTCCACATGACAAGCTTCAAAGCAGTGACATCGCACTAATCGTAAAAGACCAAACCGAACACGTACAGCAATCACGAGGTAATGCACACACACAAGTACACCGACTGCTTCACGAGACGAGCCTCAAAGAAAAGACATCGCAGCTCAAAATGGCAGGACAAGTTTAACATAAAGCTGCCCTTACCCTTATCGCTTGAGCCTTGAATGAGTGACATGACGCGGGAGGAAGGCTCCACTGCCATGCCACTCCGAGTGGGCCTGTGCGCAGGAATAGGGATTGGCAAAATCATTCATACATGCGTAGGGTTGGCCGGAACCATATATATACGGTGTGTATACGGTATTCTTGGCAGGGAAATCACCATATATACGGTCATATACGGTGTATATATACGGTTCTGGCCAACTGATACATGCGAGTTTATGGTGTGTATCCGGAGTAGCAGGAAAGTTATGGCCAACCCTACTCATGCTTGGTTACCGCCACCACCTATGTGCCTGAGTATCGCACGTTGCGTCAGGCAGGAGACAAGACGCGCACACACACACACACACACACACACACGCGCACACACACACATACACACACGCACACGCACACACACACAGGCACGTACTACTCTATATACAGTAATAAACAGTGTTTTATGTATACAGTTCTGGCCAACCTTACACATGAATGAGCAAGGGAAGGAAGGTACGGGATGCAGAAGAGGAGGATGGGAGTAGAGTGTGCGTGTACATGGTGCGTGTACGTGGTGCGTGTGCATAGTGCGTGTACGTGGTGCGTGAGCACGTGGTGCGTGTGTAAGGTGCGTGTGCATGTGCGTGTACGTGGTGCGTGTGCATGGTGCGTGTGCATGGTGCGTGTACGTGGCGCGTGCACGTGGTGCGTGTGCATGGTGCGTGTACGTGGTGCGTGTACATGGTGCGTGCACATGGTGTGTGAGCACGTGGCGCGTGCACGTGGTGCGTGTACATGGTGCGTGTACGTGGC
>Ga0307968_1000912_pt1:0-7500 | contig 23029 bp, 25 predicted proteins | sample OrgLakmetagen650_FD_201834 | JGI IMG/M metagenome (GOLD analysis project Ga0307968, IMG submission 201834) | Saline water microbial communities from Organic Lake, Antarctica - #650 | ecosystem: Environmental > Aquatic > Non-marine Saline and Alkaline > Saline | place: Antarctica: Organic...
AGAGAGAGAGAGAGGGAGAGAGAGAGAGAGAGAGAGAGAGAGAGAGAGAGAGAGAGAGAGAGAAAGAGAGAGAGAGAGAGAGAGAGAGAGAGAGAGAGAGAGAGAGAGAGAGAGAGAGATAGAGAGAGAGAGAGAGAGAGAGAGAGAGAGAGACAGACACAGACAGAGACAGAGACAGAGAGAGAGAGAGAGAGAGACAGAGAGAGAGAGAGAGAGAGAGAGAGAGAGAAAGAGAGAGAGTGTGTGCGTTTGTATGTGTCCATGAGCGCAGCTGCGCTCACTGCCAGGCCGGTGGGCGCTTTTGTGAGTGGGGGCGGGGGAAAGCAGCTCTGCAAATGGTCAAAGACCAGATGTATGCATGTGTGTGAGTGTACGTGTCTTTGTGCACAAGTGAGTGCATCTCCTGCCAGGCTTGTGGGCGCTTTTGGGGGTGGGAGTGGGGAGGGGTAACTTGTGTAATAGTGAGGCTAGCTACCAGGAAGGTGGGAACAGGTACAGGGGCACATAGCTTTGCAATTAGCACACTAACTTTACATCTTTACATATGCATACATACGTGCAAACACGCACGCACGCACGCGCACACACACACACGCACACACACACACACACCAACCTGCAGGGTTGCTGCCTGTAGACGCCAGTGACTGCGCCCATGATATGAGGCCTGCGGGGTCAGGCTGATTGGTGAGCGAGCTGACATGCTGCAGCTCACCTTGGAGGGATGGACCAGCTTGGGGGCTGTGAGCTGCAAACCATTGTGCAATTGTGTGTGTACGTGTATGTGTGTGTGTGTGTGTGTGCACGCGCGTATTTATGTGTGAGTGTAGTGCGTTTGTGTAGATGCGAGTGTTTTTGGATGAGGCTGAACAGGCAGGCGGCTTGTGCGCACCTGAGTTTCATTTGGAGAGACCTCTCGTTCATTTTAATTCGCTCATTTTAACAACCACAAACCTGCCAGTGTGCATATAACAACTTTATGCTTGGGCATAATGTATAATGTGTTAAATCTCAGGGGACATTCTGACTTGCAGATTCTGTCCAGAATTGAAGTAAAGCTAACCTTACACATATTCTCACCTGTACACAACAGACCACAGCTCCTGTTCAATTCTGCCTTGTCAGACCCACCCACACTCACCTTCATACCTTAGGACGTGGTTTTTTTTGGAACCCCACAGAAACTCGTCTTCTGACTTACTCACACTCACCAGAATATGCCCCTTCCTGCTCTGCAACGCCCCCTGAGAACAATCCATCCTTGCCGTTTAACCCACTCACACTCAACTTTCACCTGCGTGCGCAGGGCTGCTGCCCTGCTTTACAACGCCCCCTGAGAACAATTGTCCTTAAACCCACTCATACTCGCCTGCGTGCACAGGGCTGCCGCCCTGCTTTGGAATGCCTCCTGGACTGTCAATTTGAGAGGAGCGCCGACGAGTGCGCACAGGGGGTAGGACCTCGTTTTCTCCACCTATGTGTGTATGCATGTGCGTGTGTGTGTGAGCATGTATTTGTGTGTGTGTGTGTGTGCGTGAGTGAGTGAGCATGTATTTGTGTGTGTGTGTGTGTGCATGTTTGTGTGCGTGTACTGCATGCGTGTGTGCTCGCGTGCACTTGTGCTTATTTAGAAAAAAGTGCTGACAAAACCCAGCCAGCTCTGGTGAAACTAGACCAGCAAAAAACCTAACAGCTACATCAATGTCCAATAATAGCGTCAAGCTGCCACAGTTCTAGTCAGGGATGGGTCGTACGTCATACGGCGTATTTGTAAAATACGCTGTAATAAATATAACGCGTACTTTACCAAATTGAACGTCTCCAATGACCGTATGACTAGGGTTGGCCAGAACTATATATATGCGGTCTATATACGGTATTTTTGGCAGGGAAATTACCAAATATACGGTCATATATGGTGCATATATACGGTCCTGGCCAACCCTACGTAAGACCCATCGCTGGCTCTACTATACTCTCAGCGCTGTAGTGCCTTGCCAGACCTGAATCCTTATTGGGCCACAGCATTGGGTTCCATTGCTATGAACATGCCCCCCACAACGGAATACGTACCGCCTGCTTGCAACTCCGTGGCCAGTTGCATGCTGACTTGGTGCAGCAGAAATCATGAGCCCTACTGAGACCAAACCCTCATCAATTCTCAACAAACACTACAATATAGTTGCACTAGCACACCACACCCGATTGCCCATCAGTGTGGCGGCTCCTCTTCTGCAACTCCATCCTGACATACACAAATATATACACTGGCACACGCACAAACGTATACACATTAACGCAAAGTATGCGCTTGAACACATATATACACAACAAAAGCACACACGTACACGCACACACACACCCACAAACACACACACACACACACCAAAACATACGCACGACACATTTACAAACACGTACACACAAACACACACGCACACATCCACAAGCAAGATAACACAAACACACACGCACATACACACACCAAGGAACACACATGTAAATACACATGCACGTTCACACCCACACCCACACCCACACCCACACACCCACACCAACACACACACACACCCACCCACCCACCCACACACACACACACACCCCACACACACACACACACAAGAGCACAAATCACACACGCACCTGCATCCTCAGCAGGTGGCCGCGGCACCAGGTGGCCCCCGTGACAGACCCCAGCTTTGCTAGGAGTGGTCACATGGGTCACCACCGCAGTCACGTCCACGTCCAAGGGTGGGCGTGCAGGACAGAGAGCAGCAGGCCTGCCAGACACCCTGCTCCAACTACCTCCGCTGCCTTCGACTCCACCTATTTTTGCGTCGTGTGCCGGAAACAGTCATGTGTGTGTAACCCTATATACCTGCATGCCACATTTGACTCCAATTGTGTGTCTATGCGTCTGTGTCTGTGTCTGTGTCTGTGTCTGAGTCTGTGTCTGTGTCAAGTGTCTATGTCTGTGTCTGTGTCTGTGTCTGTGTCTGTGTCTGTGTCTGTTTCTGTGTCTGTGTCTGTGTCTGTGCCTGTGTCTGCGTCTGTGTCAAGTGTCTGTGCCTGCGTCTGTGTCTATGTCTGTTTCTGTGTTACGTGTCAAGTGTCAAATGTTGTCAGTCAAAACCATGCATGTCCGATGTATGCATATCATCATTCGGCAGGATGTCAAATCAACAGTCGCTTTCAGAGCCTGTACATGGTTCTGGCCAGCCCTGGATGTGTTGTTTATATGTCGGCTTGTATGATTTGTAGGGGTGCTTGTATGGTTTGTATGGTTTGTATGGTTTGTAGGGGTGCTTGTATGGTTTGTATGGTTTATAGGGGTGCTTGTATGGTTTGTATGGTTTGTATGGGGGGCAGTTCAACTGCTGCTTCTCTTCTAGAAGTCCACATAAGTTCCCCTTACGTAGCACGTACATGTACAGCAGTGTTTTGTGCATTTATATGCCTCATCAAGTCAGTTTTCTTTCGCCTGCGGCTGTCAAGTACAGGGCAATGAAAAGGTAGAGGGGCAATCCTCACAAAGTCACTACAAACCGCATTTCGCATCTATAAATTTGATTGCTTTTTAGGGAGATCATGAGGGGCAATCCTCACAAAGTCACGACAAACCACATTTTGCACCTATAGATTTGATTGCTTTTTGGGGAGATCATGAGGGGCAATCCTCACAAAGTCACGACAAACCGCATTTCGCACCTATAAATTAGATTGCTATTTGGGGAGATCATGAGGGGCAATCCTCACAAAGTCACGACAAACCACAATTCGCACCTATAAATTTGATTGTTTTTTGGGGAGAGCATGAAGGGCAATTCTCACAAAGTCACGACAAACCACATTTCTGCCACAAGCCTGAGCTTCTTCACTCTAATTATGATTCCTGCACCAGCAGTCTTGATCTATATTTGTCTATAAGGCATGGGGCACGCAAGACAGTCACGGAATACCACAATTCAGTCACCACCCTCAGCTACTTCACTTACTGTGTCTCCGCATCGGCAATGCTATCCAGATATCCATACTACCCAGATTGGGCGTGGGATGGGCATCACGCCCAGAAAGGTACACACACGACGCCAAGGCAAGCAAGCCTCAGTGGAACCCATTTTGCTTCCGTTTTGACTTTCTAGCACACTCGTACCTTCCTTAGGGCGTCAAAGACACACAGAGAAAACTGTCCTTTAAATAAGGTAAGGCAATGCCTAGTGCAGATACATACGCACAAATAGTGCAGATACATACGCACAAATAGTGCAGATACATACGTACAAATACTCAGTGTTATCTCACCAGCACTTGAGTCTTCCTCGGGGGGGCATGGGACGAAGCGTGTGGGGGCTGAGAAAGAGGCACTCCTTTCAGATAGCCCTGTGGTTTTGTACGTGCATTATGTGAGTGTGCATGCGTGTGTATATCTATGTGTGTGTGTGTGTTACGTGTGTATGTGCATGTGTGTATAAATGTGTGTGCATTACGTGTGTGTGCATGTGTGTGTATATACATGTGTGTGTGCGGGAGTGTGCATCTTCATGTACAAATGTGTGTTTGTTGGGGGGTGGGGGCGAGAAGTCAGTGTGTGTGCGGGTGTGTAATGTATGATGCAACATACCAACAGACATATCAGCAACCAAACTCACACGCATATACACGCACGTGCGTTAAGCACAAGTCCACGCACGTCCATAAGTAAACACATACGAAGATAAGCGTAGACGTATGCATTACTTGAACATACACACAAGCACACACACACTCTTACATATCTACCTTGATTCAAACAGGAATACATACAAGAAAGCAAGAAAGCAAACACGCACTGAAGCACACACACACACACGCACACACACACACACGCACACACACACACACACCAGGTTTACACACCTGCATCCCCTCCAAGACGTGACGCCCCAGCAGCTGCCACCCCACGCCCGCTTCCTCCCGCACTCCCGCTCCCTCCACTGCCCTCAACCCCAAAGCCCTGTGCATCCCCCATCGGTGGCCGAGGCACAAAACGGCCTCCCCCTGCCGGGAGGGCTTGGGCGGTGGAGGATACCCCACTGGCAGAGGCCAGGCGGTGGGGCTGGGGAGGGGGTGCCTGTGTGTGTTTGTGCATGTGTGTATGTGCGTGCGTGTGTACTGACGGTGGGGCTGGGGAGGGGGTGCGCGTGTGTGTTTGTGTGTGTATGCGTGTTTGCACGTGTACAATTTAGCGGCTGCTGCCCTGATGTTGGCAGGCATTTTACACAAGTTTTCTTACATTCGCGCCAGGAGGCTGCAGAAAGCATAACTTTTGGACGGCACGTGTCAAATCGATTAAAAATTATATACTCAGAATCCTCTTGTCGAGAGCTGTCGATTGATATATGTATGGGTCGAATCGGAGGGGGGGGGGGAGGGCGGGGGGTCCGTTTCTTGGAGCCCCCCCTCCAGATAATCTTTCTGGGACACATCTACGGAATTTTAAATATATCAGCGGAATCCCCAGCTCAATCCCAGTCGATTGGCATCCTTTTTGAGCAAATTGGGTTAGGGGGGGGGGATCGATGGACATGTCTAAAAGTCAGAGGCACACGCGCTCGAGTGCAGGCCGCGGGGTGAGTCAAGCCAATGGAGCAGCAATTCACCCCAAACTTACAGGAATGTGCCAGCATAAGATAGTGAAAGTCTAAAGAAATGGAAGCAATGTGGGGCTGTGCAAGCCAGTTATGGGTGCCTGTCAGGTCACGTGTGCATGGGCGTCCGTATCTCAATTTTTGCCCCATAACTCTACAACACTTCAGTTTAAGGTCTTGATGGGTATGCAGATGGATGCCTTTTTGAAAAACGAGCAGATTGGTACCCTTTTTGTTTGGGTGGGGGCACTGGAAGGGGGTTTGGGGGGGAGGGGGCCCTCAGGGGTGTCCATCCCAAAAAGCATACGTGCCTTCCAAATAAAATAAAATAAACAGCCTCCTATTCACACACTAAAAGAATGCATAAGCCCAGAAATTTTAGAGAAGCACATGCACGTCCACTCAACACAGACATGCACACCCACTAGCATGTACACACACACACAACACACACAGCACTCACCACACAGGGACTGTCCAGCTGGGCATTGCCCTCAGCAGCAGCCTCGCTGCGTTGATGCCCTGGCGCTGATGAGGCACGCAAATGTTGGTGGTGCTGCTGGCTGGCGGCGCCACTGCTGTGCATTGCACTGGCATTGTTGTGTGTGTGAGGGCATGAGGGCAGTCGACCTGAGGGGCTGGCCAGACCACTGCTGCTGCTACTGCCAATGCCTTGATTGATGGTGTGGTGGTGGTGGACGTTGCTGCTGCTGCTATTGAAGAGGGATGGGTCTCCGTAAGGCCCAGGGTCTGGGGTGTTGTAAGGGCCAGGCAGACGCTTCGAGGGGCTGCCTGCCCGCCGCAGGCCCTGACGACATTCCAGAAATAGATGCGCAAACTGGTGAAAGAAATGGGTGATGTAGAAGGCTATGAGGGGGACAGGCAAACGCTCAGTGGGGGCTGCCTGCCCACTCACCGCAGGCCCTAGACTATTACATCCAAGCTGAGATCAAATAACATTCATTGGACACAATAATAATCGCAGTCAGGGAGGTGTACTGGGAGGTACCAGATAGCAACCACAAATGTATACACAGCCACGCACAGCCACGCACATACACAAACACACAGACACAGACACACTCACACACACGCATATCCAGGTACAGATAAAACACATGCACACACGCACAAACACACACACTTGCGCACACACAGATACACACACACCCCACGCACGCACGTACGCACCTCCTGCTGTTGCCCTAGAATTAGGCGGGAGGTGGGGGGTGGCTTTGTGGGAGAGGCCAGAAGGTTCAGCTCTTGTGCCCCCCCCCCAATCTGACTCATGGTCATGCGCAGGGGTGGGGGTCGATGGGCAACTGCCAAGCAGCAAGCGTGTTAGTGCATGTGTACAAGTGTGCCTGTGTGTTCATATCTGTGTGTTAGTGCATGTGTACAAGTATGAAGTATGCCTGTGTGTCCATATCTGTGTGTTAGTGCATGTGTACAATTATGCCTGTGTGTTCATATCTGTGTGTTAGTGCATGTGTACAAGTATGAAGTATGCCTGTGTGTTCATATCTGTGTGTTAGTGCATGTGTACAAGTGTGCATGTGTGTTCATATCTGTGTATTAGTGCATGTGTACAAGTATGAAGTATGCCTGTGTGCTCATATCTGTGTGTTAGTGCATGTGCACAAGTGTGCCTGTGTGTTCATATCTGTGTGTTAGTGCATGTGTATAAGTGTGCCTGTGTGTTCATATCTGTGTTTTAGTGCATGTGTACAAGTATGAAGTATGCCTGTGTGTTCATATCTGTGTGTTAGTGCATGTGTACAAGTGTGCCTGTGTATCCATATCTCTGTGTTTGATTTTGAGTTGTTCACACGCAGAAAATCGGAGCTGGTTGGCATGTGAAAGCCAGAATTGT
>Ga0307968_1000912_pt1:17500-23029 | contig 23029 bp, 25 predicted proteins | sample OrgLakmetagen650_FD_201834 | JGI IMG/M metagenome (GOLD analysis project Ga0307968, IMG submission 201834) | Saline water microbial communities from Organic Lake, Antarctica - #650 | ecosystem: Environmental > Aquatic > Non-marine Saline and Alkaline > Saline | place: Antarctica...
TCCTACGCCCACGCATTTTTGTGAGTGTGTGAACACCATTTTCTTCTTTGATGCGCAGGCGGTGCGTAAAGGATTGGCCCCAGCATTTGCGGTCCAAAATCTGAAGTGAGTACTCAGGGATCAGCGGGTATTGATTTTGAGTGAGTCTCAACCCTGCTTGATAGACAAGAAGCTGTGTGTCGATTTTGAGTGAGTCTCAACCCTGCTTGATAGACAAGATAATGTGTGTCGATTTTGAGTGAGCCTCAACCTTGCTTGATAGATAAGAAGCTGTGTGTCGATTTTGAGTGAGCCTCAAACCTGCTTGATAGAAAAGAAGCTGTGTGTCGATTTTTAGTGAGCCTCAAACCTGCTTGATAGACAAGATAATGTGTGTCGATTTTGAGTGAACCTCAACCTTGCTTGATAGACAAGAAGCTGTGTGTCGATTTTGAGTGAGTCTCAACCCTGCTTGATAGACAAGACTCACGTTACGTTCACGTTGGCAGAATGACGCTAAGCTGTACAGTGAGAAGATCACTAAGACAGCAAAAACTGCTTCCCACAACATTAATTAAGGCCAAAGCTACAGATGTAATTTTAAACGGATGATGAGCGATGAGCGTACATGTGGCCCAAATGCTGGAAATTTTCAAATCTCTTGTGGTTTGAGGTTTGAGGTTTGCACGCAGCTTCTGCCAACTCTGAGAAAAAGTAATATTTACGCAGGCAGTGAAAACCACTCTCCATATGTGATGACTGACGGTACTAGCATGCACGCTTCTGCCAACTATGAGAATAAGAAAATAATTAATTACGCAGGCAGTTAAAATCACTCCTCATATAAGATCACTGATGGTACTAGCGCGCAGCTTCTACCAACTCTGAGTAGAAAGCTACGGTTTACGCATAACTTTACGAACGCTGATATTTAAGCATCACAGCTATCTAGATATGTGTCAAACACTGTCTGTAAGCGTCCCATTTTTTGAGAGAGTATTGCTTTGCCAATGAAAACTGCAACCACCGCTCCTGGTAATTATCCGTTTATAAACGCAGCTGTTGCGAGAGCTTGGGCACTGAACAGAGGTTGCAATGCAGACCTGTCGTCTGATTCTCACCGCAAGCACATGCACACCATACACAAAGTGACACACGTGAACACACACACACACACACCATGCACAAAGTGACACAACGTTGACACACACACACACGCACGCACACACACACACACACGCACACACACCTTGCACAAGGTGGCACACGTGAACACGTCATTCCTTGCAGGCAAGTATTTCCGGAGGCTGTTACGCTGTCCAACCTAGCAGCAGAGCACCTGCTGCGCAGCGGGGGCAAAGCAATAGACATAGACAACGTGGCGCAACGCATTACGGTGGATGTCATTGGTGCGTGAAAGGCCATGCTGTGTGCGCACGTCTCAATTTTGTAGCACAACACCGCTTCATGCAAATTTCGTACTGGCAGAAGTTAAGTTTGGATTACAAAGGCATTGGATTACAAAGGCAAGATTCGTGCTGGCAGAAACAGGTGACGTGGTGTTGCGAGTCAAACAGGGAAGGATGTGGGTGGCAAAGGAAGAGGTGCTTGATGCCTAACAACGTGCGATCAAACATGGCAATTTGACATGAATCGTTGCGCAGACGTGCATGTGGAAAACGTGGGTGTTGGTGGCAAAGGAAAAGCCGCTTGGCCTCTCTTGGCGTGCAATTTTAAATGAATTGTTTTGCAAGCGTGCATGTGGAAAGTGTGAATGTGGGTGCCAAAGGAAAAGATGGTTGAAATTTGTTTGCCGTGTGCAATCAAACATGAGGTGTTGTGTGAGTGTGAAGTGTGTGCTTGCACTCATGGGCATCGTGGCGTATTGCATCACAGTAGGACGGTATTGGTGCATACAACCTTTTCTGTCTGCTGCACATTCACGCACATATCACAATCACAACACCCACACACACTCACTCACACATTCACACCCATACACAAACGAACCAACACGCACAGGCCAGATGGTGTTTGGCATCGCTTTCAACGCTTGCAGCTTTGAGGCTTACAACGTAAGTGCTTGTCTACGATGCTTCCACGCGTGTGTGTGTGTGTGTGCCTCTGTGTGTTTGATTGCACAAGCATGCTCTTAACCCTCGACATTTTTACTGCAAATACACAAACAACACTCAAAAGTGGGTGGGTTGTGTCAGTTTTGCGCTAAGAACTACGGAACATTGTCTTTGTCCGTAATTGTCTTGCCAGACAGGAGGCGTCCGAAAAAATTGTTTGAACAGGCATGCCCAATTTTGGGGCTGAACCCACCTGACCCACCACCCACCCCCTAACCCCCCCTTCCGGTGCCCCCACCCGGACAAAAAGGGTACCAATCTGCTCCCTTTTCAAATTGACATCCATCTGCATACTCATCAAGACCTGAAACTGAAGTGTTGCAGAGTTATGGGGCAAAGACTGAGATACGGACGCCCATGCACACATGACCTACCAGGCACCCATGACTGGCTTGCACAGTCCCACATTGCTTCCAATTCTTCAGAATTTCACTGACTATCTCATGCTGGCACAATCCTGTAAGTTTGGGGTTAATTGCTGCTTCATTGGCTGACTCACCGCGCGGCCGGCACCCGAGCGCGTGTGCCTCTGACTTTTTGACATGTCCACAGACCCCCCTCCTTAACCCAATTTGCTCAAAAAGGGTGCCAAGTGACTGGGCTTGAGCTTAGGATTCCGACGATATATTTGAAATTCCGTAGAAGTGGCCCAGAATTGTTTTGGAGACCCCCCTCCAAAAACTCGGACCCCCCCCTCCGCGGATCGGACCCATACATATACCAATCGAAAGCTCTTGACAAGAGGATTCCGAATATGTCATTTTTATTCGGATACGGGCATGCCGTCTAAACGTTATGCTAGTGAACGCCGCCTGTGCCAGATGTGGACATCTTGGACACAAACTTGGACTATGGCAAACGACTTGTCAAAATAATAAAAATTATATGCAAGGTGTGATGACACCACAAGCATAGGTTAAGGAAACAGAGCTGTCAGACAGCGATGTACTCACGCTACCAGGCGGATTGGAACCCGCGACCCCGAAGAGTCTGGCCTGACCACAGACCACTAGGCTTTCAGGGCAGCTACCCTGCCTTGTAAATAACGGCTTGAAAATAAATCGAATGGTCCAATCCAAGCACGAGTCAGTCCAGCTACTTGCCATTGTCCTAATTAAGCACAAGTCATTCCCTCCACTTGCCATGGTCCTCGTCAAGCACAAGCCATTCCCTGTACTTGCCATAGTGCAATCCAAGCACAAGTCACTTCATCTACTTGCCATGGTACTCGTCAAGCACAAACCATTCCCTGTACTTGCCATGGTCACATTCAAGCAAGCCCCATTCCCTCCACTTGCCATAGTGCAATCCAAGCACAAGTCACTCCATCCACTTGCCATGGTCCTCGTCAAGCACAAACCATTCCCTGTACCTTCCGTGGTCACATTCAAGCACAAGTCACTCCATCTACCTGCCATGGTCCTCGTCAAGCACAAACCATTTCCTGTACTTGCCATAGTGCAGTGCAATCCAAGCACAAGTCACTCCCATCTACTTACCAAGGTCACACTCAAGCACGCGCCATTCCCTGTACTTGCCATAGTGCAATCCAAGCACAAATCATTTTCTCTGCATGGCATGTAGAGGACGCGGAGGCCCTGTCCTGCGAGCACCACACACGTATCCTGCTGGACATAATGATTGCTGGACATTGCGAAAGTTGCACTACGTTCACCTATGCTTCTGCTTAAAATTAGGGCAAGTGTGCACTATGCTGCCTGGCAGCAACAACTTCCACTTTCGATGCTGGAGGTACTACTCACGCTCACACATGCCATACACAACCTTCATGATCTGTTCATAATGGGAGTCAATGCAAACTTGTTTTCATTAAAACCCCATGTAAAAAATAGACTCAGGATTTTTCAAGGTGCCACATTGACTCATTCTGTTGCAGCAGCCCCTGTTTTTTGTGAACACACACACACACACACACACGTCCAGTAATTGTTCGGTTGGTATACCATGTAAGGCGTTGAGTCATGATCTGGTGTTGAGGCCACATGAAACTTTGCACACGACATTTGTCGTCACATGACATTTGTCACATGACATGTGTCATCACAGGAACCTCTGGATATCGTGAGCAACCTGCTAAAGTCGATGCAAGGGCTTGGGCTGAATCCCATGTATAAATACATGCCCTTCTTAGAGGTGAGCACAGGTGGCAAGTGCCTTAGAGGTGAGCACAGGTGCCAAGTGCCTTAGAGGTGAGCACAGGTGCCAAGTGCCTTAGAGGTGAGCACAGGTGCCAAGTGCCTTAGAGGTGAGCACAGGTGCCAAGTGCCTTAGTGGTGAGCACAGGTGCCAAGTGTCTTAGTGGTGAGCACAGGTGCCAAGTGCCTTAGAGGTGAGCACAGGTGCCAAGTGCCTTAGAGGTGAGCACAGGTGCCAAGTGCCTTAGAGGTGAGCACAGGTGCCAAGTGCCTTAGAGGTGAGCACAGGTGCCAAGTGCATTAGAGGTGAGCACAGGTGCCAAGTGCATTAGAGGTGAGCACAGGTGCCAAGTGCCTTAGAGGTGAGCACAGGTGCCAAGTGCCTTAGAGGTGAGCACAGGTGCCAAGTGTCTTAGAGGCGAGCACAGGTGCCAAGTGCTCTTGGAGTGTGTGTGCTTAGGTGGGTAAGTGTGCGTTGTGCTCTTGAACAACGGTGCCAAGTGTTCTTGGAGTGTGTGTGCTTAGGTGGGTGTGTGTGTTGGTGCGCACGTGTGTTTTATGCTGTGTGTGTATGTGCGTGCATTATGTATGCAAGTTTGTGCGGTTTGTGTGTGTTATGTGTAAATATGTAATGTGTCAATATGTTAGCATACATGTGGTTTTGATGTGTGTGTATGTGCGTGCATTTATGTATGCAAGTTTGTGCGTTTGTGTGTGTTATGTGTAAATATGCAATGTGTCAGTATGTTAGCATACATGTTTTTTTTATGTGTGTTTGTGCCTGCATATTAAGATGATATTACAAAAAACTTTGCTCAGGAAAACGTCGTTTATTATGAGAAAGGACGATATGACGATGTGCTCATTTATCAATTAAAATTGCATGATTCTTTATAGGGTTGGCCAGGCCCGTGCACTGTATTTGACCGTATATTTGGTGATTTCCTGCCAAAAATACCGTATGTCACCGTATGTTAATGGTTCTGGCTAACCTTACTCGTTTATGTTTAAACTCTGCTTCAATCCTTCCTGCCTGCCAGAAGCCATGCGCACCTGCAAAGCCTGATCCTTCTTCCTCTTCTTCTTCTTCTTCTTTTTCTTCTTCTTCTTCTTCTTCTTCTTCTTCTTCTTCTTCTTCTTCTTCTTCTTCTTCTTCTTCTTCTTCTTCTTTTTCTTCTCTTTTTTCTTTTTCTTCTCCTTTTTCTTCTTCTCCTCCTCCTCCTCCTCCTCCTCCTCCTCCTCCTCCTCCTCCTCCTCCT
>Ga0307968_1000914_pt1 | contig 22998 bp, 24 predicted proteins | sample OrgLakmetagen650_FD_201834 | JGI IMG/M metagenome (GOLD analysis project Ga0307968, IMG submission 201834) | Saline water microbial communities from Organic Lake, Antarctica - #650 | ecosystem: Environmental > Aquatic > Non-marine Saline and Alkaline > Saline | place: Antarctica: Organic Lake...
TTGTAAGTCTGGGTCACTGTGCAAGTTTTGGGGGCGGGGGGTGCGCTGGGCGGGCCTGCGCACACTGGTGTGAATAATTTTCGTTTTCACGGTGCGCCCCTTACTAGGAGCCCAGCAGCACCTCCACCGCCCCTTCCCATCCCTTGACACCGCAAAGCTGCCTGGTTAGTCAGTCTTAGGTGCCTTGCAAAGTTTGGGGGCGGGGGGTGGGCTGGGCGGGCCTGCGCGCCCTGGTGTGAACTCAGGCATGAAACATGGCAAACCTAGGGGCTGCGCCCCATGACTGGGGCTTCGCCAAAAAAGGCTGAAGCTTTTCGAAATCTCGCTGCCAAAAGGGGGGGTCCAAGACCGGACCTTCACCCCAGACCCCCGAACCTTCACCAAACTGTCCGCAATATTATTGCAAACACCCCTGGTAAGTTGCTGGCACCAGAGGGGAGCTTTAGGAAATCCACTTTCTGACAGGGATTTCCACCCTGCCCACCTGGGCACCTCCCGCCACAAACTGAGTGGGCAGGGATGCTTAGATATATCTAGATAAGGGTCCTGGATACTTAAATGTACTTCTCGGCTTTGGGGCAAGAACTCTCACAGGGATGGCTGGCCTGACCAAAGGTATATTGTGTTTACAAGGACCCTGAAATGTGTTTGATTGATCCAATGCACAGGCGGCCAACCCTGTTATGGCTGGCTGCGTGGCAGAAATCGGAACACGTCAGCACATGGCAGAGACGTCAGCAGCGGTGCATGCCCTTCTCGGCAAGCAGCTGCTCCTTCCTTGGATGGATAGCGGTGAGTACTGGCTGATGGCCTGCTTCAAGCGTCTGCTGTGGGATGCACTACAGCACCCGCGCGCTGCTTGTTTCATTTCCCGTATTTGATTGGTGTCGTTCCCCCAGTCTGTTTGCCTGTAATATTTACTCTGTAGGGTCGAATGCCTTGCCTTCTTCCTGGGTGTACGATTAAGCAAAGGCGATCCAGCCAACACCACTCAGACTTATTCCTGCAGGGCTAACGTCTGCAGATGCCAGAGTGGAATGGCTTGCCTTTGCTGTTAAATTCCATTGTTTTCACAACGTTTCTTGCGTCCTTTAAGCACCCCAAACCAATGCAAGCTCTTAGAATAATACAACCTCAGCAACCAGGCCTGCGTTGTGCATTGTGGGGTGGTATGTATTTCAAGGTAACTGCATCCATTCCCTTTCTTAAAAACGGTGCCCTTCCTTTTAGGAGTCTCTGCATTGTCCGTTCATCCCTTGTACCGGCAAGCTGCAACATGCTCGTGCAGCTTGCACACACAACCATGTTGGTGCACTTCTGCTTCTTCACTGTCTGCGACCTTCCCTTTCCCTCCCTTCAGGCCTGAAGCTAGAGCCCATGGTGGCCAACGTATTCAGTGCTGCCCTTAAGCTGGACACGGAAGTGGTCAAGTCAGTTGCTGCGGCTACCGACGACCCTGCGACGGTCCAAGCGGCTGGCGAGTAGAACTCAAAATGCTGTCAGCTTTGTTTTTTGGCGAGCAAGCATTTGCAAACGACACTGATGGCTATTTTAGGCGTGGTTGGACAGCTCACAAACCCTCAGTCACAGCCAACCAGCATCTCTTTTGCTACTTTGCTCTGTGCCTCTGCTCTGCTAGGACTATGGTTTACCAAACCATGTGGTGCACATACAGCATTTATAGCACAGAGACCTCTAACTAGGTAGTTAGCAACAGTGTTGAGGTATATGTCCTGGCCAATCCTAAATGAGACGCCGTACCCTACTTTCGTGCCCTGCAAACCTACAGGCAAAAATGCAGGCATCAGCACTCTGGCCACCTTTAGCAAGTGGCCGCTTGCGGAGCCCCTAAAAGTGGTGACCGTGGATGTGAGTTGTGCTGCATCTACTGTTTGTGACAGCGACAAGCATCCCCTGTTTGTGTTTTTCCTCAGATTGAAAGCAGGGGAATCAAGGGAGGGAGATTTTGTGGAAATAAATAACCCATGTTATGATACCCAACATTATGAAATAGCACTCATTCAGTTTGCCACCAGACATGAACAACCCTGCACGCATGACGCGCATTTTAGGAAACCCAATGCAGATCAACAGAAATGGTTGGATTCAGTAAAAGTGAAGGAGAGGGAGGGAGGAAACTTAGCTTGGTCAATTTGAGTTATCCCAGTTGCTTTTGCAAAATGCTTCGCTTCCTTGGCATTGAACCTGCATTGCCAAGTGCTGGACTGCTGCCTGTATAGAGCATGTATAAGGGGTGGCAAGTTGATTTAATCGACACATCCCACTTATAAATCTGGAGGTGTGCATCACAGAGGCAGATTGAAAGAGCTCATCGCAAATTTCACACAAGCACGGTTTGTTTGTTGTCGTGCCTCTCACAGTGGGCAAGCCTGCAAGTGGACCGCCTGAACACCTGGGCTACCCGTCAGCTGCAGCAAGAGAACTGGGTAGCCGTGAATGGCCAGGATGGATGTGCACAGGTATGTGCAAGTATGTGTGCATGTGCACGTGCATACGTGCGTGTGTGCACTGGGGTTACGTGTGTGTGTGTGCATGTGCACGTGCATACGTGTGTGTGTGTGCACTGGGGTTATGTGTGTGTGTGTGCATGTGCACGTGCATACGTGTGTGTGTGTGTGCACTGGGGTTACGTGTGTGTGTATGTATGTGCATGTGCACGTGCATACGTGTGTGTGTGTGTGCGTGCTGGGGTTACGTGTGTGTGTGTGTGCATGAGCCCGTGCATACGTGTGTTGTGCATGCACTGGGGATATACGTTTCATCGACTTTAGTACTTGAAAAAGCAGCTAATTGCCTGGAGGTATATCTCATGCTCAGCCACTGGCACGGTCCTGCCCTTCTTATTGTAAGCTTTGACACACTATCCTGTCCAGACACCTGAACACCAAAACCCATCCAATCCTTTCGTCCTCAGGTTACATATTTTGACATAAAATGGGTCAGAATTGAGCTAAGTAAGTCCCAAGAGCGATATCCCTTCTTCTCCGAGGGTTAAAGTTTGAGGTTTAGGGACCTAATTTACCTAAACACTAAACACTAAACACTAAACCCACTCACCATTGCTTTTGCCAAGGTTTTGAAGGCTTTTCCCTTACTTTCCTTGCTACACAGTCAGCTGTTGAGATCCTGAAGCTGGTACAGGACTCCCTGGACTCCCTGTACGAGCTGAGGCTGCCTCTGCGTTTTGAGGGACGCCTGGGTGCATTGGATGTGCTCATGAACGGAGTGGACAACACTATGGAGATGTGAGTCTGCCGGACTAGGCACGGAAATCCTGCGTGGCTTGTTGTCTTCCACTACATGCTGCAATGCTGATGCTTTGCCTGCGAACGATGATGCACACGCATGTTATGATAAGCTTAAAAGCTTGTGGTTATGTAAGGCTCGAGTATGATGTGTTAAGATGTTGGAGCCTGTTCCTACACACAGTCATCACTATAGTCATCACGCCAACGTAATCTCAATTTTTGGTTGTTACTTTCGCCAAATCCCACCTGGACTCTGTTCAATGGAACAGGTTTGCCCAAGCTGTCCTGAGCAAGCTGGGCAAAATTGATCGTGTGGTGCCTCCCTTCCCTCCAGTGACACGCTACAAAAAGGAGCTGGCGGTGAAGCAGGTAAGGCGACCATCCATTGAAAGTTGCTCACTGATTGAAGAAAGGTGCAAGTGGCAGAAGTCACTGGGGTGTAGTTTGATTTGATGCAAGCTACTGTGTGAGCTTTAAATATTAATGTGAAGCGGAAACAGTGATCTGAGCTTGTCAGCCACACAACCTAAACAAACCCGATTCTCCCCAGACAAGCATGCACCATCACATCACGCCACGCAAATACATACTTGTAGGAGAGTGCTGAAGCAGGCCTCATGACCCATGCCAGCGGCGTGCCCCCTCTTTCAAAGAAAGCCAACTCCCGCATTCGCATTCCGGGCTCCAAAAAGTGGACATCCAGCAACCCCAACTCCGTCACGCTGCTTGACTTGCTGGCCACCATCAACTTCAAGCCTGGCAAGAGCCCTGCTGGCGTGTACTTGGAGATGGTCCCTAGGGTGGGTGCATGCCAGCTGAAAATAAATGACATAGGGAGAGCAAGTTCAGGTCCACTTAGCCAATAGGGTTATTAGGAGAGCGGTGATTATATATTCCTATGCTGGAGCCTTGTTGACCAAGTCTCTTGCTCGTTTGGGTTGAGTCAGTGTACGTAAGTTTTGAGCAAAGCTTTTAGAGGATAACAAGCGATAACTTGGTGGGAGCAAACACAAGATGTAAACCACAAACACCACTCCGCATGGACGTTTGTCTAATCTCTAGTTAGGCGCCCCTTCATACAGTCTGTGACAGTTTTTGACGGATGTTAGCTTTCTAGAATGTAAGCTTGGCGCTCTTGCAGGCTGACTCGCTCGACTGATTGCTCTTGCAGGTGGGCACCAGCCCGGACTACGCCTTTGTGCACAAGGTCCTGACCAACCCATTGTTCACGTGCTGCATCATGTCAGCACAGGTAAGAGTTCAAAGGGTAACAGAGGGGTGATGCTGCGTGCTCGATGATCTTGAGCAATACACATACATAATAAAGCTCAGTGTCCAACATTTGTCTCATGTGAGGCTCTTTCTTTTGTATGCGTTATGCTTCCTGCTCTTCAGTTTGCATGATCACCTGCATCCTCCTCCTGCCAGACACCATCTGCCTATACCGCTCCACCCAAATTGGCATGCACAACATGTTGACCTTCCCAAACTCTGATTTCCATCCCCACAGTTCCTGCTCAGCAACCTGGACAACCTGGCAGAGCAGGCCGACCAGCAGCTCAATGTGGAGGGCTCCACGATTTTCCGCACTCCCTCGGAAGATAAGCCCCCTGTGTACCTAGAGGCTGCTCGCCAGGCACTGACCAAAGCCCTGGTCCACTCCACCAACATGCTGTGCAACAAGGTAACGGGAAGGAACGGGGGGGAGGGGCAGTCATTTCTTTGTGTCTCATTTGCTATGCATCTATGCTACGTTGATCTGCAAAGTTGTAGTCTCTCTATGATATCAGATAGACAGCAAGGTTGGTCATACAAACCTTTGAGGAAAGCATGCTCGTGTATTGCCATGGAACAAGCATGGGATCCGAATGACACACATGTCTTGCGCGTCTTTTTGGAAACGTAGGATTGAGCCACGCATTGGCATGCTTGCAGGTTGTGTTCTGGGACATGCGGTCGGCTTGGTGTGAGCACCTGTACAGGCACAGAGTGACTGGAGGTGCTCCGTTTTCTACCAACATGGACCCTTTGCTGGATGGCCTGAACCAGGTGTGTGTGTGTGTGTGTGCATGTGTGTGTGCGTGTATGTGCGTTTGTGTTTGCCATGTCATCAGGTAGATGTGTCAACAAAGCTTGGTCCCTTCTGTGGCGTGCATTTGTCCTCTAAAGCTGCATTAAATTCAGAATGGCCTACAATAAGCAGCACATACGCAGCTTTGCAGCATGACCTAACTCATCCGTTTCTAGTTTTGTTGGAAATGCTGGAAGTTTGGAATTATTAAAATTGGTCACTGCCACCTTGTGAATTTGCAGGTCCTGGCTGACGTAGGTTCTCAGATGCCTGACAGCACGAGGGCGTTCTTTGCAGCAGAGCTGCTTAAGGTGGTGTGCGAGGTGAGCACGCATTGCATTGCCATGAGTGTGAGATACGCTTTTGATTAGGAATTGAGGGCCAACTAAAAAGAAAATGACCCAAGTTGCTAGAGCACGCTTGCAAGCGCAAGATGTTAAAATGTAGCCATGTACTGTGCCATTTTATTCAACAATAAATTATCCTACCCTGACCTCTTCCTGCTAGGCATACAACCGTGTCCTCTTGGACGGTGGACCATGCCGCTGGTTTGCCCCCACTGATGTGCCAACCCTCGAGGCCGACCTGAAGCAACTAGCAGCCCTGTTTGAGGCAGAAGGGGAGGGCTTGCCAAAGTACGTATCCTTCTAAGGGTGGTAGTAGTCACCCCAATTTTAAAAAAATGTGTGGACCTTGCGTCCCCGCACTTGCATATGTACGGTAACCATGTAAGCATAAGATTTAATTTGTAAAGTAACCGGCATTTCATAATCTGTTTGCAGCAAGAAGTTTGAGTCATTTAAATTTTGCAGGCCTTTGGTGAAAGATATCTTGAGGAGCACGCACCGTGTGCTGGACTTGATGCGTATGGACACTCCGACTTTGATGGAGGCTGTCAAGACTGCAAGGGTGAGGACATCACAGTGCTGATTACTGCTGAGGCCTCCTGCTTTTGTGATGAAACGCCTTGTTTTGTAGTTAATTGAATTATTACCTGAAAGCAAATGGTTCAGCACCTGACATTGCCATCCCACCAGAATGCCAAGCCTTGTTTCACTTCTCACCTTTGTTGCTCCCTCCCCTCCTGTTGCACATGCAGAAAGAAGGCATAGCAGGCAGCACTGGCCTGGCAGCAAACTCCAGCAAGATGATGCGCAAACTGAAGCCCGGCGGTCCCGACGTACCAATGCGTTCTCCCTCTATGCGTGACCCATCCATGGCAGGCTCGGAGGAATCCATTGCTGCTCCTGCTCCTCAGTTCTCGGAGGCTGAGTTGATGCGAGCGCTTGCACGACGACCAGAGCGTGTGGGCTCAAAGCTATTGAAGGAGAAGTACAGTTTGCCTACCAAGACAAAGTGATTTTTCTTTGATAAAGGGTCGTGATAAAAACGAGTGATCATGCCCTCCTCTTGCCTTATTTGCTTATCTGCCTATAGTGTTAGCAATCAAAAATCAATATGAATCCATAATCATAAATTACGCTGTCCTTCGTCCTTATAAACCCTTTAAAGCTATTGCACAATGATCAAAAGGCCTACTTTTTATACTTTAATTCCCTAGGTGGACTTTGTGTGTCTCTGCATCCACTGGGTAGTGCAGAACGCAAAAAGTCGTTCTTCCCTTTCTTATTTCTGCCTTTCTATTTGAAAGGGGCTATTGTTAAACCTGGCCGTGTAAACTCATTTTGTTTTGCTGGCTTGTGGTCGTGTGGTTGTGACTACCCATTCTATTGTGCTTGGGGTATTGAGTAACAGTAAGGGGCGTTTGAAAGGCAATACGTCCCCTATGCAAGGTTCCGTAAAAAGGCTGTCTAAGGCTTACAAAAAAGAGGTTCACCAAAAAAGGCCTTCAGTCAAGAAGTGCGACTGCTAGCCTGCTCATTTAAGCGATTAGTTCATGGAGGAAAAAATAAAGCTTGCTATTGTTCTGGCTTAAGAAAGTAGGCACTTCATGGGCTTCTGTTTGGGGAAATAGAGATGCAAATTACCTGCGGAGAAAATGTATGTGGGGATTGACGTGGTGGAAAAGGACGTGCTGCTTGTCACGCCCAATGTTTACTAAACCCTACACCCTACACCCTACCCTAAACCTAACCTAAATAACCTTAACCTCTTGAAGGACAACTCTAACAAACTCGCTCTAAACTCAGACTTGTCTGAGTTTATCTCCTCGGTGCGTTGCTTGAGCTGTTGCTTCCTTCTCACGTGGAGAGGGAGGAGAAGTTAAACACAATGCCTTTATTGGGGGGGCTTCTGGCAGGACACTGATGTCTAGTGCGACCTCTTTCACAGTGAAAGCATACACAGCAGCAGCAGGGGGGAATGCCAGCACAGCGGGCCGGGTAGAAGCGAGAAGGGAGGAAGGAACCGAAAGCTAACCCACCTACGAAACCATCGACAACCACGCCATTTCACACCAACTACGTCATTCCACACCACCAAGAGCTAGCCACAGCAGCAGCAGCAGTGGGGGGTGTGTGTTGGCAGCTATGGGGACGAGAGGGATGGAGGAAATCAGCAGAATGCATTGTAACATGCATAAGTAAAGTACGATTTACTTATTGCTCATTCATCCAGCTGACCATTTTGGCCGCTACGCTACAAACATGCTGCACCGCGACACCAGCAATCGGAGCCTGGAGTCCGGAGCTCAAAGCTCGGAGGAGAAAATATTAAGCTACACCTGCTGTGGGTGAACTGTGGCTGTAACTGAAAGGCTAGAGTTGGCAATCGGAGATTGTAGTAGAAGCTTAGAGTTGCTGTGATGAGGTGAGCCATGCTCAGTATGCACACAGAGTGCTCGCTAGGCAGAGAAGTATAAGTGGTTCTGGTTGGAAGGAACTTGGTATCTCTTGAGATGCATGCAGAGGACATGGTATGTTGTAGAAGGAACTGGGGGGAAAAGCTGAGGCATAGATTAGTTTGATGTATGTTTTGTACGTGTGAAATGCGAGGGAAGGACAACTCTTGTAGAACAAACCCATTAGTAGATGTGCTGAGTCTTACACTTTGCAGTGACAAAAATTTGCTCTGACATCATGTTCATCCTAAATTCATCAGCATCACACAGGTCACCAGTGGGGGAGTTACCATCAATTGATTCCATGTCGCTGCCTCAAAACATAGGGTGTGGACACAAAGTCTAAAACGAGCAGTGATGCAAATGACACCACGAGGAATAGCAGTGCTAAACCATCATGCATGGCTGAGGAGGCACGGAAAGCTGCTCAAATCGGACTTCTTGTTTCTTGCTTATTGTGCACGCCCCGATCATGTTGACTTCATTGCAAAGTGCGTGCATGAGCAGGCAATCAGCTCGTAATGCAATCATTATGGTAGCAGAACCCATTTATATTTCGGTCTTTATAAAATGGGGGCGCTGCTGAACAAGAAAGCTACTCATATCAACGGCATGAGACGATAAACATTGCAACATGTGCAATCAACCTAACCCACCAACCCACCAATCCAAAGGCAGATAGAGTAGCCATAGCTGGGAGCTACAAGTACTGGAACACTGGCATCCTCGGAAAGTTTGGGGGTGGTTTCGGCCATCTGCAATGGAATCCACGTTTGGCCGATTCGACTGTGATGATTTGGCCGTGTTTTTTTGCTGTGAAATGGGATTTTGCAAAAATGATTATTGACGGTGGAATGGCAATACTGACTGCTCATTGGGTGCCATTAATGACCAGTACGAAAAAAGAGAGACAATGCGCCTGCTTGAGGGTGTAGCCTGATATAGGTCCATAAGGTGCGCTAATTGTTTCACCCATGCTGATGGTCTTACAAGCCACAAGCAAGTATCAAGGCCCATTAGTTGAAGGAAACAGTAGGCAATATCGTGATCGCATGAAGCAGAAAGAATAGGCAACCTCATCTTCTTCAGATCATTATATACTCCCAGGAGTTTACACTATCGCAGTAGCCTGCCTTTACAATGTACAATGTACAATGTACACAGAAAAATTTATGGTATGCTCAAGCTTCCAAACCTGATCCGTAAAGAAAAAGATTGATGTGACTCAACCTATGCTGGTGGCAGCCTTTAGAACTCAAAAGAGGGTATGTCAGACCAACTCACCGTCTGGTGTTTTCCAGCGTATACTTTTACAAATCACCGCCACAGTAACAGACAGGACTCAGCACATCAGCAAACATCCCAGCTTATTGAACTAGACTCGTCAAAACAACCTCAACTGAAAAACCAACTAACTTTTGTCACACAACTTTGTCACTGTCACCAGTTGGGCGTGACAGGCAAGACACCGGATCAGGTGTACAGCAGAAAAGAAAAGATAAACTACGCAGGCAGTGAAAACCACTCCCCATTTTGAATGGAAAATAAAGCCACTTTGGTACTGAGTATGGTAAAACTCCTTCCAGCAGACAAAAAACTCCAGTTTCTTTCCAGTGTGTAGAAAGAAAGGAAAGAAAAGAAAAAAACTACGCAGGCAGTGAAAACCACTCCCCACATGAAGTTAAGGAAAAGTAAACCACTTTGGTACGAGTACCGTAAAACTCCTTTACCGGCAGACAAACAAGGCCCAATCAGAGAGGTCCAACAGAGTACCAGAAGGAGAAAAAAAGTCGCAAAGAGACTGAAGTTCCAGCCTCACAAGCAATAGCACCAAGCACAGAAACTGCAGAGCTAAGCTAAGGGTCTACCAGCAATGACCACCCATTGCAGCCACAGCCGGCCTCATTTGTTTTCTAGTCTCATAGCCAGACCTACAGCACTGAACCTGCCGTGCTACTCCATCAACACAGTCACTCAGTGCAAGCCTACAGCACCGTCACCTTTATGTATCCCACTATGCTAACCCAAGCAACATAGGTATAACCAACACCATCTAACATGCAAATCTATCAGCTATAGCAGCCACAATCATGCATGGCTACTTCCATAGAGCCACAGATAGCCTAACCTCAATATACCGAAACACAAAGCAGTTCCATGTCACGACAAACCATGGTACCAGCTTAAGCATGGATTGCAGATATGAGCCACACGGGGCCGGCGGTTCTATGCTACAGTTCGCTGTAGGCTTCGTCATTACACCAAGCTGCCGTGGAGGGAGATCAAAACCAAAAATGGGCTGCAGGCCCTCACAAAAGCAAAACAACGCAAAGAAGCAAGTGCCAAGTCCGTAAGGCCAGCAAGGCCCTTACAACTGTTCAGCCAGCAAGGCCTTTACAACGCCCGGCCACCAAGGCTACAACCAAAAATCGGCTGCAGGCCCTCAAAAAAGCAACACAACGCAAAGAAGCAAGCGGCAAGTCCATAAGTCAGATCCAAGCGAGCTCAGATGGGAACACCCACAAGTCAAAGCACAAGCTGAGGGGGGGGGCGGGAAAACAACCCGAGCAAAAGCAAGGCATAAAAAGAATGCCTAAAACGAGAGTACACAGCACTTTATGCAAAGTGCCTGCCAGATTTCAGCCTACGCTCACTACGCAAGAACTCCAGTTCTACAGCTGAAGCAGAGAACTGATGATTTTGTTTGCCCAGTCCCCCACAAAGGTGCGTGTCGTTTAACATTTCCTCCCCCTCTTCTCCGTGGGAAGGAGGCAATGGCTCCAGCAACGCACAGAGAAGGTAGATGTCTGGGAATGAGCGAGTTTATTATAAGAGAACCATATAAACTGGCCAAAGAATCAATTAATCGTAACTGGTCCACATTGGCCCACACTTATAAATCCCAGGGGAAATCACTCTCATCCAAACCCCCATCAATTTGCCAGTCATACTCGCCCATTTATCTACAATTTCACCTGTCACGCCGGCATCATTGCAATGAACATGTCAATGCTCTTGCTAGTAAGTCAACCACAACCTACTCTGACGTTGCTGATACCTCCATCAATGCAGCTGGACCTTAGGGAAATCCCTTCTACAGCACCTACTGGCTCGCAGAAGAATGCAAAGAGCAACAAATCATACAAAATCTCCCAAACACAGCCTTGGGCTCACTTACCTCATTGGCACCTATCCAGTCACCATGACGCCTTGCAAGCACACATGCAACCCTCCACAAACCAGGGAATGCAAAAATTGTAGCAAACTACCATTCTACCAGACCCCTATCAATAATCAATCATGTTACTGCCAATGAAGCCGTTAGCAACGCGTACTATATGACATCCTGTGTCCCTGTTAGTATTTTGTGCATCTTTATAAGAGACGGAACATCCTTCTGTACAACCAAAAACTTACAATTTAAGCGCTCATTGTTTAGCTAGCCGAATCTGCCCCTTCTGACCTCAACTAGACAGTGCCCTGTTTGTTCTTTCTGGATGCCAACACACAAAAGACTCACTGAAAGACACAAGTTAGCGTGCAGCATGATCATGAAGGGCATCAGCGGAACAGGCTCCCCAAGATCCCGTGTTGTCTCCATGGATATAGGCAGCAGCAGCAAGCTGGCTACGCAAGACCACCAGATCCTCGAGAAGCTGAAGCTAGCTTACACTTCGATCATACCAAACTGGCTCTTTCCACCTAGCTTTTCAGACAAAAACAGTTTTACCTCCAGCCGTCCAGGTGTCGTGTTGGTTGCCCCCCATCTCTCCGCCAAAACAGGAACCAACTAACTATGAGGGGGGTGGGTTCTGAGTGGCAGAGGGCAACTGAGTGTGACAGAACCTCTCCTGTTCCTCAGATCACCTAAAAAAAATAACAAACTCTCCAGACTATATTAGAATATTAGAAAACCGAGGTAGTCCTGGGCTAAAACTAATTAAATAGCTGTAGACATGGGCTCAAGACCCGGCCATGTTATTTAAACACCTGTTTCCTTGCACTGACTGGGAGCACCCTCACAGCACTACCGCCAGCTTCCAGCAGAACAACCGTCACAAGACATCACCGACTTAAAAAATCTCGCCAGATATCAACACGACATTCACATCATATTGAGGTCAAGTATTGTGAGGACACTAAACGAAGGAACCAGCTGAACAGCGAGCAAGAACTGCACACATATTTCTGCTTCAAGGTGCTTCCACTACTCTCCAAACCATCCTTTTGGGCGTGGACGGCACCATCTACATCACTCACACGATAGAACCTCGCAAGGATTTTTATAAGTCTTGAATCTCAAAGATTCGACAAGCCTGCTGCCTCCAAGCTCCATATGCATTGTCAATTGCGCTGCTGAACTTGTCCATACCAGACGTGCCCTTCTAATCCCGCCGATTACCAACTCTCATCAAGCAGGAGCCGGTTACAGGTTAGGCCTGCAACCCTCCTGATCCTCATTGGTTCTTTTTCTCCTGCGTGTATCCTTTTTGCTCCTACGTGTGTCATTGCTGTCAATGCGTCTTATTTGGACGGTGCACATCCCAGGACAACATTTTACCCCGCGGTTTTGGAAGAATGCTTAGCATCAATCATCAATCTGTGTAATGTCGTAAATTTGAGTCTCGGGACAAGCGTGGTTTCACGTTTTGCTTCCGCTCGATTAAGACTGTTTTGATATTTACAGCAGGCGCAAGCAACTTTTAACACTCAGGAGCCTGTTAAAATAATTTCTGACAGTCATTTGTAAAATTTCGTAGAGGAGGTTATCTGAGGCCAAAAATGGTACGGTTTTTGCATGCTCCAATATGTTGGGCCGATTTCAATGCAGCTGAGCTTGAAACGTGCCAGTTAGTGGGCCCAGCCATACCTAATTGGCTGCAGCGTGAATCCTACTTTTTGAGCAACCATGTGCTGTATCTGACCATCCAGCACACCAAAGTGAGTGATTTTGGTGTTTTGGAATCTTATGAGTTCAGTGTGAAACACCAGAACTCAGGTTCTTGAAGTGTAGCATAAAGTGAGATGTTCTCACTTTCTGCTTTTCTCCGGTTTCTGCTTCCCTTGCTTCTTCATTCTTTTTATTCCTCGGAGAACACAACTCTCTCTTTAGCATACTTCTATTCTAGGTCGCTTCCTGCAAGGCGCTATGCGCCCCAGTTCTCGACTTACGGCCCAGTGGGCCCTTGTCTCATGGCTTTTCTTGCTCCTGACGCTTGAGACTCTTGACTCTACCGCTATGTTCGCTGGTGGGCTCGCTGCAGCCCTGATGGAGGAGGCTAAAACCTGGCTTGTATACGGCGGAGCACTCGCTATTGTTCTATTGTTCGAGCTCGCCGCTGACACTACTTACTTTCTCCTCTCCCGCACCTTTGTCCACACCTTTATCAGTCAGAAACATGCTGTCCGCTTTAAAGAGTCCACTAGCCTTCAGTGTACCATTTTGTCAACAATTAGACTGTGCTCTTCATAATCTCTCAGGGTGTCAACATAATATCTTCTCTGGCATGATAACTGAACGCCATAATGTTGCCTGCAGACTCATCATGAAAGCCATCAGCAAAGGCTCCTTGGCAGGTTTGTATAGTTCATATAGATGCTGGCAGCACTGACCATTTTGCCCAACAAAACCTTCAAATTCCCAAGCATGCAAGTAATATGACTTTACCCATTTGGCTTTTGATGCTCGTTTATCTGTTATAGACAGGCTTACTTCCTCTTGCCCTGATGCTATTTTGGTTACTCCCTTACCTACTAAATCTAATTCGCCTTCCACTCCCCACTTGCAACAGATGCAGCATGCTAGATTTCATGGATAAGTGCGCAGAAATCACGAACTTACCGCTAATAAGAGGGAGATTCACCTCGTAGAAGTGAAGTATTGTAACGACATTAGGCCTGGACACCAGCTGGAGGCCTCTAACATTCAGCACGAGGGTTTATCATATGCACACACGTAAAAGCGAAAAAAGTTACACTTCACACCATCCTTCTTGGTGTGGCAGAATAATTCTACACCTCTAACACTTTGCATCATCTAAAAGAGCTCGGCCTCGATTCACAGAGGGCCCACAAGACTGGCCTTGAATTGCATGCTCAAGCCATCCTCCAGATCACCACTAGTTCTATTTTGCTTGCGTCGTGAGATGCATAGGGCTCTGTCATTATTACCAAGGAGGGCTGCAGGCTTGGTACTGTTTACCATAAAACTTCCACATCAATGAACAGAGAAAAAAGCAACGAGGATTGGGAGGGCTGCAGGCTTGCCCTGAAACCGGCTCCTGGTGAGAGTCGGTAATGGTACTGGAAAAGGCATGTCTGGCATGAACAAACTTGGCAGCATAATTGATAGAATGTACATGAAGCTTGGAAGCAAGTTTTTTAGCTCTTTGAGAGTGAAGACCCAGCTTCTTGATGGAGCCACTCACTCCCAAAAGGATGGTGTGGCGGGTAACGGAGGCTCCTTGAAGGATGGTGCGGAGGCCTTTGTGCTGTTTCTGCAGCTGGTTTTGTGTCCTCACAAAACTTTTGTTCGATGATGTGAATGTTATGCTGATGTCTGGCGAGATCTTTGGGTCGGTGCTGTCTTGTGACGAGCTCTTTGGGGTCGGCGCTGTCTTGTGACGAGATCTTTGGGTCGGTGCTGTCGTGTGACGGTCTTCTGCTGGTGGCTGTTGGGGTGCTCCCAGTCTCCCTAAGCTGCCCCCTGCCACTCCGAACAACCCACCCCCCTCCATCATTAGTTGTTTTCTAGTTTTAGCGTAAGGATGGGGCAACCAGCAGGTTATCTGGATGGCTGGAGGTAAACCTGTGTTTTTTTAGGAAACGGGGTGGAAAGAGCCACTTTGGTACAATCCTAGTTTCAGCTATTTTGGGAATCTGGACAATTTGCGCAGCCGGCCGTTCGCTGCTGCCTAAATCCATAAGGCAAAGCAGGATCCTAAGGAGCCTGTTTTGCTGATGGCTTTACTATGCATGCTAGGTTATGCCTCTTAACGATCATGTTGCTTATATTGCGTGTGTTGGCACCCAGGAAGGATGTGCACGGCACTGTCGAATTCAGGGCAGAGTGGGCAAATTTTGAGCGCTTTAACCAACCCGCATGTTCTTGGTTGTACAGAGTTCCTGTTATGTGTTTTATAATAATGCATTAAGCTTAACCGGGGACATAGGTGATCGAACCGTGATTTTGTGGTTTTGTGTTTGTATGGTTTGATGATACGATCTTTGTCAGATGAAATGACCGTCACTTCAAAGTTAACATGATGACTAATACTATAATAGGAAATGCTAATTTGGGGCGTATTTGGACCAGAAAAGGCCTTTCAGGTGAAAAATCATCCAGAAAAGGAGCGAGGTTTTTGCGTTGCTATGGCCTCTTATGCTTCCACCAGACCTGTATCTCCACGCCTGTGCGCTCTCTGCTCGTACTTGTGTGAAAGTGTCTATTTCTGCTGTGCTACTCATTTTTTGTTGGCTGCCACACCGCTGTCCCTTCCCGGAGCTGGGACCGTTCACCCAGATATTTCCGGTATCATTGTGTTTCACGCTAATGTGACTATTAGGTGAACAATTAGCGTCAGAGACCTTACACGGTACAGGGTCTCTTGAGGATTCCCTCCAACTTTAACTCTTATAATGCTCACATGTTGTCATTTGTATACCAAAACTCTCAAATCTAGAAGACAATGGCATCAACAAGGCTGGCACATGCATCCAGCTTATTGAACAAGACACAGAAACTCTCAATTGTAAACCAGCTAACTGCTTTTCACACGATTTGTCGCTGCCATTGATTGGGCGTGACAAACTGCTTTGCCTCACTCACTGGGGTGCCACTAAACCCTCCACATTATTTTACTAGGGATACTAGGAGCAACAGGCACCATTTACAGGAGCCAAACAAGGATACCACTCCAAAGCCTTGGAGTAAGAAGCCACAGCATTTATGAAAAACTAAGGTTACATGCCATCAGATCCGCAACAAGAACCACAAGCTTGCACAGGCAGTGAAAACCGTGACTCCCCACATTAATTAAGGTGAAAGATCCGGTGCTAAACTTGTCCATACAGACATACCACCTTAAACTGTTACCAACTCTTATTATGAGCTGGTTTCAGGCCAAGCCTGCAACCCTTTTGATCCCCATTGACATTCGTATTACTTTTCTGTGGTAGAGCAATCTTACAATACGCAATACCATGCTCCATTTATTTTATTCATGGAAGAGGTTTCTTTCACTAGCTAGTGCATGTTTTTTGTCCCAGGGTCCCAGGAGCCTGCAACTGCTATAATCATCATAACAAATACGGGCAAGTAGCCTCATGCGCATGCAAAAAATATTGCAAGTAAGTGTTAGTTCTGGCATGCTCTCCAAATTGAACCAAAGCAGTTTTCGTACTTTAAAGAGCGACAAGCTGCTTTATAAGCATAAATAATTTAATTGTTGGCATGAAACTTGACATTTATATTTTGCTTAAAACCTAAAAATAAACTGCAGGAAGATCTGCATTGCAATGATGAGCGGGCTTACAGCAGTAAGTGAAGACGCGCCAGAGAAAGCTATGTTATTGGTCACGGCCTGGGCTTCAGCTTCTTTTAAATCTATAGCTCCCTGTGTGAAGCAGGACAGAGGAACAGTTCCCAATGAGTTTCTCAGTTTGCAAGCCAAAGTATAAACCTCAAGGCCGTCTAACAGCCTACTCCAACTTCTCCTACTCCAACTTCTCACACACCTGGATTGAAGCTTGTATGGCAGTGTCTCTGTCTCCGCTTGCCAGAGCATCCCAGATGCAAGATTGTAAGCGGCTACCTGACAGGTCAGCTTCAGCGCAGGCGTCTCGTGCCTGCAGCCATTTGTTTGTCTCGCTTAGCACAGACACTTGAGAGATCTCCAGCATTATTTGATAGTCTGATGCATCAAGTTATGTTTGTTGTGGACATGACGGATGGGACGCCCTTGGCAACGCAATATTTCTGCCTTTTGAATTCAATAGATTAAGTCAGGAAATCAATCAAGTTGGTAGGGATCCTTGCTTGCATGATAGTGAATGAATTGCATTGCAGGTTATACATTTGTGTCAATCTGCCTTGCCAAAGCAACCCATCTCCATACAACAACTGAACAAGAAACCAATTCATTCTTGATATGTTATACATTTGACACTCATTTAAATCTCGCTACTCCCTTACCTCTTGCAATGTACTTTGCAATAGCTTCCGCCGCATATTGTCATAGGAAGTGTCCACTGAGCTTCCAGCAGGGCACCTGTAGGACGAGTGATGAGTTAAAAAAAGGCTTTTGCACCAAGTACTTAGCCATGCACCTTACTCTCTCTCTCTCTCTCTCTCTCTCTCTCTCTCTCTCTCTCTCTCTACTTGGACAGCTTGTAGTCAAGAAGCAACTGCACTATGGTTGCTTAACAATGACAAAACACAGGATTTCTAAAAAACAAGACACATTGTTTTTGGTTCCCTTACCCTTCTAAACAAACACCCGTGCCGGAAGTCCATGGAGTCGAGAGCGTCACCGACAGAAACTGTTGCTGCTTTCCACCAAAGGTCGTCAGCTCAAATTGGCTGACTTTTATTGATGTGTCTGAAGCATCATCTGCCAAACGAAGCAAGGAGTACAGGAGGGAATTATACTAGGCTATTTTTTACATCCAAAAGGTGACATGCAATGTTCACGTGTGAGAGTATTGTTTGTACGGGATTGCATGCACATGTACGTGCTTCTCCTGCTGAATTATAACGAGTGAAAATGTATGCTCTTGTTTCAAAGGAAAAGAAGGTACATTACCTTTCCATTCTGTATTAGAGCCTGTCTCTGCCAAGAACTCCATCTTTTCGCCACAGTCAGGGTTCTGTACATGTAGGAAAAATAAAGTCGTGCTCTATAGAAATAAATTTCATTCTAAGTCCAACATTAAATTTGCACGTCTTATGTTGGGTGGCCTTCAACAGTGAACTTTTTTGCTCACCTTATATTCAACACGCACAGACTCGATGACCGAGGCACCTAAAATGGCCTGTGAAAAAGAAATGCTTCACCCATCACATACAAATTTAATGCGTCCAGCCGTCATATTTAAGAGCTATTGTCAACTTGAGCTCAATAGAGATTTGCTCTGGAACACTTACATCAATTGTGTCCCCTATGATGGGTGCTGCTTTTGCACTGATTTTCAAGTAGTTGTTCTCAAGCATAGTAAAATCACCTGCAGTTGTAACATAACAAATAAAGGTTTTATAAGCAGAAATCTTTCTTTTAAACATGAGTAAGTAAAAGCTGGCAAAACTATCAAGCAGCGAGGCTAGCAGCTCTACCTCCTTCTCAATCATCTGCATACCTGTTTGATTGCAAGTGAGCAGAGTGTCTCCACCCTCAAACATCCTCAAATGGGGATCGTTCAACATTTGACAGACTTGGATACTTCCGTTGTTGGGTGCTCTTCTACGGTCCAACTTGCAAGCTTCTGCTTCTTCCCCGGTCAGTGGAGGAGAAGAGGGAGATGGAAAAGGAGAGGGAGAGGGAGAGGGTGAAGGTGGTGGGATTGGTGAAAGAGGTGGAGAGGGGAATGACGGTGGAGACGGAGGTGGAGGTGGCTGCGTTGGTGGTGGACTGCGTGAAGGAGAAGGTGGTGATGGTGATGGTGGTGGAAGAGGTGGTGATGGTGGTGGTTGAGAGGGCAGTGGTGGAGGGGGCGGGCTGTCATAACAGACCTGCCTCGAGGTAAATCAGAAAAAAAGCAAAATAAGCTGTCAGCTTCAGGTGGGAGGAGGACAGACTAAATTATGGGCAGTGTAATTGGTGGCTCCCTTGAAACGTCAGCGTGTACAGTAAAGACCTAGCCAGACATTTTTAAGCGTTCTACCATTCATCCCCTAAAGGCGCCACGCGCACAATGGAAAGTTTTGTGCACACTTGAACACATCCACCCTGTAAATTCACATTGACTGTGATCACACATATGTTTGGACTTATTATGGATGGTATGCCTGTGGCTAGATTACTATGGTTCAAAATGAACGAGTAACAAGCGAGGGGGTTTCCACACAAACACACCTCTTGCAGCTCTTGGATCTTGCCGGTGTAGAAGTCTCGCTCTCGTATCAATGCAGCCAAGCGTAGGTCACGAGTCAACGCACGAGAAGATGTGCATTCATCCACCATGGAAAAAAAGGTGCGCAGATACTCCGTGCAATTGTAGACTGTGATGTAACGAAGGAGGTGACTGTATTAGAAAGTAAAAGTCTGCCTGGTGCTCACTCTCGCCAGAGCCCCACCAAACTGATCAAAAAAGAGAAACAACAGAGACTTATGAGGATCCGTCGGGTTGTCAGCCATGCGATCCGGCCTGCGCCTAGCCCTCCTGAAGCCAGCCGCTCAACCAGTAACCCCCCATCAGATCCCCTATTATCACAACGTATCTTGTAATCTTGTTTAAACTTTTTAAAACATGGCAGTGTAGTGCAGTAGCTAGTTGGTGCACATTATGCAGAGGGATGCCCAGGTTTAGTAGAGGAGTTATGGTGTACTGAAAATTTCTACATGTAATTGCAAAGCTGCTGTTGTACACAGGATTCACCAGTGCATATAACCAAGTACAATGACATTGGGTGTTGCAGAACGCATAACAACATCCTTTCCTATTTCATGCCAGCAGTGTTTATACTAATTGCGTTTTATTAACAAGCCTTGCTGCCAGCAAAAAACAACTCAAGCTGAACCTCCTTGATTACTTAGTACACAAGTACTTAGTGATCATTAAAGCATTCTGCTTTTTTAGCTGACCCACCACAACATGATGTCAGGTTTGTTGACGGGTGACTGGAGCTGTTGATACATCCAGGGCATATGGAACCCTGCAAACAGCATCCACAGAGCAAATTGCAAAGCATTCAAGCGTCAACCCTGATCATCTCATTTTGCAGGACACATTTGCACATTCAAACTTGAGGAGGCGATGTGCCGTCATTAAGTGCTGTAGCGTTATGAATTTAAACACACCTGTGGCGGCGCTGCTCCATTTTCCTCATAAACACGTACGTAGTCCACCTCCATGCGTTGTGGCATCACCGTTGATTCATCCGGGTATCCGGGCCACAAGCCTCCCACAGCAACATTTATAAGAATATAGAAAGGGTGGTCAAACACCCACTTATTGCCTTCCTGTTCAATATCACTGCGCGATGTGATGCCTACGAGGATGCCATCCACCCAAAATTTCACAGAATCTGGATACCAAGTTAATTGAAAGTCGTGAAAGTCATCAGTGAAGTTGGTGTTCTCCAAGGTGTACTTGTGCAACACAGAATCCTCCCCTGAATAACCAGGTCCATGGACGGCTGAGTACATTCTGTTGGGCATGTCACCAAGCATTTCCAGTATGTCTAGCTCCCCAGCATCAGGCCAAATCACGTCATCAATATTTGCACCCAACAACCAGATGGCAGACCAAAGCGATTGGGTGCCAGGCAAACGTGCACGCGCTTCTATACGACCATACTTCCGTTCATACTTGTTTTTTGTTATCATGCGTGTAGATGTGTAAGGGTTTGCATCATTTGGTGCTGACTCTTCTCGGATCTCAATAATAAGGGTACCGTTTTCAATCTTAGCATTAGAACCGTCCGTGTAAAACTGCTCTTCGTCGTTTCCCCAGCCTGCACGCACGTATTTGTGTTTGTGTGTGTGTGCGTGTATGTGTGTGTGTATGTGTGTGCTCGTGCGTGCAGGCTGGGTGAACAAAAAGGTACACAATTTTTGTGCTTTCACACACAAACATACACACACAAGCACACAAAGCATAGAGGTTGTGCACCGTTTTGTGGAATTATTCGTGTGTATATATGTGTATATATGCACCTGTTTGTGCATGTGCAATGATTTGCACAGTACGTGTGCAGTATCTTTGTGTTTGTATCTATCAGTACATTTGTACATGTGAGCCGTGTAAGTGTGAGTCGGGATGGAGAGGGAGGAGGAAGTTGTGGGCGCTAGCAAGTTTTCTACGAACCTACGACGAAAGGTTCGTTTCTATACTGCTGATCTTCTCCAAATCCACCGCCGACTTCAAAGGTCCATTTGTCGGTAGTAATGATCCCGTCAGAAAACTCATCACTCCACACCAATTTCCAGAGGTTTCCATCTAGCTGAGCATACCGGTCTTCTGGGTCCTGCAAGAAAGAGAGAGGATTTGACGGGGCTGACCGTGATGCGACTCAATAAATATGTTCCATCATTGCACCACTCATACATCTTTGACGCGCTTTGAAACTATTTAAGGTAGATCTAACATTGCATTTTATTGTAAGGCTTAAAGCTTGTTAGATGCTTGTAACAGGGGCGGTACTCTAGGCACCTCTGCCGGTCTAGGCCTTCAGCCTTCCTGCCCTCTTTATTCTAATTGTAGAAGAAGGCCTGCTGGATGTCAGATGCAGCTTGAGAATTTGAGAGCAAGCAGGCTTGTAGGCGCAAAACGCATACCGGTATGTTGAAACTTGTCTTCAAACCACAAGAAAGGCCAAAATAATACATGCTTATATACCTACATGGATGCAATGCATTTACAGTGTATGCATTTTGCTATGGCTAACCTTAGCTGCTGTACAGTGCTCACCTCTTTGCTGGAGTTGAAAAAGGTCTGAGCGGCGTTCACACATTGTTCAGACTCGCCAAGGGCAGGCAAAGCCAAACAACGGAGGTAGCACGAGTAGGAATTGACTTCGCAGCACTGCAACCAAGTTACAGGTGAAGCACGACCGTAAGGATAAAAATGTGATGAGAGGGTGGACTCCCTACACAACTTGATGAAGCGGGAATGTACAATCATAGCAGCTGGTTTTACAACTAATGAACGCAAACTTCTTTTGTCGTAGATTGTGTGAGTAAATACAGAAGTGTATATGTGTTGTGCGTGTGTGCATGTGTGTGTGTGAGTGTGCGTGTTAATATGTATGTGCATGTGTGTGTGTGTGCGTGTGCATCACTGTTGCTCCCATCACGGTCTACCTCAACAGTTGTGCAATCTTCGTCTGCGGCAAGACCTTCACGCGCCAATGAAGCAACAAGCACCTGCGTGTTTTAATCAACGATACATGCTGTCATCATTGGAGCATAAAGAGCACACCATACAAAGCATGCAAGTTTGTAGATGCATGTACACTGTGCATGTATGTGCGCGTGTGTGTGTGTGTATGTGTGTGTATGTGTCTTATAAATGTGTCCATAGCAGCAGAATCAGGCTTGGCTTGCAAGGGCCTGTCAATGGGAGCCAACAACTTGTAGAAACCGACGGTTTGCAGTTGGGTACACGTCTCCGGTCCGCCCCCTTTGGACTACGTGAGACTAGGAAAGCAGTGGGCAATTGACCTGACATTGCACAGCTGTGGTTACTTTCTGTAGCTAATTATAGCAGCGTGAAGATGGTATGAAGATGGATGGGCAGCGTGAAAACAGTTCGGCCACATGCACAAGCTGTATCCTTGTTCTGTTGCATATTAAATGGTGCAGGTTTGTGTTTGTGGGAGGCTAGAGGGCGGGGTAGACCACTTACCGCAAACAGGATTTGTGTGCACAATCTGATCTGTAAAACAGGCATCTTGATATTTGCAAATATTTTTCCCTTTGACGAGAACACTTTTCGGAGTTCAGTTAGAAACCGACATTCAGTTTATTTTTGTTGCATAACCTTCTCCTCCCTCCTCCCCCCATTGTAAGAACATAAATATAAGAATACGAGAATGGACATGCACGCATACACCCCACACACGCGCACACACTCATACACGCACAGAGAAATAGGAAGAGGGAGGGAGAGGGAGAGAGAGGGAGGGAAAAAGGGAGAGAGAG
>Ga0307968_1000915_pt1 | contig 22988 bp, 21 predicted proteins | sample OrgLakmetagen650_FD_201834 | JGI IMG/M metagenome (GOLD analysis project Ga0307968, IMG submission 201834) | Saline water microbial communities from Organic Lake, Antarctica - #650 | ecosystem: Environmental > Aquatic > Non-marine Saline and Alkaline > Saline | place: Antarctica: Organic Lake...
GGGTTGATGTGTGCAGTGCTTGTGTGTGGGGGGGAGGTGGGTGGTGGTGGGGGGATTGAGTTTGTGGGTGTGGGTGTATGTGGGTGTAGGTGTGGGAAGAAGTATGTGGGTCTCTTCCTCACTTGGCAACCTTCTACACAACCAATCCTTGCAGGTTTTTCACCAAACTATTCCTTGGGTCCAAAACCCCAGAATGCGCAGTCTAAGTTAAATTCTTGAATTCCTGAGAAAATCACATTATAATAATATCATATATCACATGGCATCATGGCATCATGTGATACAGACAAATATCATATTATGTCTCGCATTTAAATCAGTGTTGTGTACCTGACGCTTGACGGCGTCAATGGTAAATGACGCTGACGGCGTAATTTATGTCAAATTGACGGTGAAAATTGTAAATTACGCCGTCAATCGTCAAAGTTTAGTGCCGGTAACGCCGTTATTTACGATCGTTATTTACGGTGCCATCTTTGAATGACGGCGTATGTGCACAACACTGATTTCAATAAGACACACAAAGTGAACGTCTTGAAACAGGACATTCAAAAGTTTGCTTAAAACAGTAATATCACACAATGACAGGTATGTCACGCCCAATCGTTGGCAGAGACGAATCGTGTGACGGAGCAGTTAAATCAGTAGATGTGCTGAGTCTTATACTTTGCAGTGACCGTAATTTGATCTGACAGGTAATTTCCACGATGCCCAGTCCCAAAAAGGACCCCTATCATGAGTGGATGCGAGGAGCAATTGCATGCGTACTTTTTTTATTTTCCGCTCTCATTCACGCACACCTGCAAGGAATGCATGCCGTGGAGCTGAATGCCTGACTCTGCCCATGGGCTTATGCCACCCCCTCCTTCACTGGGTCCTTGTGTGGGGTGCACACATTGGTGCAGCAATCTTTGCACCTGCTGCCTGTGGGCGAGGGGAACGACGACCTGCAAAAAATAAAAGCAGTGTATGGAGGATTGCTATCTATGCACCTGCTGCCTGTGTGCGAGGGGAAGAGAGATCTGCAAGATAGGGAAATAATGTTTAGAGGATTGATATCTATGCACCTGCTGCCTGTGAGCGAGGATTACAGTGACAAAAAAGAGAGAAAGCATGACGTGCCACAGACTAAACGTGCACTGCCACAGACTAGACGTGCACCAGCCACCAAATTCCTGTCAGGTTTTCTCACAAATGCGGCAGGCCCAGGTGGCGCAGACACGTGAAAGCCAGCATGACGTGCCACAGACTAAACGTGCACCAGCCACCAAATTCCTGTCAGGTTTTCTCATTAAATGCGGCAGGCCCAGGTGGCGCAGACACGTGAAAGCCAGCATGACGTGCCACAGACTAAACGTGCAACAGCCACCAAATTCCTGTCAGGTTTTCTCATTAAATGCGGCAGGCCCAGGTGGCGCAGACACGTGAAAGCCAGCATGACGTGCCACAGACTAAACGTGCAACAGCCACCAAATCCCTGTCAGGTTTTCTCATTAAATGCGGCAGGCCCAGGTGGCGCAGGCACGTGAAAGCCAGAATGATGTGCCACAGACTAAACGTGCAACAGCCACCAAATTCCTGTCAGGTTTTCTCATTAAATGCGGCAGGCCCAGGTGGCGCAGGCACGTGAAAGCCAGCATGATGTGCCACAGACTAAGCGTGCAACAGCCACCAAATCCCTGTCAGAACCACCCACCTCATGTGGCAGGCCCAGGTAGCGCAGGCACGTGAAGGGCAGCATGACGTGCCCCAGAAGACACTGGCACCGGATCATTTGAGGGAGCAATAATCCCACTATCGTGTGCCTGCATAGAAGGGCAGTTCGAGCAAGGAAATTTATGGATTACATGTACCAAAAGTTGCTCGGTTCTCATGGTTGGTATGGGCAATACATTTGGCAGGAAGAAGCGAGAAAAGTACGCAGGCAGTTAAAACCACTCCCCGCCATTAATAAAGGAAAAGGAGCCACTTTGGTACCGGGTACTGTAAAACCCCGCCACCACAAGAACAAGAAAAGGACGGTGCATAATATCAAGAAGGACCTAAGGAATGTTCTTAAAAAAATTGACAAGGAAGCATGCACTCACCAGCGCTCCGCAGTGGCAGTCACACACAGATTCTCGAGCAGCCTGTGAGCCAGGGCTACATGGCCTCGACCTAGCAGCAGCAGACCCACATCCGCCCACAGCAACGCAGCATTGCGTGGCCTGCCAGCATTGCTGAAGCACACTGCACACAACTGCAAGGTAGATAATGGTACTGTTAAAAAGTGTTTAGTCTTAGTTTAGCACACAAGCAGCACAGCATTGCGTGGCCTGCCTGCGTTGATGAAGCACACTGCACACAACTGCAAGGTAGATAATGGTGCTATCAAAAATTGTTTATTTAAACACACAGCAGCGCAGCATTGCGTGGCCTGCCTGCGCTACTGAAGCACACTGCACACAACTGCAAGGCAGATGGAATGACATATCAGAGAAATAGGTTCCGCTTCAGCACACAGCAATGCAGTGCAGTGCACAAGACTGCTTGCTACTTATGGCAAACAGACCACCCTTGATAAGAAAAACATCCTTATCTAAGCCGCCGACACTTTATTGTATTGATTTGCAGAAGGGTGGAAGAGAACATGCAATGCAAAATGACTCAGATCAGACGGAAGTGCACGGTGTATGTCGTTGGGGCCCAAAATTCTTGTTCATACCTAATGAACAAGTTACCATGTCTTTCAGAAGGCATTTTAAATGCAAGCGTGTTTAGGGTTGGCCAGAACCATATATATACGATGTATATAAGGTATTTTGGCAGAAAAATCACCAAACATACGATCATATACGGTGTATATAAACGGTTCTGGCCAACCCTATAAGTAGTTGATTCACTTGAAAGGGTCATTTGCCCTTATTCCTTGTTTATACTTAAAATAAAGCAACCATTACATTTCCCAGAAGGCATTTCAAATGCAAGAATCGTGCATGATAAGTAGTGATCCAGTTCCTATGATATAGGCACTTTCTGTAATAGGTATGCATTTCAGAGTCTGAACATGATTAGGGTGGGCCAGAACCATATATGTATACGTATACACGGTGTACATACGGTATTTTAAGCAGGGAAATCACCATATACACGGTCATATACGGTGTGTATATATGGTTCTGACCAAACCTAAACATGATTGTTGTTCACTTCCTGCAAAGCATGCACACTAGAGTAAAAGACTTAGTACGCAAAGAGGCACAGAAGAGTTAGAACTAGTTACTTTCTGCAAACATGCTTGTTGGTAATACATATTTCAGACGTTGGACGTAAGAAAGACATATATTTAAGATGTACTACGTAAGAAACGTAAATATTTAAGACATAAGACGTAAGAAACATATACATTTTAGACGTAAGACGTAAGACGTAAGACGTAAGACGTAAGGCGTAAGACGTGAGACGTAAGACGTAAGACGTAAGACGTAAGAAACAAGGCACATTGATACAACATTTCACCATTTATCAACTAGCTTTGAAGCACATGACCTACCCCCCAAGGTCAACACACAATTGCTGCACTGGATTGTGCCAATGCATGTACACTCGTACCATACACCAGAGCACCCAACGGAGTCATCATCGCACAAAGCACCAGATGTTAACAACGGCTGAACACATCGGCACCGTAACACCATAGATGCGCAAATTCATCAGTAATTCATCAATAATTAATCATTAATTCATCAATAATTCATCAATAATTTATTAATAATTCCACACAACTCGTTGTCCATACATCCGCACAACCTACCACGCGCAGCTGTAGTAGCAAGTCCTGCCACAACAAAGGGGACCCCAGAGCAGAGCGCAGCCGCCAGTCACTGACCCACGCCAGGTGAGCAGGCGGAGCAAAAGACAAAGCAGCATCATCATCAGGAGCAGTAGTAGAAGTAGCAGCGTCACCACCACCGCCAGCAGCAGGAGGACTGCCACTGCTGGTAGTGCCTTTGCTGCCGAGGGAGTGTAGTTGCTGCAGGGAGCGAGAAAGTTGGAGGCCCGAGGCTGTGGCAGCAGCTAATGCACCGGGAAAGAAGGAGTGTGGCCTGTGTGTGTTGCAGTGTAAGGAGCTTGTCTGAAAGTGTGCTGCGTGTTCCACAGCAACTAATGCATTGGGGAAGAAGGAGTGCGGCCTGTGTGGTGTTGCAGTGTAAGGTGCTTGCTTGAGAGTGTGCTGCGTGTTGCAAAACAACTAATGCATTGGGGAAGAAGGAGTGTGGCCTGTGTGGTGTTGCAATGTAATAAGGTGCTTGTCTGAAAGTGTGCTGCTTGTTGCACCACAACTAATGCATTGGGGAAGAAGGAGTGCAGCCTGTGTGGTGTTGCAGTGTAAGGTGCTTGTCTGAGAGTGTGCTGCGTGTTGCACAACAACTAATGCATTGGGGAAGAAGGAGTGTGGCCTGTGTGGTGTTGCAGTGCAAGGTGCTTGTCTGAAAGTGTGCTGCTTGTTGCACCACAACTAATGCACCGGGGAAGAAGGAGTGCGGCCTGTGTGGTGTTGCAGTGTAAGGTGCTTGTCTGAGAGTGTGCTGCGTGTTGCACAACAACTAATGCATTGGGGAAGAAGGAGTGCGGCCTGTGTGGTGTTGCAGTGTAAGGTGATTGTCTGAGAGTGTGCGGCTTGTTGCACAACAACTGATGCATTGGGGAAGAAGGAGCACAAACTTGAGTATAAGGACACCCTGGGGAACGACGCTGCCGCAATTCTGTCCGTGCCTTATCATGAGCAATCTGACACGCTTCACTGCACAATTGTTCACCTGCACAGACAGTTTGCATTAAAAGCACTCCTGCACAGACTGTTTGCACTAAAAGCACTCCTGCACAGACTGTTTGCATTAAAATCACACCTGCACAGACTGTATGCATAATTGCACACATGCACATACTGTTTGCATTCAAAGCACACCTTGCACTGTGGTGCCCTAGCTTCAGCGTCAGATCCTCCAGGGCCCCCGCTTCCACTGCCCCCAACAGCACAGGACTCAAGATCGCCCCCACCCAAGGAGACGAAGGGGAAGAGGAGGGGACCTGCCTGACCTCCGGCACCAAGTGGAAGTGGCTTAAAAACCCTGCTGCTCCCCCTCCTCCCTGCTGCTGCGGATGCTGTGTACTACTAAGGACTCCTTCCTGCTGTCCAGTCCCACCAGGCCCTGCCACTGTGTCTTCGTTGCTCATTTTTTGGGGACGGCCCTGCATTTGTTTTTAAAAGCGCACACAGCAAGACTTCAGTATTGGCCCGTTATTGATAATAATTAGGGTTGGCCAGAACCATATATATACGGTGTGTATACAGTATTTTTGGCAGGGAAATCACCAATTATACGGTCATATACGGTGTACATATACGGTTCTGGCCGACTCTAATAATAATGCATGTGACTAGACAAATGTGTATGGTGGGAAATATCACAGAACAGCAGTTTTATTTGGAACACCAGCACGACCTCAGCGCGCTTCTTTGCAGGTGAAACTGTGAGTGCACACACTGTATTGGTGAGGTGGATGCGACTCTACAAGCCACGGCGGTGCAGCAACAATGATCTGAAGATCGTTGTGGTGAATGCACCAGCTCGTCTCTGCTGCAAAGCAAGACCAGCACAAGCATGTTGCGTCCCTCTTGGAGGGAAGCACCCGGCGTACTGGTCATCACAGTGCTGAGCTGCTCCTTGCAAAAAAAAAAGACAACTTCCGGTTTGATGCCTTTGGGCAGATGTTGGGTCCTTTTTGCATCTGCCGCATCAAGGACGATATGCGATTACGCACCGCCATTTCGTCTGATGACTCTAAAATCCCCTGCGAAACGCATTACTCACATGCGTAGTAGATATGGGCACGCAGCGAACGCTGTACCCACAGTGCTGAGGCACGGTAGGGGCTGCGGTAGTAGCCCCACCGGACTGCGCACTTGCTGGTGCTGCAGAGAGTATCGGTGGGGTTGACTCCATGGACAATTCTGACGGAAGAGGGGGTAAGGGAGGGTCGGAGCTGCTGATGGTGGTCATGTGCGCGGAAGGTTCCTCTGGGGAATTCGCTGCAAAGGCAGTATGGAGAGGGAAACGATGTGTGAGGTTGGCGTGAGGTGGGGCAGGCCCCTCTTATGGTGTGGTTGCAAAGGCTGATTGACAATTCGTGTGAGAGGCATTTTGGGTGAGAGGCACTTTATGAGAGGCTGATTGACAAAACAGGTGGCATTTTGTGTGAGAATGGCGGCATTGCAACGTATAAACAAAGATGACATGCTTATTAGTCGTCAACATGTTGCAGAGAGTCGTGGCAACTACACATAGGGTTGGCCAGAACCGTATATTTACACCGTATATTGCCGTACATTTGGTGATATCCCTGCCAAAAAGACCGTATACAAACCGTATATGGTTCTGGCCAACCCTGACTACACGTGACAAACTGAAGACTTCACCTTCTCAGCCCCAACCTTGCCTGTTGCACAGATAGCATGCAACCGCATTCAAGTCGATAGACTGTTAAACCGCTGACTCTTCCTCAGCCCAATCCCTTCCTCTTGCCTCGAAATCATGCAGCCATACTTCTACAAAGAACGCTTAACGTGCAACTCAATAACCGACTCATCTTACTCACGTACTGAGCTCCCCTCAGCACATTCCTGTAGGAAACTCTAATACCGACCTCTCCTTAGCCCGATCCCTGCCTCCTGCCCAGATGCTGTGCGGCCATACCCTGGCACGCTTGGCAGACGGCCCTGAGTGGTGTTCGAACCCTCACTCTGAGTGCCCACAAGGCCTACGTGTGTGCATCAGGTGTATGTGTGCTGTTGTAAATCCCTCATGCACAGTGCCTATAAGACCCCTATGTCGGAGGCCCATTCTTGCGGTCCATTTTCAAGCGCACGAGGCCTGTGTCTGGGCTACACAAGCGCACGATGCCTGTGTCTGGGTTACACAAGCGCACGAGGCTGTGTCTGGGCTACACAAGCGCACAAGGCTGTGTCTGGGCTACACAAGCGCACGATGCCTGTGTCTGGGCTACACAAGGGCACGAGGCCTGTGTCTGGGCTACACAAGGGCACGAGGCCTGTGTCTGGGCTACACAAGCGCGCGAGGCTGTGTCTGGGCTACACAAGCGCACGAGGCTGTGTCTGGGCTACACAAGCGCACGAGGCCTGAGTCTGGGCTACACAAGCTGTCTATCTTATCCTGCGAATCCCACAAGCTTGACGGCATGTTGATTATGCTAAAGTGTACATGTTTGCATACATTCAAGGCATAAACTCCCCAATCTAGACAGCTGCAAACTGAACACAATTTTTACAAATGCAGTAAATTGCCCATCAGAGGCGTTTTGCTTCACTTCATGGTTCTTACCTGACGACAGGGATGAGGGCCCGTTGTTGCTGGGTGCGCCACTTAACATTGCCTTCAGGATCTGCACAAGTGGGGATGGGATTTGTTACATCGAAGCTTTGTGAACAAACAAAAAAAATTATGGTGAGGTAAAATCAATCCTGCGGTCGACCGGTGAGATCATTATTGATTTGTTACATCAAACCTTTGTAACAGACAACAAAAGTTATGGTGAGGTAATTTAAATCCTGCGGTCGACCGGTGAGATCATTATTGATTTGTTACATCAAACTTTTATGAACATACAACAAAAGTTATGGTGAGGTAATTTCAATCCTGCGGTCGACCGGTGAGATCATTATTGAAAACCTGTGACTGGGTTGGTCTTATCAAATACATGTGCTGGTCAATATTTCCTAGCGACAAACGCCACGTCCCCTCGCTGCTGAACAGACTGAGATCGCTGCTGGACAGACTGAGATCTTGCTGAACAGACTGGGATCCTGCTGAACAGACTAAGATCCTGCATTATTTTCTCAGGCCCTGTGAAATCATACGACTACAGTAGAATGCACATTGTAATTAAAATCGCTGGACCAACCTGCTGCTGTGTGGATTGAGCCCTGGAAGGTGTTGCCTCAAAGCGCGTCTCAAAGTCGCTGCTGCCTACAGACAGGATTAAGAGGGAGGTGTCTTGTTAAAAAGCTCCAAGTGTTCAATGTGTTGCTGAACAACACACAATTGTTGCTGAACATCACACAAGTGTTGCTGAACATCACACAAGTGTAGGTGGACATCACACAAATGTAGCTCGACATCACACAAGTGTTGCTGAACATCACATAAGTGTTACTGAACATCACACAAGCGTTGCTGAACATCACACAAGTGCTGCTGGACACCACACAAGTCAAGGGCACAGGTGCTTTTCAAAGTAATGGCAGGTGTGTAGGTGCGAGCCACTTACACAACAGAGTGGTCGTTGTGCTACCTGCACTTGCAGACATTGCACGACAAGCTTATCATCCAACATTAGTCTGTCTCACCTGCATAGTGGCCCATGAATTGAGAGTAGTAGCCCTGCGCCGACATGTCTGCAGGCCAGATGCCAAAGCCATCCTGCTGCTGCTCTTGGTCTTGGAAGGGTGTGTTATGACCTTCGCTGGCAGGACCAGAGCTCCTCTTGCCACCTCCAGAGATTTCATCAAGTTCGCCGGGGGCCTCAGGGTGCGCAATGCTGCCTAAGCGGACTATTTGCTGGCGTGCAATGTCATAAAGATGTCCCAAAGCCAGGAAAAACTTGCAGAAGGTGGTGTCCCTGCGTGTGTAAGCAAAGTTTACATGTAGCCTTGGCAACTACACATAGGTGATGAAGGGACACGCAGCTTTGTCAGTAGGCGGTGCGCCTGTGTGTGCAGGTGGGTGCATAAGGAAAACAATGCATGAGATGCACACGCCTCGTTTTATACTTGTTGATTTAGGTTTACTTGCTCCTTTACTAACTCTAAAAGCCGCGGGTCTAAATTTAAAACGTGTACCGCAAGACCATAGCTGCCTGATGGGGTTGTGGTAATGCCTCCAACGTATGTGCCTGCTCATGCGCTGGTGAGCAGCCGCCATTTTCACGTGCACAGAACACATTGGTGGGGCTCGCCAGAACCGTATATATTCAACGTATTTGACCGCACATTTTGTGATTTCCCTGCCAAAAATACAGTAAGTACACCGTATATATATGGCTCTAGCCAACCCTACACATAGGTGAACCGCAGGCCATGTGCACACTTTGAAGATGTTGCTGATCTACATCTCAGACGAAATGAACAGCAAGGCTTGTGCTGCTTAAATCGCACACCTTTACAACTACATGCTGTAGCAAAACACCATCCATCTGGACCTCTGATATGTCTCTGGCTTGCTTGCATACATTGGCATGTGGAGATTTCAAAGCATATAGAACAGCTTTGATATGACTCGACAGCCATTCCCCCTTTGACATACATGGAACTAGCCGCCTAGCCAAACCATCCTACCTGGATTGCAGATCTGGCTTCCTTGCATAGGCTACCATGTGAGGGCTTGTGGATTGGGTGGCAGCGGCAGCCAAGTAGCCAGGGTCGAGGTTGGGAGGCAAGAGGTTGTGGGGGAGACACATACCCAACTGCCACCGGTGGAGGTGCAGAGGAGGAGAGGCAGGTGCTGCGTGCACACACAGTCATACAGCCAAATACACATGAGCAGGCTGAAGAAAGTGTTTCAGAGGTGTACGTGCCAAACTACCACCGGTGGAGGTGCAGAAGAGGGGAGGCAAATGCTGCGTACACACACAGCCACACAGCCACTCAACCACATAGACATGAGCAGGCTGAAAGAAGTGTTTTAGAGGTGTACGTGCCAAACTACCACCGGAGGAGGTGCAGAAGAGGGGAGGCAGGTGCTGCGTACACACACAGCCACACAGCCACACAACCACATAGACATGAGCAGGCTGAAGGAAGTGTTTTAGAGGCGCACGTGCCAAACTACCACCGGTGGAGGTGCAGAAGAGGGGAGGCAGGTGCTGCGTACACACACAGCCACACAGCCACACAACCACACAACCACATAGACATGAGCAGGCTGAAGGAAGTGTTTTAGAGGTGTACGTGCCAAACTACCACCGGTGGAGGTGCAGAGGAGGAGAGGCAAATGCTGCGTACACACACAGCCACATAGCCAAATAGGTATGAGCAGGCTGAAGGAAGTGTTTTAGAGGTGTACGTGCCAAACTACTATCGGTGGAGGTGCAGAGGAGGGGAGGCAGGTGCTGCGTGCACACACAGACACACAGCCACACAACCACACAACCACATAGACATGAGCAGGCTGAAGGAAGTGTTTTAGAGGTGTATTTCCCAAACTACCACAGGTGGAGGTGCAGAGGAGGGGAGGCAGGTGCTGCGTGCACACACAGACAACCAAACACATAGACATGGGTAGGCTGAAAGAAGTGTTTCAGAGGTGTACTTCCCAAACTACCACCGGTGGAGGTGCAGAGGAGGGGAGGCAGGTGCTGCGTGCACACACAGACAATTAAACACATAGACATGGGCAGGCTGAAAGAAGTGTTTCAGAGGTGTACATGCCCAACTACCACCGGTGGAGGTTCAGAGGAGGGGTGGGTGCTGCATGCACACAGAGCAGCACTCATTCTGTTTCATAGAGGTAGTTAAACAGAGAAGTTAAACAGAGTAGTTAAACTGAGTAGTTACACAGAATAATTAAACAGAGTAGTTAAACAGAGTAGTTAGACAGAGTAGTCAAACAGAGGTAGATAAGGAGGATCAGGTAATTGCACAGCCATCCAATGGGTTTGAAACAGGGTGCCTTGGTAGCTTGCTGGGCAGCAGAGATAAGCATACAAGAAACAAGCCACAGGCTCCCTGAGCACAAACCATGCTGTTGAGGTTTATATCGGTTTATATCGGAGGTCTTACACACCATTGGCAAGCCAACGTGATTGCTAATTTCTGTACACAAAAGTGTAATAATTATTCTGTCTTTATCGAATCAAGGAGTTGAATAATTATGCAGTTTGTTGTTTGTTTATGGTTAAGCAATCGCGTTGGCTTGCCAATGGTGTGTAAGACCTCCGATATAAACCTCAGCACATGCATTGTTGGCCATTTGCTCTCTGATATAAACCTCAATACATGCATTGTTGGCCATTTGCTCTCCGATATAAACCTCAATACATGCATTGTCGGCCATTTACTCTCCGATATGAACCTCAACACATGCAGTGTTGGCCATTCGCTCTCCGATATGAACCTCAACACATGCATTCTCGGCCATTTGCTCTCCGATATAAACCTCAGCACATGCATTGTTGGCCATTCGCTTCCCCCTCTGCCCTTCAAACCTCACACTGCGGCTTTTCCCATATCACGGGTTCACCTGTGAAACACCTGCTCCTTCTTTTGCATCAGAAAACCAATGGAAGTCCTCACTCTTATAGCCACAACACGACAAGAAAGAACACACGCTGCTCCTCACCTCCAGTCGCTCCTGTCCCACCGCCCATATCCGCCATAACCACATCAACCCCCAGCGGTCCTTCATTGCCGTGGTTAACACGGACGCCAGCACCACGTGCATGTGGAGGTGAGGGACCACTTCTGATTGGGACAGAGGCCGCGCCTTCAAGGAGTTCCATATCTGACAGCTCGTGCGTGGCCGTGGCCAGCACGTGCGCAATGAGAGACATACATGCTGAGAACATCCAGGCCTGCAGATTGCAGAACCACCAGCAGCTTGCGTTGGAATAGGAAAGGTGGGTGGCAAGGAGGTGAGGCATCCTACATCAATGAGTGGGTTTTGGTTCAAGACCAGGGCACATAAATCAGGAATCAGCACGTGCCGCTATGTGGTGACATACAGAAACGTAGGCACAGGAGCACGCTCGTGCGCCAGCGACCAGCAACTGAAAAGCATTCCACGCTTTCATATAAGAATCAGTGTTGTGCACCTGACGCTTGACGGCGTCAATGGTAAATGACGCTGACGGGGTAATCTATGTCAAATTGACGGTGAAATAGTAAATTACGCCGTCAATCGTCAGAGTTTAGTGACGGTAACGCCGTTATTTACGATCGTTATTTACGGTGCCATTTTTGAATGACGCCGTATGTGCACAACACTGATTAGAATGCACAGCAGAGGAAAAACAGTCTTAGTTGGGTTATTGAGAGTCCAGGAAGTGGACATACCAGCCTGCCAGCGCTACACCAGTCTACCAAACATATGCCAGTGCTACTTCAGTCTACCCAACATATGCCAGTGCTACTTCAGTCTACCAAACATATGCCAGTGCTAAACCAGTCTACCAAACATATGCCAGTGCTAAACCAGTCTACCAAACATATGCCGGTGCTAACCAGTCTACAAACATATGCCGTTCAAGTATGGCATATAGGCACACACACTCCACGAGCCCGCCAGTGCTGCACCAGTCTACTATTCATGACGTTCAAGTATGGCATATAGGCACACACACTCCACGAGCCCGCCAGTGCTGCACCAGTCTACTATTCATATGACGTTCAAGTATGGCATAGGCACACACTCCACGCTGCAGCCCATGCACACACCTCCTTAAAGCCCGGAAGCTGAGGGTGTGCTTTCAGGCGCTGCTCCAAAATGTGGCCCATGAAGACGATGAACCGAATGCCACGCTCTGCAGTATCCAAAGGCCTGCCCATGCGAAGCAGCAACCGCGACTGTAGAAGCGCAGGCAGTGTATATAAGGCAAGATGCATTACATTGTGACTGACCCACAGAAAGGCGATGAACCGAATGCCACGCTCTGCAGTATCCAAAGGCCTGCCCATGCGAAGCAGCAACCGCGACTACAACAGCAAGGTACACAAAACGAGTCCTAAGCACAACATCTTATGGCAAAGAGCCTCAGGAACTCCTTTGAGATTGTGAGGAATGCCGTCGCAAGAGTGAGGAATGCCGTCGCAAAAGTGAGAATGCCATCGCAAGAGTGAGGAATGCCGTCGCAAGAGTGAGGAATGCCGTCGCAAGAGTAAGGAATGCCATCGGAAAAGTGCCCAAAGAACTCGACTTGATAAGGTAAGAACAAGGCCTTCCTGTACCATGGCCAGATCCTAAAAGTACACCGTATATGACTGTAGTTTTGGTGATTCCCTGCCAAAAATACTGTATATGCACCGTATATATATGGTTCTGGCCAACCTTAAATCACACGTATAAAGTGTGCCTCTACATGTGCATGCAAGCACACAGAGTGAATGAACCAACTGAGGCGCAATCATGAGCTCAGAAAAGGTGACCTGACACACGAGCGCATGCCAGTACCTCAAGCAAGCACACAAGCGCATACCAGTACCTCAAGCAAGCACACAAGCGCATGCCAGTACCTCAAGCAAGAACACAAGCGCATACCAGTACCTCAAGCAAGCACACAAGCACATACCAGTACCTCAAGCAAGAACACAAGCGCATACCAGTACCTCAAGCAAGCACACCAGCGCATACCAGTACCTCAAGCAAGCACGCACCTGTGCAGCAAACACGTACTGCCGAAACCCAAACTGAGGCACTGTGTTGCACTTGAGCACTGCACGGCGCATGTGGCGCCAAGGAGCCGTCATAAGGGTAGCCACGTCATCCCCCTCTTTTGTGGTGGAGCCTGCTTGATGTATGTACAAACACCGTGTACATATAATTGTGAGCAGCCCTAACAATGAGCAGTGGTGGTGATGTATCAAAGTTGGCCATAATTGTATGAATACACCGTATACTTTGTGATTTCCGTGCCAAAATTTTCGAATATACATCGGATATAAATGGTTCTGGCCAACCCTAGAAATATCTCATGAGCTACAAAGTAGAAGCGTTTGGACAAGTAGCCTACACCATCACTGAATGTTGCTGCAAATCATGTAGCATCTCTAAGTGGTATGCAAACAAGTTTAGTATTTCACATAAAACAAACCTCCCAAGCCTTGCTGCTTGTGAAATGCTTTGCGCTTTGTGCAAATGAGTGCAAATGATAAAATCCATCCCAAATCTGGCACTCCACGGATTCTGGTGTGCATAATGTTACACTATACTTGCGCACTAATTATATATATTCATTGCTGGCTACACACAAGCTGGTGCAAGCATGAGGGTATCATTGACAACTATGACACACACACACAAGCACAGGGGGGGTTCAAACACGCACCAAACTCATTGTTGGCCACTGCATCGCGAGACAAAGCCTCTGAGTAGCAGGTCTCCAGCTCCACGTACTCCTGCACACAAAGACAGCACGGATGACAGCATGCATGACAGCATGGATGTAATCATGATTGAGGCAGAGTGACGGCATGGGTGTTACAGTAATTAAAGACAGCATGGATGTAATCAAAGAGGCAGAGTGTCGGCATGGTGTCACAGTAATCAAAGAGGCAGAGGGACGGCGTTGAAATTTTTTTGGGCACTGTAAATGCTGTTTGTAAGGCTTGGGATCAAGGTACCCGCTGTTGGGAGCATGCACGACTGTGTCAAGAGTAAGATGCCATTTCTACTTTAGGCACTCATTAAGATAACTTACTCACACAAAATTTAAAGCCGCAGCTCTGGTAAAGGTACAATACAATGGTTAATGAATGTTGCTCGCAAAACTGTGCAGTTGCGCACACAAGCAAAACATGGTTATGTGCTCACAGTTTGCGAATGTGCAGGGCAAGGTAGCAAAAAAATAAGATGAGCGTGCCTGGAGAGCATCTGCCCACATTCCCGCCATCTCCAGCATCAGCCCAAAGCTGTCCTTGACCAGGTAAAACATGGCAAAGCTCCATCCTGGATCCTGGCGCTTGTTGGAAAGGCTTTTGATCTGTGGCAGGGGAGAGCAGTGTTTCATCTTTGATACTTTTCTGTGTCTACTACTGTAGCTTTCTGCGGCAATCTATCACATAACCCAGAAGAGCAATCATTACAATGGCACAAGTCATCAGAAGATCACATAATCCAATCATTGCAATGGCACAAGTCATCAAAAGATCACATAATCCAATCATTGCAATGGCACAAGTCATCAGAAGATCACATAACCCAGAAGAGCAATCATTGCAATGGCACAAGTCATCAAAAGATCACATAATCCAATCATTGCAATGGCAAAAATCATCAAAAGATCACATAACCCAGAAGAGCAATCATGCAATGGCACAAGTCATCAGAAGATCACATAATCCAATCATTGCAATGGCACAAGTCATCAGAAGATCACATAATCCAATCATTGCAAAGGCACAATTCATCAGAAGATCACATAATCCAACCATTGCAATGGCACAAGTCATCAGGAGATCACATAACCCAGAAGAGCAATCATTGCAATGGCACAAGTCATTCCTAATCTATAGCACGTACAAAAGTAGAGGGGAACAGACACACCCTTATGTAAACATTTCACCAAACCATCTGACAATCGAGCATGTAAATACGCACTTCGCACTTGAATACAAATTGCCATCGCACCTCATTAACGTAGCCAGCCTGTCGATCCTCAAAAGCTGTGCGCACGCGCGCATGCAGCGTGTGGTCAAGCTCTTCCAGCCCGTACGCTGTCACACCTCGCAGCTGGCCTGCTCCCCTCCTTGGGGGAAGGCTGAGCCCCACAACGCGTGGACCACTAGTACGCTGCATGCGCACACAAAACACGCGTGTACCACTGGTATGCTGCATGTGCACACAAAACACGCGTGTACCACTGGTAGGCTGCATGCGCACACAAAACGCGTGTACCACTGGTACGCTGCATGCGCACACAAAACACGCGTGGACCGCTGGTACGTTGCATGCGCACACAAAACACGCGTGCGCAGCCTTTTACTCCGCTCAAATTACCTTTGTAAGTGTGCTTGCACTATGCGCGCTTTGTGGCAGAAGCATGCAGTGTTGTTACAGCGCACTCGACATTACACATCACATATACATTACACATAACACATTACATATAACATATAACATATACATTACACGTTACACATTGCACATTACATTACACATTACATATACACACATTACATGAACACATTACACGTTATATATAACACAGATTACATGAACACATTACATATACACACATTACACATTACAAATTACACATTACATATAACACAGATTACATGAACACATTACATATACACACAATACACATTACAAATTACACATTACATATAACACAGATTACATGAACACATTACATATACACACATTACACATTACAAATTTCACATTAAATATAACACAGATTACATGAACATATTACATATACACACATTACACATTACAAATTACACATTACAAAAAACACAGATTACATGAACACATTACATATACACACATTACAGATTATAAATTACACATTACTTATAACACAGATTACATGAACACATTACATATACACACATTACACATTACAAATTACACATTATATATAACACAGATTACAGGGCTCTTACGATGAGTGCCATACACCCTTCCCCGTGTGACATGCTTCCAGGACTACTATACAATGACTACCAAGCATTGGACGGATGGTGCCTTTCACAGCCTTTCAGTACAGCTGCAGGCAGTGTCGGTTCGTGTTTTTACAGTAAAGATAGAGCTTCCAAGTTGCACGCAGAGTATAACACAAAGAATGTTGCCGGTTGGATACCAAGAAAACATGGCAAGGTAGTAGAGTACGTGGGGACAGCTGTACGATTTTGTACCCCACTTCAACAGCAGTGCGGTGTCAAAATGCAAACCTGTACACGTTCATGACAATCAAAATGCAAACCTGTACACGTTCATGACAAATCAAAATGCAAACCTGCACACGTTCATGACAATCTCTTAAGCCGAGGGCATTTCAAACTGCTCACTAACAAGTGCAGATTGAATCCATACGACTTTCAGTAGCGACGGCGGCTGCATAAAAACAAAGGAAGTGCACAGATCATGCATTTTCCGCACCTGAGAGGAGCTGAACAGTGTGGGCGTGCCGAAATCATCCATGACCTTGTCGTACACCTTACTGGCACCCTGAGTGAACACAGGGAGCCCGAGGGGTGCGCTCCAGTATGAATGAAAAGAGGGGCACAGAGCCGTGAATTGTGAGCAAAAACAAGCAGGATGCTAGAAGCTGGTTCAGCAAGCCGCCAAGCTGGGAATATCATCTTCACAAAGGCTTTGGCAAGCCATACCTCTCTTGCATATCAGACCCACAGCATTCAACGCACGCCACCAACACACAACGGCACATGTTATAGAAAGAAAAAATGAGCGGTTACAGCTGGAATTGCTTGCCTTGTCCTGCGGGTCAAGCCCCTGTGGGCGGATGTACACCACCATCCACTCGGATTGTAGGGAAGGACCCCCCCATTCCCGCTCTACATCCGCCAGTGCCTTGCGCACTTGAGCCTTGATTTGGGCACGGTACTCATTGATATCTGCAGTTGACACCTGCAGGGCAGAGCAGAGGCAACGACGCACGACATCTGCAGTGACGATATCTGCAGTGATTTCTGCAGTCGACACCTGCAGGGCAGAGCAGAGGCAACGACGCACGATATCTGCAGTGATATCTGCAGTTGACAATATCTGCAGTGATATCTGCAGTTGACATCTGCAGGGCAGAGCAGAGGCAACGACGCACGATATCTGCAGTGACGATATCTGCAGTGATATCTGCAGTCGACACCTGCAGGGCAGAGCAGAGGCAACGACGCACGATATCTGCAGTGATATCTGCAGTTGACACCTGCAGGGCAGAGCAGAGGCAACGACGCACGATATCTGCAGTGATATCTGCAGTTGACGATATCTGCAGTGATATCTGCAGTTGACACCTGCAGGGCAGAGCAGAGGCAACGACGCACGATGATTTTAATGCCATTCGACCGGAGAGACTCGTGTTCCTTCTGCAAGGCACTTTTGGCAGCTTCCTCTCAGGTTTTACAGTTGGCCTTGCTAGGTCTGAAGCTGACCTCTGTGCGGCTGAAATTGAATTAAAAGGAGGCGGCGCGTTCATGCGTGTGTATGATGCAGGCCTACTATGAGCACTGTGCTCTGATACACCCACATGAAGCGAGGGGCAGAGCATATGAAGGCCTAGAACTAAGCCAGTGACGTGTGATGAAGGCCTAAAACTAAACCCTAGCCTCATGCTTGTCAGTTCCATGCTCCAAGGCATTGAAGCATAAACCAGACACCAATACGAGTACTAGCGTACTAGTGGAACAATGCACATACATTGACAAGATGTAAGCTTTTTACAAAATTTTGCTGTGTCCACCATCACATGAACAAACAGCTGCCTGTCTTCAGAATTCTTTCAGCAGCACTCACCAGCACAATGTGAACGTACGGGTTCCGAAACCACACCACCTGGCTGTGAGAGAAGGGCTTCAGGCGCAGCAGGCGCTTGTCATTGTTCTGCACAAACCTGAGAATTCTTTCAGCAGCACTCACCAGCACAATGTGAACGTACGGGTTCCGAAACCACACCACCTGGCTGTGAGAGAAGGGCTTCAGGCGCAGCAGGCGCTTGTCATTGTTCTGCACAAACCTGAAACGCAGGTGTGAAGTGGACCCTGTTACAGCATGCGTTGCTGCCGGACCTGTTCTAGCGTGGTTGTGTTGCCTACAAACAGAGGTTTCGTATACACTTATGCTTGCTCGAAATTCAAGCTACTCACTGGATGGCCAGCTTGTCCAGCTGCACGGCACGCCCTATCTTGTTGTGCAAGGTGATCTGCCGCAGAGGGGAGCGTGCCTCAAACACCTGCACCCGTCATGCACAGGGATGAGGGCAAGCATGAATTAGCTGTGCGCACGAGCACGGAATAAGAGAGCGCATTAGCTTTGTTTATGCGTCAAAGAGCTGGAGCGCAAGAGCACTGGCACACCCACGTCCTTCACTGAATCCCAAAGCCCGGTGCAACCCAGTTCATCTACTGTGAGCACGTAGGCCCCCCCAAGCTCTTCAGCCTCATTGCTGTCCATGTCTGCAAGGCTTAGCAGGAGCAGCCCAATAAGAAGCTACACTATCTACATTACCGGTGCTGTTCCTCAGTCGATGGAATTTTAAAATTAATATATTTGATTATAATGGACCGTAACTGATGTAGCTTGGCATCAGCGCTGACCTGTGTTTTTATCAGCAAGGCAGTGGAAACATGGCAGACAAGGGGCCCAGCAAGTTCAAGGTGGGTCTTAAGGCGCTGTGTAACATCACGCACGCGCACCCTCGCAAGCACACCGATGCGTGCGGCATGCATACAACGCAGGCACAAGCACGCACACGCGCGCACACACACACACACACACACACACACTCACAAACACACACACACACATACACACACATTCACACATGAAACACACACACAGCACAAGCACAAACACACACATGCACGTTCACACAGGACGCACACACGCACGCGAGCTGTACCACGCACATTGCACAAGCGCACGCACGCACATGTGCACTCGTACGCACACGCGCACGACGTACACAAAAACATGCATGCATGTGCGCTTGGACAAGCAGATGCACGCAAGATGCAAGAGCATGCGCGCTCCCATGTTCAAGAACACCCTTAACCTCCATCACTGCCTACCTGCTGTCTGAACTACAACCAGGGCATGTCCCTGCTGCGAGCAGAGGAAAAGAAGCGGGAGCAAGCTGCAGCCCCAAAGGTCAATGCAGCGATGCAGGAGTACCTGAAAAAGTATGAGGGTGGTGGTGCAGCAGATGGGGCCAAGACCAAGGTTAAGAAAAAGAAGCCCAAGGCCGGGCAGGGCTCTGCTCCTGCCATCAAAATCATTGACGAGGACCTGGTAGGAGAGTCCTCCGTGCGCAAGCCACCCTCATTTGCGGCTACCGGGAGGGCAGCGGAGGAAGACGCGCGTGCTATGGATGGATTTGGAGAAGAAGAGGAGGATGAGGAAGGTGTGCATGCATGCATTTGATCCCGGTGTTGATGCGTTTGTGCGAGCTCACGTAAGCGTGCTCTGAGATGGTTGGAATTGAGGGTAGACAAGTTATGCGTGCGCGTAGGTGCAATTTCATACACCTGCCAAGGAACAAGTAGAAGGTTAGGTTGAAGAGGGGACCGTACCTAGAGACTGAAGGGGGGTTGGCTGGTGTCAATTATGGGGAGGTGAGACCTGCTCAATCTGTTTAATCAGTTTAAAAAAAGCATGTGCCGCAACACAGATAAAATTACTGCCATAGCTGTTTGAAGGCTGTCTAAATATATTGCCATCTGGTGTAGCGCTGCGCAAGCAGATTTATAGACCATTGCGCTCTAGCAGCACATCCACTGTGCTCATGCTGTGCTTTACGCTGTCACATGATGCTGTGACTTTTGAAATGTGATACTGTCTTCTGATACGCTGTCTTATGATGCTGTGACTTTTGAACTGTGATGCTGTCTTCTGACACGCTGTCTTATGATGCTGTGACTTCTGTCATGCTGTGCTTTACGCTGTCATCTCACGCTGTCTTATGATGCTGTGACTTCTGTCATGCTGTGCTTTACGCTGTCATCTCACGCTGTCTTATGATGCTGTGACTTCTGTCATGCTGTGCTTTACGCTGTCTTCTGATGCTGTGACTTGCTCCATCCCCGTCAGTACACAATTATAATTGATACGCTCAGAATATATGTGGTATGTACACACAGGAGACAAGCCCACCATCGCAAACGAGGCAGAAGCACGCGCACTAGCCAAGCAGGTTCAAAAGGTGGGCAGCTGTTTTTGAACTTTTGAAGAGGAACAGGGTCTAAATGAAAGATATTCCTGCCTCCAACCCTAATTATGTAGTCAATGTGGTGGTGGTTGGTTTGCATCACAAAAGGCTAAAGCATGGTGATCTACAACCAAGCCCTCTGTAGTATACGTGTTATCCTGTCTTATTATTGGTATTACTGGATGCAATAAGAGCAGACGTGCATAGATATATCCCTCCTTCATTGACCCTCTGGGAATGTATGTTTATTAAGCCACGACAGACCGGAAGTGTGTGTTTATTAAGCCACGACAGACTGGAAATGTGTGTTTAAGAAGCCACGACAGACCGAAAATATATGTTTATTAAGCCACGACAGACCGGAAATGTATGTTTAATAAGCCACGACAGACCGGAAATGTATGTGTATTAAGCCACGACAGACCGGAAATGTATGTTTATTAAGCCACAACAGACCGGAAATGTATGTTTACTAAGCCACGACAGACCGGAAATGTATGTTTATTAAGCCACGACAGACTGGAAATGTGTGTTACATAAGCCACAGTAGACCGGAAATGTATGTTTATTAAGCCACGACAGACCGGAAATGTATGTTTATTAAGCCACGACAGGCCTGACTTACGAATCCTGCGTAGTCCTCAATGTTTCAGGTCAGCGGAAGTTGTTAGGTCTAGGTTTGAAGAGCAGCCTCTTCAGCCTCTTTCACAACAAAACGTCCTCCTCTCACGTTGCCATCAAGCAACAGCACATGCGCTTTGACCTTTTCCACCCTCCTTACTAATATGATGTTAACTCCTCTTCGTGAACACTATGGTGCCCTCCAAACATAGAATTTAACACACACACACAAACGCACCACACACGCTTGCGCATATGCACCTACATACAAGCACACACACACACACATACCACACACGCACCACACACACTCGCTTGTGCATATGCACCCACATACAAGCACACACACACACATACACACACACACACACACGCACACCACAAACACTCGCTTGCGCATATGCACCCACATACAGGCACACAAACACACACCCTACCTTACACACATATTTCCTCTTACATACACACACGCGCACACACAGGCCAAGCAATTCTATGCACAAGGCCAAGATGGCAGCGGCTGGACGCGTGCTGATGCAGATGCAGCCGCAGCTGCTTCTGGAGCGTCTCGCCCACCACAGAGAGTTCGCCATGACAGCCCAGATGCCTCACCCCCTAGACGACCCACTGCTAGGCACGACAGCCCAGATGCTGCACCACCCAGGTAAGGCCAGATGCTGCACCACCCAAGTAAGGCCAGATGCTGCACCACCCAGGTAACCCAGATGCTTCACCACCCAGGTAACCCAGATGCTTCACCACCCTAGGTAAGGCCAGATGCTGCACCACCCAAGTAAGGCCAGATGCTTCACCACCCAGGTAAGGCCAGACGCTTAACCACCCCAGGTAAGGCCAGATGCTTCACCACCCAGGTAAGGCCAGATGCGTCACCACCCAAGGAAGGCCAGATGCTGCACCACCCAAGTAAGGCCAGATGCTTCACCACCCAGGTAAGGCCAGATGCTTAACCACCCAGGTAAGGCCAGATGCTTCACCACCCAAGGAAGGCCAGATGCTGCACCACCCAAGTAAGGCCAGATGCTTCACCACCCAGGTAAGGCCAGATGCTTAACCACCCCAGGTAAGGCCAGATGCTTAACCACCCCAGGTAGGGCCAGATGCTTCACCACCCAGGTAACCCAGATGCTGCACCACCCAAGCAAGGCCAGATGCTTCACCACCCAGGTAAGGCCAGATGCTTCATCACCCAGGTAAGGCCAGATGCTTAACCACCCCAGGTAGGGCCAGATGCTTCACCACCCAGGTACCCCAGATGCTGCACCACCCAAGCAAGGCCAGATGCTTCTCCACCCAGGTAACCCAGATGCTTTACCACCCCAGGTAAGGCCAGATGCGTCACCACCCAGGTAAGGCCAGATGCTGCACCACCCAGGTAAGGCCAGATGCTTCACCACCCAGGAAAGGCCAGATGCTTAACCACCCCAGGTAGGGCCAGATGCTTCACCACCCAGGAAGGCCAGATGCTGCACCACCCAAGCAAGGCCAGATGCTTCACCACCCAGGTAACCCAGATGCTGCACCACCCACGTAAGGCCAGATGCTTCACCACCCAAGTAACCCAGATGCTTCACCACCCAGGTAACCCAGATGCTGCACCACCCAAGTAAGGCCAGATGCTTCACCACCCAGGTAACCCAGATGCTTCACCACCCCAGGTAAGGCCAGATGCTTCACCACCCAAG
>Ga0307968_1000918_pt1 | contig 22946 bp, 30 predicted proteins | sample OrgLakmetagen650_FD_201834 | JGI IMG/M metagenome (GOLD analysis project Ga0307968, IMG submission 201834) | Saline water microbial communities from Organic Lake, Antarctica - #650 | ecosystem: Environmental > Aquatic > Non-marine Saline and Alkaline > Saline | place: Antarctica: Organic Lake...
GTGTGTGTGTGTGTTTGTGTGTGTGTGTGTGTTTGTGTGTGTGTGTGTGCGTGTGTGTGTGTGTATGTGTGTGTGTGTGTGTGTGTGTGCGTGCTTGTGTGCGTGCGTGTGTGTGTGTGTGTGTGTGTGTGTGTGTGTGTGTGTGTGTGTGTGCGTGTGTGTGTGTACGTGCGTGTGTGTCTGTGTGTGTGTGCGTGTGTGTGTGCGTGTGCGTGTGTGTGTTGTATGTGTGTGTGTGTGTGTGTGCGTGTGTGTGTGTATGCATAAACCTACATATAGGATACAGTGGCAGCAAATATATTAAATATTTTTACAGACTTGTGCCATTATGAGGGCTTCTTTTGCCCTCCTTGGGCTGGCTTTATTGTGCCTTTCGGAACTTGGCGGAGTTCATAGCGCAGACATTGCAGAGCGGCGTCCCCCGTCAGAGCGCAATACGCCCTATGCCGGAATCACTGAAGTTCCTGATGTGGCAGCCAGCAATTCGCCGGTGCTGTTGGACGAGTGGGCAGGGTACCACGACTATTTTTACCTCTCTGGAACAGAGAAGGGCTGGGTGGTGGGCCCCGTGGACCAGTGCTTCTGCCGTGGCTGGACAGTAAGGTAAGAGGAGCCTCTAACTCCAGTGGATGGAGGGGAGGAGAAGGGTGAAAGTCAACAGTAACAGGGTGCAAGCACGCAGTCGTGGACCCCCTCCAGCCTCACCGTGCCAAATAACACCATCATTCGTTGTGTGATTGTGTTCTCGCCAAAGTGTGAGAAGTGCTTGTAACGGAGGGGTTTCATTTCACGACAGGCTCCTTCCCGGGTTTTCCAGGTAGTTCAGATAGAGCATCGCCGGTTGCGGGTGTCGAGGTCTGGCTTCCTGTTCTGTCCTTGCGTGTGATGGATGTCTGGATACAGGGGGGGGACTAAGATAAGCGACCACGGCATTGCAGAACTCAACCGCCCGAAAAAAAGGGCTGCTGACCTGGCACGCAAACACACTTGCCTCATACACGATTTTGTTTGCAGCCATGGAACGCCAGATGAGGAACAAGCCGCGATGGTCTGGGCGGTGAGTGTTCGAAGGGACAGGAACCTTAGATAGCAGGAACCATGAAAACCTGTGCTAACCTTCCACACTCCTTGCTCCTCTGCAGTATATCGTGTTCGCCATCTGTATTATCCAGCTGGCATACTTCGGCTTTGCAGCATGGAAAGCGACAGGTATCACACACACACACACACACACACACACACAATACAGACACGTACGCCTCATACACGCATGCACACACACGCACAAACATGCACACACATGCACACATGCACCTCTTACGCAGTACGCGCGCACGCACACACACACACACACACACACACACACACACAAGTGCATGTAAATATTATAAACACACTCTTGAAACATTTACAAATATTTCATCTTGGCTGTTCGCAGTGGGCTGGGAGGAGGTCTATGTGGCCGTTGTAGAGTGTGAGTGTTGATGCCATTTCGCTTTGCTTGCCAGCCGATGCACAAGCGCATTGCTTGTTTCTTGTTCGTCATGTGCAACCCTCTCCCTCTCTTACCAAAAAGTAAACTGCTTTCCGTCACCTTGCTCTGCAGTGGTGCACATCTGCCTGGCCATCTGGCACGAGTTTGACAGGCCCGCCTTCTTGTAAGTATTGTTGTAACCTAGCCTGCCAATTGCTGGCTGCCTGACCCCTCGACTCCACGAGTCCTAAAGGCCATCCCCTTTTACACTGCTTTCTTTGGTAGCGCGCCAAGCGAGTGATGCCTTGTGATTAAACTGGAATGGAAATAATAGTGTTAAGTGCATCGTAGCCTGCCCTCTCACTCACTGGAATGCGCAATGGTGGGACGTGCAGGTACTTGGACGATGGCCAGATCGTGTCTTGGCTGCGGTACTCCGCATGGCTGCTTTCTTGCCCCGTTATCCTCATCCACTTATCCAACTTGACAGGCAAGTGATGTCTCCACACACCATTTAGTGGTCTACCAGGTAGTGGCAGCGCCCTCTTTCTTGGCACTAGTCCTTCGCTTGGGGCAGCTGCTTTAAGATAGGTACCGACAATGGTATCACCACCTGCAAACAAACGGTCAATGACACCATCCGAGGCAGCTGGCACTGCACGCTGACCTGACAGCATTCATGTTTCCAACGCTCTGCTTGCGTGCGCTGTGCCAGAGAACCCGCAGCTCGTTCATGACAAGGGCGTCAGCCATTTTTCGGATGGTGGCTGCCACACTGTCATGCTCAGGCTTACGCAAACCCCTCCTCTCACGCTCAGGTCTGAAGGGCGACTACAGCAAGCGCACCATGAGCTTGTTGGTGTCCGATATTGCGACCATCGTGTTTGGCACCTCAGCTGCCCTGGCCCCCCCCAACCATGTCAAAGTCATCTTCTTCATTTTTGGCCTGTGCTACGGCCTGTTCACCTTCTTCACCGCCGCCAAGGTGGGTGACATATGGGGAAGTACTCCGTGGAGTCCGTGACATCGCTCTATGGGATCTTTGTGTCTCAGCTGGAGGTGCTCCTCATGGCACCTCGCAAGTGAGGCATCCTTGCTGCAATATGCTGTGCGCTCCCGCTGCACACACACACACGCGCACACACACACACATACATGTACACACACAAACACACACAACTCATACATATATTCGTATATACGGTGTACCGTAGGGTACTTATATCACCGCCCTACGCAAACTTTTTTGACCCCCTCGCGGTGTGTCGGAGCAATTTGAATATCTAAATTACAAGGGCCTCGCGAAGTTCGCATTGTGATGAATAATTTATTTTACGCATGAACGGGGACAGGCTGGGAAAGCCGCCCCTCAAGGCCCCCAAGGGGTGGACAAACAGCTTGGGAGGCTGGCCCTCTGTTGTGGAGGAAGGACCAAGAGGAAGGGCGCCTTCATTCCCTTCACATGTGCACGCACGCACACGTACCGGCATGCACACACGTGCACATACATACACACACACACCTACGTGCATGCACACACGTACGCGCACACACACACACACACAAGTACACAACGCACGCACACACATGCGTACGCAACCGTGTACACACGCACGCACGTACACAATGCATGCACACACACATACGTGCACGCACACAAACAAACACGCACGTAAGCGCACGCACGCACACATGCGCACGCACGCACACGTACGCCTGCGCACACACACGTACCCGCATGCACACACACGCACACAAACACACACACGCACACACACAAACACACGCACATACGCACACCCACACAAAGACGCACGTACGCGCACGCACGCATACGTACGCGTGCACACGTGCGTGCATACGCATGTAGGTGCAGCTCATAGGGCCAGAAGGCCCTCGCATAGGTTCCCATTGTAATTATTGATTATGTGTTGCCCCCCTTGCATTGCTCGCATTAAGGCTTATTAATTAGTTTTTTTTCAAACCTCGGACTGGTTACGGTACCCTGCAGTATATACCGTATTTTAGCAGAAAAATCACCAACATACGGTCATATTCGGTGTGTATATACGGTTCTGGCCAATCCTACTCAAACTGCACCACGCAGGTATATATTGAGGCGTACCACACTGTGCCCAAGGGGCATTGCCGCAACCTTGTGCGAGCCATGGCGTGGACCTACTTTGTGAGCTGGTGAGTGTTCTGGCCTGCCTGTTCCGTTTTTATGTGGGCAGGGGATGGGCTGCTGCTGTGCTCAGCTGGATCATTGTTTCAAATTGGCTGAGTCTGCGTATATACGTGTGTGTACAGTTGTATATGCACGGGAAGAATGAAAGACTGAAGGGGCTTACAGTAAACATGCTGGAGATTGAACATGCCACAGGCTTTGCCACTAATACGAGCAACAATTTCCTGCAGGCTGGTTCGTCTGCCCGCCTTTTTTCTTAACAGGTCATGGTACACCCGTCTGAGTTAGAGCGGAGTGCACACAAATCTTTGCGCAATCTCTCTTGCGCAGGGCCATGTTCCCCATTCTGTTTATCCTGGGGCGTGAGGCGTTTGGCCACATCACCTACTACGGATCCAACATCGGCCACTTCATCCTTGAGCTGTTCTCCAAGAACTTGGTGCGTGCTGCCTGCTCTCTATGTGTGTGTCTAGAAGAGCGAGGACGCTTGTTCGAGGCGAATATCTAAAAAGAGCATTAGTATTTGCTTGTGCTAAAGGCCCTGAATTCCATCACATTCCATCACACGTCAAGTCAAACCGTGACTCGTAAGATTGAGGTTCCTTGTGCAAAAAATTGAGTGGGTAACAGACGCCTGCAGCAGCTATAGGGGTCTCCTGTCTCTGTTTCCATACATGCATACCTACATTATTGGCTAGTCAAGATTGTCCACACGAATAAGCCCCAGAAAAAACGGTGCCTCCTGAGCTCAGAGCTCCAAACGTTCAAAAGTTCCTGCGCTTCACTTCAGAGGTCGTGACAGTAGTGACAGTGTAGTTCATGCATGAGCACTTTTAACTGAATCAGCAGCAGCTCCCTGATCAAAAACTTGATGCACAATTGTTGAAAAATATGAAATCTCTTGGTCTGCCCATTTTCACCCTGCACCCTTGCCTCCTCACACCACGCTGTCTGACCCTTGCTCACTCCACACCACCCTGGCTTGCCATTGCAGTGGACCTTGCTTGGCCACGGACTGCGTTACCGGGTAAGCATCCTGCCTTGCTTGTGAGGACAGGCGTGACAGTATTCGTCGTGGAATGCAGGGCAGCAGGGATGGATTAGACTATGATTTGAGTGCCTGTTTGATACCGCCCAGGTTGTGTGCTCATACAGATGCTCGTTATTGTCAAACCGGAGTGTGCTGATGACCTTCCCGGTCGCAAAACCCCGTCACAGCCTAGCGATGAGTGACTTTCAGACCTCACCTCTTTGTGCCTGAATTCGCTCACAGATCCGACAGCACATCATCATCCATGGAAACCTGACCAAGAAGACCAAGATCAATGTTGCAGGGGAGAACACTGAGGTGCGTGCACGTCACAGAACTTCAGGGGGTTTGAAACACCTTTGGTTTTCCCCAGCTGGCTCTCCCCAAAGTGAAGAAATGTACGCCTTCATGAAACGTGCGGGTAAGTGACGGTATATTTTTGCCTGGGCTGCTGGCACAGCCCAGGCTTTTGAGCATTCAGCAAGCAGTAACAACAAATTCAATGTATGTATGTGCAAACAACAAGCACAGAAAGGACGCGCATGCGTGCATCCATGTGCGCATGCACATGCGCCACAGGCAGTTTCACACAAACAAAATTTCAAAAATTTCCACCATTTTAAAGTACTTGCAGCGCACTGACATACACCTACCTGTGCGTCTGCTTGCACATGCACACTGCAGGCACAAACCAGACTTAAGTAAACATATGCTTGACGCCATGCACGCACAAATTTAAACACCAGCATATGTTTCCATGAGCAAGCACGCACGTATGCACACCTAAACCTACACACACACACACACACACACACACACACACACACTTACACACACACAAACACAAACACGAGTTTGTGCAGCCGTGTACGCATAGTGCAGACACGCACATTGCACGTACAATATGCATAAGCCCATACACGTGCGTGCACACACGCCTGCACATGCAGCAGAACTTGAACGCCATCAAGCATACATACTTACACACACACACACGAGTATGTGCAGCAATGTACGCATAGTGCATTGCACCATGCAAGGACACGCACGTACATATGCCATGCACACACACACACACACACACACACATGGCAGGCAGTGGTGGGCACCATCCAAAAAAATGTTGTGCAGGCATGCACATGCTCATTGAGTGCCCGGTGATGTTGTAGCATTTGGAAGTCCCACGCATACGCAGGGCGCATGCCAGCCACATGTCTCTAGCTTGGCAGGCCCAGCAATGAGCTCCACAGAGCAGGGACCTCTTCCTGCTACTCTACTCCCTGCAATCCCTGCTGCTGCTCTTGGGCTCTTCCCTTGGGCACGAGGGGAGGCCTCTGCTGCGTCTCCTCCCCCACTCCGGACCCTGAAATCCCAGGCCTCTTTCCATCGATATCACATTTTCATCCGGTCAGCCCGGAAACACAATTTTAATTTAATGCGGGCGTACCGCGGCCAGGTTCCTTTGGAGGTTTCTCCGGCTAGCCCGGAATCGGCCCTTCAAACTTACTCCGGGAAAACCCAAATTTTGCTTAATAAGTGCAGCGCCCGCACAGGATGAAGTTCCCTGGTGCACTTGCGTGTGGGTGTGCATGTTTGTGTGTGTATGTGAAAGGGTGTGTTTGCAGCTTTTACACGAGGTCATGGGTGCAGATAGGGCAATTTATTTTAGGTGGCTGCAGGAGCGCGTGGATCGCGCGTGTGCGCTTAATCAGCAAAGAAGCCAACGCAAGGCTTTGCAACATCACGTCTCGGTGCTCATTCCGCTCTCTGAGACCTCAGTGCTCTTGGTGTTAGTCCTTGCGAGCTCTCTGCCTCGTGCCGTTCCTTGTGGCTTCCTCACGATGGCCTGCGTCCCTATTTCTTGACCTCTTTTTCTTACGTGAACCAGTCACCTGCACCCACTTGCACACACACACACACACAACACACACACACACACAAGCATACATGTGCACAAATGAGAACACGCACACATGTCCTCTCTCTCCTCCTTGTTCAGGTCGAGGAATACGTGGACAGTGACGACAAGGACTCCGACGTAGTCAACAATGGCACCAAGGAGTTCTCCAACAGGCACTCGTTCATGGTCATGAAAGAGCGCATGCAGAAGAATGTGAGTATCGTGTAAGTGTGTGTGTTTTCCGATTGGTGCAGGTATATGTTAGACCACTTAGTTTTCCCAGGGCCCGTTGGCCGAAGCCTGTGCCGAGCTGCATAATTAAGGTGTGACCAAGGTTTCCCGTGGTGCTTTTGTGAAAGGGGCTTAGCTGCTGTTATCAGCGGCTGCCTTAAAACACGATGGAAGCAAATCCCTCTTTTTGTTACCTTTATGTGGTAAAATTACCACGGTGTTTCTGTGATTCACAATTTTTTTTCCCGCGAACAAGCCACTTGCATACATTAACTCACAAATAAATTATCTTTCCTCCTGTTTTTCAGGGTGAAAATACGCGCGCATCTCTTGGAGGCGATGGCTACCCAATAGATGACGAGGAGAACATGCCGAGCGGCAAGAAGGTGTGTAGGAGCAATCACCTTTCCTCTTGAGCATATGACACGCTTTGGCCTGAGTTTCTGTGTTATTGTGTAAGTAATAGCAACAATCACACAAACGTGCACGCACGCACACCCACACACGCACACACTCCACCTCTTTCACCACACAGGGTGGGAAGATGGACGCCATTGACGATGCAAGTGACAGCTTGGAGGATGACATGCACAGTGCCAAGGGCATGGGTGGCCCACGTGCGGATGGCATGCCCAACCTACAATCTGGCCGTGTGGTGCTGGTGGTGCCTGACATGGAGCTGGTGGAGTTTTTTAGGCAGCAGGTGTGTATGAGTGTGAAAAGAGAGAGAGAGAGAGAGAGAGAGAGAGAGAGAGAGAGAGCCTGCTTACCCTTGTCATTGCGTGTGAACATTTCACGCGCATCACTCCCTTTCTATGATCCCCATGCAGTCCTCTCACCTGCCCCCATGTGCACCCCACAGATTCGCCCACCGACGCCTCAAAACTAACTTCTCCTTATGCGTGTCCCTGTGTGCAGTTCTCCTTCCTGCCCGCGCCCTTTGAGGTGTACCCCGCCATCGGGGCAGACCAGGGTGTGCAGCTGGCCCAGCAGGGTATGCAGCTGGGAGGCTCCTCCTACGTGGACTTCGTGCTGGTAGCCCCCGACTTCCTGCATAACCGCAGGTAATGCAAGGTTATGAGAAGGGGGTGTGCCTGCACGTGCCTGCTCTGCATGCTGGTCGACTTTTGACCTGGTGGTAGGGGGAGCTGCATGGATCAATGGTCGTGGCGTCTTCGGGTATGTTATAAGTTCCCCTGTGACAGACATGATGCCTGCAACACAAGTGCAACAAAAGGGCTAAGCTTGTGACGTGTTGCCCTTGCACGCCCTCGGTCATCTTGATTACTACTGCACATCTGAAGGGTTCGGTGCTTCACCCACGCTCAGAAGCACGCTTGCCTCGTCAACAATGACACACCTCTGTTGGACACATGCACACACACACGCACGCACACACACACACTAACACACCTGACCGCCTTCCTCGTCCCTCCCCCTTGCCACACAGCCCCTCCGGCCTGGTGTCGCGCCTCAAGATGCTTGGCATGCGTGTGTGTGCCTTTGGGTGGCAGCCACAGGGGCCTCAGCGGGAGCTCATTGAGTCCTCCGGCGTGGACGGGTTCCTCATGGGCCCCATCCACCCACAGGTGCATGGCTCGCAAACCTTTGTTTGTCCATACTACCAGACAGCATGTATCTAGGATTGGCCAGAACCGTATAAGTATATATACGAATGTATAAATCAATTTTCTCCGTATCCACATTCGTTTGACCGTATGTGAGTTTTAGCCGGCATAAGTATACGGTCTGAATGAGTGGTCAAAAGCGACCTTCTACTGGCCTTCGAGACCACAAAAATCCAAAGCCCTGTATACGGGCAATATTTAACAATTGTTTTTGTGCTATTGAACAGCCGTGTCTCTCGTGGAAAAGAATCCGTCATGGTTCAACAGCAGCTAGTGGTTCGACAGCAAGGGTTCAGAAGCAGCAGCACCAGGAGCACCGGAGTTTGAGTATGAGTATGAGCAGGGCATGCAAGCCAACCCCACTGAAGGTTTCCAGGGCGGAGATGATGCAGGAACAGAAACGGCACACACACAATCTTCACGCATATGTGCATGCACCCACCCCCTCATGCGAACACATGTGCATGCACGCACCCCTGCACACGCGCACATACGCGCACGCAAACCTGTGTGCACAAATGCACACACAAACACACACGTACACATACACGCATGCATGTACAAACCTCAGCACGCACGCAAATGTATACGTACATGCACGCACCCACGCAAGCATACAACCATAAGCAAGCATGCGCACACGCATGTTCGCGCACCCAGAAGCATGCCCACGCACACGCACACACACGTAATCATGCGCACGCACTCGTGTGCTTGCACGCGCGCATGCATACAATCAAAGCAAGCATGCGCACATGCATGTTCGTGCACACAGAAGCATGCACACGCACACACACACACACACACACACACACACACACACACGCAGAAGCATGCGCACGCACACGTGTGCATTCACGCGCGCAAATGCTCATGCACATGCACGCACTAATTACGTACGCATGCACACACACACATGCACACGCACACACACACGTGCATATACAAACAGGGTAATTTGATGGGTGGGGGAAGGAGAGGGGTCTCGTGACAGTGACCATGTGTGCCTGTGTGTTTTGGCCTCTCTGGGCTTTCCGCCCTTTCATGTTCTGGTCAATGTAAATGGGGTATTTAAATACAGCTCTTGAAGAGCTACAGGTTGACCCCCTAAAAATAATTCTGAATAGGTCGAATTTACGATTTATATACGGATTATACGTATATATATACGGTTTATACAACGTGGATTTACATTACGGAAATCCCACCTACGGTCCTGGCCAACCCTACATATATCGGATTTGTAAGGATGTATCATGGCGTCAGCCTGTGCAGCCGACTGTGCTGCCCCCTGCTTATGGTTGCCACTCCTTCAAACCGTTTCTTAACTACAGTGCACTGAGATGATGCTCCTGTGTGTGGACGACACTCACATGCACACACGCACACACAAATGCATGCGCGCAGGGCATCCACCGCGGGCAGTTCATGCAGCTCATTGCGCGCATGCAGGCCCTGAAGCGCATGCCCGCCAACCAGGGCATGGGCATGGGCATGGGCATGGGTATGGGTATGGGTATGGGCAGTGGCATGGGAGGTGGTATGGCTGGCAGCCAGGCTGCTATGATGGCTCCTCCCCCTGTCATGGGCAGCGGCATGGGAGGTGCGTCGTAGGCAGGATGCTGCGTGTGAACATCTAATGTTATGTGTACGTGAACAGTGTCACCGCTGATGGCCTGAACTGCCATAACTATCAAGGCAGGAATGTTCCTTTTGTACATTTTTTCCTGCACTGGCCATGCAATTGACCAAATGGTCCGATGAATGGCACAACTGAGATTCTGGACTATCTTTGTTGTAATTGATTTTTCTACAACACAAACCTCTTCATTTCTCCCCTTGCTCCTGAATTGTCACACACCGCACTTGCTCACCATAGGTACAACGACAGCATATTTGAAAAGTTATGGCCAACCTCGTTCCTCACATATAAACCTCTCTGCAGGCAACCCCAGCATGTACGGCTCCACCGCACCACGTGGTGCTAACGCCCCCAACCCCCTGTACAATGCTCCCCCTTCCCCCCTGGGTAGTCAGCCGGGAGGCATGATGGTGCCTGGAATGCAGCCCCAGGGCAGCCAGCACGGTGCTGCTAGCCCTGCCCCACCCGCAGGCATGTTTATCGGTTAGGCTAGGTCTCAGCCTGGGGGTTAAACAGGCCTGGTTTGGGCAGTGCTGGATGCTTGTGCAAGAACAGACAACCGTCTCTGTTGAGCCTGTCACAATGCTTTCAATGATTGAAGCTTTTTGTCCATATGATGGAAGCTTTTCTGAGGCAGGCGTATTCTGACTGTCAACCATCACGTGACCACTCGCAGGTGGTGCTGACGGGGAGGCTCAGATGATGCAGCAGCTAATGGCGGAGATCAACCAGCTGCGCACGGAGCTGAACCAGAATTAAGGATTAATTATGGGTGGTTCAGGCACAACCGTGTGCGCCAGGGAGGGTATGTGTTGTGTTTGTGTGCTGTTGTCCGGCCTGCGACCAAAGGAAGGCTGGTTTGCTGCTAGATGGGCAATTGTTTTGCGCCCGTGCCTAAATTTCAGATGGCAATTATGTTTAGCAAAAGGGAAGTTGTGTGTGTGTGTGTGTGCGTGCGTGCTCTGTCAGTGGACCCTTACTCTTCCGGCAACGGATATGCTGCAATGAAGTGGTGATCAACAGACTGACCTTGCACAATTGTGACATTGGGAAGGAGTTGTGAAGTCCTGGAAGTTGGTTGGGTTGGGAAGAGCTCGTTGTATGGTATTCGTTTTTATCTGCGGGACTGTTTGCCATCCACACTCACTCGAGATACGGCGATTGTATAAGTAGCAAAAATTCCTTGTACTGGCCAGCCTCCTCCTTGGCGCTTGCTGCGATGCTAATTCATCCCTTCTATTGTTTTGCCGTTGACAATGTGTGGCACAAGAAGGCCCCTGCCTTTTTGGTTTTGCAGTGAATTGGTCCCCTCTTCTCCACAGTGCTTCGAGCAGGCATAACCTCATCGCTTACTCTTTTTGGCTCAGGCTTCCTGCCTGCAAATTTTTGTGCTCTGTTGGAAAATAGACAATGCTGCTCTTTCAGCAAGGTGCATTTTGAGGTCATTTTTGTCGCTGAAGTCGTGGTATGCGTCCAATTTGTCCCGATGACTGTATTTATTTATATAATTCTTCCTATTTATTTGTTGGACATCACCTCACGTGACTTTCTTTTAAATGGGTCCAATGTTGTAACTGAGACACGACTGGTCTGCAACTTCTCAGACCTGAGTCTTGTCAGGGCTGCCCTCAAATTAGTCAGCAAGCTAGAAAGATCCATGGGTCATAAGTGGCACCGCAAATTTTGACAATACCAGCAGACACAGTTGTATGGTTTAGGTCGCCCCTTTTTGATACGGCAAGGGTCAACAAAAAGGATTCCGGGGGGGGGAGGACGTGCATTTCTTTTTGTGAGTATTAGCCTGAAGGATTACCTCAGAATGTTGTTTGACAAGCACATGGACTTAAACCATGTTTGTCTCATGTTTTGAGGCCATATAGTGCAGCTATACGCAGAATGAAAGAGTTTGGTATTGAAAAGGATTGCTGACAGGCCTCAAGTGATGTTGTGGCTTTTGAAGTTTAACACATGTGCGTTCTTAGCTGGCATGTACTATGCCAGTTCGATTTGGTCTACGCAATTTCTGGAGCATGACAATATTTACAGCAATCCTTTGTAGGTCACACACATAACCTTTTTAAAGAGAATTTTGAGCATCAAATCTACTTCTGCAAATTGGTGTACTTTATTTGAGAATGCGTGCAGAAAGCAGATATTTTCCTTGGGAATTCTGGTGCTTCTAATTGTTAGACTAGACAGATGAAGGATGCTTTTGGTGGTTTGCAGAATGGCGCTATTTTGCATTTCAGGAAGCTGAACATTTGTGCATAGACTTGAGATTCAGGCACCAGGCAGTTTGGAGAGAGGCACATGGATGGTCAAGACCCTTGCTCTTGTTTAAAACATTGGTGGCTCATCACAAGTGGGTTGCTTTGCCTGAGAGACCGGTTTCTGATGCACGTGCACCATTTGTCTTGCCGGAGTATTTAAAGATGGTTCTGAGCAAAATTGTCATGAGGGACGTAGCTCGGTTCAGGATTCGAGGACATGGGTTGAAAAGTGAAACCGGATTGTTGCAAGAAGCTTCTTTACAATTGGTTACAATTGGTTTACACTGAGGTGCCAGTACTGAACTATTGATACGCTTGATAATACTGAAGAAGGGCTGGCTCACTTGTGAACAGAGGACGTGGTGTGTGCATATCTAAGAGAGGTTTCATTCATGTTGACGCTTGCCTGAGCGCAATACCTTTACACGAACAGCAGTGCATTCCTTGTGAGAACAAATATCAGTATATCTTGGCTGCAAGGTGCTGTTACTTGGTTTCAAGGCTGATGTATAGAGTCAAAATACGTGTTTCAAGTGAACAAGTGCTTGGTTCTGGTTGTGCTTTGCTGTGTGAGGTGTTGGAAGACTAACATCGTAAAGAGCGAAATTGAAATCATATATAAAGCAAATTAGCAGCAGGCACTTCCCATTGTTTCAGTCCGATGTTACAGTCTTAGCCAGGCAAGTGCTGATTCAGAGTTCATCTAGCAGCAGGGCCCGCAGCAAGCAAAAGAGTGATGAACCAGACCATGTTTGATGTTCCAGACCCTCTCGTTGTGCATGTGCTGCATCCACACATGAGTTTACGTATACTTATATTTGCCACCCTCATTCTTGGTATCCTCAGTGTGACGGTCCATGTTCTTCGTGTACCCAAACCAGCTGATTCCCCCTCTTTAATTTAATGTGGTCGGCTGGTCGTGGCAGACGCGAGATCGTTTACTAGTTTTATTCAGTGCTGCATTGTCACAAACAGCGTTGTGCCTTTTTTCCCTTTTCAAGGTTTTTTTTGTAGGTGCTACAAGTCTAGTGCTACAACAACTTTTATCACAATTTTTACATGTTTTACATATGCATCCTAGCAGTCGCACGTTTTGACTGATGACTTACTCTGTTAACTCTGAAACTGGTTTGTATAGCCATGCCAGGCTGGAGGCCTTTGTAAATCAAGCTAGACCGAAGGGAAGCTGTTATCCTTGTTATCCTTGTAAGCACTAGCACTTTTTGACTGGCCTTTGTAGTACTAGTACCTGTGCAAAACGCCATGCCTTGTTACAAAGAGTCCTTATTCCAAAAACGCCATCAGCCAGAGTCTCGGGCTGTAGGCCATCCTTGTAACCCCTTATTCCAAAACGATTTTGCACCATGAGGGGGGTAACACAAAGGGCCAGCATCGGAAAGAGCACACCTCATAATCTGAATCGCTTTATACCTCCTAGGAAAACACCTGACCTAGTTTTCTCATATTGTTTTGCAGACAAGACAACAATGATAAGCCTCAACACAATGCATTTAGTCACTAGTGTAGGAGTGCTCCAAACAAACTCCATACAACAGAGATTTTAATCCATTTCTCGGGAGAAAAATGACTGATTGGCATAATTAAATTGAGCCTCGAGTTTTCGTACTAGGGGCTTGGTATTACGGCAAGCATTGGACTATTCAGAGCCATCTGGGTCGTTTAGCTACCCTCTACTCCTCAATTCAGCTACTCTTTCTGTTGAGACGATTCCATCTAAGATTGAACCCTTGCTAAGAAGCCCGTCCACCGCAGGCAACTGCATATGTGGAGGATTGAGTAGGTAGTTTGCAACAGCGAAGTGTGCGAAAAGTTTGTTTCAAAACAAAAGCAGGACATGCTCTGAAAGTATTTGTAATGGCATTTTGGGTTTAGACCATCCACACTTGCCATTTACGTCTTGAAGCACGCTCTTCTTGGCAAGAAAAAGAGGCCACGCAATGCAAAAAAAGTCTTGCCCTCGGCTTACCTGCTCATCATGGATGATGCGGGCTTTCTGCGCTTCGCTGAGTTTGATGCCCTTCTCACCCTCCACAAGGCGAATGGCGGCGGATGAAAAATCAACACTCTCACGCGGCAAGTCGTTGGGGAATGTCTGCAAAGTGTATAAGGTAGCATGTATATGAAGTATGCAACGAGGCTGGTTCTGTGGCAAGCTTGGAGCAACAGAAAAGCACAGGAAAAAACCCTTACTGTTTTTGCCATTCTTTCTTATAAACTGCAAAGGTTGGAGGGAGAAGAGCGCCAGCGAACTAGCCGTGTGGGATCCTTGGTTACTAGCTCGGCACCGTACCTACTTCAAAAGTGTTGATATCAAAGTTTAAAAAGCTTTGCCATCTCACTATCTAGGTTGTTACCGTTCTACCCTCTTTCCCTTAATCTTCACACATAAGGGTCTCATTTCTAAATACTAGCGCTGACCCTGTCTGCATCAGAGTCACGCAGTCTAACTTTCACCCACACCTCTCACACACACACACACATCGTTGTTCTTGCCACCCCAGAAGTATGATATTTGTTGCTCGAGCTCAAAACCACAAGCGCGTAGGCACGCACGCGCACAAACACACACACGCAAACGCACCTTGTTCTTGCCAACCCAAGACTCAATGGGCCCATTCCAGCCTCTGCTGCCCAGGAAGTAGGGGTTGCGCAGGCGCTCCTCCATGTCAAAGTACCACGGGCCTAAGCCATGAGAGCCTGCAGTGCGAGGTTGGAGATTAAAGAGCGTTGATTATTGGGAAATGTCCTCGACCATGTGAGCCTGCAATGGGATGAGAAAGAAGGATACAAGATGCATCACAAGCGGAGAGAATGCCCTAAGAAACGTGAGCCAGCAATAGAAAGGTGGGGAGGGATGAAGGAAGTGGATTATTGGGTAATCAAAAAAAGGTGCTGACGCTTGAGCGTGCTAAAGCAGAGAGACTCTATGAAAAATGGGGTGTTTGTAGCGCAGCAGGGCTGAAAAAGGAGGTCCCACAGGTTCATACCTCAACTGCATTGTGTGCTACCATACGCAAAGCAGTTGTATACGATCTTAGCCGACCATAGCTGTGTGCCATTTGCTGTACTGTACGGAGTCAGCGTGCCAATACTTGTCAACAGCTGCAAGCAGGAGCAAGAAGCCTGGCCAAGCACCGCACCTAGCTGCTGATAATGACACTTTAAACAATATGATCGTGGTATTGCGCGACAGCCACCAAGCGCTGCTTACTGGAAGCCTTGCCAGCAAATTTCTGTAGGCCTCGCAGGGAACCCAACCTAAACCCTAACCTGATTCAACCTCCCCTACACCCTGAAGTGCCAGCAATTCATTACCTCTCCTTACTTTCCTTCCTCCAAGAAGCTTGTCCCTATGACGGCTCATCAGGGCCACCACACCCACCATAGTAGAAGTGCTTCATGCGCTCCTTGTCCCACTCTTCCACTTCCAAGCGTCGCAGCATGGCCGCGGTGATGCGTCGTTTCTCGTCCTTGTAGTCATCTGCAGCAGGCAACGTAATCAAAGTGTACCTCAACAGCTGCAGCAAACGTGCCAGCTTTAGGGATGCATGTGGTCGTGGGTTCGTAGTAGTATGTCAGACCTAGCGTCTGTCGTCCATGCCAGCCCAAGCAGGCTGTTGTGTGAATACACAGAATATGCACAGCAAATGGTTGTCTTGCACATCTCTTGTACCACGGCAGAGTGTTGCAGACGATCATGCAATCAACTCAATCATGCAACATCATTGCGACACGTCAAGACGATCATGCAATCAATCATGCAACATCAACATCATGCAACTCAACGATCATGCAACTCTCATCATTGCGACACGTCAAGATGTTGGCGCAATGTATGCCTGCAAGTACGAAGTGCAACAGGCCTGAGAGGCAGTCGTATGTAGCAGCCAAATGTTTTGAGTCCCGCATAACTTCACAGACAAACACGAGCACGACTGCGCTGCACTCTCACATAAATTAATCCTACAGCAGCAGCAAGCGGTGATTTTCCTATATGTGCGTATTTAGCATTGAATTTCACAACAGCTTGTGCATGTACCCACGTGCACCAAAACATACCATGCTGAATTTAATACATCAGCACAAAAATGTGAACACGTACACATTACACACACAGTGCCCCCACCAGTGCAAAGGCCATGGTCCACATCCTCCACCGCATCAAGCAGGTCTTGCTCAATCTGCATGCGCCATAATGTGAAGGCCCCACTTTTAGTGGACGTGTGAAGGCGCCATGTTCAATGGATGTGTCTACACCCTCTATACAGTTTTTTCACGGCCGAAAAACGAGGTTAAACGGCGTGCGCTGCGAATCAAATTCTCATACACACAATTGAGAGGCCTGAGCAACAACAATAACAGCTAGAACATGTAAGAAGGTGTCAGATGTGTGTACAACTCGCAGACCTGTTTCGAAGTCACCTGCAGACAATGCAAGCACGAAACATGGTTTGAAGAGCCAGACCACTGCACCTCGAGGGGTCCAGCAGTGCACAAATCCCCACCTGTGTCTCACGAAATAGACATGCACCCCAGCGCTGATCTTGCAGCGTATAGCCAATGGATCCACACATTAGAAATACTGTTGAAAATTCGGTCTGCTATTGTGCACAGAGCTTAACCGCATCTGGTGCCAAACTGGCTCCCCTTTTGTTCAGTCATAAGGAGAGTGCTTCTCACTGCCTGTGTGCTATTAATTTGTTTCTATCTAGGATCCCCCCCCCCACCTTGCCCCCAACTGCAAGTCACAACAGGCACGCATGCCCCTAGCATACCCAGGCAGGTCATGAGCTTCAGCAGCCCACCTGCTTCTCGTAGTCTGCCCCCAGCATTTCTCTGCAGTACAGGTCTAGGGCTTCAGCATGGGGCAGCTGGGACATGCGGTTCTCCAGCGTGTGTGTGTTGCCTATCGTGCCGAGCGTCCGGTACAGCACAAAGCCTGCGTGGCAAGCCGGATGTATGAAGTAAAAGGTTGCAGTCAAAGGTGTGTCTGTGATGTCCATCAGCAGCACACTGCGGTTAACAACAAGCAAAGCTTGATGCCCTTGGGCATTTCTTACAAAATATGCTCAATATGCAGCTGTGGTTAAAAACAAGCAAAGCTTGATGCCCTTGGGCATTTCTTACAAAATATGCAGCGTACAATCTTGCTGTTTAAACATTTGATAATTGGACGAAGGACCATACTCACAATTGAAGACATGCGCAACATAGCTCTATGCATGCACAACGATGGCTTAAGCTGCATTGCTTGATGCTGCTTGCACAGAGGTGCCGCACTTATTAAAAGCAAAAAAAGGAGATTGCCTGTAATCTCCCAGGCTGGTCGTCAGATCCCTATAGTCATTGGCTTATGCACACATAGCGAATTGATTCCATCCACAGCTACTTCACATTATTTACTGTATGACCGATGTGGTCGAATTTGTGTCGTACGGTACATACATAGTCCTGCTACACCTTGGCTTGACTCCCTCATTTTTTGGACGTCCAAGCACCTTTTCAAGCCATAGACAGAGTACACACACCTGACGGCTACCACAAGCAGACAAGATTGCACATCCACCCCCATCCCACCCACCCACACGCATGCACCCACACGCACAACACACATCCCTCACCTATGAGAGCAGGCCTGGCTGCCTTGAGGGAGGCCTTCAGCGCAAACTTGGCAGTGGCTTTAGCCAGGTCCTCTGCCCTCCACACCACACCGCGCATGCCCCCCAGCGCGCCTCGTACGGACCTCAAGGCTCGCCGAAGTGGGCCCGCTCTCATGCCTGTACGTGGCGTGTGTGTGTGTGTGTGTGTGCGTGCGTGTGTGTGTGTGCGTGTGTGTCTACATGTCCCTGGTTGCTAGAGCTTGCGAAAGCGGCCTGCCCTCATTCCTGTATGTAGAGAGTGCATGTGTGCAGCGCGTGTTTGCTTGTGTGTGTGTGTATTACGTGTGTGATGGCTATTGCATACTGAGCCCTCTGCTGTATCTATAATGCACATGGTGAGTTTTGTGTCTGTGTGCATGTGTGTATGCGAATGTATCTATGCGGTATGTATGTAGGTGCATGTGTGTAAACGTCTTATTTATGTGGTTTGCTAGTATGTCTGTGCGTGTGTGCATGTTTGGGCGTGTTTTGAGAGCTGTTTGTACGTATCAGTAATGCACTTCAGAGAGCAACTCTTAAAAGACATCTACCTGTTGCCGTTTTGGACGCAAGGCGCAAATTCTAAAACGTGGCGCAATGTTGTAGGCGCACAGGTGCCATACAGTTAAAAACATACGCACATACGCAGTAGGTGCACATTGCCAGGGCATACAGGAACTTATACAGTTACAACATACGCGCATGCTAAGCTAAGTTCATGCACATTGCCAGGGCACACAGGAACAACAGTAGACACAGGTTGCATATACACAACTACACAGTCATGCTATCACACACCTACAGACTCAGCCACAAAGAGGGGCAGCACCATCAGCAAGTCGTCTGGCTGCACTGGCTGTGTACGGGCTCCCGGGGGCACCATAGCAGACAGGGCCTCTGCAAGGGTCACCAGCTCCTCATCCGGCAGCTCAGCATCCAGCTCATTGCTGTGCAGGGTGTTTGTGTGTGCATGTTTGCGTGCGTGCGTGTGCGCGCCTGTGTGTGTGCGTTTGTGTGTGTATGTGCGCACAAGTGCGTTTATGCATGAGGCCAGCTCTTAAGGGAGTGGAATCAAGGTGTGTAAGCGTGAAAGGGCAGATGCTTGCAAACAGAAAAAGGCTGCCCAAATAAACTGCAAAGCAAAAGAAGTGCCTTTTCGTGACGCTGTTGCCTGCGACGTAGTGCCTGGACAGACACCTGAGCTTTACTCTACCTCCTGAGCTTAGATGTCTGTAAACAGACACCTGATCTTGACAGGTCTTGCAAGCAAACGAAAGCACCTGAGCTTGAGGCGCTTGGTGAGCTTGTCCACGATTGCATGCGCGCCTTCATCAGTCAAACGTAGGCTAGGGTCACCCTTGGCCCATCCCATCTTTCCGGCAAACACCCCTGGGAGGGGGCCGCGTGCAGTCTGCAGAAGGGAGGACAAAAAAAGAGGGGGATGAATCAGAAAAGGAAATATGCAATGAGCAGGTGAGGGGCTACCAATGAAGTGACCTGTCTCGTTTTGTACAAGGCGTAATTAACAACGCTCACCAACAGTACGTGCATTTGAGGGTGTTACTGTTTGCGTGCGTGCATGCGTGTGTGTTCGTGTGTGTGTAAGTGAGTTTGTGTGTGTTGTGTGTGTGTGTGTGTGTGTGTCGTGTTTGTGTTTTTGTGTGTGTCGTGTTGTGTGTCGTGTTTGTGTCTTTGTGTGTGTGTCGTGTCGTGTTGTGTGTGTGTGTGTCGTGTCGTGTTGTGTGTGTGTTGTGTGTGTTGTGTGTGTGTTGTGTGTGTGTATGTGTGTGTGTGTGTGTGTGTGTGTGTGTGTGTATGTGTGTATATGTATGTGTGTCTATGTGTATGTTCATGCATGAGTGTGTGTGTGTGTGTGTGTGTGTGAGAGTGTGTGTGTGTGTGTGTGTGTGTGTGTGTGCTTGCTGCCACTTCACTAATTTTGATCGACTTTTTGAAACCCCGGACGATACACCGGAGCCTTCACCCACCAGCGCGCCCAGAACATCGTACAAAATCTTGGCCTCTAAAACTCCTTCCAGCTCGCCATCGGAACTGGTTTTGGGGGGGCCCACCACGATACAGAAGGGGATGGGTGCATCTCCCCGCTGCAGACACATAGACAGGAGCATTGTGCAAGTGTAAGTGCATGTGTGTGTTTGCGCAAGTTTGTGTCTGTGTGTGAAAGTATGGACCGTCTCGATGTAAAAAAGAGGGTTTAGGCAGCCTAATGCCCCTGCCCATCCGACCATCAAACCACAAGAATACTCTTGCAGCACACAGTGCATACCTTGTAGGACGTGGATTCCTCCTTGAACAGGACATGCGAGAACTCCCGCAGCCCGCATATCCTTTCTAGAGTAGCACGTGTCAATTCAGCGTAGCGGAGCAGCAGGTCCGATCCCTCAGGGAATTTTCTACTGTCCACTGCCTGTGGGGGGTGGAAAGTCAGGCATGTAGGCATGCAAGCAAAAGCAGGCTTGTGCTGCGTTGCTTGGTGCAAAAGGGGTGATGTCCGTCGCTGTTGCGCACATGCTAACCCCTACGCATGTTTCACGGCTAGACATCTATCTTGAAAACATGACTCACCTGTGATAGCTTATCTGTATCCAGGTGCAGCACAACGGCCATTTCCGGCAATTGACCCCCCATGGCAGCCATTTAAACACCAAAAGCACTACTTCTTCATGCTATATATTACAACACCAAAAGTTAAAAATTTTCCGTATTTCCAGTTGGAACAGAATCTGTAAGCTGCAAGTGACAGGATTATTATTTTGGGTTCACTAATGGGTGTGCTCACTGGCCTTTTCGGTTCACCCATTATTAAGGCAACACTGAAAAATAACCTGTCTGACCTTCGGATTTCTGTGCAGGTAGATAGCAACACAACACGCACGCGCACACACACACACGCGCACACACACACACACACACACACACACACACACGCGCACGCGTGTGAGCGCGCACACACACACATGCACACTCATACACACACACACACACACACACACACACACACACACACACACACACACACACACACGCGCGCGCACGCGTGTGAGCGCGCACACACACATGCACACTCATACACACACACACATACACACACGCACGTGTGCACACATACAAGCATGCATACGCCTGTGCACACAAACCCATCCACATTCACACTAAAGCATACACACACACACACACACACACACACACACGTACACACACAACACACAACACACACGCACACACACTCACACACACACATGCACACACATACACAAGCAGAAAACAAGCACACACACATACATACAGATACACACTATACAAAGCACATACACACACGCACAAGTATATATGCACAAGGACACACACAAACATACACACCCACAAGCCCACAACATACAAACATAAACACACACACTTGTGCACGCAATGACACGTACACGATTTGAGATAACTGTGTAGGCCGGGATGAGTATGTGTGCAAGTACCTGCACGTGTGTGTTTGTATACATGTGTGTCTTCTGTCATTTGCGTCTGCTTGCGCGCCTCTTGTGTCTATGCAATGTTATTGGCATGTGCAGTTACCTGTGTAAGTTTGCGCTTTGGGCTGCGCTCATGTGTTTCATCACATCCGTTCTACATCTTTGTTTGATTGGATTTATCATTTTTGCCTTGTCCTGCGTTTCCTCATGTACTCTGATTCACATTTACCCTCTCAAAAATCTGTACGCAGCGGTATTCGAACATTGATGAGCGAGATGATTCTAACGGCCACACAGGTAAGCAACAGCTGGGAGGGCAAACAACTTCTGTGCTTCTGCTTCTCTCTGCACACTGCAAGCAAGCAGTGAAACATCACACTCTCAATGCTCTGCGTAGCTCTCATGATTGGAGCCACATCTGGCTATGACGCCTGCGTCCGTGAACTCCTGGCTCGAGGCGCGAACCCGCACGTGCAAAGCAAGGTGACTCAATTCAATACAGTACTCATTGATACATTTTTAGCGCAACTGGAGGCTCATCCATTAAATAACAAGACAAACTACCAGCTGTACTTGCTTGTGTTTTGCTGCTGCCACCTGACAGCACAATGTGGCTATTGCAAGGTCAACTGTGATCCTTGCAAGGTCGTAAGGGATGAGTGGATGCTAACAAGTTGTGATGTAAGGGTACCTCATAGCTTGAGAGACAGGGCCTCCTCTGTAAGCTGTACACTCTCCCCTTTCATCACGCCTACTCGTTGAAAATTTTCCGAGGCTTCCGAGTAATCCTCATTGGTTGGCAACCTTACTCATGGCAATCGCCACTGTCGCTCAATTGCCTTTGCCTGTTTTCTGGTCATGACAAGATGAGCCCAAACAGGTCGTGCACTGAGCAATCGCATAATCTCTCAGCACCTTCCGCCCATTTCTGTGTGCCTGGCAGATTGGGAGGACAGCACTGATGATGGCAGTGTGTGGGGGTCACTTAAAGGTGGTGCATGCCCTTCTCAAGTACCACCCATACTCGCAGATCGTCATCAAGGACAAGGTAGGCCTCCTGTCTGAATATGCACCCTTCTATTCAAATGCGCCGCTTCATATTGGTTTTTTTACCTAGTTATAATCTCTGTTTTCAAGATGAGGCTTGCCTTTGCCACACCTGTGGTGGTGCACGCGCCAGTCTGCCTTGCCGCTGCATGCACCAAACTGCATTTTCTTCAGAACTTGCTCGGGCACTCTCTCGGTGCCTACTCGTACACACATGCATGCACGTACACATACATACATACATACATACATACATACATACATACATACATACATACATACATACATACATACATACATACATACATACATACATACAAACATACATACATACATACATACATACATACATACATACATACATACATACATACATACATACATACATACATAC
>Ga0307968_1000920_pt1 | contig 22936 bp, 26 predicted proteins | sample OrgLakmetagen650_FD_201834 | JGI IMG/M metagenome (GOLD analysis project Ga0307968, IMG submission 201834) | Saline water microbial communities from Organic Lake, Antarctica - #650 | ecosystem: Environmental > Aquatic > Non-marine Saline and Alkaline > Saline | place: Antarctica: Organic Lake...
AGCCCCTTCTCAATGTTCATCTCCTTTGCCTTCTCTTTGTAAAGACGTTTCTGATCCTCGCTAATCTCCTTAAACTTTGACTTCTGTTGTGAAGTCTCATCTGCAAACAAGGACTCTGCATTGATCTTTCTTTTCACCAGCGCATTGTAGAAACGCAGGCCAGAGATGACTTGGTAGATATGAGAAATGCTAGGATTGTCTTCTCCACAAAGAGCGGTAATTTCCAGCATAGCCATAATAATGTCTTTGTCTTCCTCGGAATTCTTGCTGGCCACGAGTTTCTCAAAAATCTTGCGGTCCTCTTGCGAAGCTGAAGACATGTTGATATTGCTGCAAGCCAGGTCGCATTTCTTGATTTTGATCAGATCATCGACCAGTAACTTTAAAGTGGTCACGAGCCCCAAGATGTACTCGGATTTGATGGTGGGTGAAATGGGTGACGAAAACCACTTGAAAATGCAGGAGATAGATGTCTTGACTTCTCCTGCTCCTTGAGGCAGGACATCGGGCAGAGGCTTGCTCTTAACTTTCTTCACTGAGTTGGCCATGGTTTCTGTTAGACAGCGAGATTCAACGTTTGTGGGTTTGTGGTAACTGATTTACACTATGTTGATAACAACAAATCAATTTTTCCTTGTATCGGAAACATTATGTTTGCAATCTGTCTGAAAGGAAATGGAAGGTCTCCTCTTGTGTTTAGCCTGTTATTGCGTGTAATCTGTTCATTTATCAACTTCTTATTTAATTTCAATCTTTCAATCTTTTCAAAATCATATTTCAATTCCAGTTTCCAGCAACTTTTTCAATTGATTATAGGTTTCGTAGTAATTTCTGAAATACTCAATATTATGATCAAGGTCCTTGTATATTTCATTGAGTCGGCTTATGTCAATTTGATATGGAATCTACCTTGTAGGGTCGAGATTTCAAATAATTGTCCAGACTCTCTTTTGCTTTCAATGGGCCGTACAATTGTATTCTGGGACGCTCTTCTTCAGACGGTTTTAAACCAGACATTGGATCAGGCACTAGATCAATCATTTTAGAATTTCTTATATTAATGAAAGTTGTTTTTGTCAAACCTTCTTCAGACCGCCATTATTCTATATTTCTTCCTGTCCAAGAGAAGGAAAAGAGAAGGAAAAAAGGTAACAACAACGGCGGAAAAAAGGTAACAAAAACAGCCACGAGCAGCATGATGAGGTGAAAGAAGACTCCGATTCATGCGTGCAGGTCAATGAATACAAACTCATCTACAGTCTTTACCACCCAACGACATGGTGTTTTAAGCAGGGGATAGAGATATGATGACTCTAGAAAACCCATTAATGCCTATGTTTAACAGACCCAATCTGCCTCGCGGAACCGACATGTACCGGATGGTAGGTTACCTTGTGGGGAAGGAGTCAGATGAGAAATGGCAGTTGTATGGGCGCGAGAGAATGGCCAACAGAGGGGAGTTCTACGTCAGATCTGTAGACCGAAACAAAGAAATGAAGATAAATCTCACAAATGACATGATGCCAAATCAAGGGCATGAATGATCTTCCAAAAAATATATCCTCTCTAAAAATTATTATGTTGATATGTGTCCTTTCAAAATATCGAGTGGCTTTGTGAAAGTTATCAAAAAATCCTTTTGCTTCTTTGTCTTCCAATACCTGTTCTTTGGTCTCTTTGTAATTCTTCTCAATACATTTGTCCATAAGCTTTTGGATCCTTTTGGTCTTCATTTTTATATTTAGAAATGCAAGATAAAATGAATTGGTTTTTTGTCCTGGTTTTCGTCTGCTTGTCTATATTCTCGGCTTTTGCCATAGACCTGATGCTGAGAATAAGATTTAGAGACCCTCATCAAATCCAGATCGCTCTAAGTGTTGTAAACATCAAGCTGGTTGTTCAGCCCGGCATACATAGAACTGCTGAACGTCTTGTATTCTATACCATCGTTGTCGCTGTCCGCGACTGATTTTTTGGTGTCCGGCATGTTTCTCATATATTGGCCCACCTCGTTGTTCGAAAGCGCGAAGTTAAAGCACTTGAGGTCAGCTGTCTTGCACCCCGAAATAGCACAGTCCGGAAAAACATAAAAGTTCCCTCTATTTTGTTTCAGAAGTCCCGGTATCTCCGCTACATGGTAAATCATCCCCTTGACGTAGAAGCCCACAATGATTCCTTTCTGATAATCATTGATAGCAGAGTTGTCCTGAAATGTCACGGCGATGTTGACCCATTTATTGGTGAACAGAGATAACAGGTTGCTTCTGTTCAGGGTATTCGTATCTTCTTTCTTCTTAATACTCACCTTCTTCAAAAGTGTTGAAAATGATGTCGAAATCCCAAAATTGTTCGCCGAAAGACACCTGAGAACATGACACCCCTCGTTTTGTCTGGACCTGGGAAGAAGAAGGTTTGTAGGTGTCTTTCAAGGGGTCACAGACTTTATCAATGGCATTGAAAGAATACTCTTTCTTGTCTCCTTTGAGAAATATCGTCTTGTTGACAGCTTCCTGAGACGACTTACAAAATAGCCAGAAGCTGTAAGAAAACTTAGTTCCTCCTTCCGAGTTCACGCTAGGCGCGATGGGCATGTAGTTCTTCATGAATGGTAGAGTGGTGTTGAAGGTGTTATTCTCAAACCTCGAGGATGTTTCGTTACTATTCAAGATGCCGTCCAGGATCATGACCTGCTCCTTTTTGTCGGTAGAAACCGGCCTGCTCACCAGTGCATCAATGTTCATCAGTTTAAGAAAAGCCAGATACATCACGAAGCTCACCGCTATCCCCACCAGCAGAATAAGCAACACCTGGTTCATTTTTATAATTATGACACCTTATTAAAAGGACTGCACACGCTATATTGATTCAATCCAAACCACTTGAGCCAATTAGATGGCATAGGACCTCGAGTGTAGTTGTTTTTCAGGGCCAACGGAGGCAGAACGTGATTGTAGTACCTGAAGTTTGAGATGTATCCTCTAGACACTATGCGCATAGAATCTCTGATGTACAGACTACCCTCATTTGTTTTGATCATGGCGTCACCTGAAGGCAACTCTGTCGTGCTCACTGCTGAATAGATATTCGAGTTCAGATACAGGCGGAGCTCGTCATCTTTGAGCATGACAGTGACCTGTGTCCATTCCTGCAGTGGAATAGTTTCTATGTAAGACACTAGAAACCCTTGGTTCACCGCTCCAGGAGCGAACACCTCTTCCAGAGTGTGTAGTGCTTTTTGGAGGGCGTTGGTAGGAATAGCCACCAGTAGCCTATTCATGTTCTTGTCCAGACACACGATGGGGCTGGCATCCTTGGGCACCGTGCCACTGGGATGGTCACTGATGTCTCTTATGAACACCATCTTGTATCCTGTGCTCACTTCAAATTTGTCCGCCAGATACAGCCAGAAATCATATGTCTGATCCGTTCCATTCTGAGAGATAGGTATCTTTCTGGACGGAACAATAAGAGAACCATTCCTGTCATCCAGATTGTGGTAAGGCGCACTTAACACTTTCACGCTCTTTTTGTTCACGTTCTTGATCTTATTGATGATGATGATGATGATGGTGATAATAATGGACACGAATAATACCACTCCAATGATCCCAAATTTCAGAATCCTATCCATTTTTGAAATGCATCTATAAAATTATTGCTTATTGGATAAAGTAGAGAAGTCGATGTATCTTTCTATGAGGCTGGTGAGCCATACGTAGCACTTATCTAGGCTGCAAGTATCCACGTACAGGGCGCCCATAAAGGCCTCAAATTTGTGTCTTCCAGTATCTTGTAGCTCAGGTTACCCTTATTGTGGATTTGATGAGAGACGATGGCGAATTTGGGAATCAGCGTTTTGGAGCAAAGATAAGCCAGAGTCTGACCGTTGATGAGTTCGGAGCGGAAAGTAGAGAGGGTCCCTTGGTTGTCTTTGTCCGGGTACTTTTCAAAAAGATACATGCTGATGACGGTCCCTATGATGCTGTCCCCCAAGAACTCCAGGCGCTCGTACTACTCTTCCTGGAGAGGCAGGCAACCTTCTGGCTTGTTCTTGTTCCCATTCACCACATTCTGATTCTTGCAGATGCAATACGACTTGTGTACCATGGCCGTCCTGTACAGATTCAGGTCGCACGGCACAAAGCCATGAAGACCAAACTCTTTGAAAATGGAAATCAGGTCGCCTTTTTGAATGACGCGATTCAATGGGCTATAAAAACCTTCATTGTTGTCCGCATGTCATTTTGATTCTTGCTGCAAGACCGGGTCCGATTCCTTTGACATTTTGAAGCTGTTAAATGGTGAGTCTACAGACTTTATTCATATATTTTACATTGAAAGTATGTATTATGTCGTAAGCCTTTCTTGTCCCCACTCCCTCTATGCAGGACAGCTGGAGGACGAAGGTGTCGACGTTCTGGCTTTTCTTGGGCGTGACACATGTCTCGGACACGCTCTCCATGTGCGTGCGTATGAAAGGCGCGAAGTTGTAAGACCTCTTGAACATCTCTTCATCCTTGCTAATGCGCTGAAAGATGTCCCAGAGCAAGTCCCAAGTCTCTTCTTGGTTGCGCGTGAAAAAGGAAGGGATCTGGTCTCTAATAATGGTATTGGTTACAACTCCGTTCGACATTTTTTCCAGAGGATTGAAAGATTGTTTTCCTTCCAAGACATAACACAACCGTGTGGTAGGGTGTTCTTTCCTGAGACACAAAAGTTTGTCTTTCTGTTCTCTATATCTACCATCTATAACGGATGCTTTCACGTCCTGAACCGTCTTCCGTTCCATTATCAGATAAGGTTCGGAGGTTTCTCTCTTTACCACCTGAAAGTCCCCCATGGACGATTGTCCTATCTATATCAGCTAGGTCTGACATTTTTTCTCGGCAGTCTATCAGCAGGTTCAATTCTTCATCATCTTCCTTATTTTGTTCGCCAGGTTTATGTTGGTCTTCTCCAGTCCACGCAGAACATCTTGAAAACGCGAGGATTGAATGGCCAGAGAACGATCCTGAGAAGATAGCTTGTTCAACGCCTTTTCTCCGCTAAAAAAAAAGCGTCAGCTTTGCCAACCAGGGCACTGTTCAACAATCGGAAAGCACCATCCTTCTCAGCATGAGCTTCTTACTCGATTTGGCGACTAAAAATTTGTACGCTAAAAGGGCCACTTTTCTAAGCTATAAGGCTCTCAGTTTCTCTAGCGATCCATAAGCCCTAGACACTTCGTGTCCTAGGGTCCAACAGGGTGTCAATCTGCTCATAATTTAAGCAGCTATCTGCCTGCACAGTTCTCATGCCAAATAATGCAATACCTGACGTGCTACAGGGCAAGAACTGGTTTGCGCACGCTCTTGCACTGACCACTTGTTTAGTGCACAAATCCAGCCGAAACCTTTGCCGTAGCACTTTTTTACTTCAATCGTGCAACTTATGCATGATGCAATGCGTAAACTGCAAGTTTGGAATCAATTGCTGTTAGTTTGCCTGAACAAACCCCCGCGGCCTACTTGGGGACATTCCGTGCGTTTTTATGACCAGGCACCCAGACGCCCCCATTTAATCATATCACCCAACAAGGGTGCCAATCGACTGGGCTTGAGCTCAGGATTCCAAATTTATTTCGTATAAGTGGCCCAGTAAAAGTCTGGAGACCCCCCAAAAATCCCTGGACCCCCCTCCCCCGACCCCCTCAGAATCGACTCATTTATTATATACCAATTGATAGCGCTCTCGACGTCAGGATTTCGAATATATAATTTATATCGGGAATGACACCTGAGTTCAAAAAGTTATGATACTTACAGCCTCCTGCAGATAGTGTAAACATCGCCGGGCGGCATAAATTAGGAGAGGATGTTTTGTGTTCTGCACTCTGCACCACCCTATGGATGCAGAAACACACAACACCCACGTGGAGAAAATTAATAGAAATCACCGTATGAGAACAATGTTTTGAATGGCTGGATTATTTTGGTCAGCGCAGCTTAAGGAAAAATAGGCCATCTGCAAGCATGTTATGATGACGTGGATGACGTCATCTCAGATGTCTATATGGAGAGATGACCAGGTCTTGATGATCTGTAATAACGTGCTTTGCACGAGAGCTTCAGATTTACGAGCTCAGCAGTCTTTGTGTGTGTGTGTGCGTGTGTGTGTGTGTGTGTGTGAGATCACTGATGACACATTGTGCTCAAACAACGCCATGTGCCCTCGCAAAGGCAGGGCCCCCCCTGTATTCCGCAACGCACTGCACCTCCAAGGCGCTCCTTTTTCCCGAATGTAACACGCATCGTCATCATCGATGCTATCTTCGGCCAGGTGCAACCATAGCTTTTAAACCTGCAAAAGTGGCTGCTGTGTTACGTTTGCAGCAAACATCTTCAAAAAAGTCTGTGCTCAATTTATCTTGCGCAAGTTGACACATATTTACTTACAGCCAGCAGTGAGGCTCTGTACTCAGATCTTGTTGCGTTGCAGCATGGTAAATGGTAAAGGGTCCCAAAAGCAAAAATTGCACAATTTTTTCCTTTTCTTTATAAGGCGCGGCAGGTGCCTTCCGGCGAGGGATACACTTCTTACGCGTGGGGCCTATACTTCTCGAGAGATCCCATACATTGACATAGGGATGGCCATAATTGTATACGTGCACACACAGTGTGCGGTCTTATTGAAGCCCCAAAATCGCAGGGTGTATATCCCATACTTGTATTTCAGGCCAATCCTCAGCCAACCCTACAACCCTACAATTGCGGGGTGTATATCTCGTACTTGTATTTCTGGCCAACCCTCAGCCAACCCTACAATTACAATATGACGTGGCTCTGACACAAGGCAAGCACAGAGGTTGCCTTGGGCAAGGCTACATTTTTTGAAGAGTTGCAAGCACATGTGTGAGCATGGATCAGTGAGGTGAGCAGTGCTTCTGTTCTCCTCAGCATCCTCTTTTCATGCAAAGGCAAGACATGTACGGTATATCACCAGATATACATAGGGTTGGCCAGAACCATTTATATATACAGTATACACCTATACGGTACTTTCGGCAGGGAAACCACCAAATATACGGTGAACATAAACGGTTCTGGCCAACCCCACAAATGAAACCACCAAATATACGGTAAACATAAACGGTTCTGGCCAACCCCACAAATTTTCCAGGCACTGTTGCCCACTACCCTGCAAAATTGCAAGCCACCGACCCCCCTGTGCTGTATGCTCTTGATATGTTGGGGATGTTCTCACGGAATATGGAGCCCATGCTTGTGTCAGCACACGTGCACTCTCCCTTCTACCACACAAACAGGATTGAAAGGAACCTATAACACACATACACCTGCTTTGCATGCACTCAACACAAACACATACCCACCCACCCACCCTCCCAACTACCCCAACACCTGGCGTGCACATACACAAACATCCCTAATCAAATCTATGCACGCATGCAAATAGGCATGCGCACGCACGCACACGCACCACCACAGCACACGTACGCAATACCCATTTCACCACCCTCACACACACCTACACGCAAGCAAAAGCATACTACAAGAAGTGCATGTACGTGCCTGAGAGTGAGTTCGACCCACCCACGATTCTGAAGCTCCCCTGCACGCATGCCCGTGTAGCATACATCTCATGCTGGTCAGCTGTTGCTGTGTCAGCTGCTGCTGGATGGTGAGCTGCATGCCTGTCGGCTGGTGCTGCAGGCCTGTCACTCTTGCTGCATACCTGTCAGCTGGTGCTGCAGGCCTGTCAGCTGCAGCTGACAGGCCTGCAGCAACATGCCTGTGTCACCAGCTGCTGAGCAGCCAGCTGCTGCTGCAGACCAGTCAGCAACAAGCCTACCATCGCAGGCGATTCAAACATTGCTGGGGTTATACCTCAGGCAGCAAGAGTGGCTATCCACCCTAGGGGATAGGGAAGGTTTGGGCCTTCCCTATCCCTTAAGGTGGCATGCTCACGCCATTGCCCAACCCGTGTTGGTGTTGGTGCACGTGTGCCCTCGCCACGTGTGCACGTGTGCACGTGTCGCCACGTGTGCCGCGTGCACACGTGTAAAGTGCCGCGTGCACAAGTGTGCACGTGGCGCTTCTATAACACACATACACCTGCTTTGCATGCACTCAACAAAAACACATACCCACCCACCCTCCCAACTACCCTAACATCTGGCGTGCACACACACAAACATCCCTAATCAAATATATGCAAATAGGCATGCGCACGCACGCACACGCACCACCACAGCACACGTACGCAATACCCATTTCACCACCCTCACACACACCTACACGCAAGCAAAAGCATACTACAAGAAGTGCATGTATGTGCCTGAGAGTGAGTTCAACCCACCCACGATTCTGCACGCTCCCCTGCACGCATGCCCGTGTAGCATACATCTCATGCTGGTCGGCTGTTGCTGTGTCAGCTGCTGCTGGATGGTGAGCTGCATGCCTGTCGGCTGGTGCTGCAGGCCTGTCACTCTTGCTGCATACCTGTCAGCTGGTGCTGCAGGCCTGTCAGCTGCAGCTGACAGGCCTGCAGCAACATGCCTGTGTCACCAGCTGCTGAGCAGCCAGCTGCTGCTGCAGACCTGTCAGCAACATGCCTACCATCGCAGGCGATTCACAAACACTGCTGGGGTTATACCTCAGGCAGCAAGAGTGGCTATCCACCCTAGGGGATAGGGAAGGTTTGGGCCTTCCCTATCCCTTAGGGTGGCATGCTCACGCCATTGCCCAACCCGTTCGCCGCAGTCTGCATCTTTCTGAACAGGCTTAACAGTGAAATAAAATAAATATTAGCATTATATCTGGAACATTTTTTAAGTGTATTTGAAGTGGACGATGCGTACGTACATCAGGATCCTGAGAGAAGCAGACCTTCAGCTCATCAAGTCTTTTCATCTGGACCTTTTCCAGTTTGACTATGATGAGAGTCAATTCTCAACAGACATGTTTGCCAGTTCAAGGTGTGTTTATCTGCCACACGAAAGTGCGTGTTTGCGACACACAGTGCAACAAAAAAGGATGCATGCTTTCATTCAATGATGCCAATTTGCAGATGGCTGTGCCTTGCTGCAGTTGCAGCGGCAGGCGAGAAAGAGGAACTGGCTGGCTTTGTTTTGGCAGCCTTGGGTTCGCAAGGGGAATTTGAGCAAGGGGTGCGGGCGTAAATATTTTGATCCCTGTCCAGTGTAAATATTTTTGCCTCAAGGCTCAGGCACAGATAGAAACATTTAAACCAATTGAGCACTAAATGCTGAATGTCCTCCCTGCCACACAAACATAAAAAATGTCCGCAAGCAAAGCTCCCCCAAAAAACACATGCGGGTTTGAGGTTGCAGGCTTTTGGTAGGCCTGTTTATTTGTTAAAGAATGCTGGGGCATGTGTACCCTCTAAGAAATGCTGAGTAGAAGGAAGACATTCCTATAAACGTAGAGGCACGCTGAAGTCGATAAATGCAGCAGTGATGCATGAATGCAAAATTAGTTTGTTACAAAACGTCATTTTATCCTGCTGGGTGATTGCAAGGGTTAACAGGTGCTTTTCACAGGTTACGATGGTTACAACAGGGGTGGTTGTATCCTTCGTGCCCTGTACGCCAGGCTGTGTGACGGATCAGCTGCTGACTGGTCTCATCCAATCACAAATATTAAAATGCAGTACATGCTGTACACGTACAATGTCCATTGTGTTTGGCGAACATTGGCGCAGGGGAGCTGCGGAGGCAGGGAGGAGGAGGGAGGCGAAGGGGCCTCTGAGTGCCCCCTTGGGTCCTATGACACAAACAGGCAAGGGAGGAGGTCAAGGAAGGAGAAATGTAGTTCAAGTGCAGGCAGTATTACTTCAAGTGCAGACAGTATAAGTTCAAGTGCAGACAGTATTAGTCCAAACAGTATTAGTTCAATTGCAGACAGTATTGCTCCAAACGTTCAGAAAACAAGGGGGACAAGAAGAAAAGCAAATGCAACAATGTCCTCAGAGAGAATGGGAGACAGAACAAGGGGATTAAAATGTTAGAGTAAAAAGCAGGTACGCACAAGAGAGGAGGCTGCAAGAGAAAAGCAAACGACACAGTGACAACCACTCCCCACATGATGGTCTTGAGCGTGCATGTGTGCGTGCGTGCGTGCGTTCATAGACACCACTCTCCATATGCTGCTCAAGGCACGAAATTACCAAGTATACGGCTATATAGGGTGCATGTTTATGGTTCTGGCCAACCCCACAAATCTGAGCTGCAATGCAAGGCACACACACTACACTGGATGGGTTGCACTTTGCCAAACCAAGCCCTGAAATCTTCATACGCAGACCGTACGTCAAAGTTGTGACTTACTACACCATGACATTTCAACTGGTGTGTACACGATAGGTTACATGTGCCCACACACAAAACATTGAAACAGACACACACACGCACACACACATAAAGACACACACGCGCACACATACACACACGCATACACACACATGCATACACACACATAAAGACATACACACATACACGCACACACATACACACACGCATACACAAACATACACACGTACAGGCAGTCACTAGGACTAGATTTGCTGCCTTTTGATGAAACAGCCCCAGAGGCTCCTTTGACAGACGTGTGCTTGCTGGGGGTGCTGCCACAATTTCAGCGCAGGTAAGATTAATCTCTGTTCGTATTAACGAGTGTGCTGCAGCATGCAGCATATGCGTTGTCATGGAAGCGTGTCATTGTTCAGCCAGTGGGGGTGCTGCCATGATTCCAATGAAAAGGTATGCCTGTCTTTGTGCTCGTTTGTCGGCATGCTTGCAGAGTGGCTCAAACTCCTCATGCAGCAAGGCCGATTGCTGATACCCACTCGCTACGATGTAGTGTCAAATCTCTGTGCAAGTCAGATGATTTGCGGAAGTTGTAACGCTACCAACCACCAGGAAGCAAAAACGAAACCGTTCAGGAAACAGCACAGACACAGGTATCACGACACAGAGAAATGACAGCTAGCCTTCCTGGACTCCGACAGGGGGCATTGCTGGCTCTGTCACACACACACACACACACACACACTCACACACACACACACACACACATACACACACACCACCCACGGCACTCTCCTTGTATACACTCCTTACTCAGCTGTAGGGTAGGCCAGAACCGTATACGTACACTGTATATGGCCATGTGTATAGCAATTTCCTGGCGGAAACACCGTATTAACGCCGCACATAAGTGGATATGTATGGTTTTGGCCAACCCTACTCAGCTGCTCTGCCACCGACCCAGAACGCAGCCAAGGAGTCTCAGTAGCTCACTTGCGTCTCTGTCTACCTGCAACGGTTGACGTCTGCGTGAATAGCGGGTCTTACTGATGCAGTGTCTCATGTGCTTTGCTGACGTATATATATATGTATATATATATATGTATATATATAGGGATGGCCAGAACCGTATTATATACACCGTATATGACCGTATATTCTGTGATTTTCCTGCCAAAAATATCATACATACACCCTATATCTATGGTTCTGGCCAACCCTATATATTTGTGTTGGATCTCCTGCGACGGTTGACAGCTGCAGGTTTGACATGATGCTGATGCTGTAGGGCGTCTCTCAAATTGTGTATCCAACCTACAAGGGTACCTCCTGAATTGTATTACCAATCCAGGAGGGTGTCTCCTGAATTGTGCCATATTGTGAAGAAGAATAAGGGGTACGTGTAGAGTTGGCCAGAACCATATATATACGGTGTATACACGGTAATTCTGGCAGGGAAATCACCAAATATACGGTCATATACGGTGTATATATACGGCTCTGGCCAACCCTAGGTATGTGTCTAACATTTGCACGCTTTGCGGGTAGTTGAAATTAACCCCTTGCATTCAATTTGTTATGGAAAATTTGAACGAGAGTGGTTTTGATGTATTTTACAGGGGCCATGATGCTGATGGCTCAAACCCTCCATACATATTTTTAACCTCTGCTCCTTAGCAAAACACCTCACAATACACAAACACCTCACATACACAAAGCACATCGCACTTGCAGCTGCACTGTTCTGAACACTTCACCCCTGGGATGTCTCACAATTGACGTGGCAGCCTGAACCACAAAATGCAAACGCAGGGGTGTGGCCTCCATGCTGATGGCGCAAGTCATGAACACAGCGCGCAACTTCAAGTAGGTCCTGAGTGCCGTGTATGTTTTATGTTGAAATGTACAATGGGTCTTAATAGTGTGAGTGTGTGTGTGTGTGTGTGAGAGAGAGAGAGAGAGAGAGAGAGAGAGAGAGTAGTTGCCATACTCTTGGATAGATTTCATTAAAACAATTCATGTGTCCAGAAGTTGTTGTGTATGATGTATGATAAATTGCAGGCAACAGAACTTGGAGTGTAGGACTTGTTTTGAATTTGCACGCTAATTATGACTTGTCATGGTTGATTATTTTCAATTGCGAATTATATATATAGCAACCTGAAGAGTACTATATATGTAAGTATATATATATAAGAACTATATATATAGTAACCTGAAGAGTACGTGCATTCCTGCATGCCCTTTTGCACTTGCTCCTTGCTTTCAGATGAATTATTTGTTTTTTCAGGTCAAAGGGAGTCTTCCTTCATGTCTTGGAAGGCAATGACAGCGCCCTGTCCTTCTACCAAGCACTTGGGTTCCAGCAGGTGTGTGTGTGTGTGTGTGTGTGTGTGTGTGTGTAGATGCTCAAGGCTGCCTATCTGTGTATGTGTCTTTATGTGTGCATGTGTGCGCCTAATTGTTCCCATCTGAGTCTGTGTGTGTGCATGCGTGTGTTTGTGTGTGTGCCTATCTGTGTTTGTGTGTGCGCCGATCTGTGTCTGTTTGTGTGCATGCGTGTGTACCTAGGTGTGCCTATCTGTGCCAGTGTACTCGTGTGCGTGCTCGCAGCTGTGCGTTGTGCGTATGTATATGCGTGTGCACCCACATACACATGACCTCATGAGAGACACCTACATCTGCAGCAGTAGTGGAGTAACGTACGCATGACCTCATCAAAGACACGTACATCTGCAGCAGTAGTGGAGTAACGTACGCATGACCTCATGAGAGACACGTACACCTGCAGCGATAGTGGAGTAACATATGCATGACCTCATGAAAGACACGTACGTCTGCAGCAGTAGTGGAGTAACGTACGCATGACCTCATGAAAGACATGTGTATCTGCAGCAGTAGTGGAGTAACGTCCGCATGACCTCATGAAAGACATGTGTATCTGCAGCAGTAGTGGAGTAACGTACGCATGACCTCATGAGAGACACGTACATCTGCAGCAGTAGTGGAGTTCTGTGAAAGTCTGATGACGGCACTGCCTTACACTGCGCACACCGCGCACTAATAATCAATGAATAAAATACCATTGCAACAAGTGATTTGCACACAGGGGATGAGGTGCCTTGATGTTTGGTCTCTTCTCCCTCTCTCTCTCTCTCTCTCTCTCTCTCTCTCTCTCTCTCTCTCTCTCTCTCTCTCTCTCTAACTTACACACACACACACGTACACACACATGCACACACATGCACACACATGCACACGCACACGCACACGCACAAACATGCAAACCTCCATTTCTTACACCATTTCTTGCAGCCTTTAACGAGCACATGTACACATATAGTTGGACAGGTGCCTTTCTTTTGTGACACCCCATCCTGTCACCCAACTCCTCTAAGAAACCACCCAATAAAGGATAAGGAGCCACTTTGTTACCGGGTACCACCCCCTGTTATATACACCCAAAAGAAATGAAAAGAAGAACGACCAACCTGTGTGCCCTATTCTTCTCCCTAACCACACACCCTCACTCATTAAGTCTGAACTCTCCTAAATCACACGCTAATACCCTCCTTAATCACACGCTCATACTCTCCTAAAGCACACGCTCATACTCTCCTACAGCACACACTCATACTCTCCTTAATCACACGCTCATACTCTCCTAAAGCACACGCTCATACTCCTTTCAATCACATGCTCATACTCTCCTTAATCACACGCTCATACTCTCCTAAAGCACACACTCATACCCTCCTACAGCACACGCTCATACTCTCCTAAAGCACGCTCATACTCCCTTTAATCACATGCTTTTACTCTCCTTAATCACACGCTCATACTCTCCTTAATTACACACTCATACTCTCCTAAAGCACACGCTCATACTCTCCTAAAGCACACGTCCTCACTCATTAGCTCTATAAACACTCTTGTCGTCTCTGTATGTAATAGGTCGGCCGAGTGCCTGGTTTTTACACCATCACCCACCCTACCGCTACTCCTGGCTCCTCGGACGCGCAAGCTTCAACAGACTCAGATCCACAGCCCTCTTCCTTCCCATCCTCACAGCAAAAAGACGCCCTCCTGCTGCATCTAGGCATGGGTGCGTGCGTGGCTTCACGTGTGTATGTAGAAACCGTGTGCAGTGTGCAGTCCTGTGACATTGTGCGTATGCCCTCTTTGGGGCTGGACAGCCACAGACCCATTTTTGTAAAGTGTGTATAGATCTGAGCCAAAAAGTCGTTCTTATATGAGCCACAGACCAAAAGCACAGTCTTCACGGCTTGTGTGCCCTCTTTGTTTGTCACTGACCCATCTTGCAAAAAGCGCATCCATCCATCCATGGACATCAGGTGCCCTCTTTTGTGTCGCCATAGATCCAATGCATGACCCTCCTTTTCCAATTCACCATGAAAAGGTCAATTGACGCCTCGTCAGTGTGCATGTCTGGCTTGTATGTGGCACATGCTTGACTACGACAAAGAAATATTGATGTCTCGACAGTGTGTGTGTGTGTGTGTGTTTGTGTGTGTGTGTGTGTGTCTGGCTTGTATGTGGCACATGCTTGACTATGACAGAAAGAAATGTTGATGCCTCGTCATTGTGTGTGTCTGGCTTGTTTGTGGCACATGCTTGACTAAGATAGAAAAAATTATTGATGCCTCGTTAGTGTGTGTGTCTGGCTGTGTGTGGCACATGCTTGACTAAGACAGAAATAAATATTGATGCCTCGTCAGTGTGTGTGTCTGGCATGCATGTGGCACATGCTTGACTGTGTCTTCATCTATACCTGCATTTCACTGTACAGATTCAAAGCCCTGAAGAATGGGTGAGATAGAAAGATGACGTGAAATGCAGTTTGGGCAGATATTGGGGGGGGGGGTGAGCAGCTCTACGAAATTGTGCGTGTGATCTGCAGTGTGAGCATATAGGGTGTTGTGCGTAATGATGGGAAACAAGTAGGGTTGGCCAAAACCGTAAACACACAGTGTAAAAACGGTGATTTTGGCAGAAAAATCACCAAATGTACGGTCATATATGGTGTATATATGGTGTGTATATAGTATAAACGGTGTATATATGGCAGAGGGGGTCAACTGAGGCCCCCAATGGGGGTGTTATTGATATGTGAATTGGACGTGGGCCCCGGACCGGGCAGTTTCTAAGTTTAGCACCCAGAGGTAGAGCTTCTGAAAACACCTGAGTTTGAAAACTGCCCGGTCCGGGGCACACGTCTAATCACCTGTGGCGTGAACCCCACTTTTCACCACAAAGTATTCACAGCAGGCCACCCACCATTCCAAATCACATAAATTCTGGTGGTATGGAGTCCTTGTAACAACAAATACCATTGCATAAAAAATGGAGTAAAACGACTAAGTAGTTGGGGATGTAGGCCGACAAATGCTGTTTTCCCATGCAAAACCACCCTATAAGGGATTTGGTAGCCATTGTGAGCTTTAAGCCCTTTAAGCCAATCTCACACAGAGTGACCCACATGATTCTAAGCACATCCCCGTGTAACTCATAATGCCAGCTTCGATTTGAAGCAAAAATGGTCCCGATCGGATCGAGGGGCAGTGGATGGCTGGCTTCTGAGTGCAAAAAAAGCACATATTTGGACATTTCCCCAGTTGACCCCCTCTGTATGTATAGTACATATTCGGTTTTGGCCAACCCTATAAACATGTGTTAGCATAAGGCTGGACGAGATGAGGACCAATCCTCTCCTGCCTGAGGGCTATATCACGCTGGTCGGCCATCGTGTAGTCCCTCCCTTTCCTTTGTATATATATATATATATATATATATATGCTGATATATGTTTGATTGTGCAGCCCTCGCCAACCATCACGCAGTCCTTTTCTTCGTAGCCGTGTCTGATTGTGCAGTCCTCGCCAACCATCACGCAGTTCTTTTCTCCGTAGCCGTGTCTGATTTTGCAGTCCTCGCCAACCATCGTGCCGTCCTTCCTTTGTAGCTATGATTGTGCATACCTTCCCTGTACGTAAATGTGCATACTTTCCCTACGTAAATGTGATTGTGCATACTTCCGTATACGTAAATGTGCTCCCAGGGAGCTCTGCTGCAAGCGCAGAAGAGAAGAAAGGAGGGAAGAGCAGTGGGGTAGCAGCTTCTGCTGCTGATGCTCTCCTGGTAGGAGGCCGTCGTATATTTTTTATTTTTTATGATTTCCACCTCAATGGTGCTGCGCACATGAGTTGCAGCTAGAATGTGCTTTGCTGATGCTCTCCTGGTAGGAGGTCGTTGTATCTTTCCCCTCAATGCTTCTGCGCGCGTAAGGTGCAGCTATAGGATGTGCTGAGCAATAGTATGCAATAGTATGCATTAGGATGCAATAAGATGTGCTGAAGCGTGTGCGCTGGCAACCAAGGAAGCAGGCTATGCTTATTTGCATTTGTTTGTTCCTGACAGGCTCCTGTATCAGGTACACACTCGCACACGCGCTCACATACTCACATGCTCACACACTCACGCACAGCATGCACACACACACTCATATACACACATGCACACACACTCACATACAAGTGTGTATCCACACACACACACACACACACACACACACACACACACACACACACACGCACACACACACATACGTGATCACACATACAGGGTGCCAGCGGTCTTGCTGGCTACCGCGAGGCTCGAAAGCAGGCAGCAGCGCAACAAGGAGCCACAGGTGATGGTTAACACATGTGGGGGTGTTGTGTGCAGTGTATTGGTGTGCAGTCAAATGCGTGTGATTGTGTGTATGTGTGTGTCTGCGTCTGCGTCTGTGCAGGTATGCATGGGAGCAAAGGAGGTGCTTGCTGCTGAGCACAGGCACAACACACACGCACACACACGCAAACACACACAATATTCAAATGTCTTTACGCATGCACACATACACACACGTAAAAAGCACACACACACACACACACTTACCCCACAACATGCACAGACACCCAACCGGCGCCACGGAGAAAGATGATGGGCTTCAGCGCAGGCGCACTTGACCTCGACAGTGCCTCTTCTTCTCCACCAACTCCAGGCAGCGAGCAGCCTCCACGGCCAAAGCCAAAGATGCGTTTAGGTGAGGCTGTCACTTTGAGTGGCAAATTTTAAATCTAGGTTAAGAGAAAGGGTTACAAAATGAAGCTCGCGCTTTTCCAAACCCTAGAGCAGGCTCTTCACAGTCTTGTCATTGTAACCAGGTGCTGATGACAAAAGCGTTTTCCACTAAGTCTGCAGTCATTGTAACCAGGTGCTGATGACAAGAGTGTTTTCTCACTATCAGTCTGCAGTCAATGTAACCAGGTGCTGATGACGTAAGTGTTTTTCCCACTCTGTCTGCAGTCATTGTAACCAGGTGCTGATGACAAAAATGTTTTCAGTGCTGATGACAAAAGCGTTTTCCCACTGTCATTCTGTAGTCATTGCAACCAGGTGCCAAAGATGGAAGGTTTTTTCCACAATCCGTCTGCATTGTTCACTCTATAACAAACCAGTCTTGTTGTCGTAACCAGGTGCCGACCTAGGAGGCAAAAGCAGCAGTAGCAGCACGCCGAGCAGCAGCAAGGACGGCATCAGTGGTGGCAGCAGGCAAGGCGGAGGAGGCACTAGTAGTGCAGCAAATGCCCTGGGTGCACTTACAGGTAAGAGTATGGTAATAATGCATCCATAATGCACTTACAGATAACAATATGGGTGTGGGTCATAATGTCATAATGCATCCATAATGCACTTACAGATAACAATATGGGTGTGGGTCATAATGTCATAATGCATCCATAATTCACTTACAGATAACAATGTGGGTGTGGGTCATAATGTCATAATGCATCCATAATTCACTTACAGATAACAATGTGGGTGTGGGTCATACAAATACGGCAGCCACACTGGCAACAGCAGTCTAAGAGGCACAAGTGCCCTATAGTGCAATTGCAGTTAGGGTTAGGGTTTAGGGTTTAGGGTTTAAACGTAACCCTGACCTGCGAATCCCTTAATGAAATCGGTGAGGCTCTCTCTTTTTTTGGCTGAATCTATAAACCCTAAACCCTAAACCCTAACCACGATGACTTGGGTGGTCACAGTTGGTGCAACAGCAATAGCACAGTAGTACTGTGCAACAACACAGTAATGTAGTCTCAGTTGCTGCAACAGCAACAGCACGGTGCTTGTGTAGTGGCATTTGGTGCAACAGCAACAGCATAGCAATGCTGTGCAACCGCACAGCATTCGTGTAAGGACAGTTGGTGCAACAGCAACAGAGCCTCAGAGATGCCAATTGGGTGTACTTTCAGGGGGGGGGGTTGCATGTGTACAAGGCCTACAAGGTTTACAAGAAAAAGGCCTTCAGTCAAGAAGTATGACTGCTCGCCACTTTCAGGGGAGGGGGCTGCATGTGTACAAGGCCTACAAGGTTTACAAGAAAAAGTCCTTCAGTCAAGAAGTATGACTGCTCGCCACTTTCAGGGGAGGGGGTTGCATGTGTACAAGGTCTACAAGGTTTACAAGAAAAAGGCCTTCAGTCAAGAAGTATGACTGCTCGCCTCTTTCAGGGGAGGGGGTTGCATGTGTACAAGGTCTACAAGGTTTACAAGAAAAAGGCCTGCAGTCAAGAAGTATGACTGCTCGCCACTTTCAGGGGAGGGGGTTGCATGTGTACAAGGTCTACAAGGTTTACAAGAAAAAGGCCTTCAGTCAAGAAGTATGACTGCTCGCCACTTTCAGGAGACAGGGGGCTGACATGTGTACAGTAAACAATTTATACTACAAAAAAGGCAGCAATTGCAGCGTCAAGACTAAGCAATTCTGGCGGCCGCACATAGTGCTTGCAAAATTTGGCGTGGCTTACATGGGAGCAGCACACTTTGTCTAGACCTGGCCATCCAGAAGCATGCATACATACGTACACACGTTTATGGCGTATACGGTGTATATGCGGTCCTATAAGCAGGGAGATGTTTTCTTTTCCTCTCTGTTTTTACTCGTACCCTTACTTACAAAACACGATGAGTGCATGTTCAGGACACCAACACATGTTGGAGTACTCTTGCCACAGCACCATGGGAATGTTGAGCTCAGCAATCTCAGCATTGTCCGGCAATAACAATGTTCTGATATTAAACCCTGCACAAACCACAAGGAATCATATCTGTTCAAGAAGAAGAAATTTCTCTGTTTGTTTGGTAATACTCCTCTTGGGGATGGCCAGATAGATATTTGCATTGCATGATGTGGCATGTGGCAGGAAAATGTTCAAATGTACTACGCAATTATCATGTTCTGGCCAAATTTATTCGCTTTTGTTTTTTCCCACGGACGCACCTTGGTGGCTCTTTTTCCTCCTAGTTAATGTGGGGACTACATTCTCTGCCTGCGTTGCGTTTCCTTCTCACACAGGGCTTGGGGAATGGCTGAAAAGTGTATATGGAAAAGCATGACATGCAGACATAATCCCATACGCGCGCGCGCACACACACACACACACACACGCACACACAGGAAAGCTTGGGGCCTGGCTGCAGGGCGGACAGAAAAGGCAGCAAGGAGACGACAAAGCAGCTCAGCCTGACAAAGGAGGAGATGCGACACAAGAGAGAAGTAGCAGGTTTGTGATTCTTTATGATGTCTGTACTTGTTATGTGTGCTTATACGCACCGAAGGCAAGAACGCATGGCTAGGGTTGGCCAGAACCATATGTATTTGGTGAATGTTGTATATACGGTATTATTTGCAGGGGTTTTATCAAATATACGGCCACATACGGCGTATATATACGGTTCTGGCCAACCCTATTTGTGTGCGCTGAAGTGCATTGTAAGGGCAAGGAACGCATGGCCTGAATGTGTGCCCCCCTGCTATACACAAAATTGCACTGCCGTTTCCTTTGTGTATATGTATATCTTATGCTGTATATGTATATCTTATGCTGAGCATGCACATCATTATAATAGCTGAGCACGCGCAAAAATGCACTGCCGTTTTCTTTGTGCGCACTGCTCGTGGCTGCCTACCAAAAAGGGGGCACAGAACAATAGCCCCAGCAGCAGCAGCAGCAGTAGGACACTAGCTTATCCAGCACACATACCCAGCCTGCTCCGTTTTAAAGGCACATGACAACCCTCCCTTTTTTCCCAACCGCTTGCAGCAGCCCACACAGGACAAAGAAACAGAACAATAGCCCCAGCAGCAGCGGCAGCAGCAGCAGCAGCAGTAGTGGCAGCTCGTCAAATGCTCGAGATGTGAGCACGCGGGCACTGTCACATCCGCGACGCAAGGTTGCTAGGCACACGTGGGTCAGCAACAGTAGTAGCAGCAGCAGCTCCACCAATAGCTACTGCAGTAGTAGTGGTAGCAGCAGCACAACGAGATGCAGGTCAGCGTCAAGACTTGGACGCAATTATGGGCGTGGTCTTGTGCCACCTCCTGTGGCTTTGCGTGCTGCACCGTACGTGGCGTTGCGTTTGCGTGGACTGACAACATGTGCTTTATCACAGGGCCGTGCAGGAAGGGGTGGTGTCAGAGGGGGGGGTGGCTTGAGCTGTGCTCGCTGCTCCTTCATGTAGCTGTGATGTAGACCTGCACCTGTCGGGAAGGGTAGTGTGTGTACCTGCGCTGGCGGTACCGTCACTGTGCACTACCAGCGATTTTTTTGTGTCTTTCATAAAGGTTTCCGGAGCGGATTGGGTGACATTCATAAGCTTTGACAGCAAAAGCGTCCAGCACTCTTTCAGCCTGATGGGGAGGAGGGCGTGAGCCTGGGCGTGAGGAGCCTGAGGAGCCTGATTCCTTCAATCATGCTGCCTGTACTACCTAATTAAAGCTTTTTTTCTTTCTATCCTCATCTTCAAGTCGGGTGGGAGGTGCTTCATTTGCTGTATAGCCCCTTGAACCTAGCCTAACACATATGGCTGCCGGTTTAACCCTTTGTTGTCACGCCCAATTGGTGGCAGTGATTCGTGTGATTTGGTTAGAAGGTTTTCCAGTTGAGGTTGTTTTGTCTAGTCTCGTTCAATAAGCTGGGGAAGCCAGTGCATTCAAGAGGCAGGCTACCAGTTGAAATAGCGGCTGAAGCGGTTGATTTCAACCGCATTTCAACCGCTTCAACCACAAATTTCAATGCTGGCCTTTTGTCTGAAGTTGCTTGATGTGCTGAGTCTTGTATTGTGCTGTGACAGTGATTTGTACGACATTGTAAAGCTGTTTGGATATTCTAGACACGCAGTCTAGCTCTTTTTACCTGATGGTTTATCTGTAACCTCATGTATGGATTTTCTTTAAATACCTGGATCTATTTCCCAACTTGATAAACCTTTATGCCCCCTTGAAGGCCAACTGCAAAGGAAGGTGGTCTATGCAAGCAGATTCTAAATCAAAAATTATTGTCTGCTGGCTATCAATGGTTGTATCTATAGACTTTTTGCAAACGTGGTCAGGGACTTGCTGACGGACTGGGCTCTTGCTGAACATCAAATACCAGACTCTCAATTTGGTTTCTGCCCCACAAGGAACACCAACCAACCCCTCTTTATTCTGCGACACATTCTCGCCACTGCAAAAAAGAAAAAAATGAAGGTGTTCACTGCTTTTCTGGACCTCCTTGCTGCCTACGACAGTATTCCAAGAGAGAACCTTTGGAGACACTTGCAAAAAATTAAGACTCCGCAGCGTTTGAGAGACATCATTCAAACCATGTACACAGGATGCCTATACCTTCTCGTTGATGGCGACAAAACTTCTGAGGAGGTTGCGCAGAACAGAGGCTTGAAACAGGGCTGCCCTCTGAGTCCCCTTCTGTATCCCTTTATAACAATGACATGGACAGGTTCTTGACTGTACAGAGAGGTGCTGCCACTGCCTTGGATTCAGTCATAATCCCTCACTGTGATTATGCCGATGACATTGCTCTCACTTCAAACACGGCTTATAATCTGCAACTGCAACTAAACAGATTCTATTACTATTCACATTTCAGAGGGATCAAGCTCAACACTGACAAAACAAGCAAAAGTCATGGTCTTCTTCAGCAGCGGTAACTCTACGACGTTCCCACCTTCACGTACAACAGCACACCTCTGCAACTTGTCACTGAATTCAAATACCTTGGAATCACTCTTACTCGTGATGGAAGCATGCTCACATACAGCTACTAAGAAGATGGCAGACAACTTCAGGTCTGCCATTATTGCCAGAGTTTACAGAATTGGTGACAGCAAGGGTATCAAACAAAGAAAACATGCAATGCTGTGGCTTTTCCAGGTCTTTGCTTTGACAGCTTGTCTGTATGGTTGTCAAGTATGGGCCACTTCTTCTCTGACATATGATTCCTTAAATTCACCTCCACACATGTCCTTCACCTGGGCTTCCTGAAAAGACTCCTGGGTGTCAAGAACAGTACTGATACTTACTGCGTGCTCCGCGAAACAGGTCGGATGCCCATTTTTTCTATTGGTTCAGACGCATCATACAATGGTTACAATGGTTACAATGGGGGGTGACCTTCAGCCAGGTAGTTTGGCTGATCGGCTGCTGACTGGTCTCGGCCAGCCACAAATAAATCCATAAGCTCAGAAAGAAAAAGAAAAAGTCTAT
>Ga0307968_1000922_pt1 | contig 22901 bp, 30 predicted proteins | sample OrgLakmetagen650_FD_201834 | JGI IMG/M metagenome (GOLD analysis project Ga0307968, IMG submission 201834) | Saline water microbial communities from Organic Lake, Antarctica - #650 | ecosystem: Environmental > Aquatic > Non-marine Saline and Alkaline > Saline | place: Antarctica: Organic Lake...
CGTGTCGTGTTTTGCTTTGTGTCACTGTTGTGTCACTGTTGTCTTGTGTTGTGTTGTGTCACTGCCGCGTGTCGTGTTTTGCTTTGTGTCACTGTTGTGTCACTGTTGTCTTGTGTTGTGTTGTGTCACTGCCGCGTGTCGTGTTTTGCCTTGTGTCACTGTTGTGTCACTGTTGTCTTGTGTTGTGTTGTGTCACTGCCGCGTGTCGTGTTTTGCTTTGTGTCACTGTTGTGTTGTGCTGTGTCACTGCCGCGTATCTTGTGTTGTGTCACTGTTGTGTCACTGTTGTCTTGTGTTGTGTTGTGTCACTGCCGCGTGTCGTGTTTTGCTTTGTGTCACTGTTGTGTCACTGTTGTCTTGTGTTGTGTTGTGTCACTGCCGCGTGTCGTGTTTTGCTTTGTGTCACTGTTGTGTCACTGTTGTCTTGTGTTGTGTTGTGTCACTGCCGCGTGTCGTGTTTTGCTTTGTGTCACTGTTGTGTCACTGTTGCCTTGTGTTGTGTTGTGTCACTGCCGCGTGTCGTGTTTTGCCTTTTGTCACTGTTGTGTCACTGTTGTGTTGTGCTGTGTCACTGCCGCGTATCTTGTGTTGTGTCACTGTTGTGTCACTGTTGCCTTGTGTTGTGTTGTGTCACTGCCGCGTGTCGTGTTTTGCTTTGTGTCACTGTTGTGTCACTGTTGTCTTGTGTTGTGTTGTGTCACTGCCGCGTGTTGTGTTTTGCTTTGTGTCACTGTTGTGTCACTGTTGTCTTGTGTTGTGTTGTGTCTCTGCCGCGTGTTGTGTTTTGCTTTGTGTCACTGTTGTGTCACTCTTGCTCAACCCCCCACTGCCGCTCGCTGCTTCTTGTGTCACTGCTTCTGTTTCTAATGTCGTTGCTGCTCATTCTGTTGATTAGTTGTATGGTTTGCTGTCGCTGCCTGTGTTCTTTTCCCAACTTGCTCCCTCGCTGTGTGTGTACGCTGATAATTGCAGGATGCATCTGAAGGCGCCTCTAATGATGCCCCGCTCTATCTAGCCATCATCTTCTCTGTGGTGGTGGCTGGTGTGAGCGGGTTGGGCGTGCTGGCCCTAGCTCTCTACTTCGGCCTTCAGTGCGTTTGTACCTTTTTGGTCATGGCATGGCGTGGCTTGCTTTGTGTATGTCATGGCGTGGCTTGCTCTGTGTATGTCATGACGTGGCTTGCTCTGTGTGTATGGTAGCCAGTATTTGAGCAAGTAGGCTCCAATCTGGGCGCTCCCGATGTGGCGAACTGCAGCCTTCAGACTGTCTGCTGAACTTGTTTTGTGCCGGGATGGCGCTTCATGTCTGTTGAAGAGCGTTTAAGCAAGCTTCCACCATATGCTCGTGTTCCTCCACTGTACACATTTTTCCTCTTTCTGGTTTGGGCGCAACACGACGCGCTCGGTCTAGAGGCACTCTTCACCGTGTGAATGCTCTGCTCTGAAGGGGCAGCTATCAAGTGCTGGCGTAGCATTGGGGTGCATACGCATGCATGTCAATCATGCACTGCATGCATCAAATTAACCATTCATCAGTATGCAAGTGCGTGTTTTTCATTTATCATGCTGATGGTGTTGGCCAGACCCATACATACTCACTTCCACGTTTTGGACTTGCAGTGTGATTATGCGGTAATGGCCATCAATTATTGCCTGTGTGTGTATGTGAGCGTGTGTGTGTGTCTGTGTCTGTGTCTGTGTCTGTGGTTGTGTGTGTGTAATTTCGTGTTTAAGCCTATGTATAAGTATGTATGTTTTTGCGTGTGTGTGCATATGTGCCAGATGGTAAACCCTCTCATGGTTGCTTTGTAGGTACTTATCGCGCCTGAAGCAGGATGTGAGCGCACGCGAGAAAGCCGAGAAGCAGCAGCGCATAGAGAGGCTCCGTACATTGTTTGCTACCCTTGAGGTAGCCAAGAAGCTGAAACTCGACAAATACAAGTGAGTACAGGGAAGCGGTACACAAGTGGCCCCTTCTGGGCAAGTACACACACACACACTCACCTGTGTGTCTGTGAGCACAATCACGTGAGACACCTCCTTCTCAACCTATCTACATTCGTTACATTATGGTCCCTTCACGCAGGAATTGCCTCTGTGCCCTTTAATGGTGCTTAATATATATGAAACGAAGCATTGCTCTTGCTTTGGGGAGTGCAGACCACAAGTGTGCCAGCTGAACGCTTTTAATACAAATTGCTTCCTCTCTCATACCAGTCAATGACCTCCATCTGAGTATGCAGGGAAAAGCAGAAGCTGAAGAACTTCACTGAGAATGAGGAGCACAAGGAGCGCAGAAAGTCTTCCATGATTCGTGGGGACGTAGGAGTCCTAGGTGCGGCTGTATACCGATGTTTGCTGCACAGTGCACATGTACACGGGTGAAATTGCACGTTAAATTGCACATGACTGCACGTCAGAGTCACGTTAGAGTGCACATGATTGCACATCAGAAGCACGTATGACTGCACATGATGACTGCACGTTAAAGTGCACATGACTGCACATCAGAGGAACGTTTGATTGCACTTGACTGCACGTTAAAGTGCACATGACTGCATGTCAGAGTGCACATGACTGCACGTCAGAGTCACGTCAGAGTGCACATGACTGCACATCAGAAGCACGTCAGAGTGCACATGACTGCACGTTAAAGTGCACATGACTGCACGTTAGAGTGCACATGACTGCACGTCAGAGTCAAGACTGCACATGAGAGTGCACATGACTGCACGTTAGAGTGCACATGACTGCACGTTAGAGTGCACATGACTGCACGTCAGAGTCAAGACTGCACATGAGAGCGCACATGACTGCACGTGAGAGTGCACATGTACACGCGTGAGACTGCACGTTAGAGTCGCTTGTGCCTGCAAATACAATATAAGTGTCAGACCTAGTTTACGGTCGGTAAAATATGATCGAAGTGCCAAAAATAGTTGAAGTGCCAATGCTTAGGACTGGTGCTCTTGTGCGTGTGAGTTCAACTGGGTTGCGCTTGTGCGTGTGAATTTAATTAAGTGCTCGAAGCATTTAACGCATGCATGTGAGTGCATAGGCTAAACCGCTGTACACGCTTGAGAGAGAGAGAGAGTGTGTGTGTGTGTGAGATAGAGAGTGTGAGTGAGGACATGACCGTAAATATGTCATCTATCTGCTGCCTAATCCTGATTCCCATTGTCGTGCTGGCTGTGTTTTGTTGCAGAGGAAGGAGATGACACAAACAAGGCTTCATACACTAAGCAGCACAAGCTTTGGGCACAGCTGGAGGGTGCGACGCTTTCTCAGTTAGGCAGGAGCTACAGGCGAGCCTCAAAGGTTGGTATGGTTTGCGGCAGTCTCAGGCACTTGCTGATAGGTAGACAATCAATACCCAGGTTGCTCTTTTGCTGACGGCTAGCAAAAAGATTTTGGGGATTTGGTCTCAACCCTTGAGGCTTGCATGCATCTGTTGAGGCGACAGACTAGTAGCAGGCTGCTGCTAGGCCCAAACTGTGTTTCTGTGCGTCAAGCATGTCGGGTAGCCTTTCCTTGTCACACGGCTTGGGGTGATCTGACCTCTGAAGTTCAAGGGCTTGGCCCGCAGTCAGGTGTGCACAGGTTGAACCTTGATGCTGCTGCTGGCTGGGGCTTGAATAGTCAGAAGTTTCTCTAGCTTGTTTGTGCATGAAGTGAGCACATGCGCCAGCACGATATAAATAATAAGGAGGCAGGAAATGAGCACGTACGCTTGCACAATGAAACATACAAGGTGGTTTCCCTGGCTTGTCTATGTATGTAGTGAGCACGTGCGCCAGCACGATATAAAGTATAAGAAGGCAGGAAGTGAGCACGTACGCCTGCACGTGGTGCGCACATTTCGGAACACCGGAAAACTATTGGCGCAAAACAGGTTGGCTGGACTCAAAACCATACACTGCCCACCTGCAAATGTCTGTCTTACGGAGACTGGCGGACTGGTAGAACAAACTGAGCCTGAGTACCTTCGAGTATGGCTTAAAGACTTATAGAATAGCCCATAAGACAATGTGCAAGTTGCTGCGCTTATGTCAAACGCTTCCGTGCCTATCCATTAAATCTACCAGGTAATCAGCAGGGTACTTAGTACAATACAGATGAATGCGTCGTTGTATGTTACAAGTGGGAATGATTTGACATCGTACATGCAGTTGCATGTGACATAGTATGCATCTGATTCAGTTGCAAGGTTTGTGTCTGGCCTAAACATGCTTTAATTAAGGTACGTGGCTGCTTGTAAGTGCTCCTTCCTTGAGCAATAAGCATTGGACTGATTGTCTAAATGGCTGCCCTTGCATGGTGCAGGAGGGAGACCAAAAGGATCTACTTCTGAGCGACATTTGTTCTCCAAGCAGGTGTGCAGGCTGTTTGTCTTTCACTTTTAAAAACATGGTTATATTACATTTGCATTGTGAGATGGCGGTGGATTATATACAAGTAAATATCACTTTGCTTCATTCCAAGAACTGGAGTTCAAGTGTTACATACTGTACTCAGCAGGTTGCTGTGCGAGCTAGACTAGGACATGTGTTTACCTGTTGCAATTATTTTTGGTCACATGATGCGGCGTGCCCAGATAAGATGACATTAATTGTGAGGATCACGTAAATATTATAGGTCATGGAGGTGAGGTGATCGCTCATCCTTTTAAATCCTTAAACGCAGACCTTTTTTGTCGCTGTCTATATCCGCAATGATAGGCTCCAGCTGATACCTGTTCCAATGCAAGATCTAATAGATCTTCTGTGTGGCTGGTCATCCTGAATCACACAACATCACGCACGCGCACACACACAACACACCACTCAAACAGCCATGTGAGATACCAAGGCGACCTTAAAAAAAAAGAGCACTAAGCTCCACACATAGCACACATAGTTGGGTGAGGTTTGTTAGTCTGTGATTATGCTTCAAGGTGAGATGCTGGCTGGCATAAACATTTAGAGCCTTCCCTTACGTACGCTGGCTATATTTTGTGCGCACTGTCAGAGCTCACTTCCCCTCTGTAACAATGCAGGGGCAACAAAGGACAGCGTTCCGTGCGAATCGCGCCAAGTGCGACTCGCTTGGCCGACACTAAAGCGGTGAGATGAAGGCTGACAGGCTGTAGCATTGCAGGAATGATAATTGGATGTTTATTGAATGATTTATAAATGAGTGAGATGAACAGCCTGTGAAGTTGGAGGCAGAATGTAGCTTCAAGCTCGGTACTGATCTAAAAGCAGCAACAAGAAGATGACAGCAGGAGCAGACGAGCAGAGTAGGGCTTGCATACAGCTATATTTGATTTGTGTATGAGAAATTATGAGTATATTGTGAGTATGAGGGGAATGCCTTATCTGAGCGGTGCAGCCTCACATCTTCCTTTCTGGTCATTCACTGCAAACACTCAACGCACATGATCACTTGTACCCTACCATGTATGCCCTGGAAATCATAGGCACTCAGAGATGCACCTAGGCACATTCGCACTCGCAAATATACATGAGCAGTCACCCATACATGCACAGGCATCAAAGCTAGCTGCCGCTCGCCCTGTTCAACCTGCAATTTCACCCTGCACACCCCCCCAACTTCACCATGCACATCCGCATGCCACATTCCATATAGGACACGACGGCCATTATTCCTTCAGGCCCCCTGCCTCCTACCCGAGCCAATCTAACTCTGCTCTCCAAAAGTCAGAACAGGTGAGCGCACAAGCTAGGCTACGTAAATTCTGTAGGGTGCAAGCACGTCACAGCAGAAAGTCCACCCAAGCCCGTTGGCTGCTTTTAGAGCAGTGATGCGCTTCTGAGTTCTTTCGTGCGGCACAATTGCTTGGACATGTAGTGTAACTGAAAGGGCATTGTGAAACCTGCAGTGCTGCACTGCTGAGATCTTGAGCGCGGCACCATTGCTTGGACATGCAGTGTAACTAGGGTTGGCCAGAACCATGTATGTGTGGTGTATATACACGGTATTTTTGGCAGAGGAATCACCAAATATACCGTCATTTACGGTGAATATATACGGCCGTGGTCAACCTCAAGTGTGGGTGCGTGTAGGTGCGTGTGTGTGTTTGTGTGTGTGTGTGTGTGTGTGCGCGTGTGTGCGTGTGTGTGTGTGTGTGTGTGTGTGTGTGTGTGTGTGTGTGTGTGTGAGTGTGTATATATATGGCCAACCCTGAGTGCAACTGAAATGGCATTGTATAACCTGCAGCTTTAGGTTACTCCTCCATGTCGGTCCTCCACTGTGTGAGCACAGCCCTGTGTAGCTGCTGTTCTGTGTGGGTACTACTCTGTGTGGGTTTTGTGTGTGTTTAATCGTGCTCATTTTTGTTTTGTGTCTGACATTCTAGTGCAATGTCCTAGAACTTACGTCAGTGTCTGAAATTTCTATCCTGCAGTGCCGATGCCTCGAACCATCAAGGCTTAAAAGTAGCAATCACTGGTCCAGGGCAGAGAACTGCTGATATGTGTGAGGGGGTACCTGACACAGCTATGGTGCATAAGGATAATGATGCCAGCCCTCCTCAAAGAGGAAACACGAGTGCTAAAAGCGTGAGCAGCGGCAGCGGCAGCGGCAGCAGCAGCAGCAGCAGCAGAGGCGGGTTTGGTAGTAAGGAAGAGGATGACGGTGGCGGCAGCAGCAGCAGCAGCGACAGTGAGAGCAAATACAGCGATAGGTGGGTTACGTTTGGAAAAATTATATATTGACGCAAATGAAGCTAGGTTTGCGTTTGACTAGGTTAGCATCCACAGAGCGTCCGCAACGATTCCAATGTTGCGGGGCTTTGAATGTGTGCGCATCTAGCCTACTTGTTCCCTTTTTTCCTTTGCACCCAAAAGGACCATTGACTGGGATGTTGCACATCAGGTCAGCACTGCTCACTTGCCGACCACCTCTGTGCTCTAGCACGCCTGCCTTCACGTGCATAGACGCTGTGTGGTCACTGACAAAAACACACAAGGCCTTGACTTGGAATAGATGTGCCGCTGAGAACCTGAGCCCGCAACCACGTGAATGCAAAATTGCCACAATGGTTGTGCATGTGCAGCCACTCTGCATCCACCAGCGCTTAAATGCAAAATCGCCACAATGCATGTGCATGTGCAGCCACTCTTCATCTGCCAGCGCTTGAATGCAAAATCGCCACAATGCATGTGCATGTGCAGCCACTCTTCATCTGCCACGGGTGCGTCCACTGACTCCTGGTACGACGAGATACTAATCCCTGAGGAGCGCAAGGAGATTATGCTGGTCATGGCTCGGGAGGTGCGTGTAACGATTTGCACTCACACACATATACACACACGCACACACACACACACATACACACATACATACACACACAAACACACACACACACACACAAACGCATGTTGCGCAACATGAAAGTGAGAATCTGTCCAAGAGAGCTGGGTTGTGTGCAATACAAGGGAGAGGGTGGTTTTGAAGCATGAGCTTTTAAAGAATGAGCTTGTGTGCCTGTTGGAGACCATCCCCCTCATGTCTCCCTGATGTCTCCCTCATCTGTCCCTCCTGCATTTAAGTGTGAGGGATGAGGGATGTGGAAGAGATTGTGCTAGCCATCATGGCGTGTGAGGCGTGCTCCGAGCGAGCGTTGTGTGAGTTGGTGCTGCTGCCTACGGTATCATATAAGCATATACGTATATAAACTCACCCATGAGGTCTGGCATACTGGTGAGCAAATGTCAGGCACTTGCTAATGAGATTTGCTCTAAGCTCAACTGAGAGGGCTAGGACACTGCAATGCTATACCTGTGCAATACATGCTTCCCCATCCCTAGTATGTGTACAACAGTGCGTTCTGTTGTACTGTAACTTGTCAATAACCAGCAGGGTGCGTAGGTGATTTCCATTAATTGTCGAAGCTGTTTTTATGAAAAACCTAGTTGACACAGTAATGACCATATGCACGCCTTTTGGGATCACCTTTGTGTGTCAGGTGCACTGGTCAATGGTTACGGGCCTTCCACTGTGGTCAGTGGTTCAATGGCTCAGGGCTTTTAATGCGTATGGTAATTGGTTACAGGGCTTCCACATCTACAATGTGAACCAATGGAATCTGGACACAATGGAGGAGGAGTGGCACCTGGAAATCGAGAAGCGCTATGAGGCTTGGGAATCGCGTGTGGCGAAGCAAGACAAGGAAGGCAAGAAAGAAGAGGACGAGGAAAGGTGTGTCTGTGTGTCTGCGATAGGTGGGCAAGAGATAGAGGTGGAAGTGTGTCTCACTGTTCTCTACAGGCTTCATGCATCTGACAGGGCACCAGTGCAAGATGTAGGTTGCTTGTATAATTTTCAGGCACAAACTGCTTTGCTCTCTTGCTATGGAAAGAGTCGTCTGACCACCAGGATGAGGAAACGTGGGCGGCAGGCATGTGGTGGCTGCGTAGGAGGTTACAAGAAGCATCTGTTTTTTTGTTTACCTTGCCCCCCCCCCCCCTTCCAGACGTGAGGCATGTTGCAAGTTTTGCTCCCTTTCGTGCTTCCCTGCTACCTGGCTCCTTAATTCTTGCTCACCTGCACATTGTGCACCCCTGCCTGTACACACCCCTCTTATAGGTACGCACTGCTTCCCAAGAACCGGCCCAGAGGAGACTCAAGCCTCGAGAGCGAGAACAAGAAGTTTGAAAAAACGATGCGCCTATACCTGGACCACAAGGACGCGGAAGAGGAGCTTGGTTTGGCTCTAGTGGAAGGGCACGAGGCAGAGAGCAAGAGTAAGGCAGAAGAGGCCGACAAACCAGGTAAGGATGGAGCAAGCTGCTTTCCTGTAATTTAATATGTAATTCCCTGTTTACCTTCCTACGCTTGAAGATCTGGGGCATGCTCTGCTTTCGTTTTGCATGTTAGTACTTGTACCTGGCCTAAAGGCCATTCGTGATACTTGGTAACTGTACGTTCATAGGCCATAGGCAGTACATGTTACTTGTACGCGTGCACTCAACCTTTTTAAAACTTGATGAAGCGGCGCCGTGGGCTTCAGGTATTTTTTGTAATATGCTTCATGAGCAGCAGTGACAAATTTTCATGGGCACAACGAAATTTAGACACAGGTTATGGGGGACAGCAATGGACTTGTTTTGCTTTAGTTTGGTGAGGTTTCACCGCATTTCTGAAGCTTAAAACTGTGTGTGTACATGTGTGTGTGTTTGTGTGTGTGTGTGTGTGTGTTTGTGTGTGTGTGTGTGTGCGAGTGGAAACATGCGTGCGTGTTCGTATGTGTGTACGTGCATGTGTATTTGTATGCGTTTATGTTTTCCTTGCCTGTTACCATTTGCCCCTTAACCGCATTTGACTCATTTTGATGCATATTGTTCTTCGTCAACTTTTGCATTCTCTGCAGTCGACAAGGACAGGCAGCACCCTGGCAAACACAGTGCAGTCAACTTTGGCAGCATGAAGCTGGCGGACGGCCACGAAGAGCTCCTTAAAGATACAACAGCCAACGATGAAGGTAGGAGGAAGCTGTTCACTCAGGATTGTGCTCTATGTAAGAGTGTCAGGTGCAAACCGTTGTCCTGCAAATGCAGGCCTTGGTGCAAAACATTCATGTCCTTGTATGCATGCATGTACAATCAAGTGTGCATGTTTAAACCACACAGTAACAAACTTTGCCAATTGTTTGTGTTTTTGACCTGCATTGAGAGGCCTCGCTGCAAAACAAATATGTTTTTGCATACATACTCTGTGCTCTAACCTCACAACAGCAGGCCTCGCTGTAAAACACTCATGCATTTACGTACATGTCACGTGCTCCAGCCTCACAACAACAGGCCTCGCTGCAGAACACTCATGCATCTGCGTACATGCCATATGCTCCTGCCTTACGAACATAGGCCTCGCTGCAGGACACTCATGCATTTGCGTACATGCCATATGCTCCTGCCTTACGACCATAGGCCTCGCTGCAAATCACTCACGCATTTACGTACATGCCATATGCTCCTGCCTTACGACGACAGGCCTCGCTGCAAATCACTCACGCATTGACGTACGTGCCATATGCTCCTGCCTTACGACGACAGGCCTCACTGCAGAGCAGGCGTTTTCCTCTGATTACTGGGAGAAGCAACTGCGCCTCCCAGGGAACGGGATTATAAAAAAGGAGTTCATCAAAGGCATTCTCCGGACTTTAAACTTCTTCACCGCTCTTCATAAGTTCTTCATGGAAAACAACCTACCCTCCCCTTATAAGGTATGCCTGAAAGCTATTTGACACGTGCAGCAGTACAAAAGAGAGAGAGAGAGAGAGAGAGAGAGAGAGAGAGAGAGAGAGAGAGAGAGAAAGAGAGAGAGAGAGAGATACGTAAATAAGGATGAATATGTTTCCACATGAAACGTAACATTGCAATTACCGTTCTTAGCATAAGTTGCCTTCCTCTAAACGGTGCTTTGTCGTGGCAGGATATATTGACCCTGCCGGCAATTGTTGCTTTATAGAGCTCTTCTGAATTTTCATCCCCTTTCAGATTCAATGCAAATAATGAAGTGAGACATTAATGACGTGCACATTGGGATTTAGTGGAAGCTCCTGATGCCATGAAGGAAGAGCAAAAATGGAAGCATGTGCTAATGAGCATTGCATGCATGAAGGCATTACGCTCATGCAGCGCTCAAACTTGCCAGGACCTACAAATCAAGGACTGTTGCTCTTTTTTGGGCCATTTTGATGTTCTCGTCACTCGGTCTCGCTGTTGTTTCCATTTATGATCTCCCCTTTTTCCTGTACAGTTAAATGAGACTAACTAACTAATTCGTGTCGGTAAATGTTGTTGCAAAAGTACATACAATTATTTTCATCAAGGAAAGCTTCCTGAATCCGATCTTTCATGCCACTGGTGTTGTGCAGCCTTGGCCCTTTGCCCCTGTCATTTTTCACAAAAGCAGTCAACACTCAATTCCCCACATTTCCAGGATATACACACATATACACGCGCATACACACACAGTCTCAAAGGCATGCCGTGACACACACACACACACTCATTTCCCCACATGTCCAAGATGTACACACACACGTACACGCGCGTACACACACAGTCTCAAAAGCACGCCGTAGCACACACACACTCAATTCTCCACATGTCCAGGATACACTTATACATACACATGCACGCACAAACACAAACACACCCCTTACTGCACTCTCAGGTCCTGGACTCCGCTGTCATGTTCCAAATTCGTCAGAACCTCATTGACAGCTTGTCCACATTCCTCAACGTCAAGTGCCTCTGCACCCATGCCCTGAAAGATGAGGAGGAGTACATCATCGGCAAGGTAATAAAAGCTGCTTCACTTCTTTCTGTTGCAGTCCTGCGGTGCTCGATACAAAGTGCACTCTTTTTTTGTTCATTGTCGCCAGGTGTGGTTGCACCTCCCTGACAGAAATTAATCTACACACCCACGCGCACAAAAAAACACACATAAATACACACATTCCTGTGCTTCCCTGTCAAAGTGATCATGTTATCAAGTTGTAGGAAAATGTTGGAGTGCCTACTAACTGGGAGAAAAGGCTGCCAATCAAAATACGTGACACAACAGAATGGATCATGCGTTTTGCAAATTCCCCCGAAGGATATTCCTGCACAACTTCAGGCACCTGGTCTTGATTTGTTGATGGTGTTATAATGCAGTTGATAGGGTTGTTCAGTTCAGGATCCGGTCAAGTTTAAGTTCATTCACTTTCACTTGAATGAATCCTAAAGATGCTGCTCACAGACCGCTAAACGTCTGCTGAACTTTATGCCATTTGTTATGAATTTTGGGTCCAAAATTCCAGTCCAAAATGCAGGAAAAAGCCTTAGATGGCCGTCAGACGTTCTGATTTTTTGTGCACTGTCTAATTACAGTCTATTAAACATGCTCAAGACAATACAAGTATGTTCTGGACGAGTATGACGGCGGAAACCAGCAAACTTGCACATCGAACTGCTAGAGCAGTTTAAGAATTCTAGAACTTTCACTAATTTTATCGAACCCCTGCCCCCAAAAAACGAGCTGAATAACCCTGGCAATTGCATTACCTCACCTTACTGCATATCCCACGTGGCTATGTCTGAGCTTGCATGCTACCATGCTTTTTCCAACTGTAAATGTTAAGGGGTTGCGGGTCCCACACGTGTCTGTTAATGCATAAATCTGCGCTGGCATTTCCTTCCTGCAGATCCCTCACAGCATGCAGCAAAAAGTCGATGAAGACTACGAAATTGTAACAAGAGACGTGGATGACGTGTACGCTGATGTGCATCAGAAGAAAGAAGTGCGAAAAAAGGTGAGGCGGTGGTGCTGTAGTGATGAGCTGCAGTATGCGCACCTAAAGCAGAGTAAGCTGCTGCGTGGTCTGCTTGAGCAGTGTAGTATGCAGTGCGCACTCTTGAAGCAGAGTGAGCTGCCATATCTTTGCTAGAGCAGTGTGGTCTTTTGTATGGGCTCTTGAAGCTCAGTGGATTGTAGTGTGTTTAGCTGGAGCAGTGTGATCTGCTGACGAGGTGACCTAGCCCCCTTCGGGGAAGTCGTCCTCGACAATGTCTGCAGGCGCCTTGTACGAAGAAATTTCTTGGCGAGTTTTTGGATTTTTTATATCCAATTCAAATTTGAAGAACAGCCTCCTGAAGCAGAGTAGATTGTATTGTGATCCTGCTGTGTCTTCTGCCCTGATTTGTTGTCTAGCACCTTCCCTGACAAGGCTCTAACAGGCAGGGCTCTTATTTATGAGGAGTGCCTTGCAAAATTGATGGAGTCCCTTCCTACAAAGGGCACACCGCTGTTGCTATGAGCTTGAGACAGATGTGCAGGATGAGGTTTAGATCAATGGCTGCCACGGAGAGGATTCAGGAGGAAGTGTCTTAGACCTTCTCTCTGCATTGCAGTTTTGATGCTTTAAAATGTGGAGCACAGAGCGTGAATTTTCCATTCACACTTAACCTAAGCTTTCTAATGTGCGTTTGCATGTGCGTGTGCGTGTGCATGTGTGTGTGCGCGTATGTGTGCGTGTGCGTATGCGCGTGCGTGTGTGTGTGTGCATGTGTGTTTGCGCGTATGTGTGCGTGTGCGTATGCGCGTGCGTGTGTGTGTGTGTGTGCGCGCGCAACAATGCATCAGAAGGCTTAAACGTCAAGCTGACGGGTTTGATTAGATTTTGATCGTCCCCATCCTTCCTTCTCTCCTGAAGGTGCACGCAAGGCTTGAGGCGGAATTCAAAGAGCAGGCCGACGTGGAAATGAATGGGCCGGAGGTAAAGAGCAAGAAGGCAGAGTACAGGGACAAGTGCAAGGCCATGAAGGAGCTGCTCAAAAACGGGGACGAGGACGGAAAGATACCCGACATGGCCAGGTCAGTTGGTGTTGGTGTGAGCGCTCCTTCCTGTCAGTAGAAAAATCTGCTTCCGTTGCTTCAACTGAAGTCGTCCAGTTGCTCCAAAAAGGATCAGGGCGGTTTGCTCAACCAGCCCTCCTTCCTTCTGTGCATCATTGGCAATGTGTATCAATGGTTGACAAATTGTTGTTGTCGGAAATCATCGTGCGGTACCAGATCCAAAACATTCCCTTATTTATGTGGGGAGGGTTCAATGTCTGAACCATCGTCGAATTTCATCTTCTCCTCCTCTCCCTGTCCACACGCTTCCCACGTTTGCAGGCCTATCCTCATTGAGGGCATTGGAAATCAGCCTATTATGGTCATGAGTGAAGACAGAAAGTGGGTGCTCTCTGGTTGTGCAATCCATCATTTCGAAAGCACAGGGCATGGTCTGTATGCTGCCATGATACTCACTGCTTTGGCAAGTGTTGGCAATGTATGTTGTGTGTGTGTGTGTGTGTGTGTATGTATGTGTGTGTGTGTGCGTGCGTGCGCGTGCAACATACATTGTGCATGTTTGTGTGTGTGTACACGTGTGTGTATGTGGGTGTGGGTGTGGGTGTGGGTGTTTGTGCTTACACCAGTCACTACTACGCTGGCCTTGGGCCTTGCCCTCTCGGCCGATAATTGTGTTTCCTGATGTGAGACACTGCCTGGTTGATGTGTGATTGCATGCAAGGCAGGCAGGGCCGTTGTCGCACCGACGCCGCAGCTGCATTTGACGCTGCTGGCCACACCTCACCCACCCATTCTTATTGCACTGCACTTCGTCCCTTGTTTGGCTGCAGGCATGAGCTGTACGCGGTGGCCTGGGTGCGCATCAAAGTGGGTTGAAGGGTTTGCAATTGGCAACGTTAGTAGTGGCACAAGGCTTTGTGGCAAATGCTAAGGCTTTGTCCTCGCCGCACGTGGAGCAGGATGGCCTTAGCGTCTCACAACATCAATTTGTCTTTGTTCCTGCCTAAAGAGTTAGCTAGTTGTGTACGGATAGTAGAAGTGCTGTACAGAGTGCTCTTTGAACAAAGTGACCTTCCTTTTCTGTCCTTGATTGGTCATATGGATTAGGAAACAGGCTTGCAAGCAAATTTTTCTAATTGTATCCCTCTTCCAGCCATGCCAAAACGCTGACTTCTTTGCTGCTCGTGTTTTGTGCACAGCTACATGCTCGTGTTTTGTGCACAGCTACATGCTCGTGTTTTGTGCACAGGTACATGCTCGTGTTTTGTGCACAGGTACATGCCATCAAGCTACGGCCACCGGCTGACAGCGCTAGGGGCATCGTTCAAAGGTCCATGGCATCTGCTTTCAAGAAGGATGCCAGAAGAGACACGGAGCTATCCTCGGACGCCCTCAAGCAAAGTCACGACTCCACAACAAGTCAAACATTTGTTGGTGCAAAGTTTGTCAAGGATACTCCAAAAATGATCAAGGCGGTGCCTCAGGTACGCCGTTTACGGCAACAGACTTGGGCCGCGTGTGTTCTGCCAGTGCATGGTTGGCGCTTGAGATGCAATGCATGGTGGTGGGGAAGTGTATTTTTAGGGCAGTGGCAGTGACATCACATGCTGGCGACGCCCATCACATGAGACGTGAGCGGTGGTCTGTTTTGCTTGCTGCACTGTATCTAGCAAAAATAGGACCGCAATTGAGTTGCAGTTGAAAGATGTCACGCAGGAAAAACACGTAAGGCAGCAATGAAAGCGTTAGAACTTGTGTCATAGCTCCATGATTCTTCTCTTTGCTGATAACCCGGCCGTAAGATCGTAAAATGATTGAGTTATTTAACCATGAAATCGCTGCACTGGCCAACCCTAATAATGATTCATTGATAGTAAATGATGTATTCACATGTTTCTGGCCAAACCCACGCATAACGCTCGTTTGTATGCGTTGCCACAATCCCACGCTCAGCTGCACACGCATGAAATAGGTGTAATGTGAAATTGTTTGTTTGTACAATTGTTTGGTGATTGTGCAGACCCTGTACCTCATCTTCTCGACGATCTTCCTCCTTCTGGTCATGCTCTTGAAAAGAATCGGTTCCCTGGTCTGGAAGTACTCCGGGGGCAAGAGCAAAAGAAAGGATTTGTCTGAATTTGCATACCAGGTGAGGGGGAGGTGCTGTGTGTGGGTATTGCTATGTTTGCCTGTATTTGTGCATGTACTGATAGCATGATTGTTGTGTGGGATGATTGTTTTGTTTGTCTGTGTCTGTGCACGCACTGATAGCTTGGATGTGCGTGGGTATGGCTTTGTTTGCCTGTGTCTTTGCACGCGCTGATGGCATGGATGCTGTGCACATGCCGTGTATATGATGCAAAACCTGCCTGCTGGGTGGTCATACAATCGTGTGTATTATGCTTCGTGGAGTTGGGGCCGGAGGCAATAATAACAAATAAGAGGTTCTGTTTAAATTTGTGTTTGCGCTGATTCTTTGCGGGGTTGATGCGCTTCAATCTATGTTGCACACAGCTGAAAAAGGGAGCTGTCGATGCGCCTCACCGCTAATGCAGGTTGTCATTCAGGAGGGGCCTGGCTGGATCATTGACCAGTGGGCGTACAAGGAGCACCTCAAAAAGTTTGGAATGACAGAGGATGTGCACAGTGAGTAAGACAGGCTCGCAGGCCTCATCCAGGGTTTGGTGTTCAAATGAGAGGATGTGCACAGTGAGTGAAACAGGCTGGTAGGTTTTATCCAGGGTTTGGTGTTCAAATGAGAGGATGTGCACAGTCAGTGAAACAGGCTGGTAGGTTTTATCCAGGGTTTGGTGTTCAAATGAGAGGATGTGCACAGTCAGTGAGGCAGGTTGGTAGGTTTTATCCAGGGTTTGGTGTTCAAATGAGCACAGCCCTTCTCTTGCAGAAGCTGTGCCTGGACAACCAGCTGATGGGTGCCGAGTCTTGAGTCATAACAACATAGAAACATTTCAAAGAACTGGTTACAAGGCCAATGGACCTGCGGCCCAAAAGCATGCTGTTCGTCAACCAAAACTGCACTCTGGTATTCATTGACCGCCCCCTCTGTTCTCGCCTGCTTGACCATCATTTTTAGCTCCTCACCCTTAGTCTTCCCATCTGCTTCCCATTAAGATGTGGCCGCCACTGAGTATGGACCTCCCTCTCCTCCCCTTTCCTAATCAAGACTTTCTTGAGTGCTTCTTGAGTCGAATGGTCAGGAAGCATAATCTTCCCCCTTTCTCACCCGCCCTCTCTCTACCGCGCTACCCTCACCTTCCATTGCAGTAACCCACTCCATCACTGCCTTCATCTTCCATTGCAGTAACCCACTCCATCACTGGGTGCTTCAACCGTACCAAGGATAAGTCCTGGGACAGAAGGAACCTCCTGCTCCCGTGCCCTGCTATCCCTCCCAAGTACAGGTACTGAAGTGCCTGGAAGAGCCTTGGTAATCAAACAGCAACAAATGAGCATCTTACATACAGTCATATAGTCAATAATGATGCCAAAACTTGGCAGTGTACTGATCTTTTGTGGGAAGTGGTACAACTGCAGCAATTTTTTCCTGTTTGCGCTTTGTGTGTGAAAGTTGCCTTTGGGGTCATATGAGTGACTCGAGATGCTCTGAAAATGAAAGTCTTAAAAATAGGTGTCTTATCAGGGTTGTAATTGCATTTCACACACACACACACACACACACACACACACACACACACACACACACACACACACACACACACACACACACACACACACACAACGCGTTGCTTCTTTGTGGTCTGACGGAAAGAACGCCGATGCTGTTCTTGTACTCAAGTCTGTAGCTGTTATCACCTGCACGACTGCAGTGATTTCAACTCCCATGCTGTGCCCTTCTTTCTCTGTCTCCTCACACGTGAGCCTATTTGTTTCCTTTACACAAACATTTACTGGTATTCATTATGCGTCCCATGGTTCAAACTCCATACGTTGCGTGCACAGGGTTATGGCCTTGCCGCCCATTCCCCCTCCCCCTCCAAAAGCTCCACCAACGTATCCACCGGGGTATCTTCCTGACCACCCTACCATGCCAGGAGCCCCTCTGCCTCCCCATCTCAGACCACCTCCTCCGCCAAAAGATCCAGTGACGGGAAGGTGACCACCTGTGGCTGTTCACAAACGTCAATGATGATGTGTGCTGTCGATCCTGCTTGTTATCATTCATTATACAACAGGAAGAAACACTGGCGTTTCATAGCGTGGGATCTCCCAGGAAGGTCCAACAACTCACGATGTCCAGCAACTCAGGAAGTGCTCAACAAACATTAGGACAGTGCACAGGGCTGCGCCTGGGACAAATTCTGCCGGGCTTGCTAACTAGGCATTGATTGCGTTCCTGGGTCTAATGAAGCAACGCACCGTTCCTCGGGGATGAGGCTTGAATGTAAAATAGACTTTCACCAGAGAAAACACGATGACGCACAGGGGATGACTTGAATATAAGATTGACTTACACTACAGAAAACATGAGGACGCACAGGTGATGACTTGAATATAAGATTGACTTACACTACAGAAAACACGAGTACGCACAGGGGACGACTTGAATATAAGACGGACTTACACTGCAGAAACACGAGTACGCACAGGGAATGACTTGAATATAAGACGGACTTACACTGCAGAAACACGAGTACGCACAGGGGATGACTTGAATATAAGATGGACTTACACTACAGAAAGCACGAGTACGCACAGGGGATGACTTGAATATAAGATGGACTTACACTGCAGAAATCACGAGTACGCACAGGAGATAACTTAAATATAAGGTAGACTTTTACCAGAGAAAACACGATGACGCACAGGGGATGACTGGAAAGGGTTGCGAGTGTGACGTTCGTAAGGCACACCTCTGTTCCTCCCTTATTTTGACAGGTGGCTGCCATACAAGAAGTGCCCTCCAATTGTCTTGAAGCCAGGTCAAGAGCTGGAGCTGGCTGCGCCATCAGATGAAGCAGTGGGTTTATTACTCAGCCAGAAATAATAATTTAAGCCTTTCCTGTTCCATGCAAGCCCCTGCTTCCTTTTCCCTCCCCCCCCCCGCTTCTTGTCGTCACACCCTTCTCCTGTTCCACTCCCTTCCAAGGCATCTAGAACATGATGTTCCATGTTTGTCACATATACATATAGAGCGTAACTCCACTGCACACACGGAGCATAACTTCGCAGCACATGGAGTGGATGAGTGCTGAATTGCACCCCAAAAGAAAAGCTTATTGCAAACTTGTCCAATTACTCCAAAGCCGTAGTCTTATTGTGTTCCACATACGTTGTTAACCCCTTTCAGAGTGATGCAACCACTTTGAATGGCTAGGCCAACTAGGCTTTGCAGAACTGTCATTGGGATACGTAACTGGTTGTCTAGAGGTCTTTGGTTTATTCCTGGTCGAAACACCCCAAAAGAGCTTTCTTGCTCCGAAAACGCCACGATTCCTGATTGTTGCGCATCCAGGCGTGCTTTTAATTTTACCTTTTGTTATGCACATGACGGGACAAATCTTGCTGCATGAATAAGAGGGCAAAGGCTTAGGCTTGAGTTGTGGGAAAACTTGGCTTTGTTCCTTGCATAGCTTGCAATGGGGTTTATAGGTTAATGGGGATGTTTTAATGCGAGGCATACATTATGCAGCTCTTTGGTATGTATTACTCAACACATCTTTAACACAGGTTCAACTGACATTCAGCACAACACTGTGTAATTGTCTCTAAAATGTGTTTACTTTGCCTGGGCATGAGCAGGGTCTTGGCGTTCCTGATGCGCAGGGAAAGCGTGCTTTTCAGATCAAACTTGCCCAAGAAAAGAAAGCCTATGAGGTCCACATCTTCAAGTGGCTGAAGCATAAGGTGCGTGCTAATGTATACGTGGGTTTGGGTGTGCTTGCTTTTTTGCTAATGAGGAATGGATGTCATTAACAAAAATAATAGCAAACGTAAGTGATACGTACGTACTTGACAGTGAAGACATGTTTCTATCTACCTGGTACGTAAGTACTCCAAATTACCAGATCACCACGCACACATGGACACAAACACACAAACAGTTGAGTTCCTTTTCTGTGTCTTATCATCATGCTCAGCTGCAAGTTGTCATATGGCGATATTGATCTGGGGGTCGTAGAACAGACTGGTATGCTTTAAACCCTATGAACAGAGACACACTGGCTGTAATTGCTCTCTCACATGTGCATTCACATATACACACACCACCGTACCAGAGCCTAAGCACAGTGCAGTACTTGCCTCTTTGCTGAGTGCAGGGTTTTGAAGTTGAGTATTAAAACATGCACACCACCGTACCAAAGCCTAAGCACAGTGCAGCACTTGCCTCTTTGCTGAGTGCAGGGCTATGAAGTTGCATACACCGTGCACCAAAAGACTGGGATCTCGAGCATTTTGGTGGACAGCAACATGTATGAGAGGGACATGGGAGAAGCGGTGAGGCCAGATCTGTGTATTGTTGATGACGATTGTTTTGTGGCATTAATGCTTGGATATGAAATTTGGTAAGAGATTGATGATAATTCTAATTGATTCTGTGCCGCTTTGTTTCTTCACAGCCACATTTAACAAAACACTGTGGTATCGTGTATACTCACACCAGGAGGCGTCAAGGATCATTACTTTTTGACGACATGTGTCAAATTTAGTATATACTTATATATTCGAAATCCTGACGTCAAGAGCTACCAATTAGTGTATAAATGAGTTGCTTCTGAGGGGTCAGTTGGTGGGTGGCCATTTAGGGGTGCTCAGAAATTGGGGGAGGGGGTCCTCAAAAATTTCTGGGTCACTTCCAGCAAATATAGTTTTGGAATCCTCAGCTCAAGCCCAGTCAATTGGCACCTTTGTCGGGTGATTTGATAAAAGGGGGGGTCCGGGTGCCTGGTCACAGAATCGCATGGAATGCCCCCAAGTAGGCTTCGGGGGTGTGTTCAGGCAAATTACCAGCAATTGATTCCAAGTTTGCAGTTCACGTATTGCATTACACATATTTTGCATGAACGAAGTAAAAAAAAGTGCTTTGGCAAGGGTTTTGGCTGGATTTGTGCACTAAACAGGTGGTCAGTGCAAGAGCATGCGCATATCAGTTTTTGCCCTATAACTCGTCAGGTATTACATTACTTGGTAAGAGAACTGTGCAGGCAGATAGCTGCTGAAATTCTGAGCAGATTGACACCCTTTTTATAAGTGTGGGGGGTCAGGAAGGGGGGTTTGGGGGTGGGTGGAAGGGGTAAATCGGCTAATAATTTACACATGACTGTCAGGACAAATTTATTTACGCCTCCTGCTCACACTCTTAAGATTTTATGCATCCCTCCTCTTCAAATGTTAAGTGGCTGTGGTTACTTTAGCGTAAATAGATGTATAGCATCTAGCCGTGGCTGCATTTTGTAAGGCAATAGTGTGCGGCATCATTTTGTTTCTGTGTGCAGCATCTAGCCGTGGTTGCAATTAGAAAGGCAATAGTGTGCGGCATTAATTTGTTTCTGTGCAACCACATAGCTCCCTAAGCTCAGTACGCTGCCTACGCTCACATGGTACGCGTAGCCGGAGCCGCGTCAGCTGGTCCCTGTTATCGACTTCTCCACCACCCGGCGCAGCTTCAACAACACCTTTTCAAACTGGTGCAGCCAAAACCACCTGCTGTTCAAAGAGGTCAGTCGAGCTGCGTTGATGCCCTACAACTCTTTCTTGGATACCTAGGCGGTGTGTGCATAGCACCTTTGCCTGAAAAGAGCAGCATTGTTGAGCAGGTCTTGCGTGCCCACAAGATCAATGCAATGATGCACAGGAACACCATTTCCCCTCACCCAATCAATACGGGTGCACAGCAAAACCTCATCTCCACCCATTCATTGCAGATTCTCGACTTCACCGGGCCTCTTAAAACCTTGGGCGTGACTGTAAAGAAGCGCTACGTGCCTCGAGTTAAGGGGCTGTCACTGATCAAAGCCAATGACGTCGTTGTCCTTGAAGAGGTGGGTCGGTGAGGCAGATGTTAAGGTTCAGTCAGGACTGTGTGTATGCAGAGAACGTCTAAAGAGCTGTAGCAGGGAATCTACAGTTTGTACGGCCACATGCGTTATATGTATATTCTGCATTTGTTGACCCTACAGATGTCAGCCGAGTGAAAACTGTGAACAGTTTCCTGGAAGTCCTCAGTTGAGCTTCTTGCCTGGTTTTATGGATCACTACAGAAGCCAGGCATGAACACTTTACCTACCGTAAATACCCCTGTGCGTAAATACACACTGTGCGCATACACACTCAGCATTCATCCAAAACATTTACACGGTCTACAGCAAGCCCTCCCTTCTGTGCTTTAGGGCACAATTTCCAAAGTCTGGGGGCCAAACTACTACTTACTTTCATGCACTCAGCCAAACAACAAGGGCCGGAATTGGTGTTGCACTCCGTAAATTTCTGGAAGTTGATCGCTTTACGGCTGTAATAGGCAGTCTATTAACCCCAACACCCCACCAAATATGGGCACGGCAGTAATTCTGTACGGTAACTAACAATTTTGTAATTCATGCCTTTCTCCATTTCACTTGCAGGCCGAGGAAAAGGAGGAGTATCAGCACCTGTTAGTGGCGCGGAAGTTTGTCAAGCACCACGAAGGGTCTCCTAGTGACCGAGCGGGCGACCAGGAGGAGGACAAAAACGAAGAGAAGGAGGAGGAGGAAAAGAGTGTCGCGGCCAAAGACATGAGCTTCGAGAACAAGGGGGTATGTTGCATTCTCCTTGAAGTGTGGAGAGCACTGCACCTCACTGATTGCGTGATGTTTCCCCTTGTAGGTACAGCTGTTCTGGCACGCTAAGCTTTGCTTCAAGAGTGGTGCTTGTTTTCATGTTGCATTCTCCTTGAAGTGTGGAGAGCACTGCACCTCACTGATTGCGTGTTGTTTCCCCTTTTGTAGGTACAGCTGTTCTGGCACGCTAAGCTTTGCTTCGAGAGTGGTGCTTGTTTTCACCGTGTTCTTTGTCACCTCACCTCCTCTTTTTTGACTGGATGTTTGTGCAGGTTGAAGAGGGGACAGGGAGAAAGAGCATGGGGTTAGCAGAGGAGAACATCCAGGTGAGGTTCTGCTGCATGGATTTTCTCCTGTCTTATTTACGATGGTTGATTTAAGGGTTTGGCCGGCCTGTATGGAATATTCATACCGTACTGCGCTTGGTTGTTTTGCGAGTAATTAAATAATTATTGCGGCCCCTCGCAATAAGTCAAGCCGAAAATAAATAAAATTTTTTCAGACCTCGCAATACTTTAACGCGGTAGTTTCTGGGTCTCCCCAATGGAACCCCATCGCCCTAAGGGGCAAGCATCACTATATGACCTAGGTTGCACCAAACGGAAGCACACAGAGGATGATGGTCCCGCTCAGGAGCTCATCATCCGCCTCAGGCCTGATGTGCAACAGGCAGTAGCAGCCAGGGATGCAGCCATTGCAGCCAGCATTGCATCCCGCCCTGCCCCAGTTAAGAGGCCTGTGGGGAGGCCCAAGGTGCTT